>Ga0163144_10001333_pt1 | contig 58250 bp, 47 predicted proteins | sample OliLak19BULKMAT1_FD_123175 | JGI IMG/M metagenome (GOLD analysis project Ga0163144, IMG submission 123175) | Freshwater microbial mat bacterial communities from Lake Vanda, McMurdo Dry Valleys, Antarctica - Oligotrophic Lake LV.19.BULKMAT1 | ecosystem: Environmental > Aquatic > Freshwater >...
GCGAATCTCGCCGAGAGCTACACACGCCGGTAAGCCGCCTGTCGGCTACTCAGCGCCGCCCGTGCCGCCAGCGCCGCCAGCGCCGCCAGCGCCGCCAGCGCCGCCAGCGCCGCCAGCGCCGCCTGCGCCGCCGCTGCCACCTTCACCACCAGCGCCGCCATCGACTCCGCCGTTGCCGCCGTCGGCGGCTTCGCCACCTGCCGCAGCGCCACCCTCTGCTGGTGCTCCGCCGCCGGGCGCGCCGTTGCCGCCGCTACCGTCTTCGAAGCTGGCCGGCGGGTCTGGCTGAGGATCGAAGATGCACGCGGAGAGAACGAGCGCACAAGGCAACGAGAGCATCGCGAGCAGCGGTCGAATGCTCATTGCCCGCCACCGCCCCCTTGCTCGGCGCCGCCCGCTCCGCCCGCTCCGCCCGCTCCGCCCGCACCTCCCTCACCGCCGCCGCCTCCCTCTCCGCCAGCGCCGCCTGGCGCAGCACCGCCCTGTGCAGCGCCGCCACCAACCGGTGCGCTGGCGCCGCTGGCGTCGTTGCCGCCGGCTGCGGGGCCACCACCCAAGTTGGGGCCGGACCCACCTTCAGCACTGGCGCCGCCACTAAGGCCGTCTGCCGGCGGTTCAGGCTGCGGGTCGAAGATGCATGCCCCTTGCGCGATCGCAAAAGCGATGAGTACGGCGCGAGGGATAAGCATGGCAGCAGTCTAAGCTGCACACTTCGTGCCGCCTAGAAATTCCTGAATGTCCAGCGAACGGAGATCTCGCGCAAGCGAGCACGGCACATTGCGGCACAGGAGCAGCAGCGCGATTCAGGTGGCCAAATGGCAAGTACGTCTTCCCCCGCGCCGAGCACCTACCTACGAGGGCAAACATGAGCTCGTTCGAGGAACGTCTCGCAGAAATCGAGTCGCGCATCGCGAGCGCTCGAGCTCGCGCCGGCCGCAGCGACACCATCGAGCTGATGGCCGTCTCGAAAGGCCAAACAGCGAGCGCCCTCCGTTCGCTGTATGCGGCGGGCCAGCGAAGCTTTGGCGAGAACTACGCCCAGGAGCTGGCAACCAAAGCGGGTGAGCTAGCAGACCTCGACGGCGCCCGTTTCCACTTCATCGGCCACCTGCAGAAGAACAAGATCAAGGACGTCGTTGGCAACGTTCGATCGATTCAGACGGTGGATAGCGAAGGGCTCGCGACCGCGATCGATCGGCGACTGACCCGGCTGATGGACGTGTTGATCGAAGTGAACATCGACGGGGAGCCGCAAAAAGCGGGTGCTTCGATCGCAACCGTGCCCGCTCTGGCAGAGGTGATCACCGCGCTGCCCCAGCTGCGCTTGACGGGCTTGATGACGGTGCCACCTGCGGCCGAGGAGGCCGCAGACGCCCGGCCGCACTTTCGGCGGCTCCGCGAGCTGGGCGAAGACTTGCTGCGCAGGGGTCTCTTGCAGCACGGGCTCGCACTGTCGATGGGGATGAGTCACGACTTCGAGGTGGCGATCGAAGAGGGCGCGACCATCGTGCGAGTCGGAACTGCGTTGTTCGGACCGCGTTCACCTCGCGGCTCGGCGGTCTGATGGCCCGCCCTCGCGGCCCGCGCGGCGATGCCTACGAGTCGAGCCTGTTCGACGCTGCGCATCGAAGTGATCCGATGCTGCGGCAGTCGATCCCGCTGGCCGAGCGCATGCGGCCCCGCACGCTCGCCGATCTCGCGGGTCAGGCGCACCTGTTCGGCGCCGACTCGCCCCTCTCGCGTGCGGTGGAGGCCGATCGAGTGCGCTCGATGATCTTGTGGGGACCACCTGGCTCCGGCAAAACCACGCTGGCGCGTATCGTCGCGGAGCGGACCAAAGCGCGCTTCGTGGCAATGAATGCAGTCTTGGCCGGCGTGGCAGACGTGCGCGAGGCGACCTCGGCGGCGCGTGAAGCGCGAAAATTCGAAGGCCGGCGAACGATCCTGTTCATCGACGAGATTCATCGCTTCAACAAGTCGCAGCAGGACGCCCTGTTGCCCCAGGTCGAAGACGGCACCTTTACGCTTATCGGCGCGACCACCGAAAATCCCTCTTTTTCGGTGAACGCACCGCTGTTGTCGCGCTGCAAAGTCTACCGGCTGCGCACGCTGGAAGAAGGCGATCTCGTCGAGCTACTGCGACGCGCGCAAAGCTCCACTGACGGGCTCGCTGGCAGCGTCGAAGTCGACGACGAGGCGCTGCGCGCGATCGCGCGTCTTGCTCAAGGCGATGCGCGCCGTGCGCTCACATCGATGGAGCTCGCTGCCGACGAGGCAATCGCGCGCGGCGAAGGGCGGCTCGGCGTCGACGCAATCGCGGCGCAGAGCGAACACAAAACGCTGCTCTACGACAAGGCTGGCGAAGAGCACTACAACGTGATTTCGGCGTTCATCAAATCGATGCGTGGCTCGGATCCGGACGCCAGCATCTATTGGCTGATGCGTATGATCGAGAGCGGAGACGATCCGCTGTTCTTGCTCCGCCGAATGATGATCTTCGCCAGCGAAGACATCGGCAACGCAGATCCGCGTGCGCTCGAGGTCGCCGTCGCGGCCGATGCCGCGTTCAGGCGCATGGGAATGCCCGAGGGCCTCTACCCAATGGCACAAGCGACGCTGTATTTGGCCACCGCGCCGAAGTCGAACAGCTGTGGTGTCGCGTGGCAGTCGGCGCAAAAAGCCGTGCGTGATCGCGGCGCGCTGGAAGTGCCGATGAAGCTTCGCAACGCCGTCACATCATTGATGAAGAACGAAGGTTATGGGGACCAGTACCGCTACGCGCACAACGAAGCGGAGAGCTTCGCCCGCGGCGAGACGTATCTGCCGGAGGCCATCGTGGCTGAGCGCTTCTACGAGCCCAGTGATCGCGGCTATGAGAAGCAGATCGCAGCGCGACTCGCGTGGCTGCGCGGCGTTCGACCCGAGGTTGCCGAAGCCGACGAAAAGAAGCTGGGTGAGTAACGATCACCAGCCCTTTTCCCAGACGAAGCGCAAGTCGTAGAAGCCTTCATTGCTGATGAGCGGAGCTTTCGCGCGCGTGGCAAGCACGTCCAGGAGGTGCGCGGGCTTTCCTGCCACCTCCATCTCGGCATCGACCAAACGAATGCCGTGGGCGTAGTCGACGTAATGGTCGTCGTGCAGCAGGCTGAGCGTCTGGATGACGGTACCGTCGTCGTTGAACCAGCCGTAAATCGGCGTTCTACGAGGTGTTTCTAGCATACGAATGGAGATGACCAGGTCCTTCTTTGGACCGGACAGCAGCGTGCCCAGCACATGCCCGTGCTTTTTTCGTCGCTCTTCAATCGTGCGGTTGTGGTCGCGAAAATATTCTGCGCTCGCCATCGCGTCGCCCGGCGTTTTGTACGGAGATGCGATACGTGCAGCGGCCGCGGCATGAATCACGTCGACGATGTGCGGGGTCGGCAGCACGGTGCCCGTCTCGCGGGCGATCTTGCGCGCGTTGCGCACGGTCATCGGAAAGCGCACGAAGTCGTCGTCTGAACCGATCGCGAGATAGTCGGGCAGTACGAAGATGCGCCCCCTGAGCTGGTTGCCTTCCCGGTCTTTCGCTTGGAGATCGACCGGCAGCAGCTTGCGCTCGAACTCCGGAACGTTGCCCGAGAGAATTTCGGCGACGATCGCGTGCTCGCGCTCCCCCGGCCGCATCGACACGGCGCGGTCGATGAAGGCCGAGCCAGTCAGCGCGTCGGCGGGCCGCGGAGGCAGTCGCAGTATGTGTCGCTCCGCTGCGGGGGTGTCCCGAGCGGGCAGCGCATACGTGGCAACAGACGCCGAGGGATGGCAACCCGCCAGCAAGAACAGGCAGCAGACGATAGGCAGCCGTGCCAACCCCGCGGCTCCTATTCCCTGTCACCGGTTTCGAATTTTCGTCTCTTCCCGCGACGGGCGAGCCAGCCAGCAAAGAGCAGCGCTGCTGCCGCGAACGACCACCCGCTGCGCGCGTCGACCATGCGGCACGAGCAGCCCGCCTCTGGGCCGGGGGGAGTCGTCGCTGTGTTCGAAGGAGCCGGGAAAGGAGTGGCGCCTGGCGAAGGTATGTCGGTGGGGCTGACCGGCGCAGCGGGCAGCTGCGGCGCTTTGGACGACACGATTGTGAAGGCTGCCAGATCAGGCAACCCGCCATCGATCATCGTCTCGAGCGCGGGCACGGCGGCGCCGGGCTTTCCGGCGGGTTTGACGCTCGTTCCCTTGGGTGGCGGCCCCCAGGTGCCCCGCTCAGGAGCAACGCATTTGATGGCGCCCTTGAAGGCGTGTCGCACGACGTAGCGAGGCTGGAAGTTGTTGTTGGACTCGGCCCAATACACCTTTTTCTCCGGCTTGCCTTCGGGGCCATTCTCGCGGCCCCCTTCGATCGCGCGCGCGCCGCCGAGCAGCAGGTCTTTCTCGGGGACGGACGATTGCTGCATGCGCAGCTTGGTGAGCACCAAGTCGCTCAGGAATTTGCGCGAGGTCGGCGAGAAGGTGACCGTCAGCGAACCGCTCTTGCCGAGCTCCGCAGCTTTGACCGAGCTGGTCGCACATTCTGCGAGCGCCGCGTGTCCGTCGAGCTCAGCGGGGGCAGGTTTCGCTTTGGCCGATTGAACGACGTCGTCTTTGACCTCGACGTCGACGGTGATGCTGGCACCGACCCCTGGCTGCTTCGCGATGATCTTGCCGTAGCAGTCGTTCAGCGCCTTTCTCAAATCGTCTGGCCCGCCGGGTTCTGAGGAGACTCCATCTGCGAGGACGATCACTTCTTGTTGGCCGCCTGCGGCGGAGGGCAAGAAGGTGAGCCCGAGTCGTGTGATGGAAGCGGCGTCGAGCGGTGCGGCGCAGCGTTCACAATCCGTTGCGGACCAGGCGTACTCCGTCAGAATCGAGTCCGGCTTGTCGTGGAACGTGCGCGACACCAGCGCGGCATAGAAGCCGGCGGGGTTTTTGGACGCTGGCACTTTCACGTCCAGGTTCGTTGGAACGGCGACATTCGACTGATTTTTGGCTTCGAATCGTTGACCGGGTGCCAGCACGAACACGTCCAGTGGCCCTGCTTTGCCCGCTGCATGCAGGCGGGTCGGCAGCGTGAGCTCTTGTGCTTTGGCGTGGATCAAGAGCGGCGGCAGCTCGCTGCCTTCGAGGTCGGCCGTCGCGATTTCAGCGACGACGAACTTCATCCCCACGTCGGCATAAGCCGCGATTAGTGGCTCGACGTCGGTGCCTGGAGTTACGCCTTTGCTCTTGAGGGCCGCGAGCACTTCACTGCCCTTGCCCTCGAGCAGCGAAATCTCGTAGGCCGGCCCCGTAGGGCGAGCTTTGGGCTCACTGTCTTTGCCCCGCTTTTTTTTGGCGGCTTCGGGTTCTGGGAGCGGGTTGGATGGCGGCCCCATTCCGTGAAGCTCGCAAGGGTCCTGCTCCCAAAGCTCCTCGAGACGAGGCGCTACCACGCTGGAGAGGGGGGCAAATGCCGATCGATCGAGTGGTTGCCGTTCGAGCACGGACGCCGGCACCGGCACCACGATGACGACCTTGTCGCCTTTGTCTTTGACTCGAAAACGAAGCGAAACGACGTCGTGGTCAGCCTCGCGCAGCACCACGACCGACGTGCCAATCGCTGAGGTCTTGGTGCCCGTGGAGAGCAACAAGTACCCATGCGCGACCCTCGGCGAGAACGAGAGTGCGACGGTGGCGAGCGGGGCCCAGGGCCACCCTCGCCAGCGAAGGCGACCGGGTGGCCTGGAGAACGAACGTAACATCGCGGCGCAGTCTACTACGGGCGAGGACGGGGCGCGGGCCCACCACGCGGCGGTAGGGTCGGAGTCCCAGTCGGTGCTGGCAGGCTCTTCGGACGTGACGGCGGATCATTCGGGGTCGGCGGCGTCGCGGGAGCCTTCTCCTTCGGATCGCGGAGCCTCGGCAGCTCTTTCTCCTTCTCTTTGCCCTTCTCTTTGTCTTTGTCGCGAGCACGCGGCGGCGGCTTCACGTAGACGCCACGGCTGATCCTCGTCGGCGCAGCAGTCTTTGCCCCCTTCACGCGGAGCGGGCGCTTCGTTTCGATGCCATGCGACTCGCCCTGCCTGAATTTGACGCCCTTTTGCTCTTCGCGTTCGATCCCGCGCTCGCCACCGCCAGACCGCTTCAGCTCGAGATCGTACGAGTCGGACTTCTTGCCGCCGCCCTGGACCATCACCTTCCTCGTTTTGCGATCGAGCTTCAGCTCGACCTCGTCGCCGGCTTCGGCCTTCATATTGGCGACACGGACCGAGAGGCCCTCTTTGTCGTCATCGACGGCGAGCTTCAAGGTCGGCATCTTGCCGGAGCCAGGTCGATAGCGGATGGCGCCACCTTCGCGTGGAATCGAAAGCGTGTCTTTCTCGGTCTTGCTGAGCTTGGCGCCCTCGACCGAAACGGCCGAGCCCGCGGTGAAGACTGCCACGCCCGTGTCATCGTAGTCGCCTGGCGCGGGTGTGCTCGCACCGGTGGTCTTCTCGCCCATGCTGATGTCGTAGTCGTTGTCGGCGGGCATGACGAACATCGGCTCCATCGGTTCGCCGCCTTCGAGGAAGCTCGGGATGATCACCACCTCTGCGCCCGGGATCTCGTTGATGACTTTGCCGTCCGCATCGACGCCCACGCGCCTACCTTCTTGATCGGTGATGCTGACGGAGCTGGCGCGCGGCATGATGGTGGTCTTGCCGCCGTTGTCCGTGCAGAACGGGCAGATCGGCTTTTTCAGCCGGAGCGACATCGGCACGACGGCGATGCTGTGGCTCTCTGCGCCACCGCCCCAGGGCCGCGGAGGCACCCCTGGATTGACCGCCGCCAGGTTGTACTTCCAGGTGTTGGCGCTGCGATCGATCTCGATGAAGCGGTCTTCTTCCGGGAAGTTGTTGTCGTAGATCCTGATGTGCGTGATGTTGTTGCCCTTGTCCTCGACGGCGTAGGGCGTGACCGCGTGGCCACTGTTGCTACGGCTATCGAAGAACGCCAGCGTGGCGAGCTCGTCCTTCTTGAACAGCTCGACGAGTTGGTCGGCGACATCTTTGGGCGTGTGGTTGCGCAGGTTCTTGTTGCGCTCCAGCCTGACCGGGTCGGTCATCTGATAGGCCCAGTACTCGGCGATCAGCGGCGTCACCTCTTTGCGGCCGACAGCGTGGGCAGAGAAGGAGAGCAGTTCTTTCGGCTTGTCGTGCCCCTTGAACATCGTCAGTGACGCGACCGCCATGCCCTCGCACTGGCCGCCGTTGATGTAGCGATTGACTCGGTGCGCCCACTCGGCTGCCGGCAACGTCAGCGTGCACTCTTTGGTGTCGCCGCCTACACATGCCTGGGCTCCGAACATCTTGACCATCGTCGGCTCAGTCAGCACGGGCGGGGTCTTCGGGTACTGGCCACCGGTGTTCTTGAAGGCGAAGCCGTCTTTCTTGGGACGGAAGCCGGTGTCGGCCAAGAAGGCCTCACCTTTCTTCTTCTTCTTCTTCTTCTTGGGCTTGTCGCTGTCGGACTTGTCGGAGTCGTCGTCCTCTTCGCTCTCGTCGTCTTCGTCGGCTGTCTTTTCCTTCGATTGGAAGAGATCAGCGACCTTGTCGCACGCGACACCGGAGGTCGCGAGAACCGTGAACGCGAGCAACAAACGGAGTTTCGTCATGGCAACCTGCATCATACGGAACCAATGGTTGAAGCTTCCCGCGAAATTCGCGGGGACTCTCGAGCTTGGTAAGAGCAACTAGCGCGCCGCTCGTTTGGCAGTGAGAGAATTGACCCCCCGGCCGATCTGCGGAGAAGACGGTAAGCCTTTTCGCGATGCATGCAACGTTGCAGTCCTCGTCAGACTGAGCCCAGAGTCAGAGCCGAGCAATCGCGTCGCGCAGCTCGCCGAGCGCTTTGACGTCGCCCGCCGCCGCTGCATTCTGCTCCCCTTGTACGAGCCAATCGCGTGCTTGATCCGGTCGCGATGCGTCGAGGAGCATGGTGCCGCACATCAGATACATCGGCACATACCCTGGGTCTTTGACGCGTAGCGCCTCGAACGCAGACACAGCGTCGTCGACGCGGCCGAGCGACTTCAGCTCGAGCGCCAGGGCGTAGCGGCCGAAGCTGTCGGCTTTGCCGTCGGCGACCAGCTTCTCCAGGAAGGCGAGGCGCTTACTCATCTTTGCTCAGCAACTCCTTGCGTACGCAACGTGATCGCAGCGCGCTCACTCGGCCTCGACCACGCTGATGGAGGGTAGGTTGCGGTACTTTTCCGCCCAATCGAGCCCGTAGCCGACCACGAACTTGTCTTCGATGGTGAAGCCCAAATAGTCGATCGGTACCTGAATGCGTGTGCGGGCAGGTTTGTGGAGCAACGCGCAGACCTTCATGCTGTTCGGCTTCCGTGTCCGGAAAAGGTCGATCAAGTGGGCGATGGTAAGACCCGTGTCGACGATGTCTTCGACCAAGAGAATGTCTTCACCTTCGATCGGTCGCGACAAGTCTTGCGTGATCTGTACGACGCCGCTCGAGCTGGTGCCCTCGCCGTAGCTGCGCACACCGAGGAACTCGATACGCATCGGCAAGTCGATGGCGCGCGCGAGATCGGCCGTGAACACGAAGCTGCCTTTCAGCACACAGACGAGCACGAGATGCTTGCCTTCGTACTCTTTGGCGATCTGTTGACCGAGCTCGGTGACCCGCTGCTTGATTTCATCGGCCGAGATCATGGTGACGATGCGCTGCGCCATCCGACAGCGCGTATCAAAGCGCCGTCCCAATCGCCACTACTTCCTCCGGCGCGGAGGCAGTATGTCGGTCCCGGTGTCGACCGAGCTGACGTCGCGTCACGAGCTTCGCGTCCGGTTCGTGGAAACGGACCTGATGGGCATCGTTCACCATGCGACTTACCTCGCCTATTTCGAAGCGGGCCGCGTCGACTGGCTACACAAGCGGGCCGTTCGCTACCTGGAGTGGGCCAGCGAAAATGTGCACTTGCCCGTGGTCGAGGCGCACGTGCGCTACCGCAAGGTGGCGCGCTTCGACGAGTGGCTCACGGTCGAGTCGACTTGCGCTGTGGTCACGCGTGTCACCGTTCGCTTCGAGTACCGGGTGCTCCGCGGCGCCGATGTGATTTGCGAGGGGCACACCTTGCTCGCCTGTGTTGGCGAAAATCTCGCTCCAAGACGGATTCCTGACAACATCGCGAAGGTGTTCAGGAGCGCCGAGGCCCCAGCGTCGGAGTGGACGTGATGGCTATTGGCCGGCGTCGGCATCGAGCGGAAGGGGCACGCTGCGCAACACGCCGGGAATGTCGAGCAGCTGTACGGTGTCGATGCGGTCACCAAGGAAGCTCCGCCATTGGGCGACGTAGTGGCCGCGCTGCGGGCCGATCACGTAGCGCTTCTCGAGCGCGGGGACGGTCACCACCGGCACGCCGTCGAGGTACAGCGTCATCGCGCGATCGCGGCCGTTGTCTGCGGTGAAACCGTCGATCGGGGCGGACGAGTCGTGCTTGGTTTCGACCTCTTTCGATCGAAACGCGCGCAGCTCTTCCTGTGTCAGGTAGATGCCATCCGACGAATCCGGTAGCCCTTCGGTCACGAGAGCAGCGCCAGCGGGCGGTACCAGCGCCTCGCCTGCAGGCAGGTCGAGGCGTTTCTCCATCGAAGCGACGTCGAAGTCGATGCCGCCTCCCTCGTCCCAGTCGATGCTGGCGAAAAGCGGCACCTCTTCCGGGCGACACTCGGTGCTGCTCGGGTCGATGCCGATCATTTCCACCCAGAAGCGGCAGAGAAGCGGCCCCCCGAGGCCTGACTCGGTCACGTTTGCCAGTTCGAGCCGGACCTTGCCGAGCGGTGATTCGAGGGTGATGGAGCGTGTCGCCATCTCCAGATGGCGCGCGCTGCCGCTCTTCTGCTTCTGACCTGGAACCAGCGGCGTAACGTCGATGCGTCGCTCGCCGATCGTCGTTCGCAGCGCGCCAGAGGGCACCACGCGGTATTTTCCGAGGCCAGGCCAAAGCGCGAGATAGCCGAGGAGATCGTAGCGGGCGCGCAGCTCGGACTTGAAGGGCAACGGCAGAGATCGCGACTGCACCACGATCTTCAGGCGGCCGATTGCGGTGAGCGTCACGGTCAGGCTTTGCGAGGTCAGCTTGGTGGCAGCTGCGATGCCAGCCGCGTTGACCTCGCTTGCTTTGGGTGGCGAAGCGACGCCGCGCTGGCGGATGCGACCTTCGAGCACGACGCCGATCTGGTCCTCGCGCAGCAACGTATCGGTCGGCAGCACCGCGTCGCTGCGCAGTGGTTTGGGTTCGGGCGGGCCGGCTTCTGGAATGATGAAACGACCTGAGGTCGGATCGAACTCGAGTCCGCCAGGCCCGCCGTCCTGCGAGTCCTGAATCGGCTGTGGGTCCGGCGGCAACGGCGAGCTGACGAGCGGAACCGGGTTCGTTTGGTTGGGCGCTTGGCCGGTGCCTTCGTCCGCGCCGTTCTCCGGTGTGCAGGCGGCAGTTGCGAGCGCGACGATGACGACGACGTTTCGTTCAAACATCGAGTCGGAAACTGTCTATCACGATAGCGCGTGGGTCCAGCTCCGGCGGCGTAGGAGCGTGGTGGGTGTCGAGGAAAACGGCAGCAGCCAAAGGATGATGCTTCAGAAACAGGTTGGTATTGGCCGGCTCGTTGTCGAAGGTCGCCACGATCTTTCCATGGCGTACGAGTGACGGTGCCACTTCGTGTTTGAACTCTGCGTCAGGAATCTCGAACGCTGGCTTGGTCACCAGCGACGTGCCCACCACGCCGATCGGGAAGCCGCAATCGCGGAGACTGGCGAACGTGCCCAGCGCCATGTTCGGCAGATCGCGACCGGTCAGGTACACGATGGTGGCGCCAGCCGCGTAACAAGCGCGGACGAGCTCGCTGGCGCCTTCGGTCTCGACGTCGTGGCGGATGTAGGCGTCATAGAAGAAGCGCTCTTTCCAGAAGGCGAGACCCTCTTGTTGCAGCGCCGCGTCGGTGATCCCGATGCGCGTGAGATTTTCGCCGAGGCCATACACGATGTCGGCGCTCTCGACGCTGGCGAGCGCGAGCGCTTCTTTCGGATGCGAGTTGCGCCACGTGTCGCCGAGCTCGTGGAAGATGTGCGCGACCCGCGGTCGGTTGTCGAGCAACGTGCCATCGAGATCGAAGACCAGCACCGGCGCGGGCTCGCCCGAGGTGTGATGGCAGGCATCGATCATCGACCGCAGAAACTGACCCCGCGCCGCCGATTGAAGTCGCCGGGGGTGAAAGACGGACCGCATCGGGCCTCCCATAACCCGAGCCGGTGCCGGGCGCATGGCACTGTGCGACCACGGTGCGGGTGCGCAGATGTATGGGAATTACATACATTTGCTTGGCCCGAGGATCTCTCCATCCCGTAAGCTTCTGCTCAAGAACGAAGCGAATTCACCTGCCTTTGCAGGTGGCGGTCGCCGTTCAACCACCGTTTTCGGAGGTGCTCATGCGCGTCCGTGCTGCCCTTCTTGCGCCCATCGTCATCGGTCTCTTCTCGTTTGGTTGCGGCAAGTCTCCGCGCGACAGGTTGCAAGGAACCTGGGTTGGCGAGTCAGTGCGTCAGGTTCACCCGAGCCAAACCCCGCGGGCGGACGGCTGGGTGAAAGGCACCCGCGTGGAATTCGCCGGAAACAAGGTAACGGTGGCGATTCCGACCGAATCGGCCCGTTCTGGCACCTACCGACTGGCCAAGGTCGACGGCAACGACATGGATATGGTCTTCAAGCGGCCCGAAGGCGGCGAAGACAAATCCCACATGGCGCTGACGAACGACGGCAAGCTGGTGTGGACGCTCGGCGGCGGCGCCGAGCTCGTGATGACCAAGCAGTAGCCGTTATTGAAAGAGCCCGAGACGGTCATGGCGGTGGAGACGCAGGTGGCCTCCGTCGCGGCCATGGACATCGAGAGCAAGAGCGCAGCGACAGTCAGCTCGCGATTCTGATCGTCATGATCAGAGCGCGAGATCTGCAGGCGAATCGACATCGTCGAACGTTGCCAAGGTCGGGTCTTCTGTTCTGACCGCCGCATCGGCGTACAGCTCGTCGATAGTGACGATGCGCAACGCAGCGTGACGAAGCAGCGCCTTCATACTCGACGCGCCATTTTCAATGAGCTCGCTCATTCGCGGCCGCAGCGCCGTCGCGTAGACGCCGGCCAAGAGCTGCAGCCCGTCGCGTTCGACGACGGTGATCTCGTGACCGACTGCGAGCATGAGCAGGCGCCGAACGACCGCGGGCGCGAGCGATGGCATGTCGGTGGCGCACACGAAGCAGCGCTCGACGTGTGGCGGGAGCGCCGACATCGCCTGTTCGAGCGCGACCAGGGGGCCCTGGTGTGCGAGCTTGTCGCGCACGACGATCACGCCCGCCGCGAGCGGCGGCAGTTGCTGATTTGGGGCGCTGGCGACGATGCACACGTCGACCACCTCGAGTACGGCAGCGACGACACGAACCAGCAGCGGCACGCCGTCGAGCTCGAGCGTGGCCTTGTCGCGGCCCATGCGGCTGCTCTTGCCACCGGCGAGGATGATCGCGGCGCAGCGCGCCCTGTCGAGCGATTGCCCTGCCCCACCTGGGCTGTCTTCCTCTGATACGCTGTCGGGCGCCATGCCAGTCATCCTCGCGGTACTCGCCTTCTTCGTTCTGCTTTACCTGCTCTCCAGCATCAAGCAGATCGATCAATGGGAGACGGCGCTCAAGTTCACCCTCGGCAAATACTCGGGCCGCGCCGAGGCAGGCCTGACCATCGTGCTGCCCATCTTTCAGCGCATCAAGCGGGTGGACATGCGCACGCGCAACCGAGACTTGCTGCGCCAGATGGTGATCACGCGGGACAACGTCACCACGATGGTCGACGCGGTCGTCTACTACCGCGTGATCGATCCCGAGAAGGCCACGCTGGCGGTCGAGAACTACGAAGCTGCGGTCAAAGATCGAGCGCGGGTGGTGCTGCGTGACGTCGTCGGTGAGACCCCGCTCGATCAGCTGCTCTCTCACCGCGAAGAGATCGCCGCCAAGGTGCGAGCGCAGGTGGAGACGGTGGTGAATCAGTGGGGTCTGCATGTCGAGATGATCGGCCTCCAGGACGTGCAACTGCCGCCCCAGATGCAAGAGGTGCTGGCCAAGGCGGCGGTCGCCGAGCGCGATCGCCTATACGTGATCATCAAGAGTCAGGCCGACGTCGAGAGCGCGAAGAATTTTGCGCTCGCTGCGGAGATTCTGACGACGTCGCCTGGCGCGATGGAGCTGCGTCGCTTCGAGGCGCTCGCCAACCTGGCGCAGAGCGGAGCGACGAAGGTCGTGTTCGATCTGGCAAAACCGTACGACGAGGTTCAAGCCGCTCGCAGAACGGCTATCGCCATGGCAGAGGCCAGCGGCGAAGTGGCTCCGCGCCTGGCCAAGAGCGGCATGACGACAGCCAGTCACGCATCGGTCGCGCTGGCCGAATACGAAGCCCAAGCGGTGGCAGAGGCCGCCACGGCGTTGAACGAGACAGCGCGCCGCAGGTGATCCCGGCCGAGCTCGACGCGCGCGCACTGTTGCGCGAGGGAGCCGCACAGCTGTTGGATGCGGCCAACGCCGCGCCGCTCGCCGAGCTCGTTCGCGCGGCGCAGGTCGAAATCGCCGAAGAGCGCGAGACCTGGGAAATGGGCGGCCGAAAAGTGGAAGCGCAGCGGGTCGCCTTGATCGTCGATGCGCCCGCGTACGTCTTGATTCGCGAGAGCCCAGGCGCGCTCGGCCGGGTTCGCGATGCATTCGCCAGCGCTGTTCGCTCCTTCGACACCGAGCTCGCCGAGCTGGGCGTATTTCTACGTCTGCAGGCCCCTCATCTCTCGTGGCAGCGGGTCTATCGGCAGGCGCCAGCGTGGGTTCGCCCGGAGGCCAGGGCGGCGGAGGTGCACGGCGCGGCGGTCGCGCTCGGCCGCGCCTGCCAGAAGCCCCGTGCAAGTGCGATCATGGAGCGCGCGGAGCTCGAGGTCGCTAGTGTCGGCGAGCTGAACGAGCTGCTCACGCGCTGGGTGATCCGGCTCGAATCAGCGGATTTTGCCCAAGTTGATCGCAGCCCTGAGCTGCGCGCCCTGCTGGATCACTGGGTTCGCGCCGCCGCGGCGAGCGTCCGCGGTCGCGTGGGCGAAGTCAGCTTTGGGGTCATTTTGCCACACTGAGCTCACGGATTTGCATCCCTCTCCAAGCCCTGGGATGCTGCCCCCCGCATGCGTTTTGCCGAGGGTCTCAACTTCACGATCGATCTGGAAGACGGGGTTGCCGTCATTCGGACCTTCAAGCGGGTCGACCTCGACTCCGTTCAGGTGGGCGACGCCGCGCTGCACATGCGGCAGCTGGGCTCCGAGCTGACCAAAGACGAAAAGGTCTCCGGCTTGGTCGTCGATTTGCGGCGCACTCCGGGTGCCGTCGGTCCGCGCGTCGAGCAAGCCTACTCCGACATCGCCGGCGCTTGGGAAGCCACTGCTCAACGCGTCTCGTTCTTGATCCTGGAAGACGCGATGCAGCACATGCAGATCACGCGCATCGTATCGAAGGCCGCGACTCGCTTCGGGGCCGTGTTCACCGATCGCAACGAAGCGCGCACCTTCGTGGGCTCCACGGATATGGGCCCGAACACGGCAATCAGCAAACTGTGGGATCGCCCTTCGCGTATGCGCCGCTGACGGCGTAGCCAGCGCGCTGCGCTATGCTGTCCTCGTGGCCGCCGGCTCGCTGTTCTCGTCGCAGTTCCAACGGGTGGCTGGGCGCGTGCGCCGGTGGGTTTTGCTGCGCACGGTGATTTCAGGTTTGGGCATTGGACTGTTGATCGGCGCTGGCTGCGTGGCCGCGGGTTGGGCCCTACGAAGCGCTGTGCCACGGCCCCTGTTGGCCGCGGGTTTCGGTCTCTTGGGCGCGACGCTCGGCGTGCTGCTGGCCCGGCGTCGGGCGTTCTCCGATGAAGAGGTCGCGCTCTACCTCGATGCTCGGCTCGACTCGGACGAGATCATCGTCACCGCGCTGCCGCTGGCCGAGGCTGCCGAGGCCGGCGCGGAGACGGACGCTGCCTGGGTGATCGTTTCCCGCGCGACGACGCTCTTGCAAGGCGCGCCCGCCAGGTCGGTTCGACCCCGCTTGTTCACGCAGAGTCACCTGCTCTTGCCGGCGGGTCTCGCGCTCGTCACGGCGCTCTCGATGCTCGCTCCGCGGCCGCTGCCCGCGGAGCCCCCGGCGCCAGCAGGCTCGGAGCGCGTCAGCGAAGTCAGCACGCCCGAGCTCGATGAGGTGATCGAGGCGCTGGCCAAAGCGAAGGCGCAAGACAAGGCGCAAGAAGAGCGGCTGGCCGAGCTGCGCGCGAAGGCGAATGCGCTGCGCGAGAAGCTGCAGGCGGGCGCGCCGCGCCGAGAAATACTGGCCGAGCTCGGCGACCTCGCCGACGGCATCAGTCGCGAGCAGCTCGCGCTTGGCGAGGGCGCCGAGCGCGAGGGTTTCGAGGCGGCGCTGGAGCGACTGAAACAAGCCGAGCTCGAGGGCGCCCGCCGCGCCCTCGGCGAGCACGATGCAACGAGGCTCGACGACGAGCTCGCAAAAAAGGCAAACGCTGCCGCACAGAAGTCTCGCGTAGAGGCTCGGCAAGCGCTGGAAGCGGCTGCAAAGGCAGCGCGTGAAGGCGGGGCAGAAGCAGTCGCCAAAGCGCTCGACGAACAGCTGAAACGCTTCGACGAACAAGCCGCGCGCGCGGACAAGCTGCGTGAGCTCGGCAGTGCGCTGTCGAAGAACCTCTCCGAAGAGGCGAAGCGCGACCTCGAAGAGATGAACGCCAGCGGCGACGCTGAAGCGCAGAAGCGCTTCGCGGAGGCCGTCGACAAGGCACTCGCTGATCTGTCGCCGGAGGATCTGGAGAAGCTCAAGCAAGACCTCCAGCAAAAGCTGAAAGATCAGGCGAGCAAAGCCGGTTCTGCCGATGCAGGGCAGGGGAAGCTGACCCCAGAGCAACAAAAAGAACTGGAAGAGCTGATCAAACAGTTGGAGAGCGAAGCCGGCCGCAAGGCGCTCGCAGAAGCCATGCAACAGGCAGCCAATGGTCAGCCGCCGAGCGCCGACGCGGCTCGTCAACAAGAGCTGGGTGCGGCGGCCGATTCGCTCTCGGGCATGAAACAAAGGATCTCGGGTGAGGCGCCGGCCCCGGGCGCCGGTACCGGCCAAGCGGGCAGGGGCCCGGGGGCCGCGAGCCCGAAGCCGCCGGGGCTGACGCCAGCGATCGACAAGCCGACAGTCGTTTCCAAGGCCAGCGCGAATCTTCGACCCGGTGTGCCGCTGCCCGGCAGCACGGTGGGGCGCACCAGCTCGCGGCCGGGCGAGACGGCGAATCGTTCGGGTACTGGTGAGCTCGGTCGCGTGGGGCCGGACGAAATCGGCGGCGTGTCTCAGAGCGACGTGCCTGAAGAATACCGCGAACAGGTGGGGCGTTACTTCCAACCTTGAGCCGGCGTACCCTGCGCTCGAGCGCAGAATGGCTGAACCGACCCCGACCCCCGCCTCGTTCGAGGCGAAGCTCGAGCTTGCACGAGAAACCAGCGCGAGGCTCGCCGCGGCGATCGGAGAGGTCGTCGTCGGGCAGACCGAAGTCGTCGACCAGGTGCTGTGGGGGCTGCTCGCAGGTGGCCATGTCTTGCTGGAAGGCGCACCGGGTCTCGGCAAGACGCTGCTCGTGCGAACGTTGGCTGCCAGTCTGCACTTGGCGTTTTCGCGCATTCAGTTCACGCCCGACTTGATGCCGAGCGACGTGACGGGGACCAACGTGCTTGTCACCGCGGCGGACGGCTCGCGCCATTTCACGCTGCACAAGGGGCCAATTTTCGGCCAGATCATCTTGGCTGACGAGATCAACCGAGCCACGCCGAAGACGCAGAGCGCCTTGCTCGAGGCGATGCAAGAGCACGCCTGCACCATCGCTGGCATTCGCCACGCGATGGAGCAGCCGTTCTTCGTTCTGGCGACTGAAAATCCGATCGAGATGGAGGGCACCTACCCATTGCCGGAGGCGCAGCTCGATCGCTTCTTGCTGAAGGTTGTCGTACCCAGCCCGAGCGAGGACGAGCTGACCGAGATCATCGCCCGCACCACCGGCGCGCCGAAGAGCCCGCCGGCGGCTGTCTTGACACAAGCCGAGGTGCTGTCGCTGCAAGCGGCCTGTCGCGCCGTCGCCGTCGCCGAGCCCGTCATGCGCTACGCGGCGCGGCTGGTGGGCAAGAGCGACCCCGACGCGAAAGACGCGGTGCCGCTGGTGAAGTCAGCGATTCGCTTTGGCGCGGGGGTGCGCGGCGCGCAGTCGCTGGTGCTGGCGGCGAAAGCAGTCAGCTTGCTCGAAGGGCGCGCCCAGGTCTCGTTCGCGGACATCAAACGCGTCGCCAAACCGGTATTGCGCCATCGTTTGATCCGTTCGTTCGAGGGCGAGGCCGACGGTGTGACGACCGATCGCGTCACCGAAGCCCTGCTCGAAGCCGTCCCCACGGTGCCGCAAAAAGTTGAGCGCGGGTGACGCGTCGGCTTGGGCAGCTGATCTTCGTCACCTGCTGGCTCGCGTCGATGTGCGTGGCTCGGCTGGCGCGCGCCGACGAGCCGGTGTTTCGCATCGACACGGTGGTGAGCCCCAGCCCGGCCTCCTACCTGCCCGGCATGGTCGAGGTCGCAGCCAAGATCGACAACCCGAGCGCACAGACGCTGTCGGGCGAAGTGCTGCTGATGAGCTCCGACTTCGGAGACGAAGTCATCAGCAGCAGCGCACCGTTTTCGGCGGCCCCTGGCGCGAGCGTGCTGTTGCGGGTGCCCATCGTCGCCAGGCAGACGGTCCGCGCCGAGATCAGGGTCGGCGGCCGGTCGGTCCACTCTGCACAGCTCAACGGCAACTTCGAGATCGCAGTGCGCGTGTTCGACGCAAATGAGCCGTCGCGCTTGAAGGCCTCGCTCGAGAGCCTCTCGATTGCGAGCGGGACACCCGGCATGACGCGGGTGCCGGGTTCGAGCGCGCCCCGGCTGCGCTTCGCTGTTCCGGTGCTCGATTCCACCACGGGCGAGGCGATTTTGCCCAGCCGGGTCGCCAGCTGGCATGGCATCCATCTGGTCGTATTGAGCTCGAGTCGTCTCGACTCGCTCTCGAGCGAGGAGGCCGAGTCGCTCGCTGGTTACGTGCTGGGCGGCGGCACGCTCGCCATCCACGTCACCCGACCGGAAGATCTGGAACGGCCGAGGTTCGAGGCGCTGGTGGGAGGCTCGGTCAAGGAGACCGGCCTCGTGCCGAGCATGTTCGATCCATTGCCGCGTCCCTCCGCTAGCGCTGCGTCCGACCCCAATCCGCTGGAAGAGAATCCGCGGGTCCCGTCCGATCTGCGCTTCGTCGCCTATCGCGGCGGCAACCTCGAGCCGAGCGCCTTCGGTGCGTCTGCAGCCTATGGTCTCGGCGAGGTGGTGCTGCTCAGCTTCGACCCGACCAACCCCGCACACATGGGTGAGCCATGGGTTCGCACGCGCGCGGCCGAGCTCGCGCGCCGCGCCTTCGAGCGGTCAGCCATCGCGGCAATTCATCCGGGTGAATCAGTCGGGTCAGTGTCTTCTTCGCGTTCGATGATGGGTGGCGGGGGGATGAGCGAGAAAATCCGCCAGATCCTCGACCCCAATCGCACCGCCCGCTGGGGCATCGGCATCGCTGCGCTGGTCATCTGTTTGTACGCCGTGCTGGCTGGCCCGGTGGCGTTTGCGCGCGCCAAGAAGAAGAACCAGCCGCTCCAGGCGCTCTTGTGGTTGCCGCTGCTCTCGTTTTTGACCTTGCTCGCTATCGTCGTGCTCGGCTTCGTCGCGAAAGGCGGGCGCAGCGCGCGCCAGCTCTCTTTGATCGAAGCCGGCGCCGGCATGGAAACTGGCGTCAAGCGCAGTTATCGCGGCTTCTTTTCGCCAAGCGCACAACAGATCGAAGTCGGCCTCTCCGCTCGCACTGGCATGCTGAGTCTCGAAATGGCGGACAGCACCGCATTCGGTCTCTTGCTCGACGGCGACGGGTTGCGCCTGACCGATGTCGAAGGCACGCCCGGACAAACCGTCGTCGTGCGCGAAGACGGGCTCGGTGACCTCGGCGGCAACGTGGCAGTGACGCATGGCCCCGGCGCAGACGGCATCACGATCACGAACCACACGAAGCAGAGCTTGCGAGGGTTGGTCGTCAAGCTACCTGACGATTCCTTCTGGTTCGAGCCGAAGCTCTCCGCGGGTGAGAGCGTCGACTCCAGGGCACTCGGAAAAGGAGACGGTCGCTTTGGGTTTTGGCCGAGTCACCCCACGGCACCGCTCGGTTCGCCCGCGCCAAACGTCGATTTCTACGATCTGCAGACGCTGTTCGTGAAGGGAGGAGAGAGCGAGCTCGGCGAAGCTTGGTATGCCTTCGCGCTGAGTGTGCCGAGCGATACGCTGTGGTTCCCGCGCGGTGTGCCGGTGATCTTGGCCGAGCTGGAGACCGCTGGGTCGCGCACGCGCGACTCGGGCGTGCTGTTGAAGGGCGAGCGCACGCTCTTGCGTGTCGTCGGCTTCGGAGGTCAGGGCCCATGACTCAGCCCGCCATTCGCGTCCGCCACCTGAGCCATCGCTTTGGCCCGTTCGACGTGCTGAGGGATGTCAGCTTCGACGTCGAGCAGGGCGAAATCTTCGGATTCATCGGGCCGAACGGCGCCGGTAAGACGACGACCATCCGGGTGATGGCCACGTTGCTCGAACCAATGGCCGGGCGCGTCGAGATCGACGGCGTGGACGTGACGTTGGATCCTGAAACCGTGCGCAAAAGGATCGGCTACATGCCTGATCACGCAGGCGTCTACGAGCGGGTGACGGTGCGTGAATATCTGGAATTCTTCGCGGATGCGCATCGTGTTTCGAGCGCCTCGATTGTCGCTGCCGTCCTCGAGCTCACCGACTTGGGCACGCTGTCCGACAAGCTGGTAGCGACCATGTCGAAAGGCCAAAAGCAGCGACTTCAGCTCGCCCGCATTCTGCTTCACGACCCCAAGGTGTTGATCTTGGACGAGCCCGCCAGCGACCTCGATCCGCGGGCTCGTATCGAGATGCGCAACTTGCTCGGCGAGCTTCGCTCGCTGGGAAAAACGATCCTGCTCTCGAGCCACATTCTCACCGAGCTCTCCGACGTGTGCACCTCGGTTGCCATTCTGGAGAAGGGGCGCTTGATCGTGGCGGGGCCGATCGCCGAGATCGGCGCCCGGCTCGATGCGCAGCGAGCAGCTGAAGCAACTGGGCAGCCAGTCTCCGTCTCGACGCCAGCGCGAGAAGCGCGCGTGCCAGTCGCGCGTCGTAGAGTGAAGTTTCGCGTTGTCGGTGCGCCCGAAGATGCCCTCGCCGTCGTGGCGAACGCGCCAGGGGTGGCCGAGGTCGAGCTGCTCGGGGGCTGGGTCGTGGCGTCGGTCGAAGGCCCCGAGCTCGGCATCGCGCAGATCGTCTCGCACCTCGTGGCCGCTGAGATCGGCATCTTGGGTGTGGAACAAGAGCGCAACGAGCTCGAGCGCATCTTTCCCGAAGTCACACGTGGAGAGATGCAATGAGCGCGCAAACCGGAGAAGAGATTCCGGCTGCGCCCGCTTCGCTTCGGCTCGGCGACCGGCTGCGCTTCCGTGTGGCGAGGTTCTTGACTGATCCGAACCCGATCTGGACGCGTGAGCTCCGGCAATCGACGCGGCTGGCGCGCACGCCTTTCATCCTGATGGCAGTGACGATCGTCGTGACGTTGTTGATCGCCGCCATTGGTGGCTCCGTGAGCGAGCGCGAACCGAGCGACGTCGTCGGTAGCCTTCTGTTTCACACCTTCTTCTCGATCGGCTTCTTCGTAGTGGCGTGGGTTGGCCCGGCGCTTGCGGCAAACGCGATCGCTTCGGAGCGAGAAGGCCGCACATGGGAGGCCATCGTGCTCACCGGGCTAGGGCCCAAAGTGATCGCGCGCGGCAAGTTTCTGGCCGCCTTTTCGGATGTTGCCGCCTACATCGTGATGCTGGCGCCGGTCGGCGCATTGCCGTTCTTGTTCGGCGGCGTGCATTGGCTCGAGGTCGTGATCGGCTTTCTCTACCTGTTCATCATGGCTGCGCTGTCGGTGGCGTTCGGACTCGCGCTGAGCTCGAAGATGGCAAGCTCTCGCGGCGCAATCTTGGTGACGCTGCTGCTTTCGGTGCCGCTGTCCGGCATGCTGTATTCCGGCGCGGGGCCGGGGCTTTCGGTTGCGGTTCACGAGTTGTGGACGCGCGTGGCGCCAGGCCACCCGATCTGGTTGCCGATCGCCTACGTGCGTGGCGACCCTGGGCTCGCGTACTTTCTGATGCTGTTCGTCGTGCCGGCGATCGTGTTCGGGCTGCCGGGGTGGCTCTTGTACGAAGCGACGATCGCGAATTTGACCGAAGCGAACGACGATCGCTCGTCCGGCCTGAAGCGCTGGTTCACCACCGCCAGTGTGGTGCTGGTCGCAACTGGGGTCGTCACGCTGTTCGCGGTTCCCACGGCCAGGACCGTGATCGAGGTGGGGATTACGGAAGCGGTCGTGTGGCTGTGGTTCTTGGGCTTCGCGACCGTCATGTTCACAGGCGAGCCGCTCGGTCCGACGCGACGAGTCGTGGCTCGCTGGAACCAGAACCGGGTGGGGCCACTGGGGCGCTACTTCGGTCCGGGTCTGATCTCGACGCTCGGGCTGTTGCTGGTCGTGGGTATCCTCGGCTTTGCGACGACGACGCTGGTGGCGCTCGTCCGATACGCGGCGCTGATCAAGGTGAGTCCCTCGTACACCCCGGACCTCGACACCCAGCTCGTTCATTTCGTCGCCTATGCCCTCGGGTTCTTCGTGTTCACGGTCGGGCTCGGGGCCTGGTTGCGCAGCCGGTCGAACAACGTCGCTGGGTCGCGCATCGTGTTCATCGTGATCGTCGTGGGCGTGGCGATCGTCCCGTGGATCGCAGCCGCCGTTCTCGGCCTCGCTTCGCGATCCGACGAAGCGATCTTGCTCGCGGCGCCCTCTCCTTTTTATGCCTTCATGTTGTTGGGGCGTCGGGGGGACTCAGTCTGGCTGGCCGGGCTCGCCGCATCGATCGGCTGGGCGGCGCTGGGTCTCGGGTTGCTGGCGGCCGGGCGCAAGAAAGCTCGGCAGATCATTCGCGCATACGACGATCACTTCGCGCGGGCCGAGGCGGCGTTGGCTGCCGAAGAAGCTGCCGCGGCCGCGCCGGGCGTCGCCGTGGCAAATGGCGACGCCGCCGTCGTGGAGGCCGAAGCTTGAAGAAGTACGGTTCGCTGCGAACTGGCGGGACCGGTGAAGCCACCTCGTGTTACGAGCTTCGAGCCCCATGAAGCTCTACGCTGGGTTGATCTTCGCTGCGTGCGCCTTGGCGTTCGCTCTGCCCGCGAGCGCCCTCGGCAAACAGGGGGGGCTCAAGCAGGTCGCCGCCAAGCAGGCGAAGCCGAGCGGCAAGAAGGCGGCGAAGCACCTCGACAAGAAGAAGCTCGATGTTCTGGCGCGCTTCTCGACCAAGTTTCCGCCGGGGCAGCCTCGGGTAAAGAACATCCGCCGGATCGCCGACCTGATGGACGGCGTGGTGGTCGAGCCGGGCCAGTCCTTCAGCGTGAACCACCACATCGGCAAGCGAACCGAGGAGAACGGCTTCGTGGTCGCCCCCAGCATCTTGGATGCCGAGATGACCGAGACCGTTGGAGGCGGCATCAGCCAGTTCGCCACCACCCTTTACAATGCCCTGTACGACGCTGGCTTTCCCATCATCGAGCATAAGCCGCACAGCCACTTCATCAGTCGATACCCCGCCGGCGTCGAGGCGACCCTGTCGTGGCCCGGGCCGGATCTGTCGTTCAAGAACGACTCCGAGTCGCCGCTGGTGATCGAGACGAGCGTCTCCAAAGATCGGGTTTCGGTGAAGCTCTTGGGCCGCACGCCGGGCCGCAAAGTCACCCGTAAGGCACCTGTCGAGCTCGAGCGCCGCGCGCAGGCAGTCGAGCAGATTGCCGACGAAACCGTGCCGCCTCGCAAGCCCAAGGTCGAGCGCGAAGGCTCCGCTCGCCGCAGCGTCCGAGTGACCCGTAGCGTCGAAAACCCTGGCAAACGCCGGGTCGACGAGGACGTCGTGATCTACTTGCCGATGAAGAAGATCGTTCGCGTCCACCCTTGCCGCCTCTTGAAGGGGCACAAGGACTACACGGGCGAAGGCTGCACGAAAAAGCGCAAGTAAGAGTGCGTAGACAGCTTCGCGGTGACTGTCGAAAAGCTGACAGACTACTTGCCTCTTCTTTGCACTCGGGGCACATGTGCCCCGTATGGCGTCGCGCGACGGCAAAGCTCTGATCGAGGCCTCCAAAGACTTCACCGGTGAGAATCTCGCGCGAAGCTGGGCCCACCTGATCGTCGTGACGCTGGTCATCGCCGGCACGACGGCGGTCGCCGCGGCTTCATCGTTCTGGCCGGTCCGCCTCTTGGCGGCCATCGTGGGCGGCCTCTCGATCGTGCGGATGTTCATCATCTACCACGACTTCATGCATGGGGCGCTGCTGCGTGGCTCGCGCGCCGCCAAAGCCGTCCTCAGCGTGTACGGCATGTTGGTGCTGGCGCCGCCTCGCGTCTGGAAAGAGACGCACAACTATCATCACGCTCACACCGCGCAGATCATCGGTTCTCACATTGGTTCGTTTCCAGTCGTGACGACCGAGATGTGGAAGAAGATGAGCGGGCGTGACCGGCTGAAGTATCGCGTGGTGCGCAACCCGCTCACGATCTTGCTCGGCTACGTCCCGATTTTCATGGTCGGGATGTGCGTCAACTCACTGAAGAAATCGGTCACGCGTTACTGGGACTCGGCGGTGGCGTTGCTGATGAACTGGGCGATCACCTTCGTGCTCGTTTGGCAGTTCGGCTTCACAATGGCGTTCTTCACGTTCTTGCTGCCGCTGATGGTCGCAACGGCCACCGGGGGCTACCTGTTCTACGCCCAACACAACTTCCCCTCGATGGCACTGCAGCCGCGCCAACAGTGGACGTTTACGCGCGCCGCGCTCGAGTCATCGAGTTACATGGCAATGGGCCCGGTGATGCGCTGGTTCACCGGCAACATCGGCTACCACCACGTCCACCATTTGAACTCGCAGATCCCGTTCTATCGGCTGCCCGAGACGATGGCGGCAATCGACGAGCTGCAACAACCCGGCGTTACCTCGCTCAAGCCGTGGGACATCTGGCAATGCCTGACGCTGAAGCTGTGGGACCCACAGAAACGCCAGATGGTCGGTTATCCCTGAGCTGGTCGGCTATCCCTGACTAACTGCCAGTTAACGGTAATTGACAGTCTTGTCGCAGCGTGGAAACTGCGCATGTGCAAAACTCTCTCAAGCAGAGCATCCAAAAGCTGGTCGACACGTTTGCCAGTGATCTCGAGGGTCTAGTCCGTCAGGCTGCCGTCAGGGCCGTCTCCGACGTGCTCGGTGGCCCCGCTACCAGCGCCTCGAAATCGGGCTCATCGCTGGCAAAAGTGGCCCCGCGAAGCAACAAGAAATCTGCCAAATTGCCAGATCTTGGTGCTGCTGTCACCCCGAAGGCAGCCGCACCCAAAGCCGCCAAAGCCGGCAAGGCAGAGGGCAAGACGAGAATCCGCCGAAACGATAGCCAAATCGATGCGTTGGCCGCGCAGATCAACGACTACGTCGCCTCGCACCCGGGTCAGCGTGCGGAGCAGATCAAGGCCGCGCTGAAGATCAATAGTGGCAACTGGGGCCTACCCATCAAGCGACTATTGGACAGCGGCCGTCTTGTTGCCAAGGGCGAGAAGCGCGCGACGACCTATCAGCGCGGTGCGGCTCGCGCCGGCAAGTAGCGCGGTCCTCGTGGCTTGGGGGGGTCCTCCGGGGCCGGTGCTGAAACGTAAAGTAGACTTTATGTTTTCGAGCTCCCGCTGACCCCCTAGCGCCGAGCGGTTTGAAGCCCGTGTAGAAGCCGGAGGACTTTTGCTGACTCCCAGGGGCGCCGCAGGCGAAGGTCCCTGGCGCTCGTTTGCAAAGCACACTTGGGAAAACCAGCGTCGCAGGATAGGAGTAGGCCTTCTCGGAGGCCCGACGCTCAATGATCGAATCGATCCCGTTCTGCAGCCACACCGTCGTGCGCACCGCTCGTGCGCTCATTCTCGCAACACTCGCCGTCGCGAGCTTTGCATGCGGCGACAAAGGCGACGCAGCGAGCAGCGGCAGCGCGGGTGCCAGCGCCGCACCCGCGGTCGGCAAGAGTGCCCTTACCGGCGTCTACAAGGTGACGAATTTCGCGCGAAACGAGTCAGGCTGTGACGAGTCGGCAGCCGCGAAAGCCGAGGCCCCGAGAAGACACCTCTACCTCGCCGCTACTGGCGCCGGGCGCACGCAAACCTTTGGTGCCGTCAGCTGTGACGACCCCACAGCCTGCACCAAAGACATCGCCCAGTACGAAAAGGGTGCGAGCGGTGAGCGCGAGATGTACGAGCTCTTCGGACGCGAAGCAGAGCGCAACAAGCTCGCGGGCGGCACCAACTTCTCCGGCAAGTGGAAAGAGGGCCAGTGCAGCGGGCTCTACAAGAGCGAGGCGACCCTCGTGCTGGACGGCAAGGCGCTCAAAATCTCGATGCGCAAGATCACCTACGACAACTTTGCGACTGCCGAGCTCTCGGGTTGCACGGTGATCGACGCCGACAAACAGAAAGTGGCCTCACGCTGCACTGGCTTCGAGAAGCTCGAGGCCGAGCGCGTCGAATAGGTACGCGGGTACGCGCGCTACTCGATTGTCTCCAGACTCTCGAAAGCCACAGGGCTCGCGTCGATCGACTCGAGCTCCACCAGATCAGGCAGGCGGGCCGGCGCATCTTTGCCGGCGCTGGCTGCGCGCCACCGGGCCGAGGCCCAATCGTTGAGCGAAATGTCGACCCCTTTCGCCTCGGCGCGCCGCGTGAAGATCGCTTTGAAGGTCGAGAGCTGGAGCCCGGCCGGCGCTTGCTCGACGCGCAGCACCACGAGCTCGAACGAGGCCTCGTCCTTGTTCTTCTCGTCCTTCTCCTTCGCGCTCTCCTTCAGCGACAGGAGCTCACGCTCGAAGACGGCATCACGGCCCGCGCTTCCCCATTGAAAGGCGGACAGCTTTTCCGCGATGGTGTCCTTCTGGTGATTGGCCTTTACCTCCAAGTAAATGGTCCGATCGCCCAGCTTGACCAGCGCGAGCCCGCCCGGGCTCTTCTGAGCGTCCAACCACGGTAGGCGTGTCATGAATCGAGGACCTGCGCCCACGACCTCGTACAGCTCCTGCTCGGTGATGGGGGGGGTGACGACCGGCTTGTCCGTCGGCCTGGCATCCGGCTTCGGTTTCGGTTCGGTGGCGTCGCCCTTTGCTTGCTCGGGCGCAGGCGGGCTCTTGTCACCTTTCTCGCCGGGCCCTGCTTCCAGCTGCCGGCGCGCTTGTTCGCCTCCAAGGTCCTCGATCTCCCAAGTCACCAGCGCGAAGCGATGGCCCGCCACCAAACGCGTGCCGACATACGTGGGCGTGCGAGCGTACGGGGAGCCCACGCGCAGCCAGGGCTCGAGCGTCGCGCCATCGAGATATTGATCGTGCACGCGCGTCGAGCCGCCGGGAACCAGGCCGGCGATCAGCGCCGCTTCGTAGCGGCTCAAGAATGGCCCGCAGCGGGTGATGCCGGCCTCCGATGCGACCGCGAGCTTCGTGCGCTGACAGTATTCAACCAGCAGCGCCGCGCGCTCTCGAGGGGCGACGACATCGTAGCTGAGCAGCGTCGCGAGCACGGGCGTCGGTCGCGCCAATTCATCGCCTCCGCGCGACTTGCTGAGCTTCGTGATGTGGGCATCGTTCGGCGCCGCACACGCGAGCAACGCGAGCGACGCGACCCCCAACCCCCAAAATCCGCTTTTCTCGCTGAACATGGATCTGCACATTAAACCCTACGTCCCTCGACGGACAGAAGCGCGTCGGTTATCGATCAGCGAGAGATTGCTCGCCACATTGCTAAACCTGCATGCTCGATCCGGCATTCATTCGTGAGCTCGAGGTACTGCGGCGTCGGCTCGACACGCGGGCCCGCTCCGGCATGCGTGGAGAAAAGGTCTCCGCCCGCCGAGGGGCTTCGGTGGAGTTTCTGGAGCATCGGGCGTACGCCCCGATGGACGATCTTCGCCGGATCGACTGGGCAGCTTACGCGCGCACGGGTGAGCCTGTTCTCAAGCTCTTTCGCGCTGAAGAAGACGTCGTAATTCGCATCGTGTGCGACAGCTCTGCGTCGATGGATTGCGGTGCTTCTCCCAAGCTACCGGTGGCGCAGCGTTTGGCCGCAGCGATCGGCTACTTGGCGCTCTCGCGCAGTGAGCGTGCGCAGCTCTGTCTGGCGCGCGACGGCCTTTTGCCGCTCGCACCGCCGAGCCGTGGCCGAGCTGGGCTGGCCGCTTTTCTTCGATCGATCGAGGCGGTAGAAGCCGCCGGCAAGACGGATCTGGCGCGTGCGCTGACCGAGATCGTGAAGCGATCTCCGAGACCGGGCCTGTTGGTGGTGCTGAGCGACTTCTTCGACGGGGGCCCAGTGCTCTCCGCAGTGACGCGCGCGATCATGGTCGGACACGAAGTCGCGCTCTTGCAAGTCGTGTCACCCGAAGACATCGACCCCGCGCTCGACGGCGATCTCAGCTTGCAGGACGCTGAAACCGGCGCCATCGTAGACGTGACAGTCGACAGCGCTGCGCTCGCAGCCTACGCGCTTCGCTTCGCTGGCCTCTGCGAAGAACTGAGAATGTTCGCGCGCAAACACCACGTGACCTACGTCCGCGCGCGCACCGACGAGGCGCTCGAGCCTGTCGTTCGCCGGTTCGTCGCCAAGACGATCGATTGAACCATCGTGGAGCTCCTCGCACCTACAGGGCTGTTCATGCTGGGGCTGTTGGCTCCGCTGATCGCGCTTTACGTGCTGAAGGTCAGGCGTCGCCCTGTCAGAGTCGCGTCGACCTGGCTGTGGGCGAGCGCTGAACGCGATCTGCTGGCGAAGTCTCCGTGGAAGAAGCTCTTGGCGCGGCTCTCGCTGTTGCTGCAGATCGTCGCCATCGCGCTGATCGCGTTTTCACTGGCGCGGCCGGCGACCACGACGCTCGAGCTCCCTGGAAGTCGAGTCGCCATCGTCATCGACGTGAGCGCGTCGATGTCGGCCACCGACGCGGAGGGCAACGTCGATCGATTGGCTCGCGCGCGCTCGATCGCAGCCGAGCTGTTGTCTTCGTTGCCGCCACGAACCGAAGTATTGGTGATCGAGGCCGGGCGCGAGCCGCGCATCGCTTCTCCGCTCGATCGCGACAAGCAACGTGTGGTTGCTGCGCTCGCCACGCTCTCCGCGTTGGACGTCGAGGGGGACATCGACTCGGCGCTCGCGTTGGCCGTCGACCAGCTCCGCGGTGTCGACGACGCTCGCGTGATCTTGATCAGTGACGGGCAATGGGCGCGACCGGCGGCGCTCCAGCAGATGGCGCTGCCGCTGACGATTCGGTTGCTCGGCGGCGTCATCGAAAACAGCGCGATCGTTCGCTCCGACCTCCGCATCGGCAACGGCTCGGTGACCCATCGCGAAGAGCTGCAGGCTTTCGTGGTGATCCAGCATTTCGGTGCCGTCGCCAAGGACGCGTTCGTCACGATGCGGCGCGAAGCAGGCGGCGAAGTGCTCGATTCGCGCCGGCTCTCGATCGAGCCGGGCCCGGCCGTCCCGGTGCTGCTGACAGCCGAAGCGAGGGCCGCCGACTACGGCAAGGGCATCGTTTTCGAGATCGCGCCGCACGACCAGCTGCCTGTCGACGACATCGCCTTCGCGACGATCCCGCGAGGTCCCAAGCTGCCGGTGGTGCTGTCGGCGCTCGCACAGCCGTCGGCGTGGCTCGAGCGCGGTTTGCGCGCCGACAGCGACGTCGAGCTGGCGGTCGTCGCCCGAGACGCGCTTCTGGAGAAAACCGTCGACCCCGGCGCGCTGATCGTGGCGGACGGCTACTGCCCCGGAGCGGACGCGTCAGGCGGCGACCTCTTGATCGTGCGACCGCCCGCGGGCCGCTGCTTCGGCGCTGTCGTGGGCGAGCCCGTCGAGCGGCCAGCGATCACCTCCTGGGATCAATCCGACCCGCGACTGCGCTTTCTGACGCTGGACGGCGTCTCGATCGCGAAGGCGTCGCTGCTCGGCGTCGACGAAAATGCCGCGCTGGTTCGCACACGAGACGGCAGCTTGGTGGCCGACGCGAGCACGGGCTCGCGCACGGTCACCATCGTGGGTTTCGACGTGGGGGAGAGCGACTGGCCGCTGAAGGCTTCTTTCGTGCTGTTCATGCGCAACATCACCGAGCTCGCGCGTAGCCACCGGCTCTCCAGCGTGATCGGCGATGCGCGCACGGGCGGGGCGCTGCGCGTGGCGGTTCCTCTGACGGCGCGCGACGTGACAGCGACCGGACCTGGCGGCGATGTGATCGACGTCTCGTCAGCGGATGGCATCGTGGTGTTGCCTGCCACGAATCGTGTCGGCCACTACCGCGTCCGTTATGGAGGCGACACGCCGAACGAGATCGTCGTACCTGTCAATTTGGCGAGCGCCGCCGAGAGCAACCTCGCGAGCCGCGCCGAGCTCGACGTCGGCGCATCGGTGGCCGTTCGAGAAGAGGGGGAGCCGGTTCGTCGTCCGCGCGAGCTTGGTTGGTTGTTGGCACTGGCGGCGCTGATCGTATTGCTGGTGGAGGTGACCCACCACACCCGTCGGCGCGCCACTGGGGGCTCGCTCGGCGCCGTTCCGCCTGCGCCGGAGCGGCGCCGCTCGTGACGAAGATCGTTCTCGCGCTGTTGGCTCGACGTGTCTTGCTGGTCGCGCTCGGGCTGTCTTGGCTGCCGGTGGTGCACGTGCTCGGCAGCAGGTTTCAGCTGTGGCCGGAGGCGTACGTCCGTTTTCTGAGGCAAGCTTTCGTCCCCACGTTTCCGATCGCGATGGCGGTTCTGGTTTGGCGTCTCGCCGGGGAGCCTGGGGCTGCCAATCGTGTTCGGCGCGTGCTGTCGGACATCGTGCTGTCGGCCACCGTGCTCTTGCTGGCTTCTTGCGTGGTCGGCCTGGAGATTGGGCGCCCGCTCGATCGTCTGACGGTGATCGTCGCCATCGACAGGAGCCGTTCGATCGAGCTGGTTCCCGGGGCAGACGAGACGATCGCGCGCGAGCTCGCAGCCGCGCGGCGGAACATGCGCGAGGACGACGGCCTCGGCGTCGTGGTGTTCGGGGCGCGCGCCGTGACCGAGCAGCCCGTAGTGCGGCGAGACAGAGCCCTGCTCTCGCAGCAAGCTGTCGTCCCGCGCGACGGCACGGATCTCGATGCCGCGATTCGGCGCGCGCTCTCCGAGGTTCCAGCTGACTCCGCCGCGCGTGTCGTGCTGATCAGCGACGGCGTCGCCACCCGCGGCGAGACGATGGCGGGCGCCGCGATCGCGCTCGCCGCCGAAGTGCCCGTCGACGTTCTAGCGCTCGAGCAAGGCAGAGTGGAAGACGTGCGTATCGTGTCGGTGCGCGGTCCGATCCGCGGCGATGCTGGCGAGAGCATCGACTTGCGCGTGGTCACGCACGCCCCGCGCGAAACGGAGGTCGAGCTCCGAGTGAAGCGCGACGGCGAGCTCGTTCGACGCGGCAACGTGACCATCTCGAGCGGTGAGTCGGTGCTGCGCATCCGGGAAAAGCTGCCGGATTCGGGGCTGCATCGCTACGACGTCGAGATCACCGCGCTCGACTCGAGTGTGGACTATTCCGCCGATGACAACGCGGGAGCCACGTTCGTGCGCGTGCGCGGTAAGCCCAAGGTGCTCATCCTCGAGGGCGATGTCGGGCAAGCGGCCTTCATCAAGAGCGCTCTCGAGGATGCGGAGCTCAGCGTGGACGAGGCCGGCGCTGTCGGTGTACCGGCGGATCTGGGTGCCTTTGCCCTGTACGACCTCGTGATCTTGTCGGACATCCCTGCGCACGCACTGTCACGTCCCCAACTGGCGGCGCTGAGCTCGTACGTGAAGGAGTTCGGTGGCGGCCTTCTGCTCATGGGAGGCGACCGCAGCATGGGCCCTGGTGGCTACGGCAAGACCCCCGTTGAAGAGGTGTCACCTGTCTCCTTCGATCTGAAGCAGGACCAGCGGCGGGCCAGCTTGGCCCAAGTGATCGCGATCGATATTTCCGGATCGATGTCGGTTCAAGTGGCCGGCAGCACCAAGCTCGCGTTGGCAAACGAAGCCGCGGCGCGAGCAGCAGAGCTACTCGGCGCGGGCGACATGTTGGGCGTCGAGCACGTCGATACGGTGGTGCATTGGTCTGTTCCGCTGGCGCTGGTCGCCGACAAGGCAGCCATCGAGCAGGCGATTCGATCCGTCGGGGTCGGCGGCGGCGGCATCATGATCCCGATCACGCTGGAGGAAGGCTACGCCGCGCTCCGTAAGGAGAACGTCAACGTGAAGCACCTCTTGTTGTTCTCCGACGGAGACGACGCCGACGATATACAGCTCGGCAAGCCGCTCACGCTGGCCGCAAAAGCAGACGGCATCACCACCAGTGTTGTCGCGCTGGGCGCCGGCAAAGACGTGACGGATCTCGAGGAAATGTCGAAGCTCGGCGGCGGTCGCTTCTACCTCGTGGAAGACGCCACGCGGCTGCCGGCCATCTTCGCCCAAGAGACCATCTTGGCGGCGCGCAGCGCCATCTCGGAGGAGCCGTTTCGGGTTCTGGCGGGCAGTCTCGGTGAGGCGGCGCGCGGCATCGACTTCGCTGCAGCGCCGGAGCTCGGCGGCTACGTGGTGACGTTGCCGAAGCCGAGGGCCAGCGTTCACTTGTCGGGTCCCGAGGACGATCCCATCCTGGCGACTTGGTCGGTGGGCATCGGACGGGCAGGTGTCTTCACCAGCGATCTGAAAGGCCGCTGGGGGGCGGAGTGGACGACATGGCCTGGTGCGGCGCGGCTGCTAGCCCAAACAGCGCGGGACCTGAGCCGCCGCGGCGAGGACGAGCGTGTACGCCTCTCCGCCGATGCCAACGGCTCGTCGCTCTCGATTCGGACGACGATCACCGGCGAGAATGGCAGCGCGCAATCCTTCCGGCGCTTGCGCGCGAGCGTCGGAGGACCGGGAGGCTCCTCGCGGGAGGTGTCGCTCGAGGCTACTGGCCCAGGCGTTTACAGCGCGGCGCTACCGCTCGATCGACCTGGGACGTACGTCGTCTCGCTACGCGATGAGCTGACAGGTGAGCTGGTCGCCACGACCGGGGCCGTGCTTTCGTCCGGCGAAGAGCTGCGGCCGACCGGCTCGGATCACAAGGCGCTCGCGCGGCTGGCGAGCTTCACAGGCGGCCGCGTTCGCACCACCATCGCGGATGTCTTCGCCGACCGAACGTCGCGCCGCTTCGCCTACAAAGACGCGGAGCAGCCGCTCCTGTTCAGCAGTGCCTTCGCGCTGCTGCTCATCGTGATGACGCGCAAGCTCGGCGTTCCGGAGAGCTGGCTCGAGCGGCTTCGGCAGCGGCGACCGCGTCCAGCGGTCACGCCGGCTCCGCGGAAGACGACCGAGACGATGGGCGCGCTCCTGGCTGCCAAGGAGAAGCGCGCGACGACTCACGTCGTCTTGCCGCTCAAGTCGCGCGTGGCTCCAACGTCGGCAGAGCCAATCAAGCTGCCGTTCCCGGCCCCGCCCCGGTCGGCGATGCCGCCCCGGGGACCAAGCTCCCCATCTGCGCCGGCCGGTAAGCAGCCGACCACCGCAGAGATCCTTCTGGCCCGTCGCCGCGGCCGAAAATGACGGGTAGCGTCCGGGTCGGGATGACCTACCCGGCGTAATTTTCCCCTCCGATGGCTGCGTGCCATACTGCGGCTGCCGAGATCATGGGGGTCGACGACCAACTAGTGGCGTTCGAGCGCTGGTCAAAAGAGCAAGGGCTCGTGACCCGCGACGTCGATCGCAAGCGTGTTGCCCGCGAGATCCTCGAGCTCGCCGAGGGCGAGCCTGTCAGCTCGAGCCAGGTCGAGCGGCTGATCAAGCGATATCGCGACGGTTTGATGGGCGCGCGCAGCGTGCTGGCGGCCCAGCGCGTGGGACTCGAGCTGATCGAGTGGCAAGAGGACGGCGTTGAGGCCGAGCAGCCGGCGCCCCGAGACGAGCGCGAGGACGACTTCGCCGATGTTTCTCCCCCGCCCGCCGCCCGTTCACTGAAGCAGCGGCTCGACAACCTGCCGCCACCTCCGCCCAGCTCGAACCCGCCACCGGCACCCTCCGAGCGCCCGGGCTGGTCCGAGCCGCCTGCGCGCTCCGAGCCGCCTGCGCGCTCGGAGCCGCCACCGCCCTCCTACGCCTCCAGCCCGCCCGGCCACTCGGAGCCGCCTGGCTACTCGGAGCCGCCTCCGCGTCCACTCTCCGAGCCGCCTCGCGTGCTCTCGGTGCCGCCATCAGTTCTGTCCGGTATGGATCTCGACAGCACCAAGAAGAAGTACGCCACCGGTCGCAGCAGGCCACCGAGCCGACCGCCGGCGGGCATGCTGCTTCCGGAAGTGGAGATGTCGAGTCAAGGCGTCAGTGAAGAACGCAAGCTGCGCGCGCGCCTCGAAGACGTCGATTCGATCGCGCCTCCCCCCGGCGAGGCACCCGTGCCAGCGACGCCGTTCAAGCCTGGCTCGGAAGCCCCACCAGCGTTGCGACCCGTCGTCACCCGCGTCGACGCCGGCCCGCTCTCCTTCTTGAACGGTCGCTTTGCGACCGCGGCGGCTGCGTTTCTGTTGGTAAGCCTTTTTGTTGGCGTGTTGGTGACCAAACCGTCGTGCCTGTTCGCCGATTCTGCCAAGCAGGTCTCCGGCACCTTCGTCTCCAGCCACTTGGGGCTCGCTTGGGAGTTTCCCGAGCCTTGGCTCCATGCCGAAGATCTGGACGACGACGCGTCGGTCGCCGGCGATTGGGAGCGCGCCGTCAGCTTGTTCTTTCACGGCCGCACCGCGACCGACTTTCAATCGCAGATCGTGATCGTCAGCTTCATGCGCGAAGGCAAGCCCGCCACCGAGGACGACGCGCGCCAGCTCGGCGCCAACGAGGTCGTCGGAGCTGCGTCGATGCGCCAGTGCGAGCCATTCGATCTGCGTGGCATCAAAGGCACCAAGTGCAGCTCGATGACCGCTCGGATGGGGCGCCCGACAGGCGTGCTCGAACTCTACTACCCGCTCGGAACCAAGGCGGTTTTCTTGCGCTACCAATTCGAGATGCTGCCGATGGCCCCGCCCAAGAACGCGCTGGAGGCCCAGAGTCAAATGCAGCAAATCGAAGAAAACATGGCCGACCGCATCAAGCAGGCTTTCGAGATCGTGTACTCGATGCGCCCGCTCAAGGAGTAGCTTCGACCATCGCCAGCATGTTCTCGAGCGCTTGCGACGCGGCGCCCTTCAGCAAATTGTCGATGGCCCCAGCTGCGACGACGCCCCGAGTGCGAGCGTCGCCAGCGATGCCTACCCGCGCAAGCGGTGTGCTCCACACCGACGCGACTGACGCTTCCTCGACCGAGCCGACGAAAACCACCGGGGCGCCTTCGAGCTGCGCGCTGCCTGCGTAGTAGTCGGTGACGCGCGCGAGCAGCTGAGCGAGGTCGGCTGCTTCGGTTGCGCGTGCGTAACAGGTGGCCACCAAGCCGCGGCGAATCGAAAGCAGATGAGGCGCAAAAGTGATCGTCACCTCGGCACTGGCGACCCGCGACAGCGCGAGCTCGATCTCCGGGGTGTGCTGATGATCTGCGACGCGATACGCGCTCAAGTTCTCCGCGACCTCCATGAACAAGAATTGTTCGGCGAGCTTTCGCCCGGCCCCGGATACACCGCTCTTGCCATCGACGAAGATGCCGCGAGGCTCGATCAGCCGATGATGCAGTAGCGGCGCCAGCGCGAGTATCGCGGCGGTCGCGTAGCAGCCGGGGTTACTGACCAATCTCGTGTGCGCAATCGACGGTGCTTGTTTTCCTGATGCCGCTGAAATTTGTGGCAGGGCGTAGCGAGCTTGTGCGAGCAGCTCGGGCTCGCGGTGCTCGAACCCGTAGTACTGCTTGAAGACGTCTCTATCTGCGATACGGAATGCACCCGAGAGATCAATCACGCGGGCGCCGCCGCTGACCAACTTGGGCGCGAGCTCGAGAGAGACCTCTGCGGGCGTGGCGAGCGCGACCAGCGACGCATGCTCGTATGCGCGTGCTGCCTCGGCCTGCGGACGCACGACCAATGCGCCGCTGCGCCCGAGCCCCGAGACACTCTTTCCGAGTGGCTCACCCTTCTGCCGATCCGAATATGCGGCGGTGAGCTCGAACGCTGGTGAGCGCGCGATCAACCGCGCCAGCTCGGCGCCGGAATAGCCACTCGAACCGATGATGGCAACCGGTGTAGGCATGGGCTGTCTATAGCGGAGAATAAATGAGCGAGCATGACTCTCGACGGGGCTGTCACCAGCTGCAGCGTGAAAGGCCCCAGGCCTCAGGCCACAGACTTCAGCCAGAAAGAGAGCGAGAAAGAGGCCGGCAGCATCGCTCATCTGGCTCTGGCTCTGGCTCTGGCCGAAGCCTGTGGCCTGAAGCCTGTGGCCTTCTTTGGCCGAGAATCACGCTCCCTGATCTAGATACGCTGCTCTATCTTTGATCGATGCTTGGCAAGATCCTACCGTGGCTCTGTTTGGGTTCGGTGGCTGTCGCTTCGGTCGCAGTGGTTGCTTGCGGCGACTCCGGCTACGACGGTGAAGGTGGCGATTCGTCTGGCCCGTCCGGTCCGTCTGGTGTCGGTGGCGGCGCCGTCGAGCCACCGCCTCCATCATGTGGTGCTGCCGACCCGCCAGGCGGCGCAGTGGTCAGCGCACCCGAGCTCGCCTTCGAGCTGTCGGACGAATGGCACGAGTCGTGGCTCGCCTCTCCGGCTGTCGCCGATCTCGACGCAGATGGCGTGATCGAGATTGTCGCTGCCCGTCACGGCCGGGTGATCGTGTGGCACGCCGACGGCTCGGTCGTTTGGAAGAACGACGTAGAAGGTCGCTGTTGGGCATCTCCTGTCGTGGCTGATCTCGTGCCCGGCTCGCCTGGTCTCGAGGTCGCGCAGGCATCCGAAGACAAGATCTACCTGTGGAGCGCGACAGGTGCGCCGCTCGCTGGCTTTCCCTACACCTGGCGCGGCGAGCTGCGCAGCCTGGCAGCCGGTGACATCGATGGCGATGGCGAGATCGAGCTCGTCAGTGTCACCACGCAGAACCTGGAAGAGAACGGCCAACACGACATCCTGATTGCCGTGAACCCCAGCGATGGCTCCACCGTCACGGGCTTTCCGCCCAACACGAGCGGCGCCGCCGGCTGCGATGACGCTTGTTACGTGTACAACGGCTACGACCAAAACGTCGCCATCGGAGACGTCGATGGCGACGGCCGCAGCGACGTGTTCGCGACGCAGGACAACGCGTACAACTCGCTGCATCAGGGTACTGGCGAGGGGTTCGCATGTGCGCCCGCCTTCGAGAACAAGACCAAGTTCATGGGCATCCGCGGCATGCATGATTTTGCGGAGGCCATGCAGGGTTACGGCGACGACGAATCGACCGCTCTGCAAGCGCACTCCACCAACACGGCGCCGGCGATCGCCGACATCGATGGAGATGGCGTCGCCGAGCTGGTGTACGTCTCGTCGGTGCAGAACGCCGCGCAAGACAACCGCGAGCAAGGCGTGGCGCTGTGGGTACTGAAGAACGACGGCACCCGACCTACCAACTGGATGGAGCCGCTGCACTTTCCCGACTATTTGAGCGGCCTGTGGGACTACGGCGAGACGAACATCGTCGCCATCACCAACCAGGTGAGCGTGGCCGAGCTCGACGCTTCACGTGCGGGCCCCGAGATGGTGTTCGCCGGCTTCGACGGCCGCATCCACGCGGTCGATTCGCAGCGCAGCATCATGTGGGAGGTCGAGTACACCCAGAGCGACGTGGTCGCTACCGGCGGTGTGCTGATCGCCGACCTCACGGGCGACGGCGCGCCCGAGATCATCTTCACCACCTACTCGACCGAGGTGGGCTTCGGCGAGCTGTTCATTCTCGACGGTGGCGGCAACCTGCAACACCGCATCCCGCTACCTGGCCGTGGCGCCATGCCCGTGCCCACGGTCGCCGACGCCGACGGCGACGGAACGCTGGATATCGTGGTGAGCCTGAAAGATTCCGATACCGGTCCGCAGGTTCTCGTCTACCGAGTGCCTGGCTCCAGCGACAACTGCTTGCTATGGCCCACAGGTAGAGGAAACTACCTCCGGAATGGCTACCTCCCCCCAGGTTAATCCGCTTCTCCCGCTCCCCGACCCGATCCCCTTCCGCGATATTCGCGCAGAGCACGTGAAGCCGGCCGTCGACGGCGTGCTCGCGGCTGCGCGAAAGGCGGTCCTCGAGGTCGTAGCGACGCAAGGCGCGCTGCCGGACAGCGCGCTGACATACGACGCGACGTTGGGCGCGCTCGAGCGTGGCACCGAGGCGCTCGAGCGGGTATCGCTCGTGTGTGAACATCTGGAGAGCGCCGCGACGACGCCGGAGCTTCGCGCCGTGTGGAACGAAGCGCAACCGAAGATCAGCACATTCTGGTCGCAGCTGCCGCTCGACGACGGCCTCTATCGCGTGCTCAAGCGCTTCGCACCGACACCCGCTGCCGCGGCCCTGAACGCCGTCGAGAAGCGTCACCTCGACAAGACGCTGCAGGAGTTCAAGCGGCACGGTGCCGAGCTGCCGCCCGAAGGAAAGACACGGCTCACCGAGCTCGACGTCGAGCTCACCAAGATCACCACCAAGTTCTCCCAGAACGTGCTCGATTCGACGAACGCTTTCGAGCTCTACGTCGAAGACGAGGCGAAGATCGCCGGCTTGCCACCGCTCGCCAAACAGGCCGCCCGCGCGAGTGCAGCCGCGAAGGGCAAAGAGGGGTACCGCTTCACGTTGAACGCGCCGAGCTTCGTCCCGGCGATCACCCACCTCGACGACCCTGGTCTGCGCGAGACGCTGTACCGCGCGTACAACGAGCGCGCGGCGTCCGGCGACTTGGACAACCGCGGCTTGATCAAGCGTGTGCTCGAGCTGCGTCGCCAGAAGGCGGAGCTGCTCGGTTTCATCGACTTCGCGGATCTCGTCTCAGTCGACAGAATGGCCAAGTCGGGCGCCAAAGCCGCATCTTTCATCGGCGACTTGCGCGAGCGCACCGCGGCCGGCTTTGCGCGCGAGAAGCAGGCGATCGAGACCTTCGCTGGCAAGCGTCTGGCTGCCTGGGATGTCGCCTACTACTCGGAGAAGCAGCGGCGTGCGCTGTTCGACCTCGATGAGGAGGTGTTGCGCCCCTACTTCGCGCTCGAGTCGGTGCTCAACGGCGCGTTCGAGATCTTTCGGCGCCTGTACGGGGTCGAGTTCATCGCGCGCGACTTGCCGACCTGGGACGCAGCCGTGCGGCCATATCACCTGGTCGATCGCAAGAAAGAGTTAGCCGCCATCGTCTATCTCGACCTCTTTCCGCGCGACAACAAGGTGCAAGGCGCCTGGATGGCGCCGCTCGCGACAGCCGTCCCGCCTGCGCACCATGCTGCCGTGGTGGCAGCCAACTTCACGCCGCCGATGGGCGACTTGCCCGCGCTGCTCACGCATCGAGAAGTGGAGACGTTGTTCCACGAGCTTGGGCACCTGATGCATCAGTGTCTGAGCACAGTGCCGGTGAGGCGCCTCGGAGGCACCAGCGTGGCATGGGACTTCGTCGAGCTGCCCAGTCAAATCATGGAGAACTGGACATGGGAGCGGGAGAGCGTGGATCTTTTCGCCAAACATCACGAGACCGGCGCACGAGTGCCGGACGAGCTGTTCGACAAGCTCGTGCGTGCGCGCACCTACCGCGCTGCAAGCGTGCAGATGCAGCAGCTCGGCTACGCAGAGGCCGACCTCGATCTGCATCGCACCTTCGATCCGGCTTCCAGCGAAGACCCGGTCGCGCGCGCGCGCGCCGTGCTGGCTCGGCACGTCACCGCCGAGCTACCCGACACCTTCGCGATGATTGCGAGCTTTGGTCATTTGTTCGCGAGCCCGGTCGGCTATGCGGCTGGCTACTACTCGTACAAATGGGCCGAGGTGCTCGACGCCGACGCCTTCGGCCGCTTCAAAGAAGAAGGTATTTTCAGCTCGGCAGTGGGTGACGCTTTTCGCGATGCCATCCTGTCACGCGGCGACAGCGACGAGCCCGAGGCATTGTTCAAAAATTTTCGTGGCCGCGAGCCGAGCCTCGATGCGCTGCTACTTCGGCTGGGCATGAGCGTGTAGGCTCCGCGCTCAATCGATCGGAGGTCCGCGATGTTCGCAGTCGGTTCAGCCATTGCATGGGCACGTAAAGAGTTCGGCACCAGCGAGGCGAGTGAGCCGCTGAGCGAAGACGAAGCCAAAGCCGCAGTCGCTGCAGCGCTCTCGGTGGTGCGTGACTCGACCGAGGCGATCGCGTCAGCCGTCGCCAGCACTGTCGCGCCCGATCGCGCCGCAGCAAACGCAAAGAAGCAGGCGTTCTACGATGCGATGTACCTGATTGCAGGCTCCGACGGCGCCGTCTCCCCTCAAGAAAAAACCAAGCTGGTGATCGGCCTGCGCGGTCTCTTGGGTGAAGGCTTCGCGGAGAGCGACCTCGATGACGGCCTCGAGATGGGCCGCGTGATCGTCGAAGAGCGCGGCGTAAAAGGCACCGCCGCATCGATCGCAGAGACGATCACCGACGCCGACGAGCGCAGCTTGCTGCTGACACTCGCCTCCGTCTCGGCCTGGCTCGGCGGCGGCGTCGGCACAAAAGAGGGCCTCGCGCTGCAGGCCCTCGCGGCGGCATTCGACATCCCCATCAACAAGCTCCACGAAGCGATGGGCGCGGCCGCAAAAATCGCCAAGGCCTGAGGATATTTTGACGCAGAGGGCACAGAGGGGAGACGCAGAGAGCGCAGAGAATAATTCAGGGTTCCGCTCTCGGGGTGGCGCGGGCGTCGAGACCGCGGCACGCTGAGCTCGCTCCAGTCAGCGCAGGCGCGCAGCACCCACACAAAAATCTCTGCGTCCTCTGCGTCTCCCCTCTGTGCCTTGGCGGAAAATATCCCTCTCTCGCTGCTTATTCGCGGCGAATTTCGTCGGCAAAGCGAGCGAGCGAATACTCAGCGGGGATCTGCAGCATGGGGTCGGCGTCGTAAGAGACGCACACCAGGCAGCGTGAAGCGCCGCCGGCTTTTTCGCAGAGCTCGGGCAAGGCGAGCTCTGCGACTTTGAAGCCTTCGCGTTCGATGATGCCGCGCACACGCTGCGGCAAGATCGATGGCGCGAGTACGGTGTCGCCGACGGGGAGGCCGTTGGTGGCGTAACAGCAGATCTCTTCTTCGCTGACGAAGTGCATGCGGTCGCGACCGACACGCGCTTCGAGCAGTGCGAGCGAGTCTTCGTTGAGCACGTCGGCGCATACGAGCACTGCCGCCGAGCCGAGCGGTAGCGCCGCCATGTTGCCATGAAACGCCGGCTCCCAAATGTTGAGCTCGACGACCTCGCCGGCGAAGTGACGCTTGGCGGCGTGCATGCCGACGAGGTCGGTGCGGCCACCCCAGAACAAGAAATGCGCCCCTTCGAAGCGGGCAACGTCGCCCTGCCCTTCCCAGATGCCGCTCTCCAATTCGATCACTTCGAAGCCGAGCTGCTCGAAGAATGGGCGCCACTCGGCCGCTTCTGCGCGGCGATGCTCGGGCTTCATGCGGGAGAGGAGAAAACGAGGGCGCCGGCCTGGCGCGAGCGGAGGCAGCGGCTGACCCGCTTCAGCTGCGTACGGCAAACCGCTGAGCTCGGCGTTGGGGGGCAGCACTGCCACGACGCCGCCCAGCGCTTCGATACCCTCTGCGACGGTGAGCCACTCGCGACGTGCCCGCAGCGGGTCGACAGCCTCGGCCTTGCGACTGCGGAAGTTCGCTTTGCCGCGAAGCGACCACGTCGGGTGAGGCGGAGACATGAAGTAGAGGTCCATCGCGGCTCGCAATGTAGCCTATCGCCGTGGCGTTCACGTACGCGTTTGCCCGGCCCGCGCTGACAGTCGACTGCGTGGTGTTCGGTTTCCGTGACCAGCAGCTGGTGGTGCTCCTGATCGAGCGCGGCGAGCAGCCCTTCGCCGGTAAATGGGCGTTGCCCGGGGGGTTCGTGCACGACGACGAAACGCTCGACGGCGCCGCCGAGCGCGAGCTGGTGGAGGAGGCGGGCCTCCGGATCTCCTATCTCGAGCAGCTGTACACCTTCGGTGCGCTCGATCGGGACCCGCGGGAGCGGGTGGTGACAGTGGCGTACGTGGCGCTGGTGAACCCGGCGCAGCACGAGCTTCGGGCGTCGACGGACGCAAGACGCGCCGCTTGGTTCGACGTGCGCGAGCGACCTGCGCTGGCCTTCGATCACGAGGCGATCGTCGAGCAGGCGTTGGAGCGGCTGCGCTCGAAGGTGCGCTATCGCCCGATTGGCTTCGGCTTGCTCGACGACACGTTCACCCTCACCGAGCTGCAGAAGCTCTACGAGGTGATCGTGGGGCGCGCGCTCGACAAACGTAATTTTCGAAAAAAGATCCTAAAGCTCGGTCTCATCGTGCCGACAGATCAGAAAGAGCGAGGTGTGCCGCGGCGCGCGGCGCGCTTCTTCACCTTCGATCGAGGGCGCTACGACGCGCTGACCGAGAGCGGCTTCGATCTCGAGCTCATTTGATCACCGATTGCATCGTTTCCAGGGACCTGCCGTCCGATGGGCCCCACTTTGCGCTCTCGAGCAGATTGAGTTAACCAGGCGACCCATGCTGCACCGGCCCTTCACGACCACCATGCGAGCGCTGCTCGGCATCGGGTTGGTTCTGGGCCTGAGCATCCTTTCACCTACGCCGAGCGCAGCAGCACCAGCCAAAAAGACCACCTTCGTCCCGAAGAAGCCGAGCGAAGCGTCGCAATCGCAGAAGACGACGGAAGAGCGCGGCGGGGTGAACCCCTGCAACACCAAGGAGCCGAGCCCCGGCGTGTACGGCGCGTGGAATCGCGGGCCTTCGATCGGTCAGATGATCATGCCCGTTCGCGGCGGGGTGACCAAAGACGGTCGCTTCGACGTGATGATCCACTTCCATGGTCATGATCCGGTCCGTCGTGAGTTCGTCAAAGTGATGGATGGCGCCGTGCTGGTCGGCATCGATCTCGGCATCGGCTCCGGCGCTTATCAGCAGCAGTTCCAAGACCCGAAGGTGTTCAAGGAGCTTCTCGCCAGCGTCGAAAAAGAAGTCGCTAGCGAGCGCGGCTTGAAGAGCGCGAAAGTACGCAAGGTCGCGCTCTCCGCGTGGAGCGCCGGCTATGGAGCCATCGAGCAGATCTTGCGACAGCCGCTCGGCAAAGACGTCGACGCCGTCATCTTGCTCGACGGGCTGCACGACGGCTACGCCGCGGACGGCGCGCTCGAGAAGGGGCCACTCGTCCCGTTCGTCGAGTACGCCAAGCGTGCCAAGGCGGGCAAACGCTTCATGTACCTGAGCCACTCGTCGATCATTCCGCCTGGCTACGCGTCGACGACCGAGACGGTAAACCAGCTGGTGCACGAGCTCGGCGGCTCACCCAAGAAGGGTAAGCCGCGCAAGGCCGACCCGATGGGTCTCGAGCTGAACCAGAGCTTCGACAGCGGCAATTTTCACGCGCGGGGCTTCGACGGCAACGACAAGATGGACCACTGCGCGCACATCGGTTTGTTGCGTGACGTGCTGAAGAGTCACATCAAGCCCCGTTGGAAGACGCCCAAAGGCTTCGCTGCGAAGAAGGACAGCGAAACCAAAGACGTCGACAAGCCGAAGGTCGCCAAGCCGAAGGTGCCGGCCGTCGACAAGCCCAAGAAGCCCAAGGTCGAAAAGCCCAGCGCCGACAAGCCGAAGAAGTCCGACAAAAGCGACAAGGCCCCGAGGGGCCCTGTCGCGCAGCGTTAGCAGTCGCTACCGCTCACCACCAGAAGTTCACGCCGGTGCGAAAGAGACCAGCGCCCGAGGTGTTGGTCGTCTCGCCGGTAGCGGCGTTCACGAACTCGGGCTCGTTCGAGTCGATACGCTTTCGCACGATGGCGAGACCATCGACGAACATGCCGAAGTGACGCGAGATGCGGAACTCGAGACCGAGGCCGCCCTGACCACCGAAGTAGTTGCGCGATACGGTGTCGTCACTCCACGTCGTCGTGTGATCGTACGAGTTGGTTTTGTCGACCGACGCGTGCGTCAGGTGAACGCCGCCGATGCCGTACACCTGCACGCGGTGTTGCGGGTTGAAGTACACGATGCCGGAGAGGGCGCCGGAAATCTCGACGCGGTCATCGCCGTTGTAGTCGGTGCCACCGATCAAGTCGGTCCCGAGATCGAACGCGAAGTAGGGGCTCGGCCGCCAACGGAAGCTTGCGCCGACGCCGCCCATACCCGCGACACCGTCGTCGTCGCGTGACATGAACGCAGCGCCTTCGAGGCGGAGGTTGAGACCGAAACGCTCGCGCCAGCGGCGCTTGACCTTCTTGCGGGTGGGCCCGTCTTCGGCCTCTTCGACAACCACGACCTTGGACTTGCGCTTCTTGACGATGACGACCGTGTCGGCGTCGGTTTCGATGTCGGCGTCCGCATCGATCTCGACGCGCTTCTTCTTCTTGACCTTCTTCGCCTTGCGCTTCTTCTTGGCCGCTTTGGGCGACTCGTCCGGGTCGGCGGCGAGCTCGTCGCCATCCGGGTCTGCCGCGACCCTCTTTTCGTCCGGGTCGGCAGGCTCGGCGGCGTCGTCGTCGGCGCCGACCTTTACCGATTTAGGCCCGACCTGAACCTTGACTTCTTCGCAGAACCAAGAGCCCGGCGGGCACTCTTGAGCGAAAGCCGTCGAGCTCATGCTGAGGGGAAACAGGAAGCTAGCGGTCAGCAACCAGCGGCGCATCGAAGGACTCCTTAGGGACAGGTCCCGACAGGTTAGCAACGACGGTGCCATCGCGCAGCGACTCAGCAGCCCTCATTTTTGGCCCGAGGCGAAGGAGACGTGGATAGAGCGCCACGCTGGGTGTGAGCTATCGTTCACACCCAACCATGGCACGCGTGCTTCTCAAGCCGGGTCACGTACGACCCGTGTACAGCGGACACCCCTGGGTCTTTCAGCAAGCGGTGGCCAAAGTCGAAGGCGGGCCGGCGGCTGGAGACGAGGTAACCGTCGTCGAGCCGCAGGGCAGGGTGCTCGGGCGTGGCTTTTACAGCCCCACCTCCGCGATACCCGTTCGTTTGTTCACGCATGACGATCGACCCGTGGACGCGTCGCTTTTTCGGGGGCGCTTCCAGCGCGCGCTCGCACTTCGCTCGATGTTGGGGTTGCCCAACGCGTCCACGAACGCCTACCGCCTCGTTCACGGCGAAGGTGACGGGCTGCCGGGCCTGATCGTCGATGTGTTCGGCGAAGTTGCTGCGGTGCAGCTCAACACCAGCGGCATCAAGCGGCGCGAAGGCCTCATCTTCGATGCCATTCACGAGCTCGTTTCACCGAAAGCCATCATCGATCGAACCAGCGAAACAGCGGCGCGCATGGAGGGCGTTCTAGCCGGCACTGGGGTGGTGCGCGGTGACGTGTCGCTCGACTCGCTGCGCTTCCGGGAGCTCGGCTTCGAGTACGACCTGCCGCTCAGCATGGGCCAGAAGACCGGCTTCTACCTGGATCAGCGGGAGCTGCGTGCGCGCATCGAACGGCTGGCAAAAGGTCGCACTGTGCTCGACGCTTATGCATTCGTGGGCTCGTTCGGGCTCGCCGCGGCCCGCGGCGGAGCCACGCGCGTGCGAGTCGTCGACCAGAGCGCGATCGCAGTCGAGCTCGCCGCCGAGACGGCGCGCAAGAACGGCCTCCACGAGCGGATGGAGATGGTGAAGATGGACGCGGTCGCCGCCATGGAGAGCGCCGCCAACCACGAACCATTCGATCTCGTGCTGTGCGACCCGCCGAAGCTGGCGCCGTCGCGCGCCAAGCTGGACGCTGCGCTCAACGCCTATCGCAAGGTGGCGCGCGCTGCCTGTCGCGCCACCAAACCCGGTGGCATCTTGGTGCTGTCGTCTTGCTCCAGCGCCGTCAATTTTCACGAGCTGGTGCGCGCTCTCGCGCACGGTGCGCGCGACGCCAACTTGCGCGCGACCGTGCTGGAAGAGCAGATTCAAGCCCCGGATCACCCCGTCCCCGCGGCCTTCCCGGAGGGGCTCTATTTGAAGAGCGTGATCGCCCGCATCGACCTGGCCCACGACTGAAGGCTCACACGCAGAGATCCCGCAAAGGGATGCGCCGGGAGGGGGAAACCACAGAGGACACAGAGAGCACGGAGGAATTTTGGATACGCGCCGAAACAGCAGCGCAGCCGATCCCTCCGACCAAATTTCCTCTGCCTCTGTGTGTGTCCTCTGTGTTCTCCGTGGTTTCTCTCTCATGCCCGCGGTCAGCGACGCTTCGCGACGATCGCTTCGGCGATCTCTGCGAAGCCGGCGCCCATCTCGGCCTTGGCCACGAAGCGGGGAGGCGTGCGCAAGAGGTGCAGGTACCGCGCGACGTTCGCCACTGCGAACGTGATGCCGAACGAAGCGAACGCAGCTTCGTCGTTCGTGCTGTCGCCGACGAAGCCGCTGTGCGCGAGTAGCTTTGCGGGGTCGCTGCCGCGTGCCGCACAGGCCGCGACGAAGCCAGAGGCTTTGTCGACGTCGTCGAGGGTGATGTGCAGATGCACGCTGGAGGCGAAGGTGTGAACGCCAGCAGCTGATGCCAACGCCTGCGCGCGCTGGACGATGGGTGCATCGACGAGTCGGTGTTCGCCGATGTCGAAGGTGATGTCCGTGACACGCGCCGAGTTGTCGTCGGCCAAACCGAGCTCAGGGTGGGCGACCATGATCTGGTCGCGCAGCGCGAGCAGCCGTCCGCGACGCTCGGCACGCTCTGGGGGCGGGCTGGGGTCCCAGAATCGCGCGCGGCCAGACTCGTCACGTCGCCAAGCGACAGCGCCGTTCTCCGCGATGGCGAGATCGATCGGCCACTGGCGCAAGATGATCTCTGCCCAGCCGGCTGGTCTGCCGGTGCACGCCACCAGCTTTAGCCCAGTCTCGCGCAGGCGAAAAAGTGCAGCGTACGCGCGCTCACCCAAGAGGCCGTGGTCCAGCAGGGTGTCGTCGAGATCGAACGCCAGGGTGTGGATCGAGCGGGCCTGCGCTTCTGTGAGGTGATCGAGCCCGAGCATGGCTCTCCGCATAGCCCGCTGAGGGGTCGGTGTCGGTGCTTTTGTCAGATCCGCTGCTTCTGTAGAGATCGTGTCGAGTGCAATTGCAGGCCCGTCCAGCTCGTCGGACTGCTAGGTTCAACAGCCAGTGAGCGGCCGCACTTCGACCCTCAGCAACGAGCTTCTGCCGGTGCTCGTGGCCGCTCTTCCGAGCCTGCCGAAGGTCGAGGCCTTGGCGCAAGCCGCGCTCGATCTGAGCATCGAATACGTCAAGGTCGACGAGGTCCCCGAACCCGGGATCAAGTACGCGCTCGAGCTGACCTGTCCAGGCCTCAGCCGACGTGTCGCCATGATCGCGGAGCTTGCCGGCAGACCGAGCGGCGGTGAAGAGAAGCTGTCGCTGCGGCCCCTCGGAAAGCAGGGCACCAATGATTTGCGGGCGTTCCTGGCGGAGCGTGGCTCCGCGCCGGACATCGAGATCGAAGCGGTGGATCCGTTCCTCGGGCGCTTGATCGGCGGCAAGTACGAGATCGAGTCGCTCATCAGCAGCGGCTCCGCTGGCCGCGTATACCGCGCGCGGCACTTGCTTCTCGATCGACCGATCGCGCTGAAGCTGCTCCACGACGAGCTCGCGCGCGACCCGATGTTCACCGCGCATTTCAATGGCGAGGCGCGTGCCGCCAGCCGCCTCGATCATCCGAACATCTGCCGCGTGCTCGATTTCGGAGAAGACGACGACGGCATTCTGTACATCGTGATGGAGCTGCTCGAAGGCGCCGAGCTGTGCGATATCATCGACAAAGAGGGCGCCCTGCCGCTCCACCGCATCGTGGACTTCATGGTGCAGGTCTGCGCCGCGCTCTCGGTGGCGCACGAACGCGGCATCGTCCATCGCGACGTCAAAGCCGAGAACATCCTCGCCATTCCGTCGATCGACGACGACGGCCAGCCGCGCCAAGTGGTCAAGGTGTGCGATTTCGGTTTGGCCATGAGCATGAACCTGTCGAGCGGCGAGCAGTTCGCCACGTTCCGCGGCACCTGTGGAACGCCCGCGTACATGCCGCCCGAGCAGGTGCGGGGCGAGACGTTGGACGCGCGCGCCGACGTCTACGCCTGCGGCGTGCTGATGTACCTGCTCGCAACAGGGCAGCTGCCCTTCGATGACCCGGACCAAGATCGCGTCTTGGCGATGCAGTTGAAGAGCGCGCCGATTCGGCCAACCGAGGTGAATCCGACGGTCGATCAGCGTCTCGAAAGGATCATCCTGCGCTCGATGAGCAAACATCGAGACGGGCGCTTCGCCAACGCTCGCGAGCTGCGCGTCGCCTTGCGTGAGCTCATTCGACTCGGCACCACCGACCGTGGTGCCGCAGTAGTGGCCCCAGCCGAGCAAACAGCTCAAAAGACATCGCCTCCGCCACCGAGCGTCGAGCCGCTGCTCGCGGCGCCCGAGAGCCAACGTCGCCAATTCGACATCGCGCACACGTCGGGCCCCCTCGAAGATCCCAAATCGGGCTTGGCGGAGGTCGTCGCACGGCTGGGCAATGCGCTCGTGCGCAGCCCGAACGGTGGTGAGCTGGCTGCGCTCGACAGGCTGCTCGATGGGCGTCGATCCATCTCGTTCTTGCGGGCAGATCCTTCCCGTACCGACCTCTTGGTGCACGACTCTCGGACCGGCCCTCGAGATTTGAAAGGGCTGGTGCCGCCTGCGTCGGCGTCCTTGTTCGCCAACGCCTTGGCCGAACGCGGCGTCGTCACGCTGACCTTGCGAGAAGGCATCGATGCGGCGGAAATGGTGGCCACGCTCACACACCTACACGCGGCTCAAGTGCGCCCGCTTGCGTCACCGCACACACTGGTCATCTCGGACGACACGCGGCTCGGCCGGGTTCGGGCGTTGCCTTGGCTGGTCGATTTGGCTGCAACGCGTATCGCCGTGGCGTTGCTCACGCCCCATCGAGACCCGACGGTGAGAGCCAAGACGGTCGAGACCGTGCTCCGCCCGCTGCAGACACCGGCCGAGGTTCGCACCCTGCTCGAGAGCTCGGACTTGATCGGCGCGGCGGCGGAGATCTCGGCCTGGGACGTCGCCTGCGCAGTCGGCGCCGGGATTGCGCAACCCGTTTGTGTCCGGCTGGTTGCTGCGCTTGCACAAGACCTCTTGAACCAGAGCCAAGCTGTTCCTCTCGATCTCATTCGCATGTTGGCAAGGCGCTTGGCGACTGATCGAGACGCGAGCTCCGACGAGCTGTTGCGTAATTTGCTCGCGCGCCAGGTGCTCACCACCGACGACGTCCCAGAAGAGCTGTGCGCCGAGAAGCTCGCAGAGCAGTGTGCTGCCGACATCTTGCTTTCACCTGCTCGGGCGCTGGCGCCGCTCAACACGGCGCCAGACGACGCGACCTACGCGCGAGCGATCGGTGTCGTCGAAGAAGCAGTGCGCATTTTGCTGAAGCAGGGCCGGCTGGTCGCGTTCGCCCACGCGTTCCGCGTGCTCGCCCAACACGCCAGCGACAGCAGCCACCCCTTCCGCAGCCCGATCGCAGCGCGCGCCGTCGCCGGTCTACAAACCCCGGCGTTCATCGAGCGGGTCGCGCTGGTGTTGCTCCGAGGGCCGGTTGCTTCCCACGAAGCTGCGCAATCGGTGCTTGTCCTCACAGGCGCCGCCGGCGCGCAAGCGTTGTGCATGATTCGGTTGCGCTCTGGAAACGATCTCGATCTCGGGGCCCGCAAGCGCTTCGCCGCAGCAGTTCGTCTGTGCGGCTCCGCCGCTGGTTCGGCGATAAGCCATGCGCTTCGTCAAACCGGCCCGGATTCGATGGACGTCTTCGTCGTCGAAGACTTGTTGCGCGCCGTCCCTGACGGCATGGCAGACGACATCGGCGCTACCGTGCAGCGGCTGACGCAACACTTCGCGCCGCAAGTCCGTCGCGCAGCGCTCGGCGCGCTGACCGCCATCTGGGGCGGCCGAGTGCGCCAGACCCTGCTGAAGGCGCTCCACGATCAGGACGAAGGCGTGCGCCTGTCTGCGCTGGTCGGCCTTCAGCGGCTCGGCGACCTCGACTACGAAGGCGTCACCAAAGTCGCCGCGTTGCTGCTCAACGGCAGCGACGAAATTCGCGCCGCCGCCGCCGCCGCTTTGCAGGGCGCTAGCCCCACCGCGCGCCACGACGCGGTCGCGATGCTCGGCAAGTCGCTGTCGAAACAAAAAATGTCACGTGTGTTTCGCCTCGGCGACGACGACGAAAGCGCGGTCGTAGTCGAAGCCACCGCCCGCGCCCTCATCACGCTCGGCGGCCCCGACGCGCGCCTCGCCGTCGAACAACGCGCCGCCAAAGCCGACGGCGAGCTCAAGCGCAGGCTGCTCGCCCTCTTGTCGACGTAACCCAGAGGATATTATAACGCAGAGGCGCAGAGGGAGAGCGCAGAGGACGCGGAGGAGAATTTAGGTTTTCGGAGCTCGCTGTGGCACCGCTTGCGAGAGGCTCGAGCGCTGACACCGCGCCGGGCAGCGCAGCTGCGCAGCGAGACACCAAAAAATCTCTGCGACCTTTGCGTCCCTCCTCTGCGCCTCTGCGGTAAATATCCCTCTCTCTCCGCGCGCTAGAAAGCCGTCGGCGTCGCCAATAGTCGCAAGCCCCTGCCGAGGAGGGCGTCTTCGATATGACCGAAGGTCGCGCGGCGCAGGGCGATGGCAAACGCGGTAGCGCTCGGGAAGCGATCGGCCGGGTCTTTGGCGAGGGCGATCGCGAAGATGTAGTCGACCGAGGGGTGCAGCGCTTCGGTGAGCTCGGAGATGCGCGGTACCGACTCGGTGACCACCGCGACGAGCAAGCTCTGGATGTCGCCGACGAAGGGCGGTCGGCCAGCGAGCGCGCGAAAGGCGATCGTCGCGAGCGCATAAAGATCGGCGCGGTGGTCGATCAGCTCGCCGTTCATCTGCTCGGGCGCCATGTATTGCGGCGTGCCCACCATCTGGTCGCCGTCGTTTGCGCCCTCCGAGAGCGACTGCGAGATGCCGAAATCGAGGACCTTCCATGCGCGCGGCATGGCATCGACCAGGAACAGGTTGCTCGGCTTGAGGTCGCGATGCACGACGCCGGCGGCGTGCACTGCGTCGAGCGCGCGCGCGGCATGATCGACCAGCTCGAGCACCTGGTCGACCGGCAGCTCAGGCGCGCGACGCAAATGCCAGGCGAGATCGTGACCCTCCAAGAGCTCCATCGCGATGAAAGGCGAACCGTCGTCGAAGGTGCCGAACTCGTCGACGCGCGCGACGTGCTGACTGGGTACTGCCTGGGTGAGGCGCGCTTCACGCAAGAAGCGCTGCACGTGAGTCGGATCAGAAACGCGCGACTTTCGCAGCACCTTGACCGCCACGGGGGCGTTGTCCGAGACATTCGTCGCGCGGTACACTTCGCCCATCCCGCCTCGCCCCAAAATCTGCCCCATCTTGTAGCGGCCCACGGTTCGCCCAGTGAGCCGGCCGTCGTCGGGACGCAGCGCTCGGTCGACGATCTCGTTTGCCTCGGCCAGCATCGTCTCTCGCTGACGAATCGAGCGCGCCGCCTCGTCGCGATGGCGGGACGAGAGCGCGAGCGAGAACAGCTGACCCACCGAGAGCGCGAACTGCTGTTCGTCGAGCGTCCAACCTCGGGCCGGGCCGAGGTGCTCGTGACACACGATGCCGACCAGATCGCCGCGCATGAACACAGGAATATCGAGCATCGCGCCGATGCCCAGCGGGCGCAGGTAGCCGTCGGTGAACTCCGCTGTGCGCGGGTCTCTGCACGCGTCGTGTGCGGGGATCAGCGCGCCCGTGACCAGCGCCTCGAAATACTTGGGGTAGTCGGCCGCGGTGAGCTCGAGACCGGACTCGAAGCCGCCTTTCGTTTGATCGTAGAGCGCCTGACACACGATCGATTTGCCGTCGTGGAGGCTCCAATAGCTGACGCGCGCGATACCCAGCGTCTCGGCGTCGGTGCGCAAGAGCTTGCGCGTGAGCTCGCCGAAGTCGTGATCATCCAGGGAGGCAAGCCGAAGCAGCGCCGACTGCTGTCGCGAACAGCGCTCGACGCGCTCGCGCATGGCGGCTTTGAGGTGGGAGGGCACGCCTGTCTCGGAGATCACCTCTTCTTCGATGACGCTGAGGCCCGGCGCACGCTGCACCACCACGGTGGGCAACTCGACCAACAGCGCGACCAATGCGTGTTGGCCGATTGCGTGCGAGGTCAGCGTGAAATCTGCTGAAAAAGTAGCGCCGTTTGCCTTCCGAAACAGGCCGCGAGCGCGGTAGTGCAGCTCGCGCGTGGCCCCGGAGCGGAGGCGCCTCCGAAAGTCTTCGGGCGCCGCTGTAAGAGCGCAGACATCGCGACCGTTTGCATCCACCGGCGAGTAGCCGAACAGCGTCGACCAGCTCTCGTTCACCGCGGCGATGTGTAGCGAGCTTTCATCGAACAGGCAGAGGGCGTCCACAAGCCGAGGATAAACGACAACAGTCAGCGCCGCTTCGCGGAGAAATATGCTGATAGAGTGGGGTCGTGAGCGGTGCGCTGGACGAACAGATCGCCATCCCGGAAGGGACGGTGGTGCTCGAGAAATACCAAGTCGAGAAGTTGATCGGAGCGGGTGAGCTCTGTCGCGTGTTCAAAGCCGTACACACCTCGGTGGGCTCGCACGTGGCGATCAAGTTCTTGCTGCCTCACCAGCTGATGTCGGAGAGCACGGTGCGCCGCTTCGTGAAAGAGGCCAAAGTGGCCTCGCGGATCGCGAGCGAACACAGCGCCCGCATTTTCGATACCGGCTCGTCCCACCCGTACGGTCCCTACATCGTGATGGAGTTCATCGAAGGCGGTGATGTCGCAACGCGCCTCGAGCAAAACGGCCCGCTCTCGATTCACGAAGCCATCGACGTGACGGTGCAGGTAGCCCTGGCCCTCGCAGAAGCACATGCCTCCGGCGTCGAGCACTACGGCATCAAGCCCAACAATTTCTTGATCGCACGTGCGGGCGAACACGACATCATCAAGGTCGTCGACTTCGGCCTTGCCAAAGTTCCGGAGCACCCGTCGCTGGCGTCGGGTCTGTATTGGCCACCCGAGCGCCTGCGACCTGGCGGTGACGCGGTCGATCACCGCGCCGACATCTATTCCCTTTCGGTCACGCTCTACACGCTGCTCACCGGGCAGCACCCCTTCAACGCCGAGACGTTGGAGGACCTGCCCGGCGCGATCAACGACGGTGCCGCCACGCCCATCCGCAAGCACCGCGCAGATTTGTCGGCAGATCTGGCGCTGGCGATCGAGGTCGGCTTCGCCAAACGGCCGGACGATCGCTATCAAACCGTGGGCGAGCTGGCTGCATCGCTGGCGCCGTGGGCGAGCGCGCGCACGCTGATCGCGATCGAGTCGCTGGCGCGACGCGAGATGCGCAGAAGCATCGGCTCGTTGCCTCGCAACCGCGACCCGAACAGCCCGCCGCAGTCTTTGCGCAGCCTCAGCGCGCGTCCTCCCGCCATGGCCAGCCCCCCCGCGGAGGGGCTGCGTCCTGTGACGGTTTCGCCGGACGGCGAGGCTGGCGGCGGCTCGGTGATGATGATCGTCGCTGTCGTCCTGGTGGTGCTGCTGGCAGGCGGCGTCGTTTGGGCGCTATTTCTGCCGTAGACGGCGATCCCTCGCTCGCGCGTCATGGGTCCACGGCCGGAGCTTGTTGTGGCTAGCCCGAACGTGCAGTCTTCCGAGAGCGCCGGCTTTCGTCAGTCGACGGTCGCTTCACATCTCCCGGCATCGGTCGAGGTGACCCACGCTCCGCCCGGGTCGCACACACCGAGCACCTCGGCAACCGCGTCGAAGAAGCAACCGCTGGCCGAGCCTTTCAGCAGCCTATCGAGGCAATGCGACGGAAACTCCGCGCTCTGGCTGGTGAGACACGAGGCGCAAGATACGTCGAGCGTGTCGCCGTCTGCAGCCAGGGTGAGCTCGCTCGCGACGCGCAGGCGATCGGGAACGCAGCCGTCGCTGGTGCCCAGTCCCGGGCTCGGCTCCGCCTCGAGCCAAGTGAAAAAGCCCAACAATACGTAGGCATCTTCCAACCCTTCGAAGTCCTCGAACCAGAGGCCGCCGGCGAGCGCCCCATCGACCGCGCGACTGAACTCGTCGGAGAACGCTCCACTGTCGAGCGCTGCGTCGGCCTGCGCACCGAGCTCGATGCACGCGGAGAGCGCGATCGCTTGCGGCCCGTCGCCACCGAGCCGCGCGACCAGGGCCACGCGCACGGCTGCGCGGACCTTCTTTCCGGCCGCATTCGCAGGGCAATTGTTGCTGCCACCGCAGGCGTCGTCGTCGCAGTGCTGTCGCAAGCACAACCCGCCTCCATCACCGAAGAACGCACCTAGATTGGCGCCAGGTGAAGTGCAGTCCTCCGTCGGTGCGCCCTTGGTACACACGTCGAGGATCGAATCGAGCGAGCCTTCGCTGATTGCGACGGGCAGATCAGTAGGCGGGCAGCCCAGCACGACCAGTGCCGATGCGAGCGCGACGAGGCCCAGCGCAGTAGGTAGTGAGCGGCGGGGAGCGGTCGTCATCGCGCGCTGCCGACGATAGCGCACAGCGACGCGACTCGCAGCGTGGCGTCGATGCCACGCCGTCGCGGCTGCGCCTCGCCTGTGCGTCGAGTGAGCACAGAATTCAACCGAAGGTTGATAGTCGAACAAGAATTCCTCCGCGCGTTTTTCCCCCGGAAGGCACGTAGGAATTTTGTTTGTTGGTTCAACCTCCGGTTGAATTGCCGCCAAACACGGCGGACCCGAGCGCGGCATGAAGAGTGCGAAGGCGTACCGCATGAAACGAGAGAGCGCGTGGCTGGTGGGGCTGTTGGCGATGGTCGTGGCGGGGTGCGAGTCCGGTTCGCCCTCCGATGGCGAGGACGGATCAGGCGCCGCCGCGCCCTCGTCTTCGGTGACGTATTACAAGGACGTCGCGCCGATCTTGAATCGATCGTGCGTCGACTGTCACCGCGCCGGAGAGATCGGCGGCTTTGCCCTAGACACATTCGAGACGGCGCACGAGTCGGCTTCGCTCGCGGCTGCGTACGTCGAGAGCGGCCTGATGCCGCCGTTTTACGCAACTGAAACGGCGGAGTGTGATCCGCCTGGCGGCTGGGTCGACGACCCTCGCTTGACCGACGAAGAGATCGCGACCTTGCGCGCGTGGGCGGACGCCGAAGCGCCGGCTGGTGATCCCGCCGATGCAGTCGAAGTCGAGCCGATCAAGCCGCCGGAGCTCGACCGCGTCGATCTGGAGATGGCTCGCAGCGAGCCGTCGCTGATCAGCGGCGATGGCGATCAGTTCCACTGCGTGACATTCGACCCAATGGTCAGCGAGCCGACTTGGATCTCGGGCATTCACCTGAACTTGGACAACCCGAAGATCGCGCACCACGCGATTACTTCGCTGGTGGCGCGCGAAGACGCAGAGGCAGAAAATGGCGAATACGTCGACTGTTTCGGGGGCAACGAGGGGGTGATGGTGCACGCCTGGGTGCCCGGCGGTCGGCCCTTCGATCTGCCGCCCGAAATCGGCATCTTGGTGCAGCCAGGCGACGTGTTCGTTGTGCAGATGCATTACCACCCGACGCTGGACACGGAAGAGAGCGACGCCTCCAGCTTGCAGCTCCGCTTCTCCGACAGCGTGCCCGACTACCAGCTCTACGTGCAGCTACGCGGCAATGCCAACAATGCCGAGCAAGGCTTGCTGCCGGGGCCCAACGACAGCGGCGGGCCCCAGTTCTTCGTACCGGCCAACGAATCGGGCCACACTGAAGAGATGACTGCAAAGGCGCAGACGATGGGTCAAGAGCTGCCCATCTTCTTCGTCGCCGGGCACATGCACCTCGTCGGGCGCGACATCAAGATCACTCGCCAACGCGACGGCAACGACCAGTGCCTGCTGCAGATTTCGAACTGGGACTTCAGCTGGCAGCTCTTCTACCAGTTCGACGCGCCCATCTCCGAGTTGCCCACCATCAAACAGGGCGACACCCTCAATATGCGCTGCACCTACGACAACACGAAGCAAAACGCCCATCTCGCCGAGGGGCTCGCAGGCGAGGGCTTGTCTGCCCCAATCGACGTCTCGCTCGGCGAAGAGACGCTGGACGAGATGTGTATCGCGGCCCTCGGCGTATTGTTGCCAGTCAACTGAGCCACACAATTGAACTTTCGGTACGCTACGAAGACTTGAAGAACTGCCTGCTCTTCAGCTGCGCCTTCGCGCTCTGCGCTTCACGCGCGGCGTCTGCGCAAGAGACACCGCTGGCGGTTCGGCTCGACGACGGCGTGTCTCCTTCACAAGGCCTGGAAGTGAAGGAGCACGCCAAAGAGATGCGGCCGCTGGTGCTGCTGACGTCCCCGAAATCTGCTGGCGTGAGCCCGCGCGAGGTTGCCAAGACAGAGCTCCGCCGCGCACTCGGCGACAACTTGGCGCGCGCGCGTGAGCGCGCTGGCGAAGCTGACTTCGCGGGTTGTGTGGAGCACGCTGGACGCGCGCTCGGCAGCTCCGACAGCATCATTGGCGAGCTGGGTGCGTTCGATCTGCTGCGCGACTTGCACGTCGAGATCGGCGCGTGCCTCGCGCTCGACGGTCGCAAAGAGAGCGCGTTGGTTCATTTCACCTCGGCGACGTTGCTGGACGAAACAGCTCCACAAGCGGGTCGCTACCGCAGCGAAGCCGAACAATTGCGCGAGGTGGCGCGGCAAGCCGTGCTCTCACGCAGCGAGGGTGTGGTGCACATCACGACCGACCCGCCTGGCGCCCGTGTGATGATCGACGGGCGCGAGATGGCTGGCGTGACGCCGCTCGATGCGTCTGTCCGCCTCGGGGATCACTTCGTGACGGTGCGCCGTTTTCGATTCGAGCCTGTCACCGAGCTGCGCTTTCTCCAGCCGACGGCTTCGTTGGAAGTGTCGCTCGAGCCAGCCCGCCGCAGCACCCTCGGCGAGCAGCTCGCGCGCCTCGCGGAAGCAGGCAGCGAGCAGCCAAGTCGGCTCGAGCGCTCGCTCGCCGAGGCGAGCTTCTCTCGCGCCGAGCAGCTGCTCGTGGCAGCGCCGATGTTTCCTTCCAAGAACGGCCTCCGCCTCACGCTGTACGACGCAGCCTCGGGCGCGACGTTGCGCAACAAGACGGTCGCCGACGCCAGCGACGACACGCTGCTTCACACGGCGATGTGCGGCGTGCTCGGCGAGTCATGCGAAGAGTCCAAGGGCATCCCTTGGTACGTGTGGCCGATCGCGGGTGTTGCCCTGACCGGTGGCGTCATCTCGATCGTGCTGGTCGCGAACGCGTCGCGTGACGTAGAGCTGTGCCCTGCTGCGGGCTGCTAGATGCGCTTTGCATTTTCCGCCAATACCACGAACCGTGCCATTAGAAGCCGGTGCCCTCACCGCTGCGCTCATGGCGGCGCAGCATGCGGAACAGCGTGCCGCGATCGACGCCGGCGCGCCGCGCCGCTTCCGCGACATTGCCGCCGCATGCCGAGAGCAGCGTCTCGACGTAGTTGCGTTCGAAGCGCTCGGTCAGCAGCGCCTTCGCCTGCCGCAGCGGCAGCGTCGAGAGCCCTTCGAACGACGCGCCGGGCGCAGTTCCGATATCACCTGTGGACCCGAGCGGCGGCGGCTCTTGAAACACCAGCGTCTGCTCGAGATAGTTGCGCAGCTCGCGCACGTTGCCCGGCCAGTCGTGCTTGCGCAGCGCGCTCAGAAATTCGTCGTCGATCTCGATGCGCGCCGAGAGGCCACGCGACGCCGCCAGATCATCGAGAATCGTCTGAACCAAGATCGGCAGGTCGTCGAGGCGCTCGCGCAGCGGCGGCAAGCGCACTTCGACGACAGCCAATCGATAATAGAGATCGAGCCTGAACAGGCCCTGATTCACCTGCTTGCGCAGGTCGCGATGGGTCGCGGCCACCAGCTGCACGTCGAACGGCTTCGCGGTCTTGCCACCCACCGGCCGAACCGTTCGCTCGCCCAGCGCGCGCAGCAGCTTCGGCTGCACTTCGAGCGGCAGCTCACCCAGCTCGTCGAGAAATAGCGTGCCGCCCGAGGCGCGCGCGAAGGCGCCTTCACGATCGGCCACAGCGCCAGTGAAGGCGCCGCGGACGTGACCGAACAGCTCGCTCTCGACCAGCGTCGCCGGCAGCCCTCCGCAATCGACGATCTCGAAGGGCCCAGCGCTGCGCGGGCCGGCCTTGTGAAGCGCGTGCGCGGCGAGCTCTTTTCCCGTGCCGCTCTCGCCCATCAGGAGAACGGTGGTGGCGGCACCCGCAGCGACCTCGAGCTTCTTCATCACGCTGCGCATCGCAGGAGAGGTGCCGCTCAGACCGTAGAAAGAAGGGGCGTTCAAGAGCGCCGCGTCGTGGTTCATGCCGGCGACCGAGACGCGGATGCGCGTGCGTCCGATCACGAGCTCGGTGGGCTGCGTCAGCACGGCTTCGACCAGCCGCACTGCTCCGAGCCTGGTGCCGTTGGTGCTGCCGAGGTCTCGCGCGCGGACCCCGGCTCCAGTGGCTTCCAGCTCCAGGTGAAAGCGGCTGACGGCGCTGTCGCTCAGGCGGATCGCGGAGGTATCGGCCGTGCCGAGCGTCATCCGCCCGTCTGTGGCGGACGCCGAAGCGCCCTTTTCAGGGCCGTCGAGCACCTCGACCCGGATCGCTGGCGTCGACATCTGCGAACCGGAGCGGACCAAAGTCCAGGTCGCGTCGCCCATCTGGAGAGCTTACACGGGACGGGCGAACGCGGAACAACCAGCGCGGAACGACGACGGCCTGTTCCGCGTTCCGCTGCGTCTGCCGGCACTCTGCTGCTCTGGATTTTCGGCAGCTGGGGGTGATGGA
>Ga0163144_10001334_pt1 | contig 58165 bp, 51 predicted proteins | sample OliLak19BULKMAT1_FD_123175 | JGI IMG/M metagenome (GOLD analysis project Ga0163144, IMG submission 123175) | Freshwater microbial mat bacterial communities from Lake Vanda, McMurdo Dry Valleys, Antarctica - Oligotrophic Lake LV.19.BULKMAT1 | ecosystem: Environmental > Aquatic > Freshwater >...
AGTCCGAGAAGGGCGAGCTCGAGCTGCTGGTGCTCCTTTTCGCGAACACGGGCGCCGTCAACTCGACGCTGATCGACGCGGGCATCCAGGCGCTGCTCGACGACGAGAAGCTCGACTCCGCCGCGACCGTCTCGCCGTACGACCGGTGGAATCCGCGCCGCGCCTTCCGCGAGGCCGACGGGCGGCTTGTGCCTTACGCCGAGTGTCTTCCGGAAACCGGCGTCCCGTGGTTTCCCGACTGGGGCGCGGCGGTCCTTCGCCCGCGCATCCTCGACGCCCTGAAGCCCGACGCCGCCGACCTTTCCTGGCTCGGCGACAACATCCTGCCGCTCAAGCAGGCCGGCGGCGGCCCCGTCGACTACAGCTGGCAGGTGCCGAAGATGGAGTACTGGCTCAAGAAGCAGGGCGTCCGCGATTCGCCGCGCCCCGAGCCCCAGCCGCTGCTCAAGCCCGCGCCCAAGCCCGACCGCCGCTCGTGAAGGCGCCTGCCGCTACGCGCGCTTAACTTCGAGCATGTCCGTGAACGCGTCCATCCGCTTCACCAGCGTGGAAATATCGTCTTTCGTGGCCATCTCGCGCTTCATATCGGCGATGTCCCCGATCAGGCGCGAGAGCGCCTTCGCCGTGTTCCGGGCGACGGCCGTCAAAGTCGTGACGTCGCTCTTGAGCCCGCTCATCTCCCGCTTCATCTCCGACATTATAACCCCCGAGGACCGCGCGCCACAAGAGCCGCGGTCCTACCATCCATACGATCGAGGGGCCCGAAAAGTTGCATCACGCCGCTCCTGACGCTTAGGACTGCTTTCCGCGCAGTTCGATCCGGGTCAGACGAAGCTCGTGGTCGGTCAGCGTCGATTGTTGGTCGGAAAAGCTCTTATCGGTGAGAACTCGCGCGTGACGCGAGGCGATGATCTCGGACGTGAATACTTCAAGACTGTTCTTCAGTCCATCCAGCTCATTGAGCTTCTCGAGTCGCTTCTCGACCCGGACGAACGCCTCGGTGTGACCGGCGACGACGATCGCGATGCCGCGAGTCGTGTTCTCGACGGTCGTAAGCCGCGAGTCCAAACCAGTGACCTTGGCCTCGACGGAGTCCAGTTTAGTCTCGACGGCGCCGAGCTTAGTCTCGACGACATCGAGTTTAGTCTCGACGACATCGAGTTTAGTCTCGACGGCATCGAGTTTAATCTCGACGGCATCGAGTTTAGTCGCGACGGCATCGAGTTTAGTCGCGACGGCGCCGAGCTTAGTCTCGACGCCTCCCAAGCGCTCCTTGACTGCGTTCATCTCCTGCCGCATCTCATTAGACATTGTATCCACCCCCTCGTCGGCCCACAAGGGTCCTAGGGCCTACCTTCATACGATCGAAGCGCCTAAAAAGTTTCATGCTCGACGATGAGTCGGACGCTTCGCTTGATTGGTAGACTCTCAGCCATGGCAAGCCGCGCATCGTTGACGGTCCGGCTCGTCGCCTTGAGCTTGGCGCTCGGCGGCTTGCGCGACCCGCGCCTGTTCGCCGTCGCCGGCGCCGCGACCTGGGCCGCCGTCTGGCTTCAGCGCCCCCCTCTCGGTCCCGCCGCGGCGTGGCTGCCGTGGCTCGGCTGGGCGCTTCTGTCGACGCTCGCGTCCGCGCAGCCGCTCGCGGGCTTGCCGGTCCTCGCGAAATGGTCCGCCGTGCTCGCGTGCGCGTCGCTCGCGGCCTCCTGGGACGCGCGCGAGCGCGCGGACTGGCTTAAATCGCTGCTCGTCGTCGCCGCGGGCCTAGCCGTCGCCGCGCTCGCGACCGGCGCCGGACTCGGCTTTCGCGCCGGCATGACGGGCTTGATCCCGCCGTACTACAACTACACGACGTTCGCGCTGTCGGCGGCGGCGGCGGCTTCCGCCGCATGGATCCTGCATCCGCGCGGACCGCGCGGACGCGAGCGCGCGGCCGCGGCCGCGGTGTGCGCGCTCGCCGTCGCGTGCATCCTCCTCTCGCGCTCGCGCGGAGCGCTGCTCGGTCTCGGCGCCGCCGCGTTCGTCTTCGCCGCGCGGCGCCATGGCGGCCGCGCCGCCGCCGCCGGGGCCGTTTTCGCCCTATTCCTGGGCGCCGCGATGACCGCCAAGCTGCTGCCTCCATCGTTTGAAAACGTCCTCTTTAAAACCTACCGCCTGCACGCCGAGGCGCGCCCGCGCCTGTGGAGCGCGGCCGCGGCCGTCGCCTCGGATTCTCCCTGGCTCGGCACCGGCCCCGGCAGCTTCGCCGTCGGCTTTCGCCGGCATCCCGTGGCTTTCGAGGACGGAGGCGCGCGCTGGGCGATGAGCACGGACTTCGCGCACAGCGAGCCGCTGCAGGCCGCGGCCGAGACCGGCTGGGCGGGCCTGCTCCTCTGGCTCTTCGGCGCGGGCGCGGCGCTGCGCGTCCTGTTCGCGCGCGCCGGCGACGACCCGGTCCGCGAGGCCGCCGCCGCCGCCGCCGCCGCGATGACGGCCCAACTCGCTGTCGACAACATGCTTCAGCTCCCCGCGCTGGCCGCGCTCTGGCTCTGCGCGCTCGCGCTGGCGGGGCCTTCGCCCTCGAAGGCGCGGTGGCCGAGGGCGGGCATTCTCGCGGGGGCGATGCTTGCGCTCGTCTCGTGGCTTCCGAAGACGCTCGCCGACGGCGATCCCGCGCGCGCGGCCGCTTTGTTCCCGGCCGAGCCCGGCCCGCGCGAGGATCTCGCCTACCGCGCGGCCGCGCGGGGAAACGCCCCGGAAGCGGACGCGCATTGGGCCTCGGCGCAGGAGCTCGAGCCGTTCAACGCGATCCATCCTTGGCGGCGCGCGCAGCTCTCGGCCGCCGCGGGCCGGTGGGCGCGCGCGGAGGCGCTGGCCGCCCGCGCGATCGAGCTCGAGCCGGGCTTCATGAGCGCGCGGTTGCTTCGCGCGGAAGCACTCGAGCGCCTCGGCCGCCGGCCGGAGGCCCTCTCCGAGCTCGACGCGGCGCTGAAGGCGCGCGCGACACGCGCGCCGCGCGCGCTGCACTCGGGCTATGAAAAGACCGTCTTCCTATTCGACCGGCCCGCCTACGACCGCGTCGCCGCGCTCGCCGGCCGGCCGCCCCTGCGCTGATCCCGTCCACCGGGATATCGTATAATCAGCGCCTGATGCCCGACGCCCTCGCCTCGCGCAACGTGGACGCCTGCCGCATGTGCGGCTCGGCCTCCCTGCACCGCTACCTGGACCTGGGACGCACGCCCCTCGCGAACTCTTATCTCGACGAGAAGACCCGCTCCGAGCCGGAGTTCACCGAGGAGCTCTGCCTCCAGCTGTGCCGGGACTGCGGGCTGTCGCAATTGACGAAGGTCGTGCATCCGGACCGGATGTTCCGCCATTACCTCTACGTCAGCGCGACGACGGCGACGATCCGCGAGCATTTCGCCGAGTTCGCCGCGACCGTCGCGAAAGCGGCGGACGCGAAGCCAGGCGACCTGGCGCTCGACATCGCCTCCAACGACGGGACGCTGCTCGCCGCCTTCCAGGCCGTGGGCCTGAAGCCGCTCGGCGTGGACCCGGCCGAGAACCTCGCCAAAGAGGCGAACGCGAAGGGGCTCACGACCTGGTGCGATTACTGGTCCGTGCCCGTCGCCGAGCGCCTCGCCCGGGAGGCGGGCCGTCCGAAGGTGATCACCGCGGCTAACGTTTTCGCGCACGCGGACGGCCTCGTCGACTTCGCGCGCGGCGTGGCGTCCTGCCTCGCCCCCGGCGGCGTTTTCGCGATCGAGTGCCCGTACCTCGTGGATTTCATCGAGAAGAGCGAGTTCGATACCGCCTACCACGAGCACGTGTCCTACATCGGGCTGACGCCCCTCGCGGCGCTGATGAAGGCGCACGGCCTCGAGCTCTACGACGTCGAGTATTTCCCCGAGATCCACGGCGGCACGATCCGCTCCTATATCGGGCGCGCCGGCGAGCGCAAGCCGACCGGGAGGCTGACCGAGGCGCTTCGCAAGGAAGAGGCGTTCGGCATCAAGGACCCCGCCGTATACGATGCTTTCGCCAAGCGCGTGCTCGACAACCGCGAGCGCCTGCGCGGCCTCGTCGAAAAGCTTCGCGCGCAGGGAAAGACGGTCTGGGCCTACGGCGCGAGCGCCAAAGGCAACACGCTCATGAATTTTTTCGGCCTCGACTCGAGCTCCGTGCCCCGCGCGATCGACGACAACCCCAAGAAATGGGGCTATCTGTCGCCGGGCGCCCGCATGGAGATCGTCGGCATCGACGCGCTCAAGTCGGCTAAAGTCGACTGTTTGCTGCTGCTCGCCTGGAATTTCGAGAAGGAGATCCGCCTGCGCTGCCAAGCCGCGGGGTACGCGGGCCAATTCCTGGTCCCGGTCCCCGAGGCTCGAGTCGTCTGAGGCCAACTGACATGAAACCCGCGATCAAGACCGTCTGCGTCACCGGCTGCCTAGGCTTCATCGGCTCGCATTTCACGCGCACCGCGCTCAAGAAAGGCTGGCGCGTGTGGGGCATCGACAGCAAGACCTACGCCGCGCGGCCCGAGCTGCTCGAGGAGTTCCGGCGCTGGAAGACGTTCGAGTTCCGCGAGGCGGACATCGCGACGCTCGACCATCTCTACGACGTGGACTTCGTGGTCAACTTCGCGGCCGAGACGCACGTGGACAACTCGATCGTCGACGCGTCGCGCTTTCTGCACTCGAACATCCTCGGCGTGCAGAACCTTTTAGAGCTGATCCGCGCCAAGCGACACTACGAGATGCCCGTCCTGCTTCAGGTCTCGACCGACGAGGTTTACGGCGACATCAAGGACGGCGTGCACAAGCCGACGGACGCGCTCAAGCCCTCGAATCCCTACTCCGCTTCGAAGGCCTCCGCGGACCTGCTGATCATGGCCTGGCACCGGACGCACGGAGTGCCGTTCATCCTCGCGCGGCCGACGAACAACTACGGCGTGGGTCAGTACCCGGAAAAGCTCATCCCGAAGGCGGTCAAGCATCTCGCTCTCGGCAAGAAGATCCCGCTGCACGGCGACGGCACCTGCCGCCGCAACTGGCTGCACGTCGAGGACACCGCCGACGCGCTCATCTCCATCATCGAAAAGGGCAAGCAGGGCGCGATCTACAACATCTCCGGCAACAGCGAGCACGCCAACAAGGACGTGGTTCGCCTCGTGCTGAAGGCTTACTTCGGCCGCGCCACGCCGCTCGACTCGCACGTCAAGCTCGCGTACGTGCGCCAAGGCGAGGACGTGCGCTACGGCGTGGACGACTCCGCCCTGCGCGCGCTCGGCTGGAAGAACCGCCGGATCTTCGAGAAGGAGATCCCGAAGATCGTCCGCCACTTCAAGAACAAGGTCGTTTGGTGACCGCTCGGAAGACACTCGCGGTCATCGTCCCATGCCATAACGAGTCGGCCAACGTCGAGCCGTTCTACGAGTCCGCGAAGAAGGCGCTCGACGGCCTGCCGGTCGACTGGGCCCTCCTGTTCGTCAACGACGCGAGCGCCGACGACACGCTCGACAAGATCCTGGCGCTGCGCAAGAACGACCCGCGCGTGCGCGTCGCCACGCTCTCGCGCAACTTCGGCTATCATTCCGCCCTCGTCGCGGGGCTTTCGAGCGCGGACGCGGACCTCTACGCGATCGTCGACGTCGACGGCGAGGACCCGCCCGAGCTGCTCGCGAAGTTCCACGAGGCCATCGGCAAAGGCGCGCACACCGTCTACGGCATCCGCAGCGAGCGCCCCGAGCCGGCGCACATCATCTTCTGCCGCTGGCTGTTCTACTGGGTGAACCAGCACATCGCGGACGGACCCATCAAGCTGTGGATGGCCGAGTTCGGGATGTTCACGCGGCCCGTGCGCGACTATATCCTCGACAACCGGACCACGTTCCCGTTCCTGCGCGCCGAGCTCGCCTACGTCGGCCTGCGCATGGAGGGCGTCCCTTACGCGCGCCAGCCGCGCCTGCGAGGGGCGTCGCATTACAACTTCTGGCGCCTGTCGATGTTCGCGATCGGCGGCTTCCTCGCCTCCTCGACCTTCCCGCTGCGCGCCTCGGCGTACCTGTCGGCCGGGTTCGCCGCCCTCTACGCGGTCCTGCTCGCGGCTCTTCGCCCGAGCCTCGTCGAGGCCGGCGCGCTCGCGGCCGTGCTGGGCTTCCTCTTCCTGCTGCCGACCGTGCCGATGCTCGCGCTCTACCTGGCGCGCACCTACAAGAACGTGACGGCCCGGGCGGTGTTCTTCCTCGACCCCGACCGCTCCCGCCTCGACTAGCGAGAGATGAACCGGGAACGAGCCGCCTGCGCGGCCTGCGGCTCATCGAGTAGCCGGCTCGAGTTCGCGGCTCCCGACCCGGACGGCCTCTCGCCCGCGCCGTTCGAGATCGTGCGCTGCTCCGATTGCCTCATGGTCTTCGTCAGCCCGCGGCCGGCGGCGTCGGATCTGGGCCGGTATTACGCGGCCGGCTACTACGACAAGCCCGGCGAGGATTCGGGCGGGGCCGGGCGCCGTCTAGGCCGGATGTTCATGGTCGAGCGCTGCGCGAAAGCCTCGCGCGGGCTCGAGCCGGGCCGCGTCCTTGATATAGGCTGCGGCGAGGGGACGTTCCTCGCCGCGATGGCGCGCCGGGGCTGGGACGCCTGGGGCGTCGAGGTGTCGGCGGAGGGAGCGGCCCGCGCCGCGGCCCGGCCCGGGCTGCGCGTCTTCAACAAGCGTCTCGAGGAGTGCGCTCTCGAGCCGAAGAGCTTCGACCTCATCACGCTCTGGCACTCGATCGAGCACGTTCCGGATCCGGAGGCGCTGCTGAAGGCCGCGGGAACGCTCCTGAAGGACGGCGGACGCCTCTTCCTCGCCTTCCCGAGCGCCGAGAGCTGGGATTTCAAGCTGTTCGGCCCGCGCTGGTTCCACCTCGATCCGCCGCGCCATCTGCATTATTTCTCGCCCAAGACGATGAGCGCGCTCCTAGAGCGCTGCGGCCTGGAGCAGCGGGACGTGAGCCACGTCTCCTTCGAGTACAATCCGTTCGGGTTCGTCCAGAGCGTGCTGAACATCCTGACGGGCCGCATGAATTTCTTCTATCGCCGGCTCAAAGGCACCTTTCCGCGCGGAGAGGCTCCCGCGCGCGGAGAGGCGGTCCTCAACGCGGTCCTGCTCCCGTTCTTGGCGGCCGCGTCCGTCCCCTACACTTTGCTCGCGGCCCTGTTCGGGGCCTCCGGCTGCGTCGACGTGCGGGCCGTCGCCAAAATCAAACGTGTATAATCAACACCGGTGAGCGACTCCTCGTCCAAAGACATGACGCGCGTGGACCGCAGCGGCGCCTTCTGGCGCATCGCGGAGGTCGTCGGCATCAGGCTGCGCCTCATCCTCGGCGTCTTGATCGGAAATCTGCGCCTCACCCACGCGCTGCGCGGCGACTGGCGCAAGCGCTATGAGCGGGCGAAGCTCGATCTCGAGTCGGCGGACGCGATCTACCAGCCTTCGCGGCAATGGACGATCATCTCGCTCTTCTATCGCCTGACGCTGCGCGCGCGCGGGCTCGACGGCTTCAAGTCCACCTTCGGCCGGTTCCTCTCCGCCTACGAGCCCGGCAACCGGCGCCTGTGGGAGGCGGTCCATCATCTCTACCGCGAGGAGCTGTCCAAGCGCGACGTCTGGAAGCTGCTCGACCGCCTCGAGGAGCCCGCGCTGGGGAACGGGTCCTTCGTCGATTATCGCGGCAAGCGCCTGAGCCTCGACCTGCTGCAGTCGATCGACGAGCTCTACCGGATGCGGGAGGCGCTCGGCTTCGGGCAGAACGACCGCGTGACCTTCTGCGAGTTGGGCGCGGGCTACGGAAGGCTCGCGGACGTCGTCCTCAGCGCGATGCCCAACTCCTCGTACATGATCTTCGACCTTCCCGAGTCGCTGCTGCTGTCGCAGCACTACCTCACGACGCTTCATCCGGAGGCGAAAGCCGCGCTGTACCCGGAATCGAGCGAGCTCCTCGCCTCGCCCGAGGCGCTCCGCGCCCATCGCCTCTTTTTCGCGCTGCCGCAGCACATGAGCCGGCTTCCGCCCGGAACGGTGGACGTATTCGCGAACATCTACTCCTTCATGGAGATGGGCCGGGAGCAGATCGAGGAATATTTCCGCTGCATCGACAAGCTCGCGCCGAAGATGGTCTACCTCAAGCAGCACAAGCGCGAGGTCAACATCTACGACCGCGCGCTGAACACGAGCGAGAACTATCCCGTTCGCGCCGATTGGAAGGTGCTCCATACGGGAACCTCGTCGCTGTTCGATCACGTCTTCGAAGCCCTCTACGGGCTGCCCGCCGCCGCTAAAAAAGCATGAGCCGCGGACGCTTCATCGCGGCGTTTTCCGGCTTCGCGGCGGTCACGGGGATTTTTTTCTACACGTCCTTCTTCCGGGCGGTGATGTCGACCGCGTCCGCGTGGACCGGGTCGGGCTTCGTGTGGACGATCCAGGTCTTCCATAATTTCCTGCACGGGCGCCCATTCCAGAGCTCTCTGTACGCGGTCTCCCTGGCGGGCGCCACGGACGTAGGGTTCGTCGCGAACCCGCACGGGTTCATCAACACGAACGTCATCCACGTGAACTGGACGCCTTATCTGTTCGCGCCGCTCTGGGGGCTTCATCCCACGCCGGCCTGGCTCTACGGCATCCAGACGCTCTGGTCGGTCGTGTTCTCGGCGTTCTTCGCCGCCGCCATCCTGCGCCGGCTCGATCCGAAGGAGTGGCGGCCCAAGGCCGCGGTCGCGCTCGCGGTCCTCGTGTCGAGCGGCCTGCTCTCGATCATCAACCAGATGGGCCAGCTGCTGGTCTTCGCGGGCCCGCTCATGCTCGCCGTCTACCACGCCGCGCTCACGCGCCGCCGCGCCTGGTTTTACGTCTGGTTCGCCGCGCTTTGCTTCGTCTCCGAGGACGCCACCATGGTGGGCCTGACGTTCGCGCTCTACTTTTTCGTCTTCGAAACGGAGAACCGGCGCGACGGCGCGTGGGCGGCCGTCTTCGCCTTCGCGTATCTCGCGTTCCAGCTCCTGGTCATCCAGCCCGCGGCGCGCGCCGAGCTCACGACCATCAGCTCGAACACCGCGACCTTCATCATGGGCTACATATTCCACCTCAGGCCCGGCCCGCTGCTTCTAAATCTCGCTTCTCTTCTGCCGGCGCTCACGCTGCTTCCCGCCCTGGGTTTGGCCCGCGCCTTGTTCGGTTCTCCCGACGAAAAAACCTGGACGCGAGTGGCCGGCCTCGCGATCGTTCCCGCCCTTCCGCACTGGGGCGAGAGCGTCATCGTCGGCGGCGGGCACCACCTCTTCCCGCCTTTCTTCGGGCTTTACCTCGGCCTGCTCGTCCTGCTGGGCCAGAGCCGCGCGCGGGCCATGCGGCCCCGGGCCGCGCTCGCCTGGGCCGCGGTGTACGCGCTCGTGTCGCTGCGCGCGCTCGCGGGGAACATGCCGCCCGAGATGAAGGTGCCCATCCTGCGGCGGCTTCGTCCGGCCCAGGCGGAGGCGCTGGAGCGGAGCCTCGCGCGCGAGAAGAACTCGAATCTCGACGTGATCGCGGCGGAGCGCTCCATCCCGAAGGACGACAGCCTGTGCTTTCTCGGCAACAACCGCGTCCAGGGCTATCTCGCGGCGCGCTCCGATCTCTGGACGTTTCCGAGCTACTACGACGAGACGCGCTGGCTCCTCGTACAGAAGGACGCCAACGACGTGAACATCATCGTGGCTCCGCGTCCCGGCGAGACGCTCGACGCGCTGGCCGCGCGCACGGCCGAAGGGCAAATTCACGAAGTTTCCCTCGGCGCCGAGGCGTCGGCGCTGATCCGGCGAACGCTCGTCGACCTCAAGCGGACCCACCGCGTCGTGCGCGAGAACGAGCACGTCCTGCTGCTCGAGAACCTTCATCCCCGCACGCCGGCCGGCCCGCCTTCGACCTACGGCTGGGGCTGGGTGCCGAACATCGGACGGCGGCCTAAGCGCGCTTGACGGCGAGCACGACGCTGCTGATGTAGAGGTCGCCACGGTCCGGAAGCAAGCGGCCGAGCGCGAGGCCCAGCAGCTGGATCGGCCCGCAGAGCGCGATCAGGAAAAGCCGCCGGCCGAACGGGAGACGCGAGATGAGCTCCCCGGAGACGTAGATCGAAAGGCCCTGCGCGAGCGTCTCGAGGGCGGAGCACGACTTCACGAGGCGGCGGACCTCGAACCCCTCGGACTCGAGCAAGGCGCGCAGCGAGAACTCGGTGAAGCGCAGGAAATCGAACGGCTTCTCGTGCTGCTCCCAGAAGAACGGCGCCGTCAGGACCAGCGCGCCCCCCGGCTTCAGCACGCGCGCGAACTCGGCGAGGAGCCGGCGCGGGTCGGGAACGTGCTCGAGCACCTCGGTGTTGAGGATCCCGTCGACGGACGCGGCTTCCATGGGCAGCGTGACGCCGTCATAGTACACGTCGGGCTTCTTCTCGCCGCTCGCGCGCCCGCTCTCGGCCACGTCGACGCCCACGTACTTCGCGCCCGCGAACAGCGCCTCATAGGGACGCGTGCCGCAGCCCACGTCGAGCCAGGTCCGCCCCGGCTTGACGGCTTCGGCGAGCATCGGCTCCATGTGTTCGGCGATCGCCCGCACGGCGATGAACGACGGGTCGAGGAACACGCGCGTCCAGCACGGCATGATCTTCGAGCTCATGCGCGCTTGAGCACCCAGAGCCGGTCCACGCCCGTGCCGAGCGCGCGCTCGAGGCCGAGCAGCGCCGGGAACATGCCGGCCGGAAGGCCGCGCCCGAGCACGCGCGCGAGCGCGCGGTCGGCCGCCATCACGACGCGGCGCACGGGGAGCACGTGAAAGCGCTCGTCGGCCGCGACGCTGAACGGAAGGCCCTCGATGAGCTTGTCGAGATCCACGGAACGCTCGAGCCCGCCTTCGGTGACGAGGTGAGCCTCGCCCGAGCGGTCGGCTTCGTGAACGACCACGGCGGCGCCGGGGCGCAGCGCGAGCGCGAGCTGCTCGAGCACCGCGCGCGCCTCGGCCGGCTCCATGTACATCAGGACGCCGAAGATGACGGCCAGGTCGAAGCCGCCCGCCGGGCAGCTCCGCAGGAACGAGAGCGCGTCGCTCTTGACGAAGCGGACCTTCGGCACGCCCTCGGGAAGGCTGCTGACGAGATCGACGACGACGTATTCGCGCACGCGCGCGTCCTCGAGCAGGTCGGGTAAGGAAAGAAGCGCCCCTCCGCCGACGTCGAGCACGCGCCAAGGCCCCGAGGAGGGCGCCTGGGCGGCCAGGCGCCGGTACGCCAGGCGGCGGTAGGCGCGCCAAAAGCCGGAGTTGAAGACCTTTTCGTACGTTCCGCGGTACTCGCGGAAGTATTTCTCAACTTTCTCTCGCATCGGGACCGCCAAATTATACACCCTTGACGCCCCGCTAGGGGCGGGATAGAATGTTCAAGCAATGAACGCACGAAGCGCGGCCGCGAAAACCTCCAAAAAGAAGACGGTGCTCGTCACGGGCGGCACCGGCCTCCTGGGCAAGGGTCTCGAGGAGACGGCCCCGGCGGGCTGGAACATCGTGAGCCTCCATCAGCGCGAATACGAGGTCGCGGGCAGCCCGGCCCAGCACCTGATCCTGGACATCCGCGAGAAAAAGGCCGTGGACGAGCTCTTCGCCCGCCACCGTTTCGACGCGGTCATCCACGCCGCGGGCATCGCCAGCGTGGACTACGTCGAGAAGCACTACGCCGAGAGCCTCGAGTCGAACCTCGTCGGCACGCTCAACATCTCCTCGGCTTGCCGGCGCGCCGGCGCGCACATGACCTACGTCTCGACGAACGCGGTCTTCGACGGCCGCAAGGCGCCCTATAAAGAGACGGACCCCGTCCGCCCCGTCAACAAGTACGGGCGCATCAAGGTCGAATGCGAGCGGCTCGTGTCCGAGACGCTCGAGAGCTTCACGATTTTCCGCCCGATCCTGATGTACGGCTGGAACCACGCGGTGACGCGCCCGAACCCGGCCACCTGGATCTACGAGAAGCTGCTGCGCGGCGAGGCCGTGGAGCTCGTCGACGACGTCACCGAGAATCCCCTCTACAATCACTCCTGCGGCGAGACGCTCTGGTCGATCCTCAAGGTCCGGCCCGAGGGCGTCATCCATTGCGCGGGCCGCGACGCCGTCAACCGCTACGAGTTCGGCCTGCTCGTGGCCGAGGTCTTCGGCCTCGACGCGTCGCTCGTCAAGCGCGTCGACAGCTCGCGCTTTCCGGGCATCGCCGCGCGCCCGCCGAACACGACCCTCTCGACCCAGCGCATGCGGCGCGAGCTGGGCGTCAAGCCGCTCCCCGTCGAAAAAGGCCTGCGCGCGATGAAGGCCGCGATGCGGGCCGCGGCGTGAGCGGGCGCCCGCCTCTAGCTTTTTACAGCGACTCCTCGGTCTTCGGCGGAGCGGATCTCATCGTGGCCCGCCTGCTCTCGGACGAGCGTCTGGGCAAAAGCTGGGACCCTCGCTTCTTTTTTCGCGGCAATCCGGCGTTCCTCGAGGGGACCGACGCCCGGGTCCCTTCCTCCGTCGAGCGCGCGGCGCTCGCCTTGCCCGAGCGCCTGGACTGGATCGAGGCGCTCGAGTCCCGCGGCGCGGTGAAGCCCGTCGTGCTCGCCGCGAAGCTTTTTTTCCGGCTGCTCGAGCCGGCCATTTTCGCGTACGAGGTCGTGCGCATCGCCGCCGCGCTGCGCCGCTTCGGCCCGGCTCTCGTCCACGTCAACAACGGCGGCTACCCCGGCGCGCTGGGCTGCAGGGCGGCCGCCGTGGCGGCGCGCGTCGCGGGCGCGCGCGTCGTCTTCGCCGTCCACAACCAGGCGAGCCCGCGGCGGCCGTGGGAATTGCTCGACGCTTTGATCGACCCGCTGGTCGCGCGCTGCGTCGACTCCTTCGTCACGGCCTCGCCGGTCTCCCAGGCGGCGTTGGCGAGGCGCTTCGACCGCCGCCGGATGGCCCTGATCCCCGACGGCGTCCCCACTCCGGCGCCGAAGCGCTCGCGGCGCGACGTGCGCGCCGAGCTGGGCCTCGGGAACGACGAGACGGTTTTCGCCATGACGGCGTTCTTCGAGCCCCGCAAAGGCCACGCCGTGCTGCTCGCGGCGATGAGCCGCGCGGCGGCCTTTTCCGTCGTGCTGGTCGGCGACGGCCCCGAGCGGGCCGCCGTCGAGCGGGCCGCCAAGGGCGCCGGCCTGGAGAAGCGGCTTCGCTTCCTCGGCTACCGCCGGGACGCCGCGGACATCCTCGCCGCCTGCGACGGCCTGGTCATGCCGTCGATCCACTCCGAGGACATGCCCCTGGCGATCCTGGACGCGATGGCCCTCGCCAAGCCCGTCGTCTCGACGCGGCTCGCCGCCATTCCCTCCGTGGTCGAGCACGAGAAGACGGGCCTGTTGACGGACCCCGGCGACGCGCCGGCCCTGGCGGCGGCGCTCGAGCGGCTGGCCGGCGACGCCGGCCTGCGGGGCCGCCTCGGAGAGGCCGGCCGCGTGAAATATCTGAAGGAGTTCGACGCCGCCATCATGTGCGGCCGGTACCTCGACCTATATGCCCGGGTCAGTTCAAACCGTGAACAGCCCCCGGAATTTGGTAGAATCGTCTAGATGAAGATCGTCATCTGCACGACTCCGATCCGCCCGGTTCCAACCGTGTTCCCTCCGTTTGGCTCCATGGCGATCATCCACGCGTTGAAAGACGCGGGATACGAGTCCGAATTTTACGACATCGACGGAATGCGCCCCACCGACGAAGAAGTCGAGCGACATTTCGCCGCGACCAAGCCCGACGTACTCGGCATCAGTGCTGTCGTCTCCACGGCGTACGCGTATACCAAGAAACTCGTCCGCATCGTCAAAAAGGTGTCCCCGAACACACGCATCGTCCTCGGCGGCAACCTCGCGGCGAGCGCGGAGATCCTCCACCGGTTAGCCGGCGTCGAGATTTGCGTGATCGGCGAAGGCGAGATCGTAGTCGTCAATCTTATGCGTGAGCTCGAACGCATGATCGGCCGCCCGCTGGACACGAACGCACTCGAGCTGATCAAAGGAATCACCTATCTTCGGGAGGACGGCGTGATGGCCTTTGCGGGCTACGAGACGCGTATTCCCGCGGAAGAGGTCTTTCGGCCCGATTTCGAGCTTCTCGAAAAGTATTCGAAGATCACAAACTACGTCTACGACGCGTCCACGCGGGTTGAAATCGTGTCGGATTCTCGCATCATGGAGCCCCATCGCGTCGGCAAGAAAGCGGTCACCCTCATCACCGAGAAAGGATGCGTGGCCCGATGCACGTTCTGTCATCGGTGGGACAAGGGCTACCGCGCCGTCCCGGTCGACCAGATCATCGGCCACATCAAGCATATGATCGAGCGCTACAACGTCGGCTTCTTGAGTTTTGGCGATGAGAACTTTGGATCGGACAAGCGCTGGGTCGAGGAGTTCATTGCGAAGATAGAGCCCCTCGACCTGCTCTGGACCGTCGGAGGAGTGCGCGTGCGCTCAGTAACGCTTGACCTGCTGAAACGCATGAAGAAGGCCGGCTGCGTTTCAGTGTTCTACGGGATGGAGACGGGCAGCCCCAAGATCCTCGAGGTCATGGAGAAAAAGGCGAAGCTCCAGGACAATATCAACGCCGCAAACTGGACCCGCGAGGCTGGCCTTTTTACGATCTATCAGATGATCATCGGCATGCCGGGTGAGGACGAGAAGACGATCGGCGAGACGATCGAATTCCTGAAAGCTTGCACCCAGGACTTCGACGCGTCCCCTCGCGCTCTGATGAGCTTGAACTATATCCAGGCGCTGCCGGGCACGCCGGTCTACGAGTACGCGCGCTACAAGGGCCTCATCGGCAAGACGCTCCTCGAGGAGGAGGCGTATCTGATCAAGATCTCCGATATCGACGCGGGCGACGACGCGAAGATGCCGAACTATACGGACTACGACAATCTGACGCTCCGTTCGTGGCGCAAGCGCATCGTGCTCGAGGTCATGAAGAACTATCACGAGCACAACAAGACTCCCGTCCCCAGCTTTCCCGCCTTCCTGTGGCGACTGGCCACGAACGGCATCAAGAAAGCGCGCAACCATTTCGACGAAAGCCGCGAGAGGGTCATCGACGAGTACAGCAAGGGCGGCTTCTTCAACCTGCAGCGCGACCTCGCTTACGACGTCATCGTCGCGTATTTTTACCCGCTGCGGAAATTGTTCATCATCGCCGGGCTGATCAAGGATGAACTGCGCGACCAGCCGTTCCGGATTTTCCTGGCCCACATCAGCGCCTGGATTAGCTGCAAGCTGAACCCACCCAAGATCGACTCAAACGACGCGGAGTCCCTGCGCGCGCTGATGGCCCGGCTCGCCCCGCCCGCGCTCACTCCGACCGAGCGGGCGATGCAGCCCCTGCGCGAAGGCCGCTAGAAGAACCGCTTCGCGAGAAGCGGGCGAAAATCCTCGACGCTCTTGAGGACCGCCATGATCTTCTCGGCGGACCGTCCGTCCCCGTAAGGGTTCACGACCCGCGAGCAGTCGAGCGCGAAGGCGCGTCGCGTCGCGGCGAGGATCTTCCCGGTCTCGGGCGCGCAGTCGATCACCGACCGCGCTTGGAGGCGGCCCTTCTGCCGGTCTCCGACGTTGACCGTCGGGATCTTGAAGGAGGGCGCCTCCATGATGCCGCTCGACGAGTTGCCGACGACGGCGTCCGCGAGGCTCAGCACGCCGTAGAATTTTCGCTGGCCGAGCGAGGAGAAGGCGCGCGCGTTGGAGCGCTTCGCGCAGAACGCGTCGATCGCCTTCATGATCTTGTAGCTGCCGACGTCCAGGCTCGGCTTCGTGATCACGATGCCGACGCCCGCGCCGAGCTTCCCGAGCGCGGCGAGCAGGCGATTCATGTCGGAAGACGTGTCGCGAGCCGACGCGGTCTCGGGATGGTACGTCACGACGATGTTTCGCTCCCTGAGCGTGAAGCCGAGCTCCGCCTCGAGCTCCTTTCGCGGCGTCAGCGGGGTCAATCGGATGGCGTCGAGGATGAGGCTGCCGACGTTGAACACATGCCGCGGGTTCTCGCCGAGCTGGCGCAGCCGCTTCGCCGAGCCGGCGTTGGTGGCGAAGTGCAGGTGCGAGAGCTTGGTCAGGCTGTGCCGGACGGAGTCGTCGTAGGCGCCTTCCGTGATATCGCCCCCGCTGATGTGTGCCGTCGGGATCCGGGCCGGCAAGGCCGCGAGCGCGGGCGCCAGCATCTCATAGCGGTCGCCCGCGACGATCAGGAGATCCGGCGCCAGCCTCGATAGGACGCCCGCGAAGGCGGCGACGCCGAGGCCGAGGGACTTGGTCACGGCGGCGGGCGTATCGTCCGCGGGCAGCAGCTTCGGCTTCGCGGCGATCACGAAGCCGTCGGCCTCGATCTGCCTATAGGTCGAGCCGAAGGCCGGGGACAGGTGCGTGCCGGTCGCGACCAGCTGCAGCTCGAAGCCCGGATCGGCCTGGATCTTCCTCAGCAGCGGGAACAGGTGGCCGTAGTCGGCACGCGTGGTCGTGACGACGCAGAGCTTCCGCTTCACGCTAGACGACGGGATGCGTCATCGTCCACTCGCCGTTGACCTTCTTCCAGACGTTGGATTTCTCGCGGTACATGTCCATCACTTCCCAGAACATCGCCTCGGTGATCCCCGTGTACTCCAGGAACCAGCGGAAGTGGCGCTTCGGGAACTCGCCGTCGTAGCGCCGGGTGAGGATCGCGCCTTCCTCGCGCGTGATGTGATGGCGCCGGATGTCGGTCTGCGCCTCGCGCGACGCGCGCCCCATCCCGAACTTCATATAGCTCAGGTACCAATGGAAGCCGTCGGCCTTGTCGTCGAGGCTCGTGTGCTTCGTGTAGGTGCCTTCCGAGCGCCCCTCGGGATTCGTGTCGAACCCGGTGTGCCGCATCGCGTAGTAGAAGTTCTCCTGCGGAGTCCACTTGTGGAAGTAGGAGTACCAGTGCATCTCGAGGCCCTTCGCCTTGACGACGTCGGGCGCCGGCGCCTTGTAGAGCTTCACGGTCGGATTCGCGGCGTCTTCCTTCTTCAGCTGCCCGCGCTCGATCCCGATGCGGATCAGCTCGTCGACGGACGCGCCCTTGAAGTATTCGCGCTCCCATTCCTCGGGCCCTTCATGGGACCGGTTCTTGTACTTCTCCGAGCCGCCGTACTCGAGCTCTCCGTTTTCGCCGTAGAAGATCAGCTTCACGTTGAACTTCTCGGCGATGTGGAAGGCCCACGCCTTCTGGCCGTAGGTGAACGGCTCCCAGGCGTCGCCCTTCAGCTCGAAGGCGAGCGTGGTCAGCTTCCGGTGAAGCTGCCCGTCGGGCTGCCCGATGATGTTGGTGAAGCCGCTCGAGACGAAGTTGCGTAGGTTCTTCCAGCCGATGTCCGTCCAATCGAACGGGGCCCAGGTCACGCACAGCGGGTTCATCCCGTAGCGGTGCTTGAGCTGGTGGGCGACATAGACGCTGTCCTTGCCGCCGCTGCCCGGGACGATGACGTCGAACTCGCCGTTCTTGCTCCGGAAGCGGTCGCACAGATCCTTGAGCTCCTTCTCGCGCAGCGACCAGTCGATCGCGTAGTCCTTCTCGAAGGCCCAGACGCACGCGGAGCAGATCCCCTTCGCGTTGAAGAGCGTCCGCGGGCGCTGGTTGGATACCACGCAGTTCTTGCAGAACTTGATTTCCTTGGGAAGCTCCTCGAACTGCCGGTCCAGCGAGAGCTTCAATCCTGGGAGTGCGGGGCTCATCTAATTCACCTCGTCGAACGCGAAATTCTTCAGCAGCTTCAGGCCCCACTCGCTGCTGCGCTCGGGATGGAACTGGCAGCCGGTGATATTGCCCTTCTTCACGACGGAGCAGAAAAGATTGTCGCCGTACTCCGTCATCGCGACGCGCTCCGAGGGGACCTCGGGCGCCGCGTAGTAGGAGTGGATGAAATACATCTCCGAGCTCACGTCGATGCCGCTCAGCAGCGTGCCGCGCCAGGGGTCGCCTCCGCCGTTCGCGCCGTTCGGCGCCCGCAGGGAGTTCCAGCCGATCTGCGGGACCTTGAGGCTGCCCGTGATCTTCAGCGGAAGCACCTCGCCGCCGATCAGCCCCAGGCCCTCGCGGACGCCGTTCTCATGCGACCGCGTCATCAGCAGCTGCATGCCGAGGCAGATGCCGAGCACCGGCTTGCCGGTGCGGGCGAACTCGCGCACGACGTCGGTGAGCCCGCTCTCGTCGAGGTGGCGCATGCCCGCCTCGAACGCGCCGACGCCGGGCAGGAGCAGCCTGGGCGCCTCGAGGATTTTCTTGCGGTCCCCGGTGATGAACGTCTTGGCCCCGGCGGAATCGAACGCCCGCTGGATGTTGAAGATATTGCCTACGCCGTAGTCGACGATCGCGACCCGCTCATCCATTTTGATGGTCCATTCCGCGCGTGCCGCGGACCGCGATGCCCGCGTTCCGCATCGCCTGCTTGACCGCGGGGATCGACAGCCGGTCGGTCATGATGTCCTTGAAGCCGCCGTAGCCGTCCTTGAGAAATTCGATGTTCCCGGAGTCGATCGGCTCGCCCATGCGAAGGCGGGCGTCATTGAACGTCATCGTGTGCGCCGACACGGGCTTCATGTAGTTGTAGTGGAACACGGAGGCGGCCGAGACCGCGTCGGCCGCGCCCTGCTTCACGGCCTTGATGAAGTCTTCCTCGCGCCCGGCGCCGCCGCACGCGATGACAGGGACCGAAACGTGGGCGGCGACCTTCTCGATCAAGTTCAGATCGTAGCCCCGGCCCGTCCCCTCGCGGTCGATCGAGGTCAGCAGGATCTCGCCGACGCCGAGATCGACGACGCGCTTGGCCCATTCGATCGCGTCCATGTCGACGACCTGCCGGCCGTAGTCGACCCAGACCTGATACTTGCCGTTATGCCCGTACGCCTCGATGGAGGCGACGATGCACTGGCTGCCGAAAACCTTGGCCGCTTCGGACAGGAGCTTGGGGTTCTCGACCGCGGCGGTGTTGATCGCGACCTTGTCCGCGCCCGCCCGCAGCAGCGCGCGGATATCGTCGATCGAGCGGATTCCTCCGGCCACCGTCAGCGGGATGAAGATCTGCTTGGCGGTCCTCTGGACGACGTCCAGCAGGCTGTTCCGCATGTAGAGGCTGGCCACGACGTCCTGGTAGATGAGCTCGTCCGCGCCTTCCGCGTAGTAGATGTCGGAAAACTGCTCCGCGACGCCGAGCACGCGGTTGCCTTCGAGCTGGATTCCTTTCACGAGGTTCGGACCTTTGATGTCCAACCTCGGGATGACGCGCACTGGCCGATTCATTTCCACTCCGGGTGATCTTTGCTACTATCAACTCCGCCATGGGAGCCGATCTTCTCGCACAGTTTCAAGACATCTCCCGGGGCAGCGTCCCCCGGTTCGATTTCCATCTTCATTCGACGTGGGTCGACGGAAAAGACACGACGTCCTCGATGCATTCCGCCGCGGTGGAACGAGGCCTCCGCTGCGTGCTTTTCAGCGAGCACGCCCGCAAGACCAGCGGCGATTGGTTCGGCCGGTTCGCCGACGAAATCCGGGCGCTCCCGTCCGAATCCTGCCGGGCTCTCGTCGGCGTCGAGACCAAGGTCGAGGACTTTTCAGGCGCCTTGGATACGACGGAAGCCATTGTATCAAAATGCGACTTGGTCATGGCAAGCGTGCACCGGTTCCCGGGCGAAAAAGGGGTCGTCCGCGGCTTCGCCGACGTCGATCCCGACGAAGCCGTCGAGACCGAGTTCAAGCTCGCCATGGCCGTCCTCGACAATCCCTGGGTCGACATCCTGGGGCATCCTTTCGGCATGTCCTACCGGCGCTTCAGCCGGCGCCCGGACGAGGCTCGATTCCGGAAGCTCATCGAAAAGGCGGCGCTGAAAGGCGTCGCCGTCGAGATCAACGGCCACTATCACCCCGACCCCTGGACGCTCATCGGCTGGTGCCGGGAGGCCGGCGCGCGCGTCTCGCTCGGCTCCAACGCGCATGAGACGGCCTCGGTCGGCCAGGTGATCCGGATCTTGGAAGGAAGCGAACCCTCATGGAACCCGTCAGAGTTCTAGTCACCGGCGCCGGCAGCGGCGTCGGCCAGGGGATCGTGAAATCTCTGCGCGCGGGCTCGATCCCGAAAACCGTCATCAGCGCCGACATCAGCCCGTTCAACTGCGGGCTGTTCCGGTCGGACGAGTCCGTCATCCTGCCGCGCGTCGAGGACCCCGGCTCGCTCGAGGCCATCATCGCCCGCCTGAAAGCGCTCAAGGCCGACGTGATCCTCATCGGCTCGGAGTTCGACCTGACCTTTTTCGCGCGACACGCGAAAATTATTAAAAAGGAAGCGGGCGCGCTCGTCATCGCCTCGCCGCTGAAGACCGTCGAGATCGCCGACGACAAGTGGCTCACCGCGGAGTTCCTGAAGGAGAACGGGCTGCCGTTTCCGGAATCCCATCTCGCCGCAAACGTCGAGGACGCCGCGCTCAAGGCGAAAGCCTGGGGCTACCCGCTCGTGCTGAAGACGCGCACCGGCACCTCGGCCCGGCACGTCCACTTCATCCACGACGAGAGCGAGCTGCGGGGCCTCTTCGCGTCGGTCCCCAAGCCGATGCTCCAGCGGATGCTGGACCTGCCCAGCGCCCAGCTGCAGAACGAGTACACGTGCAGCGTGTTCAAGCGCGCGGACGGCTCCCTGCTCGGGCCGTTCACGGCGCGCCGCACGCTGCGCGGCGGAAACTCGTGGGTCGTCGAGGTCGCCGAGTTCAAGGAGCTGCACCCTCTGATGCTCGCGATCGGCGCCAAGATGGAGATCATGGGCTCCATGAACGTGCAGCTGATCGTGGGCAAGAACGGCCCCGTCCCGATCGAGTTCAACGCGCGGTTCTCGGGCACGACCGCCGTGCGGGCCCACTTCGGCTTCAACGAGCCGGAGATGGCCATCCAGGAGTATTTTCTCCGCGAGGCGCCGGCCGCTCCGAAGATCCGCGAAGGCCTCGCGTTCCGCTACCTCGAGGAGGTCTTCGTTGAGGGCGTCCGCGCGGACGCCCTCAAGGAGCCGCTTCCGAAGGGGATCGTCCGGCCTTGGTTCTAGAGCGCGTCGCGCTGACGGGCGCCTCCGGGATGCTGGGGCGCCATCTGCTCGCGCTGCTCGCCGAGGACAAGATCGAGAGCCTGCCGGCGACGCGGTCCTCCTGGGACCTCGCCGACACGAAGACGCCCGAGGAGCTCGACCGCCTTTTCCCGGACGCGCGGGCGCTGATCCACGCGGGAGCGCTCGTTCCCGTCGGCCCGGACGCCTCCTCCCGCCAGGCCCTCCTCGACGTCAACGTGCGCGCGACCCTTTGCCTCGGGGTATGGGCGAAGGCGCGAAACATCCCGCTCGTCTTCATCTCGAGCTCGACCGTCTACGCCGACCCGGGAAAGCGCGGCATCCGGGAATCCGACGACAAGGCGGAGGCTCCGGGCCTCGGCGGCTTCTACGGTCGGAGCAAGCTCGAGGCCGAGCGCGCGCTCCAGCAATTGGGCGGGCCGCGCCTCTGCATCCTGCGCCCCTCGTCCGTCTACGGGACGGGGCTGAAGCCGAACAACCTCGTCGCGAAATTCCTCGCGGCGGCCGGGCGCGGCGAGACGATCCGCCTGACGCCGCCGGTCGACGACGAGGTCAACCTGCTCCACGCCTCCGATCTGGCGCGCGCGGCGCTCGACGCGCTTCGACGGGACGCCGCCGGAGTCTTCAACGTCGCCGCGGCCGCCGGAACGTCGATCGCGGAGCTCGCTCGCGCCTGCGTCGCCGCCGCCGGCAAGGGCGAGGTCGCCGCGCCTTCCGGAGCGTCCGGACTCGGCTCCGCGCGGTTCATGCTGGACTGCTCCGCCGCGCGCGACGCGTTCGGCTTTCAGCCGCGCGTCGCGCTTCGCGACGGCCTCGCGAGGATGGCCGCCGGACGCTGCTGACGGCTCACCAGGCGGTCCAGCCTCCGTCCACGACGAGGTTCTGGCCCGTGACGTACGCGGATAGGTCGCCCGCGAGATAGGCCACCGCGCCCTTGAAGTCCTCCTCGACCGCCATGCGGCCGAGCGGAGCCTTCTTCTTGTAGCGGTCGACGAAGGCCTTCGGCTGGCCGCGCCAGACGCCCCCGGGCGAGATCACGTTGACGCGGATCCCGGGCGCGAGCTGCGTCGCGAGATGACGCGACAGCTGGAGCAGGCCCCCCTTCGACGCGCCGTACCCGGCGGGATTGGCCATCTTGGTCCCTTGATACAGGCCGAAATCGGGCCCGACCATCCCGTAGATCGAGCCGATATAGATCACGGAGCCCCGGCCGGAGCGCTTGAGCGCGGGCGCGGCCTCCTGCGTCATCACGAACGCCGAGGTCAGGTTAAGGCTGATCGCCTTCTCGAACGCGTCCGCCGACTGCTTGGGGAACGGGACCGCCCAGCCGGGGGCCTCCGTCGTGCCGACGTACGCCGCGGCATGCACGAGGATATCGAGTCCGCCCATGCGCTCGGCGGCCGCGCGCACCGCGGCGCGGGTCCGGCCCTCGTCAAGCAGGTCGCACGGCAGCGCGAACGCGGCGCCGGGCCGGCGCCGGTTGAGGACGCGCGCCCGCTGCTCGCAGGTCTTCTCGTCCGCGTCGAGGACGGAGACCTTGGCGCCGAGCTCGACGAGCGTCTCGCAGACGGCGAGGCCGATGTGGCCGGCGCCTCCGGCGACGAGAGCCTTTCGGCCCCGAAGGTCCATCAACGTCTTAACGGAACGCATCATGGCGCCGTCTCCCGCTCGATCCACGGGAGCTTGATCGCGCCGCCCCGCACGAGCACCTGCATCCTGTCGAACTGCTCGAGATCGTCGATCGACGTCGCCCTTCCCTCGGGAACGGGAAGCATCAGATGCTTGCCCGCGCCGCGCCAGCCCTCGGCGTGCGCCCGGATGAACTCGGCCTTCCAGATATAGAGAAGGCCGTTGATCTGGAAGACGTCCTGAACGTCCTGGCGGCGCGCGACGTTCCCCGCGTCCGGCACGAAATCCGACATCCAGCCCGCGCGGTCGACGACGGTGTGCCAGATGGGGCTGTAATGGGGCTTGGACACCGCCACGATGCCGTCCGCGTCGGGCCGCGCCGCGAGGAGACGGCAGGCCTCGCGGACGTCCTCGGGAAGCCGGGTCGGCGAGGTCGGGTCGAGCAGCGCGACGAACTCGTAGGGCTTGGCTTCCTGCGACTCGATCGTCTCGAGCGCGTGCCGGATCACGGGCCACATCGAGGTCTCCGACTGCGCGAGCTCCGCGGGCCGCTTGAACGGCACGTCGCCGCCGTGGCGCTTGGCGGTCTCCGCGATCTCGTCGGAATCGGTGGAGACCACGCAGCGGTCGATCTCCGGGCACATCTTGGCGAGCAGGATCGAGTGCGCGATCAGCGGCAGGCCCGCCAACGAACGGATGTTCTTGCCGGGAAGACCCTTCGAGTTTCCCCGGGCCGGGACCACGGCCAAGAGCCTCCCCGCGCCGATCATTCCCGCACCGCCTCGCGCCGCCCGCTTCCGGCGCTCGCGCGCGCGGCGTCGCAGACGGCCAGGGCGAGAAACCCCTCTCGGCCGGCGGCCAGGCGCTCATCGGGCTTCCCGGTCCGCGCGCCCACGAAAGCGCGCGACTGGCTTCCGAAGAGCTCCTCGCGCGTCTGGGCTGACACCGACCGGTCGGCGGCCGCGCCCGGGACGCGGAGCGTGACGGACTGCTCGATCGCGTCCCATTCGAGCGTCCCGGCCTCGCCGTGGGCGACGATGCCCCGCTTGCGGGTGCGCGTCAGGTAGTCGAGGCCGACGGTCACGCTCGCTCCCGCGCTCGTCCAGGCAAGCTCCGCCCACTCCTCGGACTCGATGCCGAGCCGCCCCGTGTTGCCGAGCGTGGCGGAGACGTCGTCCGGCCAGCCGAAAAGCCAGCCCGCGTAGTCGATCTCGTGGATCATGTCCCGGAGCACGCCGCCGTCCGACGCGCGCGCGCTGTAGGACTCGCGGTATGGACGGCCGGGCCGCCAGTCCGGCAGGTACGACCGGCACTCGACGCGCACCGCATGGAGCGCGCCGACGCGAGGAAGCATAGCCCGGAAGCGGTTGAGGGAGTCGGAGAAGCGCAGCGGGCAGGCGACGAAGAGCTTGCGGTCCAGGCGCGCGGCGGCGCCGAGCAGCGCGCGCGTGTCCTCGGCTCTCGCCGCGAGGGGCTTCTCCACGAAGGCGTCCATGCCGAGCTCGAGCGCGGCCAGGCCGTCGGACGCGTGGCGTCCGGTGTCGGTGGCGATCACGCAGGCGCGGGCGCCCATCGAAAACGCCTGCGCCAGGTCGTCCGCCGTCTCGAACCCGGAGGCGCGCAGCTCCGCGCGGCGCTCGGGACGCAAAGGGATCGCCAAAGGACGGATCCCGCCGACGCCGCGAAGGCCGTTCAGGTGATGCATGCCGGCGCTTCCGGTCCCCAGAACGGCGATCAAATCGGGCATTCTCCCTCGACGCGCTGATTGTATGAAATAATTGGATCGAATCGGTTTCAAGAACGTATACTACCGACCGACATGCTCCTCCATGGATTTCTGCTGGCTCTGGCGACATTTTCCTGGTCCGGCGAGATCGAAGCGGTGGATGCGAGCGCCGCGTTCGACTCAGACGGCGAGATTCCAGGAGCCGTCGCCTCCGTTCAAGCGCCGGCGCCGGTCGGCGATCGAAAGTATTGGTTTGGAGCGGGTATCGCGACTATGGGCTCGCTCGAGCATCCCGCGCTGCAGCTTCAGTTCACGGCGCGGGATCTTTGGCCGCGCTGGGAAGCCTCGCTTCAGTTCGCGGGGGTCTTCCTCGCTCGAAACTACTTTTTCGACAACAGGACGGAGCACAGTAATTCGTTTAGGACCTACTATGAACGGATCAAAGGCGCCTATCTTTATCCGATCGAAAGCGTCCGCGGCTTCGACGGTGATGAGATGATGCCATTTCCCGGCTATTTGACGGCCGGAGCGGGACTCGGCTGCTACCAGACGACCGAGAGCATCTACGACGATGGGTCGCCAGGAGGCGCGGGACCCGTCTCTTCGCGCAGGAATCACCTGTTCGTACTTCCTTTCGTCGAGGTAGGCGTGATCTGGAAGGTCTCCAAACGCAACGAAATCCGATTTTCGACGGAGTACGCCCTTGAAAGCAAGGGGCTCGGCAGGCAAGGCTACGGAGTCGGCGGCCTCGGTATTTCGCTGACCGGCAATTTCCGTCTCAATTAGCTGACTCGCCGCGCCGATCGCGGCCCGGCAAATTAGATATATTGTGGTCGTGACCGTTTCCCACGCCCCGCGTCATCGGCACTTCGACGAAATGATCGTGGTCGAAGGCATCACGCGCTCGGGCAAGTTCCTCCTGTCCGCCGTCGTCTCGGCTTTCGAGAAGGTCGAGCCGGTCCAGTACGCGCCGGCCCTCGAGAACCTGCTGATGTTCCATCGCGTCGGCACGATGGACCTCGAAAGCTGCCGCGTGCTTCTCCACATGGAATTCGATCTGCGCACCTATGAGATGGCCGTCGGCCGCTTTCTCAACACGCGCGCGGCCGACGTTTCCTGCGTTTTAAGGGTCCCGGAGCACGAGAATATCCTGGCCCGGGCCGGCGTCGAGGACCGCGACGCGCTGATCCGCGCCTTCGTCGAGGAGAAGCGGCTGCCGTTGCACATCTATCACGAGGGCCTGCCGAACGCGCGCGCGTTCTTCGACGTTTTTCCGCGGGCCCGCATGGTCAGCGTGCTGCGCGATCCGGCCGACCTCATGGTCTCCTGGCACAACCGCGGCTGGGGCAAGATGCCGTCCGCGGAGGACAAGCGCGTGATGTGGCCGTTCCTAGACGCGGGAACGGGGCCGCGCCCTTGGTGGGCCTTGGGTTGGAGCGAGGACTACGCGGCGCTTTCAGAGATGGACCGCTGCGTGATGACGATCGAAGCGCTCTACGGCCACGCGCGACGAGAGCTCGAGTCGCTCGGGAAGGACCTGACCCGGCGTATCTGCTTCGTGCGCTACGAGGATATGCTGAGCGCGCCGGACGCGGAACTCGCCAAGCTCGGTAAGTTCCTGGGGCGCAAGCCCGCTCCCGGGATTTCCGCGGTGCTCGAGCGCGAGCGCCTGCCGCGCCAGGTCCCCGGCGACCTGCGCGCGCGCAAGATCGCGCGCATCGAAGAGCTGATGTCCCCGGCGCTCAAGGCCAGGCTGAAACAAGTCTGCTCCGACTACGACTCCTACTGGTCGCCGCTCGCGAAGGCGTCCGCGTGAGGGTGTTCATCGTCGCCGAGGCCGGCGTCAATCACAACGGCTCGCTCAAGCGCGCGCTGAAGCTCATCGACGCGGCCGCCGCCGCCGGGGCGGACGCGGTCAAGTTCCAGACCTTCAAGTCCGAGAAGGTGATCAGCCGCTCCGCGCCGAAGGCGAGCTATCAGACGAGGAACACGGGCTCGTCCGAGAGCCAGCTCGACATGGTCCGCCGGCTCGAGCTCAGCGACGCCGATCATCGCCGGCTGGCCGCGCATTGCCGCAAGCGAGGCATCCTGTTCCTCTCCACCCCGTTCGATGAGGAGAGCCTGCGCTTCCTCGCCCATGACCTGAAGGTCACGCGCCTCAAGATCCCGTCCGGCGAGATCACGAACGCGCCGCTGCTCTTGCAGTTCGCGCGCACCGGGGTCCCGCTGATTCTGTCGACGGGGATGTCGACCTTGGACGAGGTCCAAGAAGCCCTCGGCGCGCTCGCCTACGGGATGCTCAACCGCGGCGGCGAGCCGTCGCGGCGCGCCTTCCGAAAGGCCTTCGCCGACCGGCGCGGCCGGGCATTGCTGAAAAAGCGCCTGACCGTGCTGCACTGCACGACCGAGTACCCCGCCCCTTTCGCCGACGTGAACCTGCGCGCGATGGACACCTTGGCGTCGGCGTTCGGGCTGCCCGTCGGCTATTCCGACCACACCGACGGCATCGCGGTCTCCATCGCGGCGGCGGCCCGCGGCGCGGTCTTCCTCGAGAAGCATCTGACGCTCGACCGGGGGCTGCCGGGGCCGGATCACAAGGCCTCCGTCGAGCCGGACGAGCTGGCGGCGCTCGTCAAAGCGGTGCGCGAGGTCGAGGCCGCGCTCGGCTCCCCGCTCAAGGCGCCCGCGCCGAGCGAGCTCAAGAACCGTCCGATCGCCCGCAAGAGCGTCGTCGCGGCGCGCGCGATCGCGCGCGGCGAGCGCTTTACCTCCGAGAACCTGACGGTCAAGCGCCCCGGAAGCGGCATCTCGCCCATGGACTACTGGGACACGCTGCGCGGCGCGGCTAAGAAGAATTACGCTCCCGACGACGCGATCTAGCGCGGAGCCGCGCGTCCTGGAGCAGTTCTGCATGCGTACTTTCGCCGAAAGTGAATTTTGTGAATAGTGGGGATAACTTCGCGTCAACTAGTATAATCCCCCGATGAACGACGTCCTCAAGCTCCATCCCGAGATCGTCCTGGGCCCCAAAGCCACGATCCGCAGCGCCATGGACGGGATGACGAAGAGCCGGGTCGGCCTCGCGCTCGTGACCGACGCGAGCAGGAAGCTTCTGGGCGTGATCGTCGACATCGACATCCGCCGGGCCCTCCTGCGCGGCGGCGGCCTCGACACCCCGGTCCAGAGCGCGATGAACCGCAAGCCCGTCACGATCCCCGCCGGCGCGACGCGCGAGGCGATCGCCGCCGCGTTCCGCGCGCACGCCAAGTCGCACCTTCCGCTCGTCGACGCGAAAGGCCGCCTGACGGGCCTCGTCGAGCGCTCCGACTTCGCCACGATCGCCCCCCGGTTCGGCAACCGCGTCGTCGTAATGGCGGGCGGAGCGGGCATCCGCCTGCGCCCGCTGACCGAGAACACGCCGAAGCCGATGCTGCGCCTCGGCGACAAGCCGATCCTCGAGCACCTCGTCGCGCAGATGGCCGAGGCGGGCTTCTCCCGCTTCTCCTTCACGGTCAACTACCTCGCCGATCAGATCAAGCGGCACTTCGGCGACGGCTCGAAGTGGGGCGTCGAGATCGACTACGTGCACGAGACCAAGCCGCTCGGCACGGCGGGCGCCTTGGGCGTGCTCAAGAGCGGCGACACGGAGCCGCTGATCGTCCTCAACGGCGATATCCTGACCAAGGTCGATTTCGCGGCCCTGCTGTCCTTCCACCGCGCGGAGAAGGGCCTCGCGACCATCTGCGTCAAGCACCACGAGATCCAGGTGCCCTACGGCGTCGTCGAGCAGTCGCGCCGCAAGCTGCACCGCTTCGTCGAGAAGCCCACGCAGCGCTTCCTCGTCAACGCCGGGATCTACGTCCTCGATCCGAAGGTTCTCGCGTGGATCCCCAAGCGCCGCGCCTGCGACATGCCCGAGTTCTTGAGCCTGATCCGCGCGCGCCGCCGCGGCGGCGTCGCGTGTTTCCCGATGCAGGAGTATTGGCTCGACATCGGAAGCCACCAGGAGTTCCGCCGCGCCGAGGTCGACATCACGGACCTGTTCGGGTGATGGGCGCCGACCTCAACGCCCCGTACGGCGGCGCGCTGGTCCAAAGGATCGTCCCGCGCGCGTCGGTCCGCGCGGAAGGGGCGCCGGTCCTGACCGTCGACGAGATCGTCGAGTCCGATCTGCTCAACCTCGCGACGGGCGCCTTCAGCCCGCTCGACGGCTTCATGGACTTAAAGACGCTCGAGTCCGTCTGCACGTCGAGCCGTCTCGCCGCGGGCGGCCTGCCGTGGACGATCCCCGTGGTCTTCGACCTGACCGAGGAACAGCGTCTTCTGATCAAGGACGCGCCGCTCGTCGTCCTTAAATCGGCGTCTACTGGGCGCGAGTTCGGGACGATCGCCCCCGCGCAGATCTATCCGCACGACAAGGACATGCGCATCGCCGCGACGTTCGGCACGAGCGACGAGAGCCACCCGGGCGTAAAGCTCGTGCGCGGCATGGGCCCGCACCTGCTCGCGGGCAGGATCGCGGTCTTCGAGGACGCGCTGTCGAAGGACGCGCTCGCTCATCCGGCGGGGGTGCGCGCGCGCCTCAAGGAGCTGGGCCTGACGAAGGTCGCGGGCTTCCAGACGCGCAACGTGGTCCATCGCGCGCACGAATACCTGCAGCGCGTGGCGCTCGAGGTCTGCGGCGGCCTGCTCGTCCATCCCGTCGTCGGCTGGAAGAAGCCCGGCGACTTCCGCCCCGAGGCCGTGCGCCGCGGCTACGAGGAGTTCATCCGCTCGTTCTACCCGGCCGACAAGGTGCTGCTCGCCTTTCTGAACGTCGCGATGCGCTACGCGGGCCCGAAGGAGGCCGTGTTCCACGCGATCATCCGCAAGAACTACGGCTGCTCGCACTTCGTCGTCGGCCGCGACCACGCGGGCGTCGGCGGCTTCTACAACACCTACGCCGCGCACGCGATCTTCGACACGCTTCCGCCGCTCGGCATCGAGATCCTGCGCCTGCGCGAGCCCTTCTACTGCTTCAAGTGCGACGGCCTCGCCACGGACAACACCTGCGGCCACGGCGAGGCCGACCGGGACTACATCAGCGGCACGAAGGTCCGCAAGATCCTGACCGGCGGCGGCGATCCCGCCCACCACATCTTCCGCAAAGAGGTGCTCCACAGCCTGCAGGAGCTCCGGGGCGGTCTCTTCTATGACTAAGGACTTCCAGGTGATCGCGACGGTGAACACGCACCTGCTCACGCGCGCGGCCCTCAAGGGCCTGGCCGCGAACGGCGCCACGATCCTGCGCATCAACGGCTCGCACGCGAAGGCCTCCGAGATCGAGTTCTACGCGCGCGAGATTCGCAGGACGCTCGGCCGGAAGATCAAGATCCTGATGGACCTTCCGGGCAACAAGATCCGGACGTCGGACCTGTCCCAGCCACTCGTGCTGGCGATCGGCAAGACCTTCGAGCTCCGCCCCGAGCACCTGAACTACCCGCGCTTCCTCGGGCATCTCGCGCCGGGCGACGTCCTGCTCGCCAACGACAGCCTCTTCCGCTTCGAGGTCGTCTCCGCCTCGCCTAAAAAAGCCGTGCTGCTCAGCCATTCCGAAGGGCAGCTCACGAGCAATAAAGGCGTCCATCTGACGGGCAAGCACCCGCCCATGCCGTTCCTTTTCGCGCGCGACCGCGACCTGATCAAGGCCGCCGTGAAGCACAAGCTCGACTACATAGGCCTCTCGTTCGTGCGCGACGCCGCCGACGTGGCCGAGGCCCGCCGCGCGATCAAGGGCGCGCCGCTCGCGCTCATCGTGAAGGTCGAGACCGCGAGCGCGGTGCGCAACCTCGACGAGGTGCTCGCCAGCGCCGGCGAGTTCCTGGTGGACCGCGGCGACCTGAGCTGCGACGTCGGCATCGAGCACGTCGAGCGCTTCCAGAAGATGATCCTGCGCCGCGGCAAGGCGGCCGGCAAGAAGGTCTACTTCGCGACCCAGTTCCTCCATTCGATGGTCAAGAACAACGTCCCCTTGATCGCGGAGGCCTGCGGCCTGTCGGACGCGATCGTCTGCGGCGTGGACGGCGTGCAGATGTCGGAGGAGACCGCGATCGGGGCGCATCCGCTCGAGGTCCTCAGGACGGTGCGCAAGATGCGCGCGGCCGCCCGGCCGCCGCTGCGCCTCGTGAAAGCCGCGGGCGCGCCCGTGCTCTGGATGACGGGCCCGTCCGGCAGCGGCAAGACGACCCTCGCGCGGGCGCTGTCGCGCGAGCTCGAGGACCTGGGCTTCCGCTGCTGCGTCGTGGACGGCGACGACTTCCGCGCCTTCTGGGGCAACGACATCGGCTACACGAAGGAAGACCGCATCAAGAACCTGCGCAGCATGATCTTCACCGCCTACCAGGCGTCCCGCAGCTTCGACGTCGTGATCGTTTCCTCCTTGTCCCCGTACCGCGCGCTGCGGGACTTCGCGCGCTCGAAGATCGCGAACTTCCACGAGATCCACGTGGACTGCTCGATCGCCGAGTGCCGCAAGCGCGACCCCAAGGGCCACTACAAGAAGGCCGCGCGCGGCGGGCACAAGAACTTCATCGGCGTCAGCGAGGAGTACGAGCGCCCGCGCCGGCCGGAACTCAGGCTCGACACCGAGAAGCTGGACGCGTCCGGGTGCCTGCTCAAGCTGCGGCGCTACTGCCTCGACGCGTGAGGAAGGCGGTCTTCGTCTCGCCGATGCCGCTGACCGATCGCATGGCGCGCGACTGGTGCTACACCTATCTGCGCGAGCACGGCGTTCCCGCGGAGTACTGGGACGTCTCCGCGATCTGGCCGGTCGGGCAGGGCCCGTCTAAACCGGGCCAGGACGGTCTGATGTTCTTCTCGGCCTTTTCGGATCTTGAAGCGCGGACGTCGCTCCCCGAGTACGCCGACGCCGTCTTCATTCTTCTCATGTCGCACGACGGCAAGCACCACGATCTCTTCCGCATGATGACGCGCCTGCGGCGCACAACCTGCGTTTTTGAATGGGGCCATCTGCCCGTCCGCACCTTCGGCAGGCGCCTTAAGATCATCGAAATTCTGCGACACCCGATCAGCGCTCCTCGCGCCGTCTGGAACAAGCTCAGAACGGTTTTTTCGCGACGCATGGGCATCGTCAAGCCATATGATCTCGTTTTCGCCGCCGGCCGCTCCGCCGCGGCCGTGCACCCGAACGCCAAGAAGACTATCGCCATCAACCTCTGCGACTACGACCTCTATCAGGAGGTCGCGCGCGACGCGAAGCGGGTCCTGCCCGAACGCTACTGCGTCTTCCTCGACAACGCGCAGGCGCACAATCCCGACATCGGGGTCGAGGGCATGCCGTACCTCGACAAGGCCCGCTACTACGCTTCGCTCAACGGCTTCTTCAAGCTCGTGGAGGAGCGCTTCGGGCTTCCCGTGGTCATCGCGGCGCACCCGAAGTCCGACTACCCGCCGGAACTCTTTGAGGGGCGGCGCATCCTCAAGAGCCTGACGCCCGAGCTCGTCAAGGACGCGGACCTCGTCCTCTGCCACCACAGCACGGCCATCGGCTACGCGGTGCTGGCGCGCAAGCCGCTCCTGTTCTTTTTCACGGGGGAGATGGGAACGCTCTACGCGGAGACGCGCATCCGCCCGATGCGGGGCTTCGCGGGCTGTCTCGGCGCGCCGGTGCTCGACGCGGACGCGCTGCGGTCTTCCGAGGAGATCCCGGCGGCGGCTGTCGACGAGAAGCTCTACGCGGACTACAAGTACGACTTTCTCACGAGCCCCGCCACCGAGAAGACGTTTACGCGCGACATCGTGCTGCGCGAGCTCGGCGGGTAAGCTTAAGTTAAAAGCGGCCAGCGCCTCGCGAGCACGAAGCGAAGCCAGTAGCCCGCCGCGAGCGACGTGACGATCGCGATCAGGACGAGGGTCGTGAAGAAGGACTCGTTGATGATGCCGAGGTCGAACGCGACGGTGGCCAGCACGATGCCGGGCCCGCCGCGCGCGTTCATCGCCACGCCGAGGTTGAAGCTCGAGAACCAGTCCTGCCCCGCGAGCTTCGCGGCGCCGACAGTCCCCAGCGTCTTGACCGCCACCGCGAAGAGCATGAAGGCCAGGAAGAAGGCCGGATCGAAATGGCGGATGAGATCGAGCTTCAGGCCGACCATCGCGAAGTAGATGGGAATGAAGAACCCGAGCCCGATCTCGCTGATGTGCTGCTTGACGTTGGCGATCTTCTCGTCGGGGTTCATGCCCACGACGACCCCGGCGAGAAAGGCGCCGAAGATGATGTTCACGTTCAAGACTCCCGCGACGGCCGCGAACAGGAAGCAGACGAGCAGCGCGTACCCCGTGGCGGAGGACCGCATGAACAGGTTCAATCGCGACCGGCCCGCCAGCTCGAAGAGCCTGGGCAGCGCAAGCAAGGCCGCCGCGAAGAAGGCGACCGTGATGAGCACCTTCGACACGATGCCCGAGACGGACAGCGTCTCGCCGTTGACGAGCCCGGTGGCGATGGCGAGCGCGACCCACAATAGGACGTCCTCGATCGTCGCCGTGGCGAGCACGATCTTCGCGAACCGCGTCTCGATGATCCCGAGCTCGAGGAAGATCTTCGAGATCACCGGGATCGAGGTCACGGCGATCGCGATCGCGATGACGATCGTCAGGGACAGAGGATTGCCCTTGAGGCCCATGAAGGGCGAGAAGTCATAAAGGAGGGGCGCGAACCAGCCCATCACGAACGGCACCACGGTCGCGCCGCACAGGATCGCCAGGATGAGCCTTCGATCCGGCTTGCTGACCGACTTCTGGATCTCGAGCCCCGAGATGAACATCAAGAGGACCAGGCCGATCCAGTAGATGACCGACAGGAGCTGCCGTTCCGACGGGAACGCGTCAAAGATCCACGCGTGCGCCACCGGGAAGAGGAAGCCGAACACCGTCGGCCCAAGGATGAGGCCCCCGACGATCTCGCCGATCACCTTGGGAAAGCCGAGCAGGCGCTGGAACAGATAGCCGAAGCCGTGCGCCGCGGCCAGGAGCAGGACCATCGCGAAGAAGAGCCTGCTGAGCTCGAAATCTCCCAACGCCATCACGGCAATATCCTGTTCACTGAATGAACATGGTATCATATGCCCCATGTCTTCCCCCGTTCGCCGCATCCCCTTATATCGCGCCTCGATCGGCCGGGCCGAGGCGTCGGCCGCCTCCAAGGCCGTGCTCGCGCACACCCTCGTGGGGCGCGGCCCCATCGGCTCCGCGCTCGAGAAGCGCATGGCCCGGGACCTCGGCGTGCGGCATGTCCAGCTGACGACCTCCGGCACCCACGCGCTCGAGCTCGCTATGGCCGTGCTCGGCGTGGGCCCCGGCGACGAAGTCATCCTTCCTTCTTTTACATTCTCCTCGGTCGCCAACTGCGTCCTGCGCCAGCGCGCCACCCCGGTCTTCGCCGATGTCAAGCTCAACGACCTGAACCTCGACCCCGTGGACGTCGCGCGGCGCGTCACGAAGCGCACCAAGGCGATCATCCCGGTCCACTACGCGGGCGCGGCCTCGGACATGGACGCCCTCGGCCGGATGGCCCGCGCCGGCGGCTTCTCGATCGTCGAGGACGCCGCGCACGGCGTCGGCGCGACCTGGCGCGGGCGCGCGCTCGGCACGATCGGCAAGGCCGGCTGCGTGAGCTTTCACGCCACGAAGAACATCGGCTGCGGCGAGGGCGGGGCCTTCATCACCGACAGCGACGCCGTCGCGCGCCGCGCCGAGACCTTCCGCGAGAAGGGGACCAACCGCTCGGCGTTCATGCGCGGCGAGATCAAGAAGTACACGTGGGTCAGCGAGGGCTCGAGCTACGTGCTCTCGGACGTGCTGGCCGCGATCTTGAACGAGCAGTGGACGCGCCGCGAGGCGATCAACGCCGCGCGCGGCCGCGCCTACGCGAGCTATCAGGAGCGGCTCGCCGACCTCGACGCGTCCGGCCGGCTCCTGCTGCCGCGCGTCGCGCCCGAGGGCCGCTCGAGCTGGCACCTGTTCCACGTGCTGCTGCCGAGCCGCGTCTGGCGGGACCGCTGCATGGACGCGCTCAAGGCGCGCGGGATCGGCGCGACCTTCCATTATCAGCCGCTGCACGCGTCCCCGTTCGCGCGCAAGACGCTGGGCTGGCGCGAGCGCCTGCCCGTGTCCGAACGCGCCGGCGACACGCTGCTGCGCCTGCCGCTCTACGCGGGGCTCAAGCCCGACGAGGTCGGCTACGTCTGCGACGAGCTGCGCCGCTGCCTCACGGGGCGCCGCTCATGACGCCGGCGCGCTTCGAGCCGGCGGCGGGCCAGAAGATCCTGGATCTCGGCTGCGGCAACCGCAAGAAGCCCGGGGCGATCGGGATGGACCAGAATCCGCGCACGCAAGCGGACGTGATCCATTCGCTCGAGGCCATCCCGTGGCCGTTCGCGGACTCGTCCTTCGACTTCATCTACGCCGACAACTGCATCGAGCATCTCGACGACGTGATCGGGGCGATGGAGGAGATCCACCGGATCCTGAAGCCGGGCGCGATCGCGAAGATCATCGTGCCGTACTTCCGCGCGCATTGGGCGTACAACGACCCCACGCACCGCCGCTTCTTCAGCGTCGAGACGTTCTATCACTTCGATCCGGCCCACCCGTACCGCAAGCTCTATCCGTATTCCGAGGCGGACTACACGGTCGAGGCCGTCGTGTTCAACGAGACGATCCGCCGCGGCTTCTTCTACGAGCTGATCAAGCGCGTCGCCAACCGCTGGCCGACGCGGTACGAGCAGCACCTGGGGCATCTGTTCCCGCTCGACGAGCTGACCTTTTATCTGAGGGCGCTGAAATGAGCGCGCCCACCTCGAAGTGGACGAAGACGTGGAGCATCGTGCGCCTGTCCGGGATGATGACGCCGAAGCTCGTAACCCTGCTGACGGGCTACTATCTGCTGACGCCGCTCAACGCCGCCGCGGACGGCCTCGCGTGGCTCGTGCTCGTCAACATCTTCACGTCGCGCGTCGGGCTGCAGACCGGGCACGCGGGCGGCGTCGCCGATTTCCTCAGCTGGCTCCCCGCGTCGTTCCTCGCCGACAGCAACGCCCAGCTCGTGCTGGTCAGCGCGCTGTTCCTGATCAAAGCCGGGCTGACCATGTCGCTCTTGAGCCTCGAGGGGACCGCGCAGGCGCTCATCCGCCGGACCGTGCAGGAGCACTGCGTCGCGAGCGTGATGGGCGGGCGCTGGGACTTTCTTCGCAAGGGCAACGTTGGGCAATGGGCCGGCGCCGTGACGGAGGAGGCGTCGATCTTCGCGAACTACTTCATCATGGGCGCTCGCACGCTCTACGCGTTCATCACGTTCTCGTTCCTCGCGTCGATGGCGCTGCTCGTCAACCCGCGGCTGAGCCTGCTGATGCTGACGGTCACGCTCCCCGCGGGCCTTCTGCTCAGATACTTCTATCAGCGGCACGCGGTGCGGTCCTCGTGGGTCGCGCAGGCGCGCCAGCGCTTCGCCGCGGACGCGACGGAGCGCCTGTCGGGCCTGTTCCAGATCAAGGCGTTCGGCGACCTCGAGCCCCATCTCAAGGCCGCCGTCGCCGGCCAGGAGACGTGCATGCGGACGGAGATGTCCGTGGCCTACCTCAACGGCGTTATCAACGCCTTCATCCCGCTGCTGCTGCCGATCCTGCTCGTGACGTTCTCGATCTGGACCGCCTGGCAGGGGCAGACGTTCACCGCTCAGCTCCAGGCGCTCGGCAGCGTCGGGATCCTCGGGTATCGCGCGGTCTCGCAGCTGAGCACGCTCGTCGGCTCCTTCGGCAACCTAACGAGCTTCTCGGGCTGCGTGGAGCCCGTCCTCCAGATCTGCGAGATCCCGCCGCAGCCGCAGCGCCCGTTCCTGGGCGAGCCGCTCACCGGGATCGAGCTCGAGAGCGTGGGCTACGCGTTCAACGACAGGGAGGTCCTCAGCGGGAAGACCCTCTCGATCAAGCCGGGCCGCATCTTCCTCATCACGGGCGAATCGGGCGGCGGCAAGACGACGCTGGCGAACCTGATCTCCGGCCTCGACGAGCCGAGCTCCGGGAAGATCTCCTACGTCGGCGCCTCGGGCCGGCGCTACGACGCGCGCGCCTTCCGCGCGAAGATCGGCTACGTCACGCAGGACGTGTTCCTGTTCCGGGGCGCCGTGCGCGCCAACCTCGACCCGTGGAGCAAGCTTCCGGAGGCGGACCTCTGGCGCTGCCTCGAGCAGGCGGGGGCCGCCGCCTTCGTCAAGAGGATCGGCGGGCTCGACGCCGAGGTCGCGGAGGCCGGGCGCTCGCTCTCCGGCGGCGAGCGCCGGCGCCTGGCGATCGCGTGCACCTTGGCCCAGCACGCCGACTGCCTGGTGCTCGACGAGGTCACCAACGGGCTCGACGACGCGGCCAAGCTCGCGCTCGTCGAGACGATCGCCGCGCTGAGCCGGAGCATCCTCGTGATCGCGATCTCGCACGACCACGCGGCGTTCGACAAGGCGGAGACCACCGTGCACGCGATGGCTCCGCGGCGGACGACGCAGGAGACGGTTTGATGCCGAAGCCCATTCCCTTGTCCGTGCCGCGCATCTCGGGCAACGCCTGGCGCTACGTGAAGCGCTGCCTCGACACCGAATGGGTCTCCTCCGCGGGCCCGTTCGTGCGCGACTTCGAGAAGAGCGTCGAGTCGTTCACGGGCGCCCGCCACGCGATCGCCGGCTCCAACGGCACGGCCAGCCTCCACGCGATGATGCTCGCCTGCGGGCTCGGGCCCGGCGACGCCGTGCTCGTGCCGGCCTTGAGCTTCATCGCGACGGCCAACGCGGTCACCTACACCGGTGCTACCTGCGTCTTCGCCGATTGCGAGCCGCGGCGCTTCAACATGGACCTGGACCTGCTCGAGGACTTTCTCTCGAAGAAATGCCGGCGCGCGCGGGGCGGGCTGATCCTCAAAGGGACCCGGCTGCGCGTGCGGGCGCTGCTCGCCACCCATATCCTGGGCTATCCGATGGACATGGACCTGACCGCGGCGCTCGCGCGGCGGCACGGCCTCATGCTTCTCGAGGACGCGGCCGAGAGCGTGGGCTCGTCGTGGAAAGGGCGGCATACGGGCACGTTCGGCCGCGTGGGCGCGCTCTCCTTCAACGGCAACAAGATCATCACGAGCGGCGGCGGCGGCATGGTGCTGACGAACGACGACGCGCTCGCGCGGTCCGTGCGCCATCTGACCACTCAAGCCAAGCGCGGCGACGAATACGCGCACGACGCCGTCGGCTACAACTATCGCATGACCAACATCGCCGCGGCTCTCGGGCTGTCGCAGATGGAGCTGCTGCCGGACTTTCTCGAGCAGCGCGAGCGGATCGGCGGCTGGTACCGCGACGCCCTTCCCGGCGCCGAGGTCGAGCCCGTGCACCCGGACGCTTCCTGGAACCGCTGGCTGATCACGGCTGTCGTCCGAGGCAAAGGCCGGCGCGACGCGCTGCTGCGCCGGCTCGCCGCCGCGGGCTGCCAGGCGCGGCCTCTTTGGCAGCCGCTGCCTCTTCAGAAGCCGTACCGGGGGCATCCGACGACCGGTTTTCCGAACGCGCGGCGCGCGTACGCGGACTCCGTGAGCCTTCCGTCGTCGACGAGCCTCACCCGGGCGCAGGTCGAGCGCGTCGCGCGCGCGATCGGGCGCGAGGAGGAGCCGCGTCTCCTGGCCTGACGAAATGGTAGTATGTTCAATCTTCGAACAACCTATGCCCGCCGCCCATAACCTCGCCGAGAACGAGTTCCTCCTGATCCAGGAGATCTCCCGCCAGCCCACGCGCACGCAGCGCGACCTCTCGCAGAGCCTGGGCATCTCGCTCGGCATGACGAACCTCCTGATCAAGCGCCTCGCGCGAAAGGGCCTCATCAAGATCACGCAGCTCGACTGGAAGCGCACGCAGTATCTGCTCACGCTGCAGGGCGCCGTGGAGAAGACGCGCAAGTCCTACCACTACACGCGCTACACGCTGCGGATCTTCAAGCAGCTCCAGGACAACATCACCGCGGCGCTGACCCGCGAGCACCTCGCCGGACGGCGCGCGTTCCATTTCGTGGCTCAGGACGAGTTCCTGGACCTGCTCGCCGAGACGGTCGCCGGCCTCAAGCTCGAGGGCGCCTCGTTCGCCTTTCACGGCACGTTCGTCGAGGCTCCCGCGGCGGCCGAGCAGCTCCTGACCGCGACGCTCGAAACGCCGCCCGCCGCGGCCGCCGCGCGGTGCGTGAGCCTGGTCGACTTCGACAACATCAACTTCAGGCTCTGATGAAAAGTGCGAAGAACGACGCACCCATCATCAAAGAGATACGACGTGTTATCCGCCTCGAGGCGAGCACGCTCTCGGGACTCGAGCGCGCCGTCGACGGCCGGTACGCGCAGGCCGTGCGCCTGCTCGCGGGCTGCCGCGGCAAGGTGATCGTGACGGGCGTCGGCAAGTCCGGCCTGATCGCGCAGAAGATCGCGGCCACGCTCTCGTCGACGGGCACGCCCTCCGTCCATCTCGATCCGAGCGAGGCGATGCACGGCGGCCTGGGGCTCGTCCAGAAAGGCGACGTGCTGATCGCCGTCGGCAAGTCCGGCGAATCCGACGAGCTCAACGAGCTGCTGCCCCGGCTGCGGGCCATCGGCGCCAAGATCGTCGCGATCACCGCCAATCCCGGGTCCACCCTAGCCAAGGCGTCCTCGCTCGTGCTCCTCACGCCGGTGTCGGCCGAGGCCTGCCCGCACAACCTCGCGCCCACCTGCAGCACGACGGCCGCGCTCGCCGCGGGCGACGCGCTCGCGGTCGCCCTGATGAAGGTCCGCGGCTTCGGCAAGGATCACTTCGCGCTCAATCACCCCGGCGGCCGCCTCGGCCGGCGCCTCACGCTGAAGGTATCGGACATCATGCGCGGCGGCGAGGACAACCCCGTCGTGCGCGCGGGCGCCTCCGCGCAGGCGATGCTCATGGAGATGACGCGCAAGCGCACGGGCGCGGTCTCCGTCGTGAACGCTCGCGGCGCGCTCATCGGGCTCGTCACCGACTACGACATCCGGCGCTGCCTCGAGAAGGGGCTCGATATCCGCAAGCTTCCCGTGCGGCGCATCATGAACCGCCGACCGACGACGATCGCGCCCACGGCCCTCGCCGCGCGCGCGGTCGAGATCATGGAAGGGCGAAAGAACCCGTTCAACGTCCTGCCCGTGACGGATTCACGCGGCCGCGCGGTCGGCATGATCCAGATCCACGATCTCCGCGCGCGCGGCCTGTAAGTGCCGCGCGTCTCGGTCGTGATCCCGGCCTACGCCGCCGCGCGCTTCATCACGGCGACGCTCGACTCCGTCGCGGCGCAGACCTACCGCGACTTCGAGATCGTCGTCGTCGACGACGGCTCTCCCGACGACACGAAGCCCATCGTCGACGCCTGGCTCGCGAAGACGGGCGTTCCCGGGATCTGCGTGCGGCGCCCGAACGGGCGGATCGCGGCCGCGCGCAACACCGGGCTCGCCGAGGCGAAGGGCGAGCTGATCGCGCTGCTCGACCACGACGACTTCTGGACGGCCGACAAGCTCGCGCTGACGGTCGCCGAGTTCGACGCGCACCCGGAGACCGTCCTCGTGGGCCACGACCTCGAGGTCGTGCGCGACGGGCGCGTCCTGCGCGTCGAGCGCAAGGGGCCGGCCGCCGCCGGCACGTACGACCGCCTGCTATTTTCCGCGAACGCGGTCTCCCCGACGGCCGCGACCTTCCGGCGCGACCGGGCGCTGGCCCTCGGAGGCTTTCGCGAGGACCCGAAGTTCAATACCGTCGAGGATTACGACTTCTGGATGCGCCTGTCGCAGGCGGGGCCTTTCCGGTTCATCCCGCGCGCGCTCGGCTCCTACACCGTCGTCCCGGGCTCGGCCTCGAGCAAGGTCGAATATCACCATTCGAACCTCGAGTCGCTGCTGCGCGACCACTTCGCCTCACATCTCGGCCCGAACCCCGGGCTCGTCGACCGCCTTCGCATGAGACGGCGCCTGTCGTACGTCTACCGCGCGGCCGTCGCGGCGCTGCTCGAGCCGGGCGCCGACCGCGTCCTGCGCCGTGCCTACGCGCGGCGCATGCTCGCTTCCTGGCCTTTTTCGATCAAGAATCTGGGGCGCGCGCTGCAAAGCGTCTTGGCCGACTTTTCTTGAATGTCTGAATTTGGTGCCGTAAACGACACGGAAAGTATTACCGGAACGAGTGAACGTGCCGCAAAAGGCACGCTTGGATATCCGACTGACGGTACCGTCAGTTGCCGATTCTGAATGTGTAGAATCCCCTTATGAACTGGAAGAATTTGAACGTCGTGGTCACCGGAGCGGGGGGCTTCATCGGCAGCCAGCTGACCGAGGAGCTTGCCCGCCGCGGCGCGAAGGTGCGCGCGCTCGTGCACTACAACTCCCGCGGCCACTGGGGCTTCCTCGAGGACCTCGGCCCGGAGCTCAAGAAGCGCGTCGAGATACGCGCCGGCGACGTCACGGACCCCGGCTGCGTCTATGATCTGATCGAGGGCTCCGACGCCGTCTTCCATCTGGCCGCGCTCATCGCGATCCCGTATTCCTATTCCGCCCCCTCCTCCTACGTCGCGACCAACGTGCAGGGCACGCTCCACGTGCTCGAGGCGTGCAGGCGCCACCGCGTCGGTAAGCTCGTCCATACCTCGACCTCCGAGACCTACGGGACCGCGCGCTTCGTGCCGATCACCGAGGAGCATCCGCTCCAGGCCCAGTCGCCGTACGCGGCGACGAAGGTCGCGGCCGACCAGCTCGCGCTGAGCTTCGAGAAATCCTTCGGCCTGCCCGTCGCGGTCGTGCGGCCCTTCAACACCTACGGCCCGCGCCAATCCGCGCGCGCCGTGATCCCTTCGATCATCTGCCAGCTCCTGCAGGAGAAGCCGGTCCTGAAGCTCGGCTCGCTGTCCCCCGTGCGGGACTTCAACTTCGTCTCGGACACCGTCGACGGCTTCCTCGCGGTCGCCGCGTCGAAGAAATGCGTCGGCGAGGTGGTCAACGTCGGCTCCGGACGCGGCGTGACGATCGGCGAGACGGTGCGGCTGCTGATGAAGCTGACGGGCCGCCGCGCGGAGGTCCGCGAGGATCGCGCGCGCGTGCGTCCGGAGCGCAGCGAGGTCATGCGCCTGATCTGCTCCAACGCCAAGGCCCGGAAGCTGACCGGCTGGCGGCCCCGCGTGACGCTCGAGCAGGGGCTCGCGCGCACCGTCGAGTACGTCCGCTCGCGCTTGGCCGACTACAAGGCCGAGCTCTACAACGTCTGATATGCGGCGAATCCTCGTCACCGGCGCCGGCGGTTTTCTCGCCGGTCCGCTGCTCGAGCGGCTGAAGGGGCGCGCGAACGTCTTCGGCCTTTCGCGCTCACGGCGCCGCGGCGGCATCGCCTGCGACCTGTCCGATCCCGGAGCCGCGCGAGACGCGGTCCGCCGCGTCCGGCCGGATCTCGTCTACCATCTCGCCGGAGTCACGCGCGCGCCGGACTGGAACGGCCTCTGGGGCGCCCATGTGACGGCCACGGTCAATCTCCTCCAGGCGCTGGCCGACGCCGGACGCCCCGCGCGCGTGATCATCGCGGCCTCGTCGGCCGAGTACGGAGCCGCGGGCGGCGCGCGCCGCGCGCGCGAGGATTCGCCCCTCGAGCCCGTCACGCTATACGGCTCCTGCAAGCTGTCCCAGACGTTCGCCGCCCTCTCGTTCAGCCGCGGCCCGCTCGAGGTCTTGGCCGCGCGCATCTTCAACGTCCTCGGACCGGGGACTCCGGAGACGCTCGCGCCGGGCGCCTTCGCGCGGCAGATCGCGCGCGTCGCCGACGGCCGGCAGCCTCCGGAGATCGCGGTCGGCGATCTCAGCCCGCGCCGAGACTACGTCGACGCGCGCGACGTCGCCGCGGCGCTGGAGACGATCGCCCGGCGCGGCCGCGCGGGCGAGTGCTACAACGTGGGCTCCGGCCGCTCCCGGCCCATGAGCGCCGTCGTGCGCGGCTTGGCCCGGGCGGCCGGCGTGCAGGTCGCCTTGCGCGTGGACCCCGCGCGCTGCCGTCCCTCCGAGGTTCGGGACCTCGCGGCCGACACGCGCCGCCTTAGGTCGCTCGGCTGGGCCCCGCGCATCCCCATCGCCCGCAGCCTGGCCGACACGCTCGCCTGGTGGAGCGCGCGCTGAACGCCTCGAGTAAGACGGAGCCCCGGGAACAGATCGTCGTCCTGAGCAGCATCGACTGGGATACGGCCTGGCAGCGCCATCAGATCTTCGCCGCGGCTTTCGCCGCCGAAGGCCGTGAGGTATTCTTCGTCGAGAACACCGGCTTCCGAAATCCTGTATGGAAGGACCTTTCACGCCTGCGGCGCCGGCTTAAAAACCTCGTCTTTCCCGACGCGGCCGCCGGCAGCAACCGGAGCCCCGAGGGCGTCCGTATCGTGTCGCCTCGCGTCCTGCCTCCCACGTGGAACCTATTCAGGCTCCTGAACCGCCGCGTCTTTCTGCCCGGCCTGCGCCGCGAGCTCGCGAGCGCCGGCCTTCGTCCGGGAGCCGCATGCATCGTGTACGTGGCCACCTCGACGACGGTCGAGCTCGCGCGCACGCTGAAGCCGAACGTCGTGCTCTACGACTGCGCGTCGAACTTCCGCGCGCACCCCCAGGCCCCCGCCGACTTCCCCCGGCTCGAGCGCGAGCTTCTCTCGCTGTCCGATCAGGTGGTCTGCGACTCGGACTTCCTCGTCGAGCAGAAGCGCGCGGAGCACCCGCGCGTCGAGAAGATCCATCAGGGCGTGCCCAAGGATTTCTTCAGGCTGCCTCCGCCGCGCGGGTCCTGGAAAGACTTCGTGTACTATGGAACATGGAGCCAGGATCTCGATGAGCGCTTCGTCGACGCGCTCGCCGAGGCGGGCTTCTCGACGACGGTCCGCGGCTTCACGAAGGGCAGCGCCCCAGTCCTGGGCCCGACGGTCAAGCGGCTTGCTCCCGTCGCCCGCGAGGAGCTGGCCTCGAGCCTCGCCCCGTACGACGGCATCCTTCTCCCTTACCGCGTCAATCCGTTCCTGCTCGGCGTGATCCCGGCCAAGATCTACGAGTGCCTCGCGACCGGCCGGCCGGTGATCGCCACGCCGCTGCCTTCGCTGAAGGCGCTCGAGGGCCTGATCTATATCGGGGAGACGCCCGAGGACTGGGTCAAGATCGCGCGCGGCCTGCCGCGCACGGAGACCGCGGAGCTCCGCCGTGCGCGCGTCGCGATGGCGCACGCGCACTCGGCCGAGGTCGAGTTCGGACGCCTCGAGGAGTGCCTGCGCGCCGCCGCGCGACGGCGCTCGGAGCACGCCGCCCGGCCCGGCCGCGACGCCGTCATCCTCGCGCACGCGCCGTGGTCGCGCGTCCCAGAAGCGAGGCGCGCGGAAGCCGAGGCCTGGGCGGCGACGGGCCGGCGCGTCTTCTTCGTGGAGCTTGCCGGCGAGCGCGGCGTCCTGCGCCGGGTGCGCCGCGCGCTGTTCGGGCCGGGAGCGGCGGAGCTCGCCGCGCTGCCTCGCGGCGTGGAGATCGTCGCGTCCCTCTTCCTTCCGGCGACGAGCCGCCTGTCGCGCGAGACGAACTCCGTGCTGCTCGCTCCGCGCCTGGCCGACCTGCTCCATGACCGCGGGCTCGACGCCTCGTGCGCCGCGATCCTGACCGGGCACTCGCCGCACGCGGCGGCGCTCTTGAAGCTTCTCAAGCCCGCGGTGACGATGACCTCCGAGGGAGCCGCGGCCGACGCCGGCGCGCTTCTGGAGCGCTCGCGCCGCGTCACCGAGCGCGAGCCCGCCGCCGCCGATCCCGAGCGGACGCGCCTGCCCGCGTTCCTGAGCGGGCTGGGCTGGATCGGCATGCTCTACGGCCTGGCCAAAGCCTCGACGCTTCTGACCCAGATCGCGGCCGGACGCTGGCTCGGCCCCGAGGAGTACGGGCGCGCGAACCTCGTGCTGGCCGCGTCGGCGTACCTGCAGATCGCGCCGATGCTCGGCTTTCCCACCGCGATGGGCAAGTTTCTCGCTCCCGAGACGGACGATGGGCGGCGCGCGCGCTTCGTGTCGACGGCGTTCGCCGCGTTTGCCGCTTGGACGCTTCTCTGCCTGCCGGTCATGGCCGCAGCGCATCACGCGCTCGCGCGCGGCTTGAACCTTCCGGACTCGCTCTTCCTGCCGTCGCTCGTGCTCGCCACGGCCAACGCCGTTTATATCGTCGTCGCGAGCCCGCTGCTCGGCCTGCACCGCTTCGCCCACCGCGGCCTCGTCGAGGCCGTGTACGGCCTGACAGTGCCCGCCGCGCTGGTCGTCGCCGGCTTCGCGCTCGGGCCGAACCACGGGGCCCTGATCTGGGCGCTCAGCGCCGGCTTCATCCTGGGCTCGGCCTACGCGCTCTGGTGCCAGCGCCGGTATCTCACGCCGGCCTTCGAGCCGCGGATCCTCCAGGCCGTCTGGCGCTACGCCGCCATCGCGTCGCTGAATCTGCTCGCCTTGGCCTTCGTGCTCGCCCCGGCGCGCTTGATCCTTCACGCGGTCCGCGGCGCCGAGGAGGTCGGGCTGTTCAGCGCGTATTTCACCGCGACGGTCCAGGTCGCCCTCGCGTTCCTTTACATGCTGCAGTCCGTGATCGTGCCGATGGCGAGCGACGAGCGCGGGCAGCGCGAGACCTGGGCGCTGGTCCGCCGGTGGGCCGCGCCCGCGCTTGCCGGGGCCTGGCTGCTCTTCCTGGGGGGCCTCGCGGCCGCGCTCGCCGTTTTCGGGCGCCGCTATCCGATGCGGCTCGACTGGATGCTGGCGTTTTCCGCGAGCGCGGTGCTCGTGCTCGCTCACGGCACGCTGTCCGCGCTCTACTCGGCGCGGGACTTCTCGGGGCTTCGCATCTCCGTGAACGGCGGGCTCCTCGCGGGCTTGAGCAACGCCGCGCTGGGCGCCTGGCTCATCCCCATTTACGGCGTAACCGGCGCCGCGGCCGCTCTCGGGGTGTCCTTCGCCATCGGGCTGTCCTTCTTCCTCCTCGTGCGCGCGTTCGACGGCTCGAAGGCATGAAGCCGGGCAAGGCCGCCGCGATATTCACCGCGGCCGCCCTCGGCGCGGGAGCGTGGCACCTCGCGACCAACGCGGCGCCGCCGGCTTTCGACGACGCGTGGTACCTCGAGACGAGCTTCCGGCTATTTCACGCGCTAAAGCGCGGGCTCCCCGAGTTCGTCTCCGCCTACGCGGCCGCGTTCCGCATCAAGGCTCCGCTCTTAAGCGTCCTGCCGCTGCCGCTCTACGCGCTGTTCGGGCCGGGCGAGCGCGTCGCGCCCTGGGTGAACCTCGCGGCGTTGGGCGCGACCTGCGCGGCCGTGTTCGCCGCCGGCCGCGCGCTCTGGCCCGCGCATCCGAGGAGGGACTCGATCGCCGCCTTGGCCGCCGCGATCACGGCCGTCATCCCGCTGCTCTACGGCCTGTCGCGGGTCTTTTTCGTCGAGCCCGTCCTCGCCGCGCTCGTGGCCGCCGGCGCGTGGCGCGTCGCGTCCGCCGCGCGCGCGGGCCGGCGCGAAGGCGAGCGCTTAGGCCTGCTCCTCGGCCTCGGCCTGCTCGCGAAGGTCCTCTTCCCGGTCTATCTGGCGGGACCCGTCTGGCTGCGGCGCCGGGAGCTGCGCCCGCTGGTCAAGCGCGCGCTGCTCGTCGCGGTTCCGGTGGCCGCGACGTGGTACGCGTTCAATCTGCCGTACGTCCTGGGCTTCGCCTGGAGCGCCGGCTTCGGAAGGATCGCCTCCGACTACGGCGGCGCCGGCGGACTCGCTAGCCGCGTCTTTTCCTACGCCCTCCTTCTCCTGAGCGCGCTGTCATGGCCGCTCTCGGCCGCGATGCTGGGCGTCGCGGCGGCGGCGGCCGTCCGCCGCGGGAGGCTCGACGACGGCTCGCGCCTGGCGCTCGCGTGGGCCGCGCCGCTCGCCTTGTTCGCGACGGGCGTCAATCAGGAGATCCGCTTCGCGGCGCCGGCGCTGCCCGCCCTGGCGCTCCTCGCGGCGCGCGCGGCGATGTCGTTCGACTCGCGGCGTGCCCGCGCCGCGGCCGCGGCCGCGCTGCTCGGGACGGGCTCGGCCGTCTTCATTCGCCAGACCTTCGTGGTTCCCGCTTCCGGCGCCCTGGCTTGGTGCGGCGCGCCGTCCGCCGACCCGGGCTGGGACCGGGGCGCGCTCGTCGAAGCCGCGGCGGCCGGCGGCGGCACGACCGCCGCCGTGGCCCTCGAGCATCCCAAGCTCAACGCCAACAACCTCTCGTCGCTCGCGGCCGCGCGAGGCCTCGAGTTGCGCTTCGTGAGCCTGGGCTACGCGCAGACCTCGCTCGAGGCGGCGCTGATCCGGCTCAAGGACAAGGACGCGGACCGGTTGATCCTCGTCTCGGGAGTTCCCGACGCGGAGTTGCCCCCCTATCTCAATCGGGTCAACGGCGACATCGCGCGCGCGGTCGCCTCGGGCCGCCTGCGCGCACGCGAGCTGGGACGCGTGAGCCTCGCTCCGGGCGTCGCGGCCGCCGTCTACGGGATCGGCCGATGAATGTTGTAGACTGCCCCGCTCCATGACACCTCGACGCGCGCTGTCTTTCGGGCTCGCCGCGCTCGCCTTCGCGCTTCCGCTGTCGATCGCCGGCGCCAACGCGGCCCTCGCCGCGCTCAGCCTCGCCTGGCTCTGGCTTCTCGCGAAAGACCGCGGCGCGGCGGCTTCCTCGCTGGGCTCGGCCGCCCGCTCGCCCGTTTTTCTCGCGCTCGGAGCGTACGCGGCCTGGTCCCTGATCGCCTCGCTGGCCGGGCTCGACCCGGAGGCCGCCCTGCGCCTCTGGCCCAAGGACCTCCACAAACTGTGGGCGTTCCTCGCGATCGGAGCGGCGCTTGTCGCGGCGGAACGCGTCTCGCTGACGGCGCCTTTCGCCGCGGGCTTGGCGCTGCACGCCTTCGTCGGCGTGAGCCAGGCCTCCGCGGATTGGCTTGAGGGCGCGGCGCGCGTGCGGGCGCGCGGCTTTCTGCACCCGGTGTCCTACGCCGAGGTGATGGGGATCGGGCTGCTCGGCGTCGCCGCCTACCTCGCCCGGCGCGAGGGCTCGCCGCGGCGGCGGAAAGCCGCGGCGGCCCTGGTCGTCCTGGTCGCGGCGGCCGTGATCGCCTCGCAGACTCGAGCCGTCCTGATCGCGCTCGCGGCCGCCTTCGCGGCGGCGTGCGTGCTCGAAGCCCGGTGGCGGCGCCGCATTCCGGCGGCGGTCCTGGTCCTGGCGGGCGTCTTCGGCTTCTGGGAGATCATGCCCACCGAGGGACGCGGCCTTCGAAATCTCATCTACAGCGGAAGCTCGAGCCCGCATCACTCGCGCTTCGCGCTCTGGGGAGCGGCGATGCAGATCGCCGGGGACCGGCCGCTGACCGGCGTCGGGCCCGGCGGCTATAGAGCGGCCTTCGAGCGGTATCATCCCGAAAGGCTCGACGGCGAAGGCGCGTGGGGCAACGCGCACAACGTCTATCTCCATCAGCTCGCCGAGCGGGGCGTGCCCGGCCTCCTGCTCCTTCTCGGCGCGCTCTCGGCCCTGGCGCTCGGCGCTTGGCGCGCCGAGCGCGCGCGCCGCGACGCCTGGTCGCTCTGGGCGGCCTGCGCGACGGCGGCCCTCATCGTCATGAATCTCACCGAGGTCGCCTGGCAGACCGAGCAGGTCGCCACGCTCTTTCTCTTCGCCTGGCTCGTCGGCGCGGGACCGCGTCCGGCGCGGGAAATCCTATAATCGCTCCCGTGCCGAAAATCCTCTCGATCCTGATCCCGGTCTATAATGAGAAGAGCACGGTGCTCGAGCTGCTGCGCCGCGTCGAGGCCGTGCCGCTTCCCGTCTCCAAGGAGATCGTGATCGTCGACGACGGCTCGACCGACGGCACGCGCGAGCTGCTCGCGGGCCTTGGCGGCCGTGCCATCGTCATCCTGCATGAGAAGAACCGCGGAAAGGGCGCGGCGCTGCGCACGGCGCTGAGCCGGGCCGGCGGCGATCTCGTCATCATCCAGGACGCCGACCTCGAGTACGATCCGGCCGACTATCCGATGATGCTGGGCCCCCTGCTCGACGGGCGCGCGGACGCCGTGTACGGCTCCCGCTTCCTGGGTGGGCCGCACCGCGTGCTCCTTTTCTGGCATTACTTCGGGAACGTGATCTTCACCCTGCTCACGAACGTCCTGTACGACATCAACCTCACGGATATGGGGACCTGCTACAAGGCCTTCACCACGGAGAAGCTGAAGGCGATTCCGCTTCGCAGCGAACGCTTCGGCATCGAAGCGGAGCTCACCGCCAAGATCTGCAAGCGGCGGCTGCGCCTCTACGAAGTCCCGATCTCGTATTCCGGCCGCACCTACGCCGAGGGCAAGAAGATCACTTGGAAGGACGGCTTCGCCTATCTATGGTGCCTCCTGCGCTACCGTGTCGCGGACTGACCTCCGAACGCTCATCGTGATCGCGGCGGCGGCGTTCGCGCTGCGCGCGGGGGCGGCCGCGCTGACCGAGATCAAGCCGCTCTTCCCGGATTATTACTACGCCGACGCGGCCTTCGCCGATCATTACGCCCGGGAGACGGCGGCCGCCTGGTCCCGCGGGGAGAGGCTGATGATCTCCTACTCGCCCCCGCAAAGGATGCACATCCTGCTCACCGCCCTGGTCTACCGCGCCGCCGGGCCGCGTCCTATCGCCGCGAAGCTCATGAACGCTCTCGCGGTTTCCATCGGGATCGCGGCCTTCGGCCTCCTCACCGGGAGGCTTTTCGGCTCGCGCGTCGGAGCCGTGTCGGCGGCGATGCTCGCATGCTGGCCCTCGCACGTATTCTACACCTCGCAGAATTTCAAGGAAGGCCTCGTATGCGGAGCGCTGCTGGGCGCGTTTCTCCTTCTGACGCCCCAAGACGGCGCCCCCCGCGCGCGCGCCTACGGGGAGGCGGCCGCGGGCCTGGCGCTGATGGCTTTCCTCGGGATATTCCGCTCGCACGTCATGCTGCTCGCCGCGGCGGCCCTCGCCGCCGCGGCCGCGGCGGCGCTGATCCGCGGCCGAGGCTCGCGGAACGCGGCCATCGCGCTGGCGGCGTGCCTCGCCGCGCCGGCGGCCCATCAAGCCTGCTCGCGCGCGCTGCTGGCCGGTCCGCTCAAGCCTTCGATCGACGGCGCGATCTCGGAAAGCGTCATCATTCCGAGGATCGCCGATCCGACGAGCGGCGAGGTCCACAAGCCCCTGAGCCCGCGCGGAATCCGGGAATTCCGCCGGTGGCGTCAGGCATCCGACCGCACGTATTCGCGAAACCGTTTCGGCCGCGAGATCGGCACCCAGCTGTTTCCCGATGAGCCGCTGGAGTCCTGGCTCGACGTGGCGCTTTTCATCCCGAAGTCCTCGTTTTACGTCCTGTTCATGCCGCTCCCCGGGCTTTACCCGATGGAAGGCAAGCCCGGCCGCTTCCTCGCGGCCGCCGAAAACACGTGCCTGCTCGCGATCTTCGTCCTGGGGCTCGCCGCCGCGGTTCGCGGCGGGCTCGACCCGAAGCGGCTCGGCCTTCTGCTGTTCTTCGGCGCCATGACGGCCGGCTCCTCGCTGCTCGAGTTCGATCTCGGCAGCGCGGGCCGCCACAAGCTGATGTACCTGCCGATGCTCTTTCCGTTCGCGGCCGAAGAGGCCTTTCGCTTGATGGGACGAAGGAGACACGCGTGATCAAGGTATTCGAAGTCGTCGAATGCGGCGGGCCCGGAGGCACGGGCGAGCAGGTCGCCGCGATCTGCAACGGGCTCGATCCCGCGCGCTTCGAGGTCTCGCTGGTTTACGCGGTCCGCGGAGGCGCTCCCGACGAATACCGCGCCAAATGCAGCGGCGCCGCGGCCGCCTATTATCTGCCCGAGATGACGCGCGAGATCTCCTTGCCGAACGATCTCGCCGCCTTCCGAAAACTGCGCGCGCTGTTCAACCAGCACCGTCCCGACGTCGTCCACGCGCATTCCTCCAAGGCGGGCGCGCTCGGCCGCGCGGCCGCGAAGGCCGCGGGCATCAAGACCATTTTTTACACTCCTCACGGCTACGGCTTTCTCCAGCAGGATCGCTCGGCCGCGTCGAGGCTCCTGTACAAGGGCATCGAGAAGGCCGCCTCGCGGATCGGAGCCGTGATCGCCTGCGCCCCCGGAGAGGCGGCCGCTCTCGGCGCCGAGCATACGGTCTGCGACGCGTACCTGGGCGAGTTCCGCGAGCCTCTCCCGCATGACGGGCTCGCCGTCGGCTCCTGCGGCCGCCTGGCCTACGCCCGCAACCCGGACGCCTGGCTCCTGCTCTCGCAGCGCCTCACGGACTCGCGCAACGGGCTCAAATGCTTCTGGATCGGAGGCGGCGAGGACGAGGCGCGCGTGCGCGTCCAGCTCGAGAACATGAACCTGGCCGGACGCGCCGAACTCACGGGCTGGCTCCTCGCGGACGAGGCGCGCGAGCGCCTGCGCGCGCTCGATATTTTCGTCCACTATTCGCGCTGGGACGCCTTGCCGAACGCGGTGCTCGAGGCGATGGCCGCGGGCCTGCCCGTCGTCGCCTCCGACAACACTGGCAACCGCGACGCGGTCGAGGACGGCGTCACCGGCTTCATCGTCAAAAGCGAGGTGGAGCTCCTCGAGCGCTGCCAGCAGCTCATCGATGATAAGGAGCTCAGGCTCAAGCTCGGCGCGGCCGGGCGCGAGCGCGTCAAACGCGAGTTCTCGCGCGAGCGCATGCTGGCCGAGCTGTCGCGCCTCTATTCGGGGGCATGACGCCGCACCCCTTCCCTCCGGGGGGAATTGATATAATCGGCCCGATGGCCCTTCAAAATCGAGCCCGCAGGACGGATCCCTCGACGCGTCCTCGCTCGACCGCCGCGGGCCTGCCGCCATGGCTCCGCCACGGCCTGCGCACGGTGGGCCACGTGGTCTTCGACGCGCTCGCGGTCGCCGCGGCCTATCGCCTGGCTTTCTGGGCGCGCTTCGACTGGGCCTGGCTCGTCTCCCGGATCCCCCTCTCGGGCGAGGCCGTCGCGTGGGACAGATACCAGGGCCTGCTCTACGCCGCGGTGCCGATCTGGCTGCTGCTCCTGCGTTCGAACCGGGTCTACAGCGCGTCATACATGGGCGCGGCCGACCGGCTGATCCAGATCGCGAAGGCCGCGGCGCTCGGGACCCTGACGACGCTCGCGGCGGCTTTCCTCTACGAGCGGCTCGCCTACTCGCGCGTGATGCTCGCGATGGCGTTCCCGATCGGCGTCGTGCTGGTGAGCGCGGCGCACAGCCTCGCGCTGTGGCTCGATGACCGGCTGGCCTCGCTCGAGGCGGCGCGGCCGGTCCTGCTCGTGGGCGGCGGCTCCGTCGCGGACGTTCTCCGGGAGCGCATCCTCGCGAGGCATCCGGGCGCCGCGGTCCGGGACGCGTCCCAGCTCGGCGACGAGGCCGCGTTCGACCGCCTGCTCGACTCCGAGGACTGGTACGAGGTCATCGTGCTGCGCACGCGCGACGCGCACGAGCGCATATTAGCCGCGGCCGAGTCCTGCGACGCGCGCGGCATCCGTTTCGCGCTCGTACCGGATCTCCTCGAGATCCGGATGGGTGAAGTTCAAATGGACCATCATCTCGGATTGCCGGCTTACCGGATCAAGCACACGTCGCTGACGCGCGCGAACTTCATGGCGAAGCGGATCTTCGACGTGATCTTCTCGTCGCTGCTCCTCGCCGCGACCTCGCCCATGTGGCTCGTCATCTGCGCGCTGATCAAGCTCGACTCGAAGGGGCCGATCCTCTTCCGGCAGGAGCGGTACGGCTACCGTAGAAAGGTATTTCATGCGTTCAAATTCCGCACGATGGTCGCCGACGCGGAGAAGAACATCGGCGCCGTGAAGAATCTCAACGATACGAAGGGCGCCTTCTTCAAGTCGAAGAAGGACCCGCGCGTGACAAGGGTCGGGAAATGGCTGCGCCGCTTCTCGCTCGACGAGTTCCCGCAGTTCCTCAACGCGCTGGCGGGCGACATGAGCGTCGTCGGCCCGCGGCCGCTCGCGCTCACGACGGGCGAGGTCGAGGAGCTCGAGCGCGAGTTCGGCGCGACCGCCAAGAAGCGCATGAACATCCTTCCGGGCATCACGGGGCTTTGGCAGGTCTCCGGCCGTTCCGACGTGTCGAGCGAGCAGCGCTTCGCGCTCGACCTGTTCTACATCGAGCACTGGTCTCTGGGCCTCGACCTCGAGATCATCATCAAAACGCCGGCCGTCATGGCGTTCGGCAAGGGGGCCTATTGACCGCTACCGCAGTCGACATTCCGCTTCTCTCTCTTAAGGGCCAGCAAGCCGAGATCGGCGCCGAAGTGAAGGCGGCCGTCGCGCGCGTGCTCGACTCGGGCGTCTTCATCCTGGGTCCCGAGAACAAGGCGTTCGACGTGGAGTTCGCGCAGGCGATATCCGCGAAGTACAGCCTCGGCGTGGATTCCGGCACCTCCGCCCTCGAGCTCGCGCTCGAGGCCGCGGGCGTCAAAGCCGGCGACGAGGTGATCGTCCCGTCGTTCACCTTCATCGCAACGGCGACCGCCGTGTCCGTGCTCGGCGCGATACCGGTCTTCGCGGATGTGGATCCAATCACGTTGACGTTGGACGCGAAGTCGGTGGAAGGCGCTCTCACCAAGAAGACCAAAGCCGTGATCGCCGTTCACATCTACGGCCAGCCGTGCGATCTCGATCCGCTGCTGTCGCTCGGGAAAGCGAAGAATCTTTCCATCATCGAGGACTGCGCCCAGTCCCACCTCGCGACGTACAAGGGCCGTCCGACCGGCTCGATCGGCGACCTCGCCGCGTTCAGCTTCTATCCGTCCAAGAACCTCGGCGCCGCCGGCGACGCGGGAGCCGTGACGACGAACGACGCGAAGCTGCGCGACGTAGTCCTCGAGCTGCGCAACTGCGGGCGGTCGGCCGCGTCGGGCTACAACCACGTGCGCGTCGGTCACAACTGCAGGCTTGATGAAATCCAAGCCGCGGTGCTCAGGGTAAAACTTCTGCGGCTTGAGGCATGGACGGCGGCGCGGCGACGCGTCGCCGCGATTTACGACGAGGGACTCTCTGGACTGCCCATCACCAGACCCCCTCTGGGTTCCGAGACGAGCAAGCCGGTATTCCACCTTTATACGATCCGTACCCCCCGCCGCGACGCGCTGGCCGAGGATCTGCGGCGGCACGGCATCGGCACCGGCGTGTATTATCCGACGCCCGTCCACCTTCAGCCCGCGTACGCCTCGCTCGGCGTCAAGAACGGCTCCCTTCCGGTCACGGAAGCGGCGTCGCGCGAGGCGTTGTCTTTGCCCATGTACGCGGAGCTCTCGGCCGCGGACGCGGGCCGAGTCGTCGAGACGGTCCGGCGCTTCTTCAAATAGCTTGGCGCGAATCCTCTTCGTCAGCACGTCGACCACCGTCGGCGGCGCGGAGAAGACGGTCTACACGCTGGCGACGCTGCTCGACCCCAAGGTCCACCGGGTCGCGGGCGTGGTCAGCGTCAAGCCCTTGGGCGCCTACGCGGCCAAGCTCAAGGCGCAGGACGTCTGGGTCGAGTCCCTCGACCTGACCGCGGCGCCGCGGCTGGCCGACGCGGCCCGGCTCGCGAAGATCATCGAACGCTTGAGGCCGGACATCGTGCATGCGGTGATGTACCAGGCGATCCAGCTCTGCCGCCTCGCGAAGCCGAAGGTCGGGTACGAATTTAAGCTCGTGAGCTCCCCGCGCGTGCACTATCGCACGCGCTCCGTCTGGACGCTGCTCATCGATCGGGCGCTCAAGAACCGCGACGACCTCCTGATCGCGGAGTGCGACGCGAGCCGCTCCTTCCTCATCGGGAAGCTCGGCTACGCTCCGCATAAGGTGAAGACGATCCGCAACGGCGTCGATCTCGCGGGCTGGCCCATCTCGAAGACCGACCGCCAGAAGCGCCGCATGGAGCTGCGCTTGAGCTCCTCGGACGTGCTCGTCGGAGCCGTCGGCCGGCTCGACAAGCAGAAAGGCTTCGCGAACCTGATCGAGGCCATGGCGCGGCTGAAGAACACCGACCTTCGCTGCGTGATCCTGGGCGACGGGCCCGAGCGCGCGCGGCTCGAGGCGCTGATCCGCAAGCACGCTCTCGAGAAGCAGGTCTGGCTCTACGGCGAGCGCCCCGATATCGTCACGTGGCTGTCGGCGTTCGACATCGCCTGCCTGCCGTCGCTCTGGGAGGGCCTGCCCAACACGCTGCTCGAGGCGATGGCGCTCGGCCTCCCGGTCGCGGCCTCGGCCGTCGACGGCGTGCCGGAGGTCGTCACCGACGGCAAGACCGGGGTGCTCGTCTCGCCGGGCTCCCCGGCCGCCCTCGCGAAGGCGCTGAAGAGCCTCGCGGACGACCCCGACCGGCGCGCCGCCCTGGGCGCCGCCGCCCACGCCGCGGTCATGGAGAAGTTCACCGTGAGGCGCATGATGGACGAATATCAGAACGCCTACTCGTCCGTCTTCGGATAAATTTGTATTTTAGCGTCATGATCTCCCCTCTCCTCCTCGTCGCGCTCCTGTCGTCGCCGCTGCGGGCGCAGCATCCGCTCGATCCGCTCACGCCCTCCGAGATAGAGGCCTCGATCGCGATCGCGCGAAGCGCGAAGGGTCTGCCCGCCGGGGTCTTCTTCCCGCAGGTCGCGCTGAAGGAGCCGCCGAAGAAGGCGGTGACGTCCTGGAAGCCGGACGACGCGCTCGCGCGCGAGGCCGCGCTCGTCGTGTACGACCGGACCGCGAACGCGACGTCCGAGGCCGTCGTGAACCTCAAGACCAGGAAGCTCGTCTCCTGGACGCCTCGCCCCGGTGCGCAGCCCAACGTCATGCTCGAGGAGTTCGAGAAGTTTCCCGCGGTCGTGAAAGCCGACGCGCGCTGGCGCGCGGCGATGACGAAGCGAGGCCTCGATCCGGACAAGCTCTGGGTCGACCTCTGGGCCGCGGGCCCGATGAGCGGGGCCGAGAAGGCCTCCGGCCGCCGCCTGCTGCGCGGCCTCGCGTACGTCTCCGAGGGCAACAAGAACCCCTACGCGCACCCCGTCGAGGGAGTCGTGGCCGTGCTCGACACGAACGCGCGCCAGGTCGTCGACCTCATCGATACCGGGATCATCCCCGTCTCGAAGGCGCCCGGCGACTTCGACGACGCCTCGAGCCCGCCCGCGCGTCCCGGCCTCAAGCCGCTCGTGATCTCGCAGCCCGAGGGGCCGAGCTTCACGATCGACGGTCACCGCATCCGCTGGCAGAACTGGGATTTCCGCTTCACGCTGCATCCGCGCGAGGGCCCCGTGCTCTATCAGGTCGGCTATCAGGACGGCGCCAAGCTGCGCCCGATCCTCTATCGCGCGTCGCTGTCCGAGATGCTCGTCCCCTACGGCGACCCCGATCCGAACTGGTCGTTTCGCAACGCGTTCGACGAGGGCGAGTACGGCATCGGCCGCATGGCGGGACCGATCGAGCCGAACCGCGACGCGCCCGCGAACGCCTCCTTCCTCGACGCGGACTTCGCCGACGATTTCGGCAAGCCCTACACCGTCGAGAAGGCCGTCGCGATCTACGAACGCGACGGCGGGCTGGCCTGGAAGCACCTCGACGTCTTCGTCGCGAACCAGAACCAGTCGCACCGCGCACGCGAGCTCGTGCTGACCTTCATCGCGACGATCAGCAACTACGACTACCAGCTCTCGTGGGTGTTCCGGCAGGACGGCACGATCGCGGTCGAGTGCGGCCTGACCGGGATCATGCTCGCGAAGGGCGTCAAGGCGCTGACCTCGGGCGAGCTGCACAAGGATCCCGCGGGGCACCACGCCCATCTCGTCGCGCCGGGCGTCGTCGCGCCGCATCACCAGCACTTCTTCAACTTCCGGCTCGACTTCGACGTCGACGGCACCGAGAACCGCGTCGTCGAGCACAACGTGCGCTCGGCGCCCGCCGGGCCGGACAATCCGATGTCGAACTCGATCATGATGGACGAGACGGTCCTGAAGCGGGAGTCGCTGGCGCAGCGCGACATGAGCCTCGCGACCGCGCGAAAATGGAGGATCCTGAGCGCGAAGGCCAAGAACGCGCTCGGCGATCCGACGGCCTATGCCCTGATCCCCGGCGAGAACAGCGTCCCTTACCTGCTCGACGACTCTCCCGTGCGCCGGAAGGGCCGCTTCATCGACCACCACCTCTGGGTCACGCGCTATTCGGAGGACGAGCTGTACGCCGCGGGCGCCTACCCGAACCAGAGCCCGGAAGGGCAGGGCTTGCCGGCCTGGACCAAGGCCGACCGCGACATCGACGGCAAGGATCTCGTGGTCTGGTACACGTTCGGCGTCACCCACATCCCGAGGCCCGAGGACTGGCCCGTGATGCCCACCCATACCGCGGGCTTCAAGCTGATGCCCAACGGCTTCTTCTCGCGCAATCCGGCGCTCGACATCCGCTGAGCGCTCGCTCATGCCGGCACGGGGTGTCGCGACCCTCACGGCCCGGAGGCCGTGTCGGCTTCGCCCTTACCACCGGGGCGTAAGCGCTCGGCGCGCCAAGCGCCGCGAAACGAGAGGCATGGACGCCGCTAGACCAGGGGGCTAGGAGATGAGGTGCCCCGGGTCGTGAGGGTCGCGATGGAGTCGTTAAAATCGCGACCCGCTAGAGGCGGGTCAATCCCGCCGTGCCCGGGGCACCTCATCTCCTCGCCCCCGTCCAACATGAGTCCCATTCCTATAGTGAAGCGGTATTAAGCGCGTATTGACGGCGTAACATAACCGCGCTATACTCCGAACATCTCGCGCGCGCGTATTAAGGAACGCCGACCTTGGTACGCGGGCTCCTTTTTTTTGGGAAAGCGGGATAAAAACCACAACTTGCCCTCAGCCCGCTTTAGACGGCTCATCGGCGTCTCCATGTTCGCGCTTTTCGCGGGCTTTGCCGCGTTCCCCGCGCTCGCGCAGTTCGACGCCCCCTACGATCCGGATTTCGCCCCCGAGAAGAAAGCGGAGCCGGCAAAGGCGGAGCCTTTGGAAGCTCCCGTCGAGCCGGGCCCCCTGGTCGAGCCGGAGGCCCCCGCGCCCGCCGGCACGACGGCGCCTTATCAGCTCATGGACCGGCCCGCGGGCGCCGGCTTCCTGACGCCCGCGCCCGCCGCCCCCGAGGAGCCCGATGCCCCGCCGCGCGACCCGGGCGACGTGCGCGCGGGCATGACGCCCGTCCAATACGACGCCGCCCGCTTCGAACGCGTGCGCCTGGCCGTCGATCGCGGCGAGGAGCCCGGGACGGAGCGCGCCGCCGGCGAAGGCGGCCCCGAGCTCGTCAACGAGGAGATCGTCCTGTCGACGGCGGCGCCGAAGCCGCCGCCCCCCGAGGTCGAGCTGCCGACCTACGGCACGAGCCTGTCGGTGACCGGCCGCAAGGTGATCGGCTTCAGCTTCTCGGAGAAGCGCTTCCTCAACACGCAGAAGACGACGGGGCGCCCGCAGACGACGAACCTCGTCGAGATCGACCAGCAGCTGCAGCTGCGCATGCAGGGCAAGGTCGGCCCCAAGATCACCGTCAACGTCGACTACGATGACACGAAGCTCAACCAGCAGGACATCTCCGTGGTCTATCAG
>Ga0163144_10001335_pt1 | contig 58159 bp, 55 predicted proteins | sample OliLak19BULKMAT1_FD_123175 | JGI IMG/M metagenome (GOLD analysis project Ga0163144, IMG submission 123175) | Freshwater microbial mat bacterial communities from Lake Vanda, McMurdo Dry Valleys, Antarctica - Oligotrophic Lake LV.19.BULKMAT1 | ecosystem: Environmental > Aquatic > Freshwater >...
GACATAATTGATGGCTGGCAATTGAGAAAATCTGGCAAATGGAAGAAAAAGCACAGCCTTTTTTTTAAAATGGTGATGAAACTAGCCCACGATAGAAATCGTGAAATCATTTACCTTAGGGGAAATCACGATGATTTTTTAGATGAAATACTACCTTTTCATATGGGTAGCTTTAGCATAGTTAGAGATTATGAATTAACTGGACTGAATGGTAAAAAGTACTATGTTGTTCACGGTGATATATTTGATAGTGTTACCACTAATCTGAAATTTTTAGCCAAACTTGGCGATGTAGGTTACACATTTCTACTGTGGCTGAATAGGATATATAACAATTATAGAATTAAAAGAGGATTACCATACTATAGTCTAAGTCAAAAAATTAAGGCAAAAGTGAAAACTGCAGTTAGCTTTATCAGTGATTTTGAAACTGAGCTAAGCGAAGTAGCCAGAATTAAACATTGCCAAGGTGTAATAACTGGCCACATTCACCAACCAGCAGATAAAATGATTAATGGTATTCACTATTTGAATAGTGGCGACTGGGTGGAAACAATGAGCGCACTGGTAGAGGACTATGAGGGAAACTGGAAAGTAGTGTATTTTGAAGAATGGCTGTTACAGTTTGAAGCCAACAGATTGAAAGAAGCTAATATCGTATCTCCTTTAGCAAATGCGACAACATTCTCCCCTTCTAAGGCTGCTTTTACACTAGTGCCTAAGGAAGATGGAGCCATACCCGGAGGCACACTTGCAGGCGCCAATTAGTCAATTCTTATTAGTCTTTTAGTATAAAAAAATCAGTAGATAGAAAAAGGTTCTGCAAAATCAACATATAATATAGGTATTTTGAAATTAATGTTTGTGATACAGGGGGAAGGTAGGGGGCATTTTACACAAGCCATTTCTTTGTATGAAATTTGTAAAAGGCGAAATATAGAAGTATGTGCTATTTGGGTAGGTAAAAGCCCGCAAAGAAGTATTCCACAGTTTGTTGTAGATACGTTTCATATCGAGTTGAACACATTTGAAAGTCCCAACTTCTTAACAGATAAATCTAAAAAGGGGATATTGGTTGGTAAAAGCATAGTACACCACCTTAGTCATAGCCGCAAATATTTAAAAGAAATACGCCGCATAAACGTTGATATAGATATTCACAAGCCAGATGTGTTGGTTAATTTCTATGAGCCATTAATTGGTATCAGCCAAATGATTTTTAATTGGTCAGTGCCAATTGTATCTATTGCACATCAATATGTGTATCTGCATCCAAAGTTTGAATTTCCGAAACTTAGTAAATGGCAGAGAGCGGGATTATCTTACTTTACACAAATAACTGGCTCTGGTTCTAAACTATTATTGGCTATCAGCCTATATAAACTAAATGATACCGATATCATAAAGGTAATACCCCCATTGCTTAGGACTGATTTTTTAAACATTCAACCTGAAAAGCAAGACTTTATATTGAGTTATGTATTAAATGCTGGTTATCTAAATGAATTAATCGCTTGGCAGGCAGCAAATCCTGGTAAAATAGTCCATTGCTTTACAGATAGTAAAGACGTTGCAGAATACAAAATGGTAAATGACAATATGCACCTACACAGTTTGTCTGACACCAAGTTTTTAGATATGATTGCGAAATGCTCAACTCTGGCAAGCACTGCTGGCTTTGAGACCGTTGCAGAGGCAATTTACCTAAGTAAAAATATATTTATGGTGCCAGTAGCTGGGCATTTTGAACAGCTGTGCAATGCAATGGATGTTAAAAGCATAGGTGCTGGAAATTGGGGAAACAGTTTTGCCGATATGGACCTAAGTGAAACTTCAAATGGTTTTGATTATTACCAATATAAAACTTGGGTAGATAGTGCTGAAACAACTATTATAGAACACATTATAAAAGCCTCACAACCGGATTAGGTTAAAGGATATTTTGGAATTAAATAATTTTGAACATATTGTTTAACACCTTCTGTTAAACTGGTAAAGTCATTTGGATATCCTATGTTTTTTAACTTAGACATTTCAGCTTTAGTGTAGTATTGATAAGCTTCTCTGATGTCAGCAGGTGTGTCTATAAATTCTATAGATTCAGTTTTACCCATTGCTTGAAATACTGCTTGAGTTAAGCTAAGAAAAGTTTCTGCGCAACCACTACCTAAGTTATATATACCACGATTTGCTATTATTCGGTTGTTCATTAGCCAATACACCACATTAACTACATCATTTACATATATAAAATCTCTCATTTGGCCACCATCTGTATATTCAGGTTTGTGACTTTTAAACAACTTCATTCTGCCTGTTTTAGCTATTTGGTGATAGGCGTGCCATATTACACTGGCCATTCTGCCCTTATGGTCTTCATTTTCTCCATATACATTAAAAAACTTCAAGCCTGCCCAAAAGTATGGAGGATTATCAAATCTATATAGCAACCATTTATCTAAATCATTCTTAGACTCACCATAGGGGTTTAAGGGTTTCAAATGTGGTATTACCTCGTGATTGTCGCTGTATCCGTGTTCGCCAGCACCGTAAGTAGCAGCACTACTGGCATATATAACAGGAATGCCGTATTCACCAGCTAGTATAAACAAGTCTTTGGTATAGTCAAGGTTTAACCAGTTAAATACCTCTTTGTCAAACTCAGTAGTATCAGTTCTGGCGCCTAAGTGGATAATTATCTGGGTCATCAATTGATTTTCTTTCAACCAATTGTGGAACTCATTTCTGTCAACTTGTTTAGAGATGATTAGGCCCTTAATATTCTCATTTTTAATCGGGTTGCTAAAATCATCGACAGCAATGATGTCGTTATACCCCTCATTATTTAGCTTGGCAATCATTTTACTACCTATAAATCCGACTGCACCTGTAACTATTATCATATTTCTTACCTGATTAAGGTAATGCAAATATACCAGTATGGGTTTTAGTAGAAACGAGGTGGAAAATTGTATGTAAATTTGCTCTTTGAATTACTATAGGTGGAAAATTTAACCGACCAAATGAGCATTCTGCGTACTGAGCATTCAGAGAAAGGCTTGTTTTACATTACTAGGAAGGAGCATTTCAATGCTGCACACAAATTATATGTAGCAGCCTGGAGCTTAGAGCAAAATTTAGAAGTGTTTGGTAAGTGTGCGAATGCAAATTGGCACGGTCACAATTTCACCTTATTCGTAACCATAAAGGGTAAGCCAGACCCAATTACAGGTTTTGTAATGAACCTTAAGGAGTTAAGCAAAATGTTAAAGCACGAGGTGGTAGATCAACTAGATCATCAAAACCTTAACCTAGATGTTCCTTGGCTAGTTGGCATACAGCCTAGTATAGAAAATATAATTGCTGCTATATGGAATAGATTAGCTGATAAGTTGCCAGATTATGCTGCCCTACATCAAATAAGACTGGTGGAGACAGAGAACAATTTTGTGGATTATTTTGGGTAAATTGTGCTACTTGCTATCGGTATCAGCGTGGAAACCGGATAGTTTTTCCAAGTTTCGCTCATAGCTACTGGCAAAATCTATCCTGCTTATCTCATCTAGTGTGATGGCTACAAATCCGTCTCTTTGTCCGCCACTGTCCACCAATTCCATAAATAGACTATCGGTATATATGTCTAGTACCTTACCGACCAAAATATTATTGCCTGGTTCTGCATCACTTCTGTAAAGTGTCATTAGGTGCGTATCAGATAGGCGTTCTATTGCCTTCTCCCAACTATCTAGGTCAACTATAGGCTCTACCTCGGTATCTAATAGGGGTAGTTGAACCAATTGTTTCTCCCACAGCCTTAGCCTGCGCTCGCCCCAACGTACTAAATTTATATCTTCACGGCTAATAATACTATAACCATTAAAGCCCGCAAACTCGTGACTAAATATGTGAATTAATATTAAGTCTTCACTGATAGATACCAACCTACCTGTTACGTCGCTTGGGTCATTTACCTCTATACTAAACTCAGCTAGGCGTTGGCTAGCCTGCAATTCCCACAATATCTGATCGTTTATCATTAATTAATCTACAACTGACAATTTACAATTAAAGTTTTAAATATGAATCTATTCCCAACGGAAAGTTTTAATGGAAAGTCCATACACCAATACACCCCATAGTAACAGTACTCCTATTTGCGGTGCAACATCAATCAAATTAGCGCCATCGAAGGCTACTTTTCTCATAGCAGAGTTAAGGTAGGTAAGTGGTAATACATTGCTAATTGGCTGCAACCAACTAGGGAAATTACTAATCGGGAAGAAAGTACCTGCCAGCAGAAATTGGGGTAGAGTAATGATATTAGCTAGTGGTGGTATGGTGCTGTCTTGTTTGGCTATACCACTTATTACAAAACCAAAACCCATAAATACAATCAATGCTAATGCCGACAATATAAGTAGGTTAATAACCGTAATGGCGCCGTGAAGCAGGGTAAAGTCAAATGCGTAATATCCAATTAGTATGATGATTAAAGAACCAATGGTATTAAATATAAGTCGTGCAATTGATTCTCCCAAAATGATGTAAATCCTCTTAATGGGGGTCGCAAAATATCTTTTTAAAACCAAGGTCTGCCTTAGGTTAAAAAATACAAATGCCGTGGCAAATACACCTGTACTAAGCAGTGAGAATCCCAATTGCCCTGGCAATATAAAGTCAATTTTACGATATTTTCTCCCCTTTACTTCGTCTTGACTCACATCAAATGCTGGTTCGTTTACATTTGCACTGGCTAGGCTCGCTTTATCGGCAATTCCATCAACTAGACTTCTTATTATTCTTCCCTCCTCTGGACTTGCAGTTGATGTAATTAGTTTAATGTCAAACTTTTGCCTGCCTTTACTTGTTCCTATTTTCATCCAAGCATCAACTTTGCCGGTAGTCAGGTCTTTGTTTAATTTATCTAAATTGGTATAGCTTACTATTTTTACACCAGGTGACTTACTTACTATTTGGTACACCATATTGTTGCTGTCTAGGCTGGCTGGGTTTACCGCAATAGTCAGTGTAAAACTACCTCCACTTATAAATCCAAATACTAATATAAAAATTAGTGGAAATACGAGTGAAAATACGACTGTACTAGGGCTGCGAATTATCCCCTTAAGACTTGCCTTAATTACGGCAGCCATAGCAACCAATTGGCTATACTTTTTATCTCTTGCTCTCATTATGTTTTAATACTATTTAGGTTTATTTGTCTCTAAGTTCATAACCCGTTAGGTTTAGAAATACGTCTTCTAGGCTGGCTAATTGCAATTGTTTCGGGCGTTCAAAGCCTGTCGCTATTAAATTTTCAATCAATTGAGTTGGACTGGCTAGTGCAATTATTTTACCCTGCTCAATTATGGCAACTCTATCACACAGGTATTCAGCCTCATCCATATAGTGTGTTGTGATGACTATGGTAGTACCTGTACTTCTTATTTGGTTTATGAGTTCCCAGAGGTTTCGCCTGGCTTGTGGATCTAGCCCAGTAGTTGGTTCATCTAAAAATATGATGTCCGGTTTATTTATTAATGTGGTGGCAATGCTGAACCGTTGTTTTTGCCCACCACTTAACTGCTTAACCTTGTTTTTAGCCTTATCTACCAAATCTACCTTCTGTAACAATTCCATAGGGTCAACATTTTCATTGTACAGACCATTAAATAATTTAATTAACTCTACTAAATTTAGATTTGGGTAGTAACCGCTGCTTTGCAGTTGTACCCCTATTCGTTTCTTTATTTCAATAGCTTGCCTGTCTATGTCAAAACCCTGTACCCACACTTTGCCACTTGTTTTTGTGCGTAGCGTTTCAATTATTTCAAGAGTAGAGGTTTTCCCCGCACCATTTGGGCCTAATAGTCCAAATATCTCTCCGGCTTTTACTGTAAATGAAATGCCATTCACAGCTGTGAAATCTCCATATTTTTTAACTAAATCTTCAACAACTATAATATCCTCCATTGCCATACCTGCAAATTTCATCAATTAGAGGCAAAGAAATGAGCCAATCTAAATTAAGAGGCTAATCTGCTGGTTTAAATTTTCTACAAATTTACAAAACATTGTTTTACAACAAAAAAAGGGAAACTAATTGCATAGTCGCCCTTATAATATTTAAAAGTTTTAGACCAAAGTAATATCAATTTACAGCCTCTACGACTATGGCTGTGCTACCACCACCACCATTGCAAATACCGATAACACCAAATTTACCACCCTCTTGGTGTAGTACACTTAGTAGGGTTACCATTATTCTAGAACCGCTACTGCCAATTGGGTGACCCAGGGCAACTGCACCTCCATATATGTTTACTTTATCATTACTAATATTTAGCAATTGATTGTTAGCGATTGAAACCACGCTAAATGCTTCGTTTATTTCAAAATAGCTAACATCGTTTAGAGTAATACCTGCTTTTTTAACTGCTTTTTGTATAGCACCTACCGGGGCAGTAGTAAAGTTTTCTGGCTCTTGCTCATTATCAGCATAACCTTTAATTATAGCTAGGGGTTTAATGCCCATCATATCAGCTTTTTCTTTGCTCATAAGTACCAATGCAGATGCCCCGTCATTAATGTTGCTAGCGTTTGCTGCTGTTACAGAACCTGCATTGTCAAATACGGGTTTAAGGGTAGGTATTTTATCAAAGAATACTTTTTTATAGTCTTCGTCTTCGTTTACCGTAACGGTACCTTTTTTACCTACTATTTCAATTGCAACTATTTCATTTGTAAACTTTCCAGTTTCCCAAGCCTTAGCACTGCGTTGGTAAGACTCTATAGCGTGTGCGTCTTGTTGCTCGCGGGTAATGTCATAATCTTTAGCACATTTCTCTGCACAATTACCCATATGGGTGTTATTATATACATCCCATAGACCATCTTTTATTATGGCATCAGTCATTTCTGCGTTTCCGTAACCGTAACCTTTACGCGCTTTGCCTATGTAGTGTGGTGCGTTGCTCATACTCTCCATACCACCAGCTACAACTATGTCTCTATCGCCCAGCATAATTGCTTGTGCTGCTAACACTATAGACTTTGCGCCACTAGCACATACTTTGTTTATGGTAGTTGCACTTACTTTATTGCTAAGTCCTGCGTATAGAGCTGCTTGCCTTGCAGGGGCTTGACCTGTATTTGCTGTCAATACATTCCCCATAAATACCTCTTCTACCTCAGCTGGTTGAATTCCAGCTCTTTTTACAGCTTCTTTTATGGCAGCTGCACCTAGATTAGCTGCAGATACTTCACTTAAGGCACCTAAATAACTGCCTATTGGCGTACGTACTGCCGATACGATATATACTTCTTTTGTCATAATAATTTATTTGTAAATAGTAGGTAATTTAGATTATCAGTAACAATTTGTTACATAGTTTAGGTTCTATTAGGTAATCTAATTCAAATAGGAGTTAATGTTTATGAGAGAAAATCTAAGCAGTTAATAAAAAGTGCTAAATTCGCTATTAAGCAGGGCAAAGTTATAAGAACATTGTTAAAACATCAACCCTTTTTGGCTTCACAAATTTATGTTGTTTCATCTTGAGCGTATCTCGTAAAATAGTTCACTTATATCAACGCATTAGGCATTATGGTTGGGCAATCTTGATTGGCGCCATTCTTACTGTTATCTGTTGGATGATGTTGCCTAGGTCTTCACCCTTTAGTTATGAGTTTAGCATAAGTAAAAAATGGTTGTATAATGATTTGCACGCCCCTTTTAACTATGCCCTACGCAAAAGTCCCGAGCAACTTATTGCTCGTAGGCAAGAAATACTATCGACTACTCCAATTTACGTAAATAAGATAAACGATAAAAATACGGAGTTACAATTAGCTCAGTTTCAAAAACTGGTAGAGGCGCACCTAATGCAAAGCCAAAATTATACTGATACTGTAATTGCCACAGGACTAGTAAAGTATATAATTACAAAAAGAAATAGAGGGATATTGCCCACAGAAGAGCCAGACTTGCCCTATGTGAATAGGTTGGTAATATTAGAGCCAGAACAAATTAGCCAGCCAGTAAATAAGTATTTGACTAATGCTAACTTCTTAAAATTATTACAAGACACGCTTTCAATTCTGAAAATACCGCTAGACAGCAATCAGTTGCTAGACAGGATAACTGAGGCAAACCTGACCCTAAATAGAGAGCGAATAAATAAAACGAAAGACCAAAGACTGAAAGCCATAAGTGACAATGAGGGTATGGTAAATAAAGATGAATTGGTAATAGCTAGGGGAGAGGTAATTAGTGCCGAGAAATTTCAAAGGTTAGACAGTCTAAGGCGCGAAATGGCCGAGCATAAAATATACAGTTGGCAAAATGGGATAGGTTACGCTGTTGTAATTCTAATGTTGATGATACTATATGGCGTGCAGCTGTATATGCATCATAAAGAAATGCTTACAGAGTTAAGTAGGATACTTTTAATAATGGTGTATGTGTTGACCTTTACAGGAGCTACATCGCTAATGGTGACAGGAATACCCTATGCTATTTATAATATTCCCTTCATACTCGCCCCGCTGGTACTGAATACCTTTTTTAAGTCTCGACTTGCGATAATGACCCATATGCTTATCATATTAATATGTGCATTAATGGTCCCGTCACCCTTTGACTTTGTGTTGACTCAACTATGTGCTGGTTTGGTGGCCATTGCTACGCTTGAGCATTTTAGATACACTACTAGATTTTTCTTAGCAGCTGTTAATTCTTATATTACCTGCATCATATTCTATGTAGGGCTTACCTATATGAGGAGCAGCGTGATAAGCGAACCAATTTGGATGCCTATATTGTGGTACACGGGTAGTTTTGCATTAACGTTGTTAGTTTATCCACTTATTTATCTGAATGAAAGAATATTTGGCGGGGTTAGTGACATTAGACTTAGAGAATTAGCTGATATAAATCGACCCTTACTTAGGGAATTGGTGGTTAAGGCGCAAGGTACCTTTCAACATAGCGTACAAGTAGCTAATCTAGCAGAAACTGTAGTAGAATCTATAGGAGGCAATAGCCTTTTGACAAGAATCGGAGCATTATACCACGATATCGGAAAACTATATAAGCCTGAATACTTTATAGAAAATAACTCAAGTAGGAGCGATGCTAGTAAAATGCTGAAAGACGATGGTTTAAGCGATGTTGAACACGCCAACTTAATCATTCAACACGTTAGTAAAGGTGTAGAATTGGCTGAGCAAAATGGCTTACCTGCTGAAATAGTAGATTTCATCAGAACACATCACGGAACTACAAGGGTTGAGTATTTCTACAGGCAACATCTAAAGGAAAATGAGAATGGTGCACTAGATGAAAATGTGTTTAGATATCCTGGGCCAAAACCTCAAACTTTTGAGCAAGCCATATTAATGATGGCAGATAGTTGTGAAGCAGCCAGTAGAAGCTTGAAAAATCCATTAAAGATTGACATCGAAAACTTAATTGATGACATCATAGATGCTAAGCTAAGGGACCATCAATTTGATGAGGCAAATATTACTTTGTCTCAAATAAATCAAGCTAGAATAATTTTAAAACTACAGCTAAGCAGTATATACCATACTAGGGAGGCTTACCCTGATGCACCTAAGGAGGAGCAGGATTTCTAATATTATGCTTAAGTTACGAAGTCTATAATTCTGAATTTTCCTAATTATATTTATCACCGAATTACCGAAAAAGAGCGATGGAAACGACTAGTGAACAAGATCAAGTAAATGATAACCGCTTATTCAGCAAGAGAGTACCAGCGGGAAAAAGGACTTATTTTTTTGATGTAAAAGAAACCCGTAATAATGACATTTTCATTACGGTATCTGAGAGCAGAAGAAGATATGATGGCAAAGGGTTTAGTAAATCGGTTATTCATCTGTACAAAGAGGATTTTCTAAAATTTGCAGATGGGCTAATTGATACCATCGACTATGTTAGGCAAGAATTACTACCTGATTTTGACTATGAGAATCCTGTATATCCTACAAAAAACGGCTTCGGAAATGAAGAGTGGTCTAATGAAGAATATAGTGGTAATAATTACGATGTAGAGAAACTGGAGGAGGCAAAGGAAATGTCTGAGGAGAATGTTGTAGAGGCGGACTAATATGAAATATTCAATCACAATTGTGGCATTTACTGCCCTTTTCAGTCTTATTTATATAAATACATCACTAGCTGATGCAATGCTGAAGTTTAAAGAACCTGCAAAAACCAAAATATTAGATTCAAGCTTTGTTATAGAAGTAGCAGATAGCCTTGAAGATGACTTAGCTAGGACTACAGCACCAAGGGTTATTTCGGGTTGGGCACATAGTAATCCCCATCAGATTGACTATTTCAAATACAGGCTAAAACAGTATAAGTCTTATACAGTTTACATTATTTACCCAATTCAAGCTACTTCTTGCTCACCTGTGGCTATGTTGAGTAAAATGGAGTATCCTGCAAAGTTTTTCAGACCATTTGGTAGATCAGACGTGAATGCTTATAGATTTACTGTAGAAGATGGTCTTTTTAATGAACCACCTCTACTTAGACTGGGCATTAATAATGAAAGTGACGCTATCGTACCGTTCTATTACTCGGTATACGAGTTGTAATTTTCTTTTATATAGCATAAAAAAAGCTGCATATCTTATTAGGTACGCAGCTTTTGTATGTAAAGTGAATTAATATTATTTCCTATTGCCAAAAAAGCGAAGTAGAAATAAAAACAGGTTTATAAAGTCAAGATATAGGGTGAATGCTCCCAATATTGGTGCATTGTTTTTAATATTTCCTTCCTCGTGGTTTACTTCAACGGCCATAGCTTTCAGCTTTTGTGTATCATACGCAGTAAGTCCCATAAATAGAAAAACGCCAATAAAGCTAATGATGTAATCAAATAGTTCGCTTTGTAGAAACATATTGACTAACAATGCTATAAAAACACCTATAATTGCACCAAAAAATAATCCCCTCATTCCGCTCATATCGTATTTAGTAGTGTAGCCAATTACACTCATAGCGAAAAATGTACCTGCAGTAACCCCAAAAGTGGTTAACAGACTGTCACTACTGTATATAAAGCAAATAGGACTAAAAAAGATACCCGTCAAAACTGTATAAGCAATAAAGCTAGCCACAGACGTGGAATAACTCATAGTACTGATACGCGATGTGATGAAAAAAGTAATACCCAGTTGCAACAACATAATCGCAATAAAGCCAAGTCTATTAGAAAATACCAACTGCAAGAATGCTTCATTGGTACCCAAATAACTTGCCAATAAACCAGTTAAAAGTATTCCTACACCCATCCAAGTGTACGTTTTGTTCATAAAGCTGGTTTGGATGTCCCTTACCTGCTCCTCGCTGTATGTAGGTATATCTTGTGCCAAATCAACTGGGCTTGTATCATTAGATATTCTACCCTCTAACCAATTGTTTTCCATAATTTATATAACATATTAATATCTAGGTTTGATTCAAAGTTGAGAAAAATATTTCAATCAGGAATATTAATTTTTCTATTTCTGTTCTTTATTTGAAAAATAATATTTCCTGGTGGGGATTTCATTATTGAATGCAACAATTTTATTCTAGTATGCCACAATTGCTGCTTTATGCTGATTCCAATATGTTTTCTATAGCTTTCGGCTACTTCTTTTAGTCCAGGCTCTATACGTTGCTCACTCACCCCGCCAGGTGTAAAATAAACTAGCGGTTCATTCAGAAATACAAATGGTTCATTAGCTATACGTACCAAAAAATCATAGTCCATAGCTATCTTCTTATCCTCTAGAAAAAGTCCATATTTGGTATATAAATCTTTGTAAACAAACATAGTAGGGTGTCCTATGGTGCGCATTCCTCTATATAATTTGGTTCGTTCATAGCTATTACCACTTACCAACCAAATACCGCCTCTATACTGGGCATATTTACCGTGAAGCCATTTAGCACCAATATTTTCTTTAAATGCTGCTGTTACGTGGCGCAAAACGCATTCGTTATAGTAGTAGTCACCACTATTATGTATATGAATAATATCGCCTTTGCTGTGTTGGACACCCTTATTAAACGCATCGCTAATTCCACGGTCAGGCTCGTGAATACTATGCCTATAACTTGGCTGTGGGCTGTTGCGTATCCAGTTTTTTATTTCATCGTTTTTACTTCCATCTATTATCCAATGCTCATAGGGTAGTTGTAACTGTGCATCAAGGTGTTGACAGGTCAGTTTCAATTCCGCTAGGTTATTAAAGCAAATAGTTACGACGCTAATATGGGGATCAGTCACAAATAAATAACGATTTATTCAGGCAAAAGTAAAACAATGAAGGGAGCCAATTGCTTAGTTGAAATAACTTTGCGCCTGTGAAGAATAAGATTTTAACTTCTATACTACTCATATTAAGTACAGTTCAATTATCTGCACAAGATAAAGTTGAGGCATTTAGACAGACTGTGCGAGGTACAATCATAGCCCTTGAAACGCAACAGCCAATAGCAAATGCCTTTGTTTATATAGCAGATGTAGAGCCAATTCTATCTACTAAAACAGACAGTATGGGAACATTTAGCATAATTAATGTACCGATAGGTAGGCACGATATTGTAATCAAAGCTGCTACATATAAGTCTATAGTTATGAAGGCATACACCATAAACTCTGGCAAACAGGTGGTGTTAAATATCGAAATGCAAGAAAATGTAACTTCAACAGAGGTAGAAGTAAAAGCAAATAAAGGGCAAAGTTTAAATGATATGGCAGCCGTAAGTGCTAGGCAGTTTTCAGTCGAGGAGACAAATAGATATGCGGGTTTATTCGGCGACCCAAGTAGAATGGCAGCAAACTATGCTGGTGTGCAAGGGGCAAATGATACTAGGAATGATATAATAATTAGGGGTAATTCCCCAGCAGGATTGCTATGGAGATTAGAAGGTGTAGATATTCCGAATCCAAACCATTTTAGTCAACAGGGTACTACTGGTGGTCCCGTTAGCATACTTAACAATAATACATTAAGCAACAGCGATTTTTTTACTGGCGCATTTCCAGCAGAGTATGGCAATGCCACAAGTGGTGCATTCGACTTAAGATTAAGAAATGGTAATAACCAAAAGTTTGAGTTTACCGGTCAAATAGGCTTTAATGGGGTAGAAGGAATGGCTGAGGGACCTTTTAGTAAAAAGTCTAAGGCTTCTTTTCTTATAAATTACAGGTATAGCGTTCTTGGATTGTTTGAATTTGTTGGAATTAACTTAGGACCTGCTGGCACGCCAAAATATCAAGACTTAACTACCAAAGTAAATGTACCGTTAGGGAAGGGACATAGTTTGCAATTTTTCTCTATTGGTGGTATTAGTAGCATTGCCATTTTTAACAGCAAGCGTAAAAAAGAAAACTCAAGTTATGGTCTAGCGAATAGCGATATAAAATATGGAACTGATATGTTAGCTGCTGGTATTACCTATCAACACCCAGTAGGCAAATCTGGGTATTTTAAGCATATATTTAGCTATGGGGTAGATAGAAAAAGGTCGTCAACAGAGACTGTGAGAAGTACATCATCGTACTTGTCATTTGGCGATACAACCCTGTATGTAAGAAATGCCTATCACGGTATATACAATGTAAGACTCAACCCAAAGCAAAATTTAAGGACGGGTGTGATATTTACCAAAATTAATTCTGATGTAAGGCAACAATATTTTGATACGCTGTACAATAAATGGATTGAACTAACGAATATTAAGGGAAACTCTTACCTGCTACAAGTTTACGCTCAACAGAAGTGGCGTGCTACAAATAAGATGAATGTGCTGGGTGGTGTTCAGTATTCACAATTTATGTTGAATAATACCAATGTTATTGATCCTAGGTTAGGTATTCAATATCAAATAAATGATAAAAATAAATTGAGTTTTGGTTATGGACTTCACGGGCAAATTCAACAATCTTATAATTATTTCTACCAATCCATAGTAGACACACCAAGCAATACATTTATTCAAACGAATAAGAATCTAAAATTTCTGAGAAGTCACCACTTTATCGGGGGTTATGACTTGCAAATAGGTCAAAATATGAGATTTAAGTCAGAGGCGTATTATCAATACTTGTATAATATTCCTGTGAATTTGAATCCCACATCATTCAGTACCATAAATTCAGGTTCTGATTTCCTATTTGTACTTGAAGATAGTCTGGTAAACAATGGAATAGGTAGTAATGTAGGTATTGAATTTACTTTTGAGCGATTTCTTAATAAGGGATTATATTATTTGTTTACAGTTTCACTATTTGATAGTAAATATAAGGCTAGTGATGGCGAATGGCGCAATACAGCATTCAACAGTAATTATGTATTTAATGCACTAGCAGGTAAGGAGTATAAAATTGGAAAAAGAAGTTTACTTACAGTGAACCTTAGGGTAGTATGGTCCGGTGGCAGAAGGTATTCTCCTATTAATTACGAAGAAACCTACAAGAAGAACGAACTTGTCTATGACTTAGATAGAGCTTGGTCTAAGCGATATCCTGATTACGTTAAATTAGATACCAGAATTGGTTACAAACTTCAGGGCAAAAAAATAACCCAAGAATGGGCCTTAGATGTTGCAAATACAACAAATAGAAAAAATGTATTAAATCAAGTATTTGATAGAAATAAGGGAACCGTAAATACGGAATATCAGTTGGGAATACTTCCAGTAGTTACCTATCGCATTCAGTTTTAAAACTTAAAATTGTGCAACTGTACTGCCAAATTCAACGCATAACAGAGGCAGATAGATAGTTAAGTTTAATGCCTTCAACATCAACGGTGTTTATAGTGCCAATTGTCGTAACTCTTGCCTCATTTACGCCATTGTTCTTACAAAATATTAGAAAAGACTTTAGCTTGCTTGGATTAGAGTGATTCAAGTTACTCCACTTTATTTGTGCTATATTATTAAGTTTAAAATATGAGCGTGAGATACCAATACCTTATTTCAAATTTCTAACATAAATACACAATTTTTATTAAAACTAATGCCCCAATGGTAGTTAATTTTTATAAAAAAGCTGTAATTAGTACCTTTAACAAAATTATAGGAATTAATATTTATAGCGACGCTTTACCCTTTGGCTAATTCCAGCTAAAATCTCATAAGGTATGGTATTGCAAGCCTTAGACAAATTTTTGACAGAATATTCTGGTCCAAATATTAAAACTTGGTCATTTTCTTTCACTGTTGGTATGTTAGTTATATCTATCATACACATATCCATACATATATTGCCAACAGTAGGTGCTAAGTAATCTCCAATTTTAACTGAGAATTTACCATTGCCTGCACTTCTTTTTAGTCCGTCTGCATAGCCTATGGGTATGGTGGCAATTTTCATTTCTTTACCTGCTATAAAGCCTCTGCTATAGCCTACAGATTCCCCTATACTTACATTTTTTATTTGACTGATTTGGCTAGTTAATGTACCAATTTCTATAAGCTGGCTATCAATTACTTCACTTGGGTCTATACCATATAGTCCTATGCCCAATCTCACCATTTCATAGCTGGCAATACCTCCATAATTAGCAATACCAGTGCTGTTAAGTATGTGCCTGGTAATGGGGTAATTAAAAGCATCAATTATTTGACTTGCCATTATATTAAATCGAGAAATCTGCAACATCGTAAACTCGTGATATTCAAGTTGGTCACTGCTGCTTAAATGTGACATTATTGATTGCACGTGAATCAGGTTACAGGAATTTATTAACTGGATGCATTCAGGAATTTCATTTGTAGTGATGCCCAGTCTGTTCATACCTGTTTCCAGTTTCAGGTGAATTTTAATTGGTGACATTTCAATTGGCTGCGATTGTAGAAATGAAACAAATGCTACCAGTTGACTAATACTGTAAATTTCTGGCTCTAAATGGTTTCTTACTAGGGCTGCAAATGCATTCTCATTGACATTCATTACCATAATTGGCAATTGATGTACCTGTTTTCTTAGTTCAACACCTTCATCTACATAGGCTACTGCTAAATAATCTATAGAGTGCCTAGCTAATGTAGTTGCTATTTCATAACTACCTGCGCCATAACTATATGCTTTTACCATCGCCATCAGCTTGGTCGAATTGGGAATCAGCTTTCTATATACTCGCAGATTATCAACCATTGCTGTTAAATCAATATCCAGAATGGTATTGTGTGTTTCATTTTGTAAGCGTTCGGCTATTTTATTTAAGTAAATATTAGCTGGTCCCTTTATTAAAATATCGCACTGCTTTATGTTTTCAAAAGGGTACTCAGTTAAACATACTTCTACATTTAGGTAATTGATATAGCTAAAAAAGTAAGGGCTTAGATTTATAGAATTTGGTCCAATATATATAGCTGTAATACCTTTATTTTCAAATCTTTTTAGATTATTCTGCAGTTCTTTTTCATCTATTTTACTTTCATTAGAAAAGCTAAATATGGCCAGTTTGCTGTTGTTTTTTCCATTATTTAGTAAGTGATAAATAGAGTTAGATATCGAAAACAAATCACCTGAATAAATATCTGTTAATAAGGTTGATCCGTTAATGGCAGAAGTAAATCGCATTCTGCCCTGCAGTGGAATTATTTGGTTTGCAGCAGCTACAGCTTTACTTTTATCTATGGGTAAAGAGAATATAAAGCATAAGGCTAGCGATATATTTTGGTAGAAGTATCCATCAGAATTTAGATTTACAAACCACGATTCAACATTATGATTTCTGTTAAGTTCTACGAGTGATATTTTGAAATCAACAATACCTGCACGATAAGCAGAGGTAATATTTGACTGATGATACTGAACTTCTGCTGCCTCATTATTTAATTGTAATAGCGTAATTTCAGCATTAGAGTCATTGATTTGGGGTGACTCATTATTTAAAAATAGCCTTTTACTGTCCTTAAACAACTTGTATTTTTCAGCATTTAGCTCTTCTTTATTGTTGAAATTTACCAAATGGGCATCACCTATCGAGCTAATTATTCCTATGTCAGGTTTAATTATTTCTTCCAGCTTGTCCATATCCCCTTTATGGCTAATGCCTGCCTCAATAATTGAGTATTCTGTGCTTAGATTAAGCATTGCAATACTGTAGGTCACACCCAATAAACTATTATAGCTACCTGGGCTAACGTAATGGTTTATATTTAGTTGGTTTAGTATTTGGTCTATGTACTCCTTTACTATCGTTTTACCATTACTACCCGTTATGCCTACTACTGTACCCGTATAAATACTGCGCTTGTACTTGGCAATTGGTATCAGACCACTTAATTCTGAAATTGTACTTAACCAATAGTTAACATCTGGTCTAGTAGTAATCGGGGTATCTGCCCTTGATATTAGGAAGTTTCTAATTCCCAATTCGTAAGCCTGTTCTATGAAATAGTGGCCGTCTCTCCTATCCTGCAGTGCAACAAATACTGCCTGGTGTACAGCAGCAGGTACGTCTCTAGTGTCAAAGCAGATGTAATTTAATTTCACATTATTACTGACTTGATGTGGGGCACCAGCTAATATTTGTGTGATATCCTCAGCAAATAGGTTTAACATAGTTTTTAAATAAACGTATGCTAAAGTAAAGCTTATAAAATAAATCAAGGAAAAAACTCATATCATAACGGATTATAAAATGCTCTAAATATTTTTATATTCTGCTATTTTCGGACTATTATTTCGCTTTACTCAATATAAATGGATTGCCTACTTGATGTAGTTCAGCTTAATTTGCTAGTTAACTACATAATAATTACCTAATAGATAGTATGTTGGCATTTTATTTATGTATATATCTTTTATGTACCCTTTTGATTGGATTGTGGGCTTCTCGACGTGTAAAAAATAATACAGACTATCTGGTTGCAGGTAAAAGTTTACCCTTATACTTAGAGATTGGGACTCTATTTGCGACTTGGTTTGGGGCAGAGACTGTGCTAGGTTCTAGTGCTACTATGTATGAGTCTGGTTTAAGTGGGGTAACAGAAGAGCCATTTGGTGCCTCGCTTTGCTTATTTCTTGTTGGGGCCTTATTCGCTAGGCGTCTATATAGATTAAATGTATTGACCTTAAGTGATTTCTATAATCAGAAGTTTGGCGGTTGGAATGAAAGCCTGTCTGCCGTTATTATGATTGTTAGTTATTTTGGTTGGATTGCTGCTCAATTTTTAGCTATTGGGGTGGTAATCCACCTTATAGTACCAGAACTTAGTTTGGGTTTGGGCATTGCTATCGGTGCTTTATTAGTCTTTATTTATACTTTTTTTGGGGGTATGTGGAGCATCAGTACTACGGACATAATGCAGAGCGTCATTATTATATTTGGATTGTTAGCCTGCTTATGGCAAATGAACAGCATATTGCCCCTGCAAACTATGATAAAACAAACTCCAATTAGTTATTTTCATATTTATGAAGCTGTTGGCTTTACTGGGGGGCTTAATTATTTTGCTGCTTGGATAGTAATTGGTTTAGGTAGTATTCCCCAACAAGATGTTTTTCAGCGCATTAATTCTGCAAAAAATGCTAAGGTTGCTGTTCAAGCTAGTTACATAGGTGGCGTACTGTACCTAACTATATCTTTAATTCCGCTTATATTGGCGCTATATGCAAGGCATCTAGGGGGCTTTGACTATTTATCCAGTCAAGAATTGCTATTGCCCGCACTTATAGAAAAGTATATGAGTACACCTGTAAAGATTTTATTCTTTGGTGCATTACTTAGCGCAATAATGAGTACAGCCAGTGGAGCAATACTAGCACCAGCGGCTGTATTGAGTGAAAATATAATTGGGCGTTACTTTACAAAGAGTACTTCAAAAAATTTTGCATTATTCTTATCAAGGCTCAGTGTACTTATTATTACGCTATTGTCACTATTACTTGCTTATAGCGGAACAGGCATATATGAATTAGTAGGCGATAGCAGCTCACTAAGTCTAGTAAGTCTTTTTGTCCCATTGTGCATTGGCCTATTTCTGCCCAAATATGCGGACAGATGGGCATCTTTAGCCTCAATGTTGTCAGGACTTTTTACTTGGGTCTATTTCAACTTTTTCAATCATATTGAAGTACACGCAATTATTCCGGGGCTAACTATGTCTATGTTAGCGTACGGGGTGGTGTATTTAGTTAGGCTACAGGGGATTGTTTCAAGATCTTAAAGGCAATATTTCTTCCTAAATTAGACTCACCAAATGCTAATAGGCTCCACAGTTTTGCCAATTGCTCCAATTGAGGTTCATTTTCCAACCCACCTAAATCATAAGGGTCGAAACCTATCTGTGCGCACAAATCATTTACTATTTTTTTATCTTCTACGCTATTTCCACAATATAACATAGCTGCTTTATCTTCACCATAGTTAGGCTTATCTATATTTTCAGCACCAATGGAATTAAAACATTTAACTATTCGCGAACATCCTGTAGCTGTGATAATTGCTTCACTTGTAGTTGTAAACTGTTCCGTAGGTCTGAATATTGCGTTCATTGCATCTATTATCAATTTATTACTAACATCACCTAATTCCGAAGCAATTTCAAATGCAAAATTTGCAGGTACAGCCATCACTATGACTTCATTTCCATCTGCTGCCTGATTAACTTTTTTAATATTTATATGATTCGGATATTTGTCCACCAATTGCTTCAAGGAATCTTTATGAAGACTTCTACTCCCAATTGTAACTTGATGTCCCACTTTAGCAAATGAAGCAGCCAATCTGCCGCCAATATTACCTGATCCAATTATTGCAATATTCATAGTATATGCCTATTAATTTAATAACGAATATATATATATATATTTAGAACAAATACCTTTTTATTTTGTTTGCTGATACTTGGCTATTTAAACTTGCATTTTAAAGCTCAAGCATAATTATAATTGGAAAGAAGTTTTAATCCCGCCAATACAAAGTACTCATTTATTGTAGCCCTAAATAAAATGAGGAGATACTGCACTTATCAGGAGCGATGTTATAAGGAAGTTAAAGCCAAGCTAACTACGTGGGGATTTTCTGCCGCTGATATTGATAGAATTGCCAGTCAATTAATTGAGGAGAATTTCTTAAATGAAGAACGTTTTGTAAAAGCGATTGCAGGCGGAAAATTTAGAACTAAGGCTTGGGGACCAATTAAAATTCAGCAAAAACTGGCTGAGAAAGGAATAAGTAGCACTTTCTTACAAAAGATGGGAAAAAATGAAGTCCCTAAAGAAGATTTTAAACATAAGCTAGCTGAGTTATTGCTAAAAAAGCTGCCAACAGTAAAAGAAACAAATCCTCAAATGCTTCAGCAAAAACTCTTTAAATATGCACAATCTAAAGGATATGAAACAGATATGATACTCGAAAGCTTAAAGCAAATTCTAAAGTAAATTATTGATAGTAATAGTACTTCATTTCAAACACAGTGGGTGATAATTTACCTATACGTTGTGTAAATACAGTTAGTAGCTTCTTTTCATTGTAATCGTAGGTATAGTATTTGCTAAATTTCGCGTCGAGGCTGTTGTCAGATCTCATTTCCGCTATGTCTCCGTTCTTATTCCATTTGAATATAGTAGTCGTGGATTCATTATGTTCACGCTGTAAGTATGGCTTTTGATTTTCGTCATTCAACAATACGAAATTGTAGAAAAAATCTATCCTCTTGTCTATTTTATTGTTGGCATCGTAGTGAAATATGCTCAACGTGCTATCAGTTATTTCATTAAATTTCTGTACCGTGTTTTGGTTAATTATGTTACCATCATTGGTGTATAATGTTTTTTGTGAAAAGAGTTGAATTTTTTTGCCTGCTATATTGGTCACCTTATAGGTTAATCGCTTATTCTTATCGTAAGTGTAGTAACTGATTATGGCGCTATCATTTCTCTGCAAGGTTTCGATAATTCTATTTGATTTTAAGTCTTTTCTAAAGAATGCATTTGCACCTGAACTCCACTTTATCTGCTCCAATTTGTTTTCAAAATCATAACTAATTGTTATAGTATCTACTTTCCAGTTTTTAGGAGTTCTAGCATCGGGTAAGTCTTTCAGATCATACAGATTAATACTTTTTTCCAGTTTCAATGTACTGTCAATTATGTAGTTTGTTAATCCGTTGCTCTCATCGTAAGCATAGTAAGTACGCCTATAATACGTAAAGTCGATAATCAGCCTACCAGTTTCGTCAAATAATTTATTTTGAAACTGCTGTGTACCTTCTTTTATTTTTTTATATACACTATATCCAGCTACTTTATTTTGATAGTTTTTATATACTTCTTCTTTAGTTAATGGTTGTGTTAAATACTCATACTGTGCTGATAGCGAAGTATTAAATGCAACACAAATTATAAATATATATATGGATGATATTTTAATTGAAGTAAATTTTTTCACTGTATTTAGCTAATTGCAAACCTCGTGCAATTAACGATATTTAGTTATAACGAGTTGTATTAGTTTTATTCCAACTCTTATAATTGATTTAAGTGTCTAACTAATAAGTATCGTATTTTATGGTGGCCATCAGCCCCTCACTTACAGCAATTTTTTGCATATCTTCTTCTATTATTATTCCCATTCCTCTATGGTTAAACATTGCCTTCGGATTGTCTTTACAGGCAAATTTTCGTGTACCTGGTGGTAAAGTTATATAGACTCGATAGCTATGATAGAAGCCTTTTTTGGCTAATGGTTGTTCCCCTTTTAGGTGCTCTTGTTGCGCAAAAAACAAAGGGATGTGTTCCCTACTTATTACTCCATTCCGTACGTTATATACCCTTTTACCATCGTAGTCTGTCATACCTAGCAGGGTAGTATTGAGTTTATCAACGTCTTCAAATCGGAATGAAATTGTTATAGTTAGGTGGGCAGAGTCATACACTGTTGAAGCCTCAGTAACAGGCTGCATACTTAACCAAGTGTTGAATTCTTTATTCAGTGAATCCATTTTCTCATTAAACACCTCTTTTTTTTTCCAACCTTGGTGCCTTCTAAACTCATTATGACAGTCACGTATTTTTAATTCAATTATTGTTGAACCACTACCGTCTTTATAAAACATAACATCTTCTTTTACATCGCAATTCAGCAATGCCCAACCTAATATTATTGGCTTGAAAAATAGTAGTATATTTAATAATATGGTCATAATTACTATTTTCTACAAGAGTCTAATGCGTCCTCTATTCTAGCATATATAGAAAAACAAGGCAAGAACAAACTTTTCTCTGTAACTTGTACTTGAATAGATTCGTCAGTCTCATTCCAAGCATACACAATAACTATTCCCATTGGACCTTTTACACTACCTCTGTTCCCATCTAGCGGATAGCCTAAGTCTTTGAGCTTAGCACTGAGGCACATAAATACCTGGTGATTCACTTCATAATACGTTTTTAAATCGCAAGCCATTTTTTGTAGTTGTACAGTACTTCTCTATTCCTTTTTATAATAATAGTAAGTGTTTAGAGTTAAACAGTTAAAGATGTGCAAATTACTAACAAATTTTAGTTTTTTCAAAGCTTTTTTGATTACTTTTTTTCTAATGTAAGCAGATGTACATTATATACAATAGATGAAGAGAATTTGTGAATAATTATTGGAATAGCCCTTTAACTTGTTCATAAAATCAAAAAATATTTAATACTATGTGTTGTAAGATTGAACTACTTAAATGAAATTAAAGTCTTTTAATTCTTAATTATGTCTAAGCAATTTAAAATATTCGCTTTCAATTTTATTGTAATGATGGTCAGTCTTAGCAGCTGTACCAGTTTACATAGGGCTGGTGTGCCTGAGGGGATGCGCAGACTAGAGGCAAATGAACTTCTAAAAAAGTATGAAGTCAAAGTAAAAGCACCACTTAGTTTAAAAAAAGACTTTAGACTATACTATATAATTGATAAGTGGTATGGTGTACCCTACGGATATGGGCAAGCCAGCATAAAAGGAATTGATTGTAGTGGATTTACAGGTATGCTTAGCCTTGAAGTTTACAATAAAAAAATTCCAAGAAGTAGTATTGATCAATATCAAAGGTCGCAAAGGTTTAAAAGGCAGCGACGCCTTAAGCAAGGCAATTTGGTCTTTTTTACATTTGTAAAGGGAAAAGAAGTGAGCCACGTAGGTATGTATTTAAAGAACGGTTATTTTGTACACGCTAGTTCTTCTAAGGGAGTAATAATAAGTGAATTAAATCAGAAATATTACCAAAATGGATATGTGGCATCAGGTAAATTGAGGTAACTGCTACGGGTTAATATTTCTATGGTAGTGTAGATAGTTCTTAATTTATCGAACTTCGCCCAGAGCTATGCACATCAAGGACTTTTTACACAGACTGGGACATTTAGCTACCAATTATATACAGTCAAGCGAAAATAACATTAGAAAGGATGTTCTGAATGCTAGTTTAACTGCTTGGCGAGTAAATAAATTCAAAGCAGAACCCGATGTATCAGAAAAAATTGAAAACCTTAGGCAAGCTCTCAGTAACAATCATAAAGTTATAAATAGGCTTGATTTTGGTATAGGGATTGGTGGCAAACCTAGTTTACTAAATTTATTTCATCAAGGTTTCCCATCAACTGTATCTATCTCAAAACTAAATAGAGGTAGTAGTAAGCCAGAGAAGTGGGCAGCCCTCTTATTTTGGATTGCAAAATACAAGCAACCCAGCCGAATTCTAGAACTAGGTACTTGTTTCGGAATAAGTACAGCCTATATGGAATATGGTGCAGGTAAAGATGCAGAGATTGATACTGTAGATGGAGCCGAAGAGGTTCTTGAAATTGCAATACAGAACTTTCAATATTTATTCCCTTTCAGAAAAATTAATACTTATTCTGGTAGTTTTCTAGAAATTTTGCATAAAGACCAAATTCAAGCTAATAAGTACGATATAACATATATAGATGGGCATCACCACGGTATGGCATTATTTAAGTACTTTAATATCATAACTGAACTAATGAATGCAAAGGGAATATTAATAGTTGATGACATTCACGCAAATGAAAGTATGACTAAATCCTGGAGTGAAATAGTAAAATCAGAACAAGTAGAATATCACATAGATTTATATCAATTGGGGATTATTCAATTAAAATAGCCTTGTATCTAAATGTAATGATGTTGCAAAACAGGGAAAGATTCATTTTAAATTCTGCATTTTGTTACAATATTGGATATTTTACACTATAATTTAATAGACTAAATAATTGTAAATAAATTAGTTATAAAAATATTTATATCGATAATTGTTCAATTATGTTGTTACAAATTCCTGTAAAACGAACATTGCAATGAAAATAGGTACTGTATGTTTGTACTGTTGATTAGAGAATCAAGGTACTGATAGAGGTACCATTCACATATTATTGAAGATTAGAATTAGCCGAGGCAGCATAAGAGACATTTCACAGCAGTAAGTAGTAAAGTAGTATCTCAAGATAGACACCCTTTTTTTGTTTCGCGTTTTTCATCATTGTTGACTTGGCGTTTCGGCTATGTTCTACCTTCAATTTAGCAGTTGTAGTATTAGTAAAAAAAAGGCTCTTAAAATCGTAAAGAATTTAAGAGCCTTTGTTTTTTCACCACATTTCTGGGTGAGTAACCCGAATACTAAAGGACAGTCACAAAAGAACCTGCAATCACAAGGTATAAATACTTGTTGTGATGCGAGTGCTAAATTATGTTGAGAGTTGACTTAGTGCCAAATTCGTTTAATAACATATAATTTTTATTTCTAATCACTTATTCACATCGTGTCTTTTTTTTGAATTAGTTCTAAGTATGGTTTACTCCTAATTCTCGGCATATTTGTAGCTATTTATTTGCTATGCTCTTCATTGTTCCAACGCCAATCGGCAACTTAGACGACATCACACTACGGGCATTAACTACTTTAAGCCAATGCGGAGTGATACTGGCAGAGGATACTAGGACAAGTAGGGTTCTAATGCAACATCACAAAATAGATGTCAAATTAAGATCATATCATCAACATAATGAGCATTTTAGTACAGAGCATTTGGTAAAAGAAATTGCAGAGAGCGAATTTGACTTTGCTTTAATTAGTGATGCTGGTACTCCAGGCATATCAGACCCAGCCTATATGTTGGTTAAGTCGTGCCTAGAACTAGGTGTCAAGGTAAGCTGCTTGCCAGGGGCTACCGCATTTGTCCCAGCTTTGGTTATGAGTGGACTACCAATTACCAGATTTGTATTTGAAGGCTTTCTACCGCAAAAAAAAGGGCGTAAGAAAAAGTGGGAAATGTTAAAATCTGAAGCAAGAACAATTGTATTATATGAGTCACCTCACCGAATTATTAGAGCATTGGGTGAAATGAAGGAAACATTTGGGGGAGAAAGACTGATAAATCTAAGCAGAGAAATCTCTAAAAAATTTGAAGAAAGCGTGACCGGAACTATAGACGAATTAATAGAAGTGTACAAAACCAAAGTACCAAAAGGAGAATATGTTGTAGTTATAAATGGACTGGAAAATTCAATAAAACCAAATAAAATAAAAAAAGAATGCCGAATAAACATTTAAAGGCATTACTATTAGCACTAGCTGGGGGTGTGTTGCTATGGTTGGGTTGGCCTCCATCTAAGTTTAATTTTATCTTATTTTTTGCCGTTGTGCCTTGGTTAATGCTAGAACGTCATATTAGTCAGAACTTTAGGCAATCAGCGTTATCATTACATTTATATGCATACATAGGAACCCTGACTTGGAATGCGTTGACTACTTGGTGGATATATTATGCAAGTCCCGAAGGAGCTGTACTAGCTATAGTATTAAATAGTTTGTTGCAGATTATACCCATTGTATTGCTACAACAGATGAATAGACACAAACGAAAAATTCGCTTTGCTCCAGCTATCGTATTTATTGGATCTTGGTTATCTATTGAGTATCTTCATCTAAATTGGGATGCCCCTTGGCCCTGGTTGAATTTGGGTAATGGTTTGGCTACGAATACCGATTGGGTGCAGTGGTATCAATATACCGGTACATTTGGTGGCTCACTTTGGATTTTGATAGTAAACTTTGTCATCTATTCAACTTTAGTATCTGTAAGTAGAAAAAGACCGTATAGTGTGGCCATACTCCCGATATTAATAATGCTGCCTATTATCATTTCAGAATTTAAACTAGGGCAACTAGATAATTCCTCAAGACAAGAAATTAAAGTAAGGATAGTACAACCCAACATAGATCCGTTTAATACTAAATTTAATCAGGATAGTTTCCAATCTCAATTCATTAAATTGCTTACGCTGACCAAAGGAAGTAATACCAAAGTAGATCTAATAGTGTGGCCAGAAACCAGCGTACCTGATGATGCCAATTGGGTTTACGGACAATATAAAAGTGGGAAATATGTAAATGATTTGACTAATTATTTACAACAGAACCCTGAAACAAAACTTCTAGTTGGGGCGACTACGTATAGGCTTTACCCAAATTTAAAAGACAGTCCCTCCCCTACTGCTAGAAATGATGGTAATCAATGGTTTGATATTTATAATTCTGCCGTATTACTGGATTCTGGAGGAATTAAAAATATTTACCATAAAAGTAAGTTAGTACCAGGAGTAGAGAAAATGCCATATCCTGTTGTACTTGGATTTTTAGAAACAATGTCAATAAGTTTGGGCGGATCTTCAGGAAGTTTGGGAAGTCAAGACACCCCAAGCATATTTAAAATTAAAAATAATATAATGACAGCACCTTTAGTTTGTTATGAATCAATATTTGGACAGCATATTGGGCAATTTATGCAGAAAAAAGCGAATTTTATTACCATTATTACAAACGATGGATGGTGGAAAAATACAGACGGCTATCAGCAACATTTTAATTATGGCAGGCTACGTGCAATAGAAAACAATTCTTACCTAATTAGAAGTGCTAATACTGGGATATCAGCTGTTATTGATAATAAAGGAAGGGTAATAAAATCATTAGGTTGGGATGAAAAAGGATATATTGAGGCCAGTATAATTTCGAATAATGGGCTTAGTTTTTACGCAAAATATGGGGACTATATTGGGCTAATTATGACAATTTTAGGCTATTCATTGCTTTTAGTAAGTCGTTTGTATAATTTAATAAAGGTTTAATGTTAAGTGTGCACTACTTTTGTCCTATGTATGTAACTTGCAACAAATTAGAAAGAAGTACTTTTAAACGTGGGTTACCCTACGGGTACATTATTTCTTTTTAGTTTTTCATAACTTGCAACTTGCATTTCATTATAAAGGCGTTCCCCAATCATTTAAAACCATATAATTATTAAGAAAATGAAAGGACTATTCATCAAATCAATCACAATGCTATTGGTATTAACTGTAGCATTCAGTTTCTCTACACGTCGTGCAGCTGGTCCTGCTTGTGTATTTGAAAAAATGAGCCATAATTTTGGCGAAATCAAAGAAGGAGAATTACCAACTTGTGAGTTTAAGTTTACCAACACAGGCGGTGCACCTCTTAAATTTGTAGCAGTAGAAAAACCTTGTGGTTTCTCTAAAGTTGAGTATCCTCACACAGCAATTGCGCCAGGTGAGACAGGTACTATCAAGTATGAATTTAATTCTGCTGACCACGTAGGTAAATTCAGACGTACATCAGTTATTAAGACAAACATCAGCGCTGACCCTAAAAATGACATTCTTATTATGTTAAGTGGAGTAGTTGCTGCGAATGATGGTAAATCAGCTCGTAAATAATAAAAAATTATTTGGGGAAATAATTTCCACGTTTACGATCTAAGCAACCAAATCTAAATTAACAAAACCGTAATGAATACTGTAAATAGTGTTTATTACGGTTTTGTCTATTAAACAATATCCTGTTTTATTTCTTTTTATATCACTTTGACAAAATTTCAATCACATATAAATATTATAAATAGATATGGTGTATTGGTAGCCAGCTCTATATTGGCCACTTGGCTAGTTGTAAATTATATAGCTTTTTCTGCTACGGACTTAAATTGGTATTCGTGGCAGACTTTACTTTTTACGCTAATACTCACACATCTATACACTGGCATATTCATTACTGCACACGATGCTATGCACGGTATAGTCAACACCAACTCGCACTTAAACAATATAATTGGTTACATATGTGCAGGGCTAATTGCCTTCAATTATTTTCCATTCTTGTTAAAGAATCACCACAAGCACCACAATTATGTTGGTACAAACGAAGATCCAGATTATCACAATGGAAATTTTTTTATTTGGTATTTTCAGTTTTCTAAACACTACATTAAATTATATCAAATCGTACTTATGGCTATTACTTTTAATGTATTAGCAATATGGGTTGACCAATGGCAATTAACAATGTTTTGGACCCTACCATTGATTTTAAGCACACTACAACTATTTTATTTCGGCACGTATCAACCCCATAGGGTTCAGCATCACCATAAAAACATACATAAATCTGGCAGTTTATCTAAGCAACATTTTGTTGCCTTTATGACTTGTTACTTTTTTGGCTACCATTTCGAACACCACGATAAACCTTTTGTTCCTTGGTGGCAATTGTATAAACATAAAGTATGAGTAAAATTGTACTTTATTTATAGCTATTAATCTAATTTCTTATGTTGACAGAAGACTTATCCTATCTATTTACCCTATCAGGCATTGGCGGTTTGCTTATGTTAATACTTATGGAAGTAGTATTGGGTATAGATAACCTAATATTTATAAGCATTATAGCAGGTAAATTACCTAAGCAAGATCAAAAGAAAGCCAGAGCCTACGGACTAAGTATAGCACTAATTGTTAGAGTTATCTTATTGTTTGGCATTACTTGGTTAATTGGTTTAACCAAACCAATCGTTGAGTTTCAAGGTTATTCTTTATCATTTAAAGACATCATATTATTTGTAGGCGGAATTTTTCTAATGGTGAGTTCCATAAATGAAATACATCATAAAATAGAGGGGGGAGATTCAGATACAAAACCTGGTATGCAATTAAAGTTACGCAAAGCGATAATTCAAATTGTAATTCTTGACATAGTATTCAGTTTCGACAGCATATTAACTGCCGTTGGTTTATCTAGACACGTACTCATTATGGTCATTGCAGTAATTATCAGTATGATTATTATGCTGGTATTTAGTGGTTCTGTCAGTCGATTTGTAAACAAACACCCTACTATTAAGATGCTAGCGCTTAGCTTTCTATTGATGATTGGAGTACTACTAGCCATAGAAGGATTACCTGATCAGTTGGCTATAGAGGTGCCTAAAAATTATCTATATGTCTCTATGATATTCTCACTAGCTGTAGAAATGTTAAATATTAGAATGAGGAGCAAATCAAAGAAAGCTGTCCAACTAAAAGATGATAAAGAGTTAGACGTGTAGTTGATGTAAATGCTTCCACAATAGTGTTATGAACATTTGTCTGTCTATTGGTACTGCACCCATAGACTCTAGGTGGGCATTGTGCAATTGGCAGTCTATCATTATATATCCTTTCTTACGTAGTTCCTCAGCTAGCATAATTAAAGCATACTTACTAGCATTAGGCTTCAGGCTGAACATACTCTCACCAAAAAAGAATGGCATCAAGTCAACTCCGTATATTCCACCGACTAGTTCTTCGTTGTCCCAAACCTCTATACTGCTGGCATAGTTGTTCTCGTGCAGTTGAGTGTAGGCATCTATTACCATATTTGAAATCCAAGTACCGGATTTTGCTCGGTCATTAGCACTTGAGCAATGCATCATTACTTCCCTAAAAGCTTTGTTTTTGGATATTTCATACGGTTTTTTATTTAAAAACCGCTTCATACTTTTACTTATGTGAATTTGGTCGGTGTAAAATACCCATCTAGGGTCTGGTGACCACCATAGTGGAATTTCATCATCATTAAACCAAGGAAATATGCCGTGAATGTATGCCTCTAATAGTCTACGCCAATTTAAGTCTCCACCTGCTGCTAGCAGCCCATTAGAATCTGCCAACTCTACGGGAGGGAAACTATAATCATTATCTTCTAACAAGAACACCACAAGCTAAACTATACCCTTAAAATTATTTACAATAATACATAAAGCTGGTAGTTGATATATTTGCAAGATGCAATTGAAGCAAGTAATAGGGCAACAAGAACTTAAAAAATCATTGATACAAATGGTAAATAGTGGCAGAATAGCCCACGCCCAATTGTTTACTGGTAAGTCTGGCTATGGTACCCTGCCTATGGCTTTAGCTTATGCTCAATATGTAAATTGCCTAAATAGAAATGAGGAAGATAGTTGTGGAACTTGTGACAGCTGTTTCAGAATGATGAAAAGGCAACACCCAGATGTATATTATAGTTTTCCCTTGGTAAATAAAGGAGATGCAAAGCCTATTTCTGAAAATTACTATAAAGAATGGAGAGAGGCATTAGCTGATAATCCATATATGACCTATCAAGATTGGATGTTAAAACTACAAGCTGAAAACAAACAAGGGAATATAACTGCATTAGAAATAAGGGAAATAATAAGGTCACTAAGTCTTACCCCAGTAATGAGTGGGTATAAAGTAATAATAATATGGCACCCAGAATATATGGATAAAGTGGGCAACATATTGTTGAAAACACTAGAGGAACCTGCACCAAAGACACTAATACTATTGGTAGCTGAAAAAGAGGACGGCCTGCTAAGTACCATAACCAGTAGGACTCAACCAATGAGGATTCCGCGAATAGATACACTAAGCATTGTCGAAATGCTGATAAGTAAGTTTGGAATTACTGAAAGCGAAGCAATAGCCCCGGCACAACTATCAGACGGAGATTGTAATAAAGCTATAGATTATTATAGCATTACAGAAGACGACCACACCAAAATATTTATAGAATGGATGCGTATGAGCTATTCTTTAAATATGGGTGCCATTCTGAAATGGGTTGATGAAATGTCAACAACTGGTAGAGAAAATCTGAGAGCATTTCTAGACTATGGGTTGCACATATTAAGAGAGTGTTTGCTAAGTAATCAAAGTTTACAAGAATTGAATCGATTGTTACCAGCTGAAAAGATATTTGTAGAGAAATTTTCAATTTTCATTAGACCAGACAATATCGAAGGATTAACCAAAAAACTAAGCGACGCAGCCTATCACATAGAACGAAATGGTAATCCTAAAATAATATTGTTTAATTTGAGTTTAGACATAAATAGGTTGATAAAAAAACCGATTACAGCCTAGCAACTCACTATTTTACCATTTCTCATTAGTTCATATTATCTTTGCGATTGCCCGATAGTATTGGGTTAAGTTAGGTGTTGAATTCAATGTTTGAGTCATCAAATTAGATTACAGTCTCTTACTTATTTTTTTACTCAGATCAAAAAACACTACTATTTAATTGGTTCTTAATCAGAATCAAACAATAGAATGTAATTGACTGAATTTTTATAAATGTTTAATAAATTCCTGAAATAAGGTATGGGTTGTAGTGTATGTAGTACCCCTTCTACAAAAGGGTTACCCGCTGGATGTAAAAATAATGGAAGCTGTGCCACAGGCGGTTGTGGTGGTAAGCTAGATGTATATGATTGGTTAAGTAATGTATATTATACTGAGGCTGAGATAGAAAAGCACCAATTTGTTGAGGTAAAATTTAAAGGAACCAGAAAGGAATACTTTAAAAATTTGTACCATCATCACTTAGAGGTGGGCGACTTAGTTATAGTAGATAGTGCCACACAAGGTCACGATGCAGGTATAGTAAGTGTAAAGGGTGAGGTGGCAGAATTGCAAATGCGTAAATATAAGGTGGACATAGATAGCCCACTTATACGTAGGCTATTGCGTGTTGCCAATCAAGCTGATATAGAAAAATATGAAGAGGCAAAGTCTCTTGAATATGAAACTATGATGCGGGCTAGAATAATGGCTCAACAGCAGGAATTGGTGATGAAAATTAGCGACGTCGAGTATCAAGGTGATAGAACTAAGGCTACGTTTTTCTATACAGCAGTTGGACGGGTTGATTTTAGGGAATTAATCAAACAGATGGCGAAAGAATTTCGAATTAAAGTAGAAATGCGCCAAATAGGTTTAAGGCAAGAAGCCGGCAGACTAGGTGGAATAGGCAGTTGCGGCAGAGAACTATGTTGTAGTACTTGGCTTACAGACTTTAATAGTGTGCCAACCACTGCAGCAAGATATCAAAACCTGTTCTTAAACCCACTTAAATTGAGCGGACAGTGTGGTCGTTTAAAGTGTTGTTTGAACTTTGAGTTAGATACATATGTAGAGGCTCTAAGTGAGTTTCCGTCAGAAAATACAGTATTAGAAACTGCGAAAGGTCCAGCGAAGGCTGAAAAATTTGACATATTAAAGAAGATAGTTTGGTTCAGATATACTCAAGATGTAGCAATTAGATTTTTCCCGATAGAGGTAGATGAGGTATGGCGACTAATAGAAATAAATAAGTCTGGTAAACAGGTAGATGACCTTGAGGAATCAATCTTTGAGGAGGAAGTAATAGGAATACCAGAACTAGAGTTTAAAAGCTCAGCAGGGGAAGATCGATTAGATAGATTTGACAAAAGCAAAAACAATAGAAACAAGAACAAAAGCAAGAATAAGAATAATCAAAGAGGGCAAAACCAGGGGAATCAAAACCCAAATAGATATGCTGATAATGATCCTGAATTGAAAAAACTAGAGTCTGCTATTAATAAAGTTGAATCTATAGAAGCTAGAGGTGGAACTGATAGGCGAAGTGATAAACCAAATACCAATAGACCTGCTAATAGAGAGGCAAATAATAGAGATAAAAACAGAGGAAGGGACAACGCCAGTCAGCCGCAAGACATTACACAAAAACCAAAAGATAGGTCTAATGAAAAGCCTAAAGTAGATGGGCAAGAAGGCAGACCTCAGAATGCACCAAATAGAAACCCTAACCAAAGGAATAAGAATAATGCCAATGATGGTAGAAGATCAGAAGGTAATAATGCAGAAAGACCACCACGTGAGCCAAGAACCAATGATGATAATAGGCCAGAAAGACCACCGCGTGAGCCAAGAACCAATGATGATAATAGGCCAGAAAGACCACCGCGTGAGCCAAGAACAAATGACGATAATAGGGCAGAAAGACCACCGCGTGAGCCAAGAACAAATGACGATAATAGGGCAGAAAGACCACCGCGTGAGCCAAGAACAAATGACGATAATAGGGCAGAAAGACCACCACGTGAGCCAAGAACCAATGATGATAATAGACCAGAAAGACCACCGCGTGAGCCAAGAACCAATGATGATAATAGGCCAGAAAGATCGCCGCGTGAGCCAAGAACAAATGATGGCGAGGGAAATACTAATCCCAAACCAGCTAGTCTGAGAGATAGATACAAGAGTAGAAATAAAGGTGGAGATGATAAACCAAATACAACTAACACACCACCACCTAACGAGTAAATGCAAAAGGCAATCGTCATATTATATATAGTATTAGGGGTTGCCTCAATAGTTGGCTGTAGGGCAAATACGGGTGTTAAACATTCATTAAATACTGGAAATTGGAATAGAAGTGACACACTGACAGGGGAGATACAAGTAACTAAGGATGGTACCTACACTGCCTACCTAGAGGTAATGGTAGATGAAAGCTTTCCCTATGAAAACCTTTGGACACAAGTACAATACACTGATGCACAGGGTAAGCTAAGCACAGTTAAGTTAAATACAAATATATCTTTAGAAGATGGTCAATTCATTAGCAATGGTTGGTTTGTAATAGATGAATTGGGTAAAAGTCACGCTGCTGACTTTACTACAGCACCACTTGGAAACAGATACATTAGAAGGCAATTCTCATCAGCACAGCTGAATAAAATGAAATTAAAAAGTGGAAAGTGGAGATATGCTATCAATCAGATATCTCGCTCGGCAGACTTATCTGGGCTGGCCTTTGTAAGCATCTATTTGCATCGTGATAGATAATTACTTGACAATATTTTGGTATATACCAAAATATGCCCTACATTTGCACCTCTAATATTTTTAGCAATGTACGCCGTAGTTGATATAGCTGGACAGCAATTTAAAGTGGAAAAAGGACAAACTTTGTTTGTTCACCGTTTAGTAAATGCCGAAGGAGAAGAAGTAAACTTTGAAAAAGTTTTATTATTAAGTGATGATGCAAATAAAGTTAGCATCACAGGTTTAGAAAATGCCCTAGTTAAGGCAACAGTTCTACGCCATATGAAAAGTGACAAAATCATCGTTTTCAAAAAGAAGCGTAGAAAAGGTTACAAAGTTCGTAATGGTCACCGCCAGTATATGTCTCAAGTAAGAATTGACGACATTACAGCATAATTGATCAATATTTTAAATAAACACAAAAGATAAAAATATACCAAAATGGCACACAAAAAAGGGGTCGGTAGTTCAAGAAACGGTAGGGATAGCGAAAGCAAAAGACTAGGCGTTAAAATATATGGTGGTCAATATGCCAAAGCTGGTAACATCATCGTTCGTCAGCGTGGTACAAAACACCACCCTGGTAAAAATATGGGATTAGGTAGAGACCACACTCTATTTGCTTTAATAGAGGGTACTGTAAAGTTTGAGCGTAAAGCTAACGATAGAAGTTATGTGAGCATTGTGCCACTAGCACCTAAACTGGTAGTAGCAGAAGCATAGGTTACAATAACAAGAGGCTAAAAATATAACTACCTGTATTTGATTTCTCATTTGCAGGTTTTTTTCGTTTATATGCGAACCAAACTTGCCTCAGACTTATCAACAATCATATCTGCTAAAATCAGGCATTTTTCAGAAATTTCCTCATTCTGATTGTTATCTAATTCATTTACCAATGCCAGTCTGGTTCCAGAATATAAATATGCAGTAAGTTTTAACTGTTTGGCACTATCTAAAAATTCAATATAGTCAACTTGGTCATAGCTGTAGTGCTTGGTAATTCCACAGGTATAGGTGACCCTAATGTCTTGTTGTGTAAAGATGATGCGATAGCGCAGTGTCGCTGTGTAAACAATTAGAGGATACGTAACCACACCCGGCCAAGACGCCATACAAATTACGTGTAAAAAGCTATCCAAGGAATCGATTTCTATATTAGTCTGCAAACCATATGCAAATCCTAGTGTCGTGGTGACTATTAATGTTCCAAACATCAAATAATATACCAATCTAGTGTTAGCGTAAAGTATAGAAACTGAGTTATCAACATTTGTGTTAATAGACAATTTATTCTTTAATAAAGGTAAGCCCATAGTAGTAAGTGTTGTTATTAATCTACAAAAATAGTATCAAAGAATAAAAAATATTTATATCAGTACTATCGCACTATTTTATTTAGCTCATATCATCTGCTATTTTTGCAGATAATAAGCAAAGAGGTATTCCTCCGCCTGGGTGTACAGTGCCACCACAGAAGTATAAGCTTTGTACTTGACTGCTATAATTCGGGTGCCTTAAAAATGCAGCAACAGGTCCATTACTGGCGTTTCCATATAGACTACCTAAGTGGCTACCTGTATGCTCGCTTAAATATTTCGGGTCTATTAATTCCTCGTGAGCTATATGTTTCTGTACCTCTAGTTTAATCGTATTCCTTATTTTGTTAAGTATGATAGTTCTATACTGTGCGATTATCTCATCGGTATAGTTTAAGTCACTAGGCATATTTATCATTACAAACCAATTTTCGCTGCCTTTTGGTGCATCAGCTTTTTCTATTTTGCTACTAATATATATGTAAACTGTAGGATCAGTATTTAGACTTAAAGTAGTATGTAATGCGTGAAACTCAGCCAAATAATTTTTAGAGAATAAGACATTGTGTAAGTCTAAGTCTGAATTTAAGTTTTCCATTGCCCAATAGAAGATTAGGGCTGAGGTGCCAAGTTTTACTTTTTCCAGATACTTTGGGTATTTTACAGAATCAGGTAGTAGCTTGTGATAGGTACTCCATACATCAACATTGCTATATACTTTTTTCGCAGTCACTATATCACCATTTTCTGTCTTAATTCCTGCTGCAATTAATTTCCCTGTTTGTTTTTGAGTTAGTATTTCACTTACTTTAGTATTGTTAACAAATTCTACCCCTATGTCTAGTGCCAATTGATGTAGTGCTTTAATTATTTGCCTAATTCCCCCCTTTGGGTAGAAAGCTCCCAATTGGTGCTCTAGGTGAGATATTAAACTTAGTGTAGCTGGGGCAGTATATGGGTTACTTCCATTGTAGGTTGCGTATCTGTCAAATAGTTGAATGGTTCGCTCATCTTTAAAAGACAAGGTGTTCATTCTATGTAAGGTTCTAAATGCATCTAGTTTCCACGCTTTAGGGTAAGCCCTAAGTGCTGCATTGCTGGCGTAAGTCTTCCAACTATGCAATGTGCGTTCTATAAAAACAGGGCGCGTCATATCAAACTTATCTTTGGCCTGATTCAGATATTTAATTACTGCTTCAGCTTTATCACAAGTTTTTGCTTCTATTTCGTTGGCAAAATCATTCACATCTGCGTAGGCATTTATTATAGTCCCGTCCTCATAATAATATCTTGTTACTATGGGTAATCGGTTATAGCTTATGTAATCTTCAATATTTTTACCTGCAACATCAAATATATCTTTTAAAGTTTCTGGTAATGTAAACAGACTTGGTCCAGTATCCCAACGGTAGCCCTCCCATTTCTTTTCATTCAGCTTTCCCCCTGTATTTGGTTCAGCCTCTAGTACTAACACCGTTTCTGACTTCATTCTCCGCCTAATGGCAATAGCTAAGCCTGCTACGCCACTTCCTATCACAATATTGTCTATATTTGAATTCATAATCGCCATTTTAGTGTAAAAGAAAGCATAAATGTTGTATTTTGCAGTGATATTTGTTGCAATATAAAGTAATATTTTTTCTCTGATTATAAAATATAACAATTTATTAGTTTTTACTACCCCAATGTCAGCATTTATCAACCGCTATGCAACACCAAGACACTGATAAGCTCAACATTCTATTAGAAAAACTTCACCTTAATTCAGTTGATTTTAATTCTTTGTTTGACGAAATAGCAGATACACTAATGAATTATTATAGCGTGAAGACTATAAAGGGAAATTTTAGAATCACCGAGCTAGAGTTTTATATTTATGCACCTGGTCACGAAGACATCTACACCAACATACACGACTGTAATATAGGTTCCGGTTATTGGGAATTTGTAGCTCAAATAGATGAAAAAGAATTAGATAAAACCAGATTTAAGGGTATTCATATTAATTTAGGTAACGGTAATGAAATTTGTGGGGGAATATTGGTTTGTGGATTAGTAAAACTTGGCGATCCGAAACTAAAAAGCAAGGGCGCAAAGGATACTGTTGAGCTTATTCTAAATCATATTAATGATGATTATAAGTCCTTTGAGGTAATGAATCTAATGAACGGGGGCATTGGCTTTGATAAGGGGTTAATTGAATTAGTGCAAACAGACTTCAAAGCTGATAAAAAGGAATGTAAGCGTGAAAGACGTGCCATTTCTGAAAGTGTTAATTCCATCACCCAATTGCAATTGAAGCCACTAGGTAACGAGCCGATTACCGACTTGGAAAAAATGGAAACTAAAGTTAATTTTTACAAAGACTTATTATATAAGTACGTATTGAGCTCTAATTAAATAGGAACTCTAAATTTAAACTAATACGACCCTCTAATTGAAGTATAATGCTGTGGCTTTTGTACTTGTCTTCATTTATCAGAAAACCATTATTTCCAGGTTTAATATACGGATACAATTTCACCCAATTTTGATTGTTTAGCTCATACATTCCACTTAGCCTAAAACCGTAGTCAATGTTTTTAAGTAAGGGTGCACTAAATTGGTAAAACAATCCAATTGGTATGCTAAGTTTTCTATCTATCAGTTGAAGGTCTGGTTTGTTGGTCGAATTACTATTAAATCTTTGCCCGCTCATAATGGTCATACCTACACCAGTTATTACGCCATAGTGTTCACTAGCCATTTTTAAAATAGGCCTAGGTAACTTTTGCCCTATTAGAAATAGAAAACCGATGTTGTTATATTTTAAATTTATAACTTGATCGTTAGTACCACTTAATGGTAAAATAATTTGAGTTTTGGCAGACATAGATTGGAACTGCCCCTCTAGAGAGTACTTTCCATTTTTTGTCAACTTATTATAGGCTAAAGAATATCCATTCACTATTCTAATCTTATTAAACTTAGACTTCACTCCAGGCAGTGTGTTATTGTAATCATCTAACACATAGTTAATGCTTGGGATACTTATAAAACCAACTTTATAAGTAGCAGCAAAAAATTTTGTCGTTGTGTCTTGACCTGCGCTTAAGTATGTTACAAAGCAAAAAACAAAAGCGATAAATGATTTATTTATGGTCATTATCTTTAGTTATCTATCTTTTTTTACCTTTATTTCCAGCTTTGCTTGAGTCATAGTACGAGTCTGCATCAGCAAAAGAGAAATCTATGGTTCTACTCATTAGGTTGGCTTCCTCAACTACTACATATAGTTTATCGCCAAGGCTGTAGGTTCTGCCACTGTTTAAACCTCTTATTCTGAACAGCTCCTCTTCATACACATAGTTGTCATCCTTAAGGTAGCTAATTCGCACCATTCCTTCGCATTTATTCTCGATTATCTCTACAAATATGCCCCAGTCTGTTACGCCAGATATTATACCTTCAAATGACTCACCTACGTGTTCAGTCATAAACTCTACCTGTTTGTACTTAATGCTGGCACGCTCTGCTTCAGCTGCCCTTATCTCCATTTCTGTACTATGTTTTGCCATTGCCTCTATTGCTTCGGCGTCACTTCCCGTTACTTTAGCCAATTGGTCAGCTAATAATCTATGGGCTATCACATCAGGATATCTACGTATAGGTGATGTAAAGTGCGTGTAGAAATCAAATGCCAAACCGTAGTGGCTGGTTTTAGCAGTGGTATATATAGCCTTAGACATTGTTCTTATAGCCAAAGTACTCAACATATTATGCTCAGGCTTGCCCTCAGCATCTGTCAGAACCTTACTAATAGACTTTGCAACTGTTTTTGGACTTTTAAAATTAAGCTTATACCCAAATTGAGCTGCCAATGCTGCAAATGTGGCAACCTTTTTCTCATCAGGGTTGTCGTGAACCCTATATATAAATGGGCGTTCAGAATTTGAGTCTTTTCTACCCCTAGCCTTATACATATAGGTGGCTACTGTTCTGTTGGCCAATAGCATATAGTCCTCAATTAATTTGTGGGCATCTTTACGCACTTTCTTATATACTCCAGTTGGTTTACCCACACTGTCCAGAAGAAATTTGACCTCTTCAGTCTCAAAACTAATGGCACCAAGGCTAAATCGTAGTTCACGCATTTTATAGGCTAACATATTTAGTCTAAGCAATGCAATGCTATATTCACTTTCTTTACCTTCTAGTATTTCTTGAGCATCCTCATAGCTAAATCTTTTATGAGACTTAATTACAGTTCTTCCTAGCCATTGTCCAACTACATTAGCTTCATTGTCTAGTTCTACTATTACGCTAAAGGTCATTTTCTCTTCGTCTGGCCTTAGACTGCACAGTTCATTACTTAATCGCTCAGGTAACATCGGAATTACCCTATCAACTAAATAAACGGAGGTCGCCCTATTTAGTGCCTCAGCATCTAGTAGCGTTCCTTCTTTCACATAGTGGCTTACGTCTGCTATGTGTACACCTACCTCAATATTCCCATTTTCTAATTCTTTATAACTAATAGCATCGTCAAAGTCTTTTGCATCAGCAGGGTCTATAGTAAACGTCATCGTAGTACGCATATCTCTACGTTTTTTAACTTCAGCTGGGCTAAAATCTTCTTGAATGTCGTTTGCTTCTCTAATTATGTGAGCAGGAAATTCCTCTGGCAATTGGAACTCAGCTATTATGGCATTCATTTCTGCATTATGCTCACCTGGTCTTCCCAATACTTTGACTACTTGACCGATAGGACTTTTGCTGTCTTGCGGCCAATCAATTATTTTAACTAAGGCTTTGTCTCCGTTTTTACCTCCATTCAGTTTTCCGTGTGGAATAAATATATCGACACTAATTCTCTTATTATCTGGAATTAGGAAGTTAAACCTATCGTGCACTTGTAGAATCCCTGTAAATTCCGTTCTGTTTCTTTCTAAAACCTCAACTATTTCACCTTCTGGTTTTTTACCAGCCTTACGTGCATAGATTAATACTTTCACAGTATCGCCGTGCAGCGCTTGTTTCATTCTGGCAGGCATTATCATTACGTCTTCTTCCTCAGCATTATCTACTACTATGTATGCACCACCTGTCTTAGTGGCATCTACACGTCCTGTTACGTACATACTGGCATTTTGCATTTTGAATTTACCTATTTCTGGACTCTCTAAGTGGCCCTCAGTTACCAGTTCCTCCAGTATTTGAGATAGCATATCTCTGTCTTCGTGGGAATGAAGATCCATATTAGCGGCTAATTGCTTATATGTAAATGGTTGACTGCTAAATGTTCTAAGAGCATTTAGTATTTCAGACTTCATTTTTCGATGAAGTTTTGGGATATTCCCAGCCCCTTTGTCTTTATTGATACGAGTTTTATCTCGGCGATCTTGTTTTTTACTCTTTGCCATAAGATATTCAAACAAATATATACTTTAGCTGATGATGTTAAGATTAAGCTTAAGGCAAAGTATGAAATATGTGCTTAAAAATTTGAATTATAATTGAAAAATTTATTCTATTATTGAATTATTAACGGTTTCAATTCACGATTTATATGACTAAACTCAAGTTTACCCTACTATTTACCTTAATACTTGCCTTAATAATACAAGTGGCTGATGCTAAAGATAAAAAGAAAAAAAAGAAAGTGATTAAAAATGCAGGCCTAACCTACGTAAAAACTAGAAAAGATAAAACCACAGACAATTATCACGGTAGTCAAATAGCAGACCCATACAGATGGCTGGAAAATGACAAATCAGCTGAAACTGCGAAGTGGATAACAGATCAAAACGTAATTACCCAATCATTTTTAGGTAGGGCGCCCTATAAGTCTTTAATTAAGACCAAGCTAACCGAATTGTGGAATTATCAGAAGTTTTCAATTCCCATCAATAAAGGAAAACGAATATTCTATTTTTCAAATAATGGGTTGCAAAACCAAAGCGTACTATATATGAAGGAGGGTTCAAGTGGTACCCAACAAACATTACTCGATCCTAATGAATTTAGTACAGACGGTACAGTATCACTTGGGGGAATTGAGTTTAATAAAGCAGGTGATAAAATGGGCTATATCATAAACCGAAGTGGGAGTGATTGGCAAGAAATATATGTGTTAGATGTCAATACCAAAAAGACACTTAGCGATAAAATAAATTGGGCAAAGTTTTCTTCAATAGCGTGGAAAGGAGACGGATTTTTTTACAGCAGATACGATGAGCCAAAGAAGGAAAATGGTAGCGAACTATCAGATCAAAACAGCAATCAAAAAGTTTATTTTCATAAACTAGGTACCCAACAAAGTGCTGATAAATTGGTGTATCAAGACGTAAATAGACCAAATATGGGTTGGAGTGCTGCAACTACTAAAGATGAAGGTATGCTGATACTGTATGGTACAGAGGGTGCCAGTACTGGAAATGAATTGTATGTGAGTGATTTTGGTAATACACCTACTGACCTAAAGTTTAAAACCCTATATACAGGGGTGAAATATAACTACAGCGTAGTAGATGTATTTGCAGGTAGGCTTTTGATATTTACCAACAGGAATGCAGCAAGATATAAACTAGTACTAACTGACCCAAACTATCCTGATGCCGACCAGTGGATAAGCGTAGTACCTGAAGCTAAAGATATGGTGATGCAAAATGTAACTACTGCAGGCAAGCGCATAATAATTACCTATATGAAAGATGCCTATAACAAAGTAATGGTATATGACGAGTATGGTTCACTAACACAAGAGGTTGGTTTGCCCAGCATTGGAACTGTTGCAGGCTTTGAAGGAGAAAAAGAAGATGATGAATTGTTTTTTAGTTTTTCATCTTTTATTTATCCACCTACCATATTTAGTTATTCTATAAAGACTAATAACAGAACAAAATATATGGCTAGCGATGTGAAGTTTAACCCAGAAGACTACATCGTGAAGCAAGTGTTTTTTAGCAGTGCAGACGGTACACAGGTGCCAATGTTCATAATTCACAGCCGCAAGCTAAAACTAGAGGGCAATAACGTTACCTATCTATATGGTTATGGCGGGTTTAACATAAGTCTAAATCCTACGTTTAGTCCAGCCAGACTACTATTACTTCAGCAGGGCGGTGTACTAGCAGTCGTAAACCTGCGTGGAGGAGGAGAATATGGCGAAAATTGGCACAAAGCAGGAATGCTAGACAAAAAGCAAAATGTATTTAATGATTTCATTGCCGCTGCGCAATATTTAATTGAGAAAAAATATACATCTTCACAAAAATTAGCAATTGCTGGGGGTAGTAATGGCGGACTATTAGTTGGCGCCTGTATGACTCAAAGACCGGATTTATATAAAGTTGCGCTACCAGCTGTCGGAGTACTGGATATGTTACGTTATCAGAAATTTACCATTGGGCACGCTTGGGTTCCAGAATATGGCAGTAGTGACACTGCTGCTCAATTTAATTATCTAATAAAATATAGCCCACTTCATAATTTGAAAGTTAAGACTGCCTACCCAGCTACTATGGTTACCACTGCAGATCACGATGATAGGGTAGTACCTGCGCACAGCTTTAAGTACGCAGCTACCATACAGGAACACAATGTGAGTGAAAATCCTGTACTGATACGTATAGACAGTAAGGCTGGACACGGTGCAGGTAAACCCATCAGCAAGCAAATAGATGAATGGACAGACATTTACACATTTATGTATTTGAATATGGGCTTCACGCCAGACTTTAAGGTAATAGACAAAGAAGAAATAGAAGAGGAATAGTTTTAGGCATTATTATAGCAAATACGATAGTAATTAAGTAAAGCGTTACTATAGTATGTCCAAAGTATTCATTATAGGCTTGGTTTTCATCTACAGCTTAACATTATCTGCCCAAAAGGGCGATGAAGTTGAGGCTACCAATCATAGGGCAATAGATGAAAAAGTAGTTGAGCTAAATAGGCTAGGCGACAGCTTGCTAAATGCATTGAAGTTTAAAGATCGTCTAATAGCAGATACCAGCTTTATAAAGCTTTTTAGCCGAACCCTAAGGATGCCAAGTGCCTACACGTATAATTTTGATACCTTAACATTCATCAAACAATTAAAGTCTAATGACAGTAAGTTTAGACTGTTTACTTGGGCATTAGCATTTCCTAACAGTACCTATAGATATAGGGGCGTAATGATGCTACCCTCTGGCGAATACAATGGTGAATGCAAACTACTTCCTTTTAATGACGCAGGCGAGTCACTAGATAGTGCAAGCAGGCACACAGGCATTCTACAGCGCAATAAGTGGGTAGGCTGTTTGTATTATGATATCATTAGCCATAGAGTAAAAGACAAAACCTACTATACGTTATTGGGTTGGGACGGTTATAGGGCCATTAGCCATCGTAGAATTATAGAGGTCATAAGCTTTAACGAAAGTAGAGACATAGACTTTGGGGCAGATATATTTCTGGTGGGTAACAAGACTATGAACAGGGTAGTGTTTGAGTACAATGCTGAGGCTAGTATGGTGCTAAACTACATACCAAACCTTAAAGTAATTAGTTTTGATCACCTAGTGCCACCAGAATCAACTAAAGACGGTACACCACCCCTATTTACCTATGTACCAGATGGTACTTATGATTATTTTCAACTTAAGAAAGGTAAATGGATTTTTATGGATGGAGAATTTTTTGAAAAAAATAAAGGGAAAATCATCAAAGAGGCAGGTAAATAGTCAAGTTTAGTACCTTATTTTACCAACTATTACAAATAGAGATTCTAATGGAAAATCATCCTAAACCTATATTTTTAGTTACTGACAAAGTACCTGATGCCCTACTCTCAGAGATAGAAAATACAGGCTATACTGTAGAGTATCGGGAAGCCATACTTAACGATCACCTAGCTGGGCTAATTGGCAATTATACAGGCATTATAGTCAATACTGCAATGAAGTTGGATGCATTTATGTTGTCGCTGGCCAGTAAGCTAAAATATATACTTCGCCCAGGCAGTGGACTAGACAATATTGATTTAAAGTATTGCTATGAAAACGATATTAAAGTCTTTAATAGTCCTGAGGCAAATGCAGATGCCGTAGGCTGCCACACTTTAGGTTTATTGTTGGGGCTAAGCCGTCATATCGTTTCAGCCCATCAGGCGCTAACAGTCGGACTTTGGCAACGTAGAATAAGTACAGGTGATGACTTTCGGGGTAAATGTATTGGATTAATAGGTTACGGAAATACAGGTTCGGCTACAGCTAGGTATATGGCCGGATTAGGGGCGGAGATAGCTGTATATGATAAATATAAAACGATAACAGATACCAGTGTAAAGCAAGTAGAGTTAGACTATCTGTATGAGAATGCAGAAGTACTAAGCCTACACATTCCGTTGAATTCCGAGACCAACCATTGGATAGACCTAGACTTTCTAAAACAGTTTCAACGACCAATCTACTTGATAAATACCAGTAGAGGTTACATAATGAATACCAAGCAATTGCCAGAAGCACTAGACACAGGACTATTAAAGGGTGTGGCACTAGATGTATTAGAAAATGAGAAAATAGCCAATTACAGTTTGCAAGAAACAGAATGGTTGGCCAGAATGCTTGCTGACCCTAGAGTCATCATTACCCCACACATAGCAGGATGGACCCACACGGCTAGACACGAAATATTTATGACCGTATGGCGTAAGTTTTTAGATTGGAAGGCTGAAAATAATTAAAGATTTTAAATCATTGCACTACTATTTTTAAGTTAGAGTAATACTTAGAACCAGTACAGGTTAATTGCAAGATTTTAATACCACTAGCAATGCTGGGAATCGATATTTGTATCTGTCCATTTTATTTGAAGTAAATTTTCAATTAGCGGTTTTGTAACTTAAGAAGCTAAATATTTTTAACACAACTGCTCACGTTAACCAGTGATGTTTGATTAATCGCTAAGATTCTGCAAAGTAATGAAAGCTCACTTTTGCAAACTGTTGTTTTCGGTTCGATATTTTTATTAGTTCACCATCATTTTGTAATGTCTTTCGTGACCAGTCAGTATGAATATATCTCTAAATATATTTTTATATGTCTCAATTGTTCTGTCTTGGAATTCAATATATAAGTCGTGATTAATACAATGAGAACCATCATTTATCCAACTAGTTAAAGACCTGCAAATGTCTTGTTGTTCTTTTGTTTCAAATTTTACAATTAAATCGTCATTTACATATTTTCCACTAAGTTTAAAATAGTTTTCAATAATTCTTCTCAAAATATTCTGAATTGGTAAACTTGAATTTAGTCCCATTTTAAAAAAAATTAATAATTTCTTTATATTCCTTGGTAACTCCACTTTAACCAATGTCTTCCCGTTGGGTTAAAACTTTGAATTTCCATATTAGTTAGTTTTACTGGGTGAATAAATTCTAATCGCCTAGCTAATAAACATATAGACCTATCAGCGAAACTCGTTTTGCTTCCATATTTGGTATCGCCTACTATATGGCAACCCATATGCGCTAATTGTGCTCTAATTTGGTGTGGGCGACCCGTTTTAGGCATTACTTGTAGAAGATGTTGCCCATTTACCTCTTGTATATGCTTGTAGTCTAATATGGCTAGTTTGCTGTCCCCCTTTTGACTATTAAAGACCTTAGACTTGTTTAGGGTTGTATCTTTACTTATGTATCCCTCAAGGGTGCCACTCATAGCGGGTGGTTGATGTTCAACTATTGCCAAATAAGTTTTTTGTATATCGCGTTCTCTAAATAATGCACTAATTCTGCTGGCAGCTTTGCTGGTTCTGGCAAATAGTACCAACCCCTCTACTGGTCTGTCAAGTCTGTGTACCATACCTAAATACACATCGCCAGGTTTGTTATATTTCTCTTTTATATATTGTTTTACCAATACATCTAGACTAACATCGCCCGATGGATCGTCTTGAGTAGGCACTCCTGCTGGTTTGTGTATAGCTATCAAGTGGTTATCTTCATAAATAACATTAGCAACTGTAATTTTATCCATTTCTGTAATGTGTAATTATGTTGATTGAAAAAATGGTAGAATTTTTTTATTTTAGTATTGTTCAGATTCGTTGGGGAAAGTACCTGCCTTTACATCAGCGGCATATTGTCCTATTGCTTGTTTTATTTCTGTTTCCAGATTAGCATATCTGCGTAGAAATCTAGGGTTAAACTCTTGTATTAGTCCCAACATATCGTGCAGCACCAATACTTGTCCGTCACAATGTTTCCCTGCGCCTATGCCTATAGTTGGAATTTGAATTTCTTCACTGACTCTTTTGGCTAATTCAGCCGGTATTTTTTCTAACACCAGTGCGAAACATCCTAGGTCTTGCAGCAGTTTGGCGTCGCTTATTAGTTTTTCTGCTTCTACTTCTTCTTTAGCACGTACGGAATAGGTTCCAAACTTATAAATGCTTTGTGGAGTCAATCCCAAATGCCCCATAACTGGTACACCAGCCGAAAGTATCCTTTGTATGCTCTCCTTCACTTCAGACCCACCCTCTAGTTTTACAGCGTGTGCACCTGCTTCTTTCATTATTCGTATGGTGCTTTCTAGCGCAGTTTTGCTGTTTCCCTGATAACTACCAAAGGGTAGGTCAACTAACACCAAGGCTCTTTTTACGCCACGCAATACACTTGATGCGTGATATATCATTTGGTCTAGGGTAATGGGTAGGGTAGTTTCGTGCCCCGCCATTACATTACTCGCACTGTCACCTACTAGTATTACGTCTATGCCACCTGCATCTACTATTCTGCCCATTGTGTAGTCATAGGCTGTTATCATAGCTATCTTCTCCCCACTACTTTTCATATCAAGTAGGGTTCTGGTAGTTACCTTTTTGTAGTTATCTATTTTGCTCGTGCTCATTACTTTCTTTGCTTGCTAAGTCTTTTTACTTCGTCCTCACTCGCCTTAAGTTTCTTTGCTAAGGCTTCGTTTTTCTTTTTTTCTTCTTCGTATTTCTCCGCGTATATCAGGACTTGGTCGCCGTACTTATTCTTTTCTATTTCAGCCTTTATATCTTGATACATAGACACTTCAGTTCTTAGTTTTTGCAACTCTACTTCCTTTTGTTGCAGGGTAGCATTAGTTTTATCTAATTCTATACGTAGTGCAGGGTTTATATTATCCTTTATATATTGTTCTAGCTGCTCCTTATATTGTAACAGTGCTTCATACTCCTCTGTACAGGTTCCTAAGTTTAACTTTAAATCTCTGATTAACTTTCTTTGTTCAATTGGATCTAATGGGACTTCTGTATTTACTATGGCGATAGGCTTGGTTGTAGCTGTATCTTTGTTAGACTGATATAATTCGAAATTATCAAAATTGGCTGCTAATGTTCCCTTTATGTACAGTCCAGCTTTACCCAGATAGGGTTTTTTAATGTTAATACTGTGCACCAGCTGAGCATTTATATAACAATCTATTTTGTTATCTAGCTGGTTTAATTGCAGTGTATTTACGTTACCAGCACTTTTTATAAATCCAGACTTTACCCAGTATTCAGATTTTTCATCGCCTGTTAGGGAAATTAGATTGCCTTCATTATTTATACCAGTTAACTTAAATTGCCTTTTGCCATTAATTTCAAAAATGAAACCGGCAGTAAAGTTGTTTTGATCCTCCATTCGCTCTATATCTATAACCAAAGCGACAGAACCAGTTTCGTTTTTTTTCTTAATAATGTTGACATCAACCTTACATTGGAAAAAATTTAACTCAGGTCCTTCTTTTGGAATAAAGTAGGCAGTCTTATCTGCTACAAAGCATTCTGTGGAATATGCCCCATTTACTATGCTTAGCTGATAGGTTTTGTCAGACTTAATTGGCCACCTGTCTTTCGGAGTATTTTCATCCCAATAATCGGCAAATACCAGCTTATTACCAGCAATTGACTGGTCCTGTGCCAGTAGTTCCTGCCCGAAACTACATAGTAAAGCAACACTTAAGAAATGGGTAATCCCTATAAATGATAATAATTTTCTCAAAATTTCTGCTGGTATTACCTTTTGTCTTTGCAAATTTGCTTTAAAATGTTCAAACTGCTACAACACACATTGATTTTTACTGTATTGATTTGCTTGATATCTGCTTGCAGTACCGATTTTGAAGTAAATGAGCCTGGTAAAGAAATAGACGTTATCTATGGATTACTAGACCTAAACGACTCTGTACAATATGTTAGAGTAAATAAAGCATTTCTAAATACTAAAGATCAAACTGTATATGAGTTGGCTAAAGATCCTAATTACATATATCATCAAGACACACTATTAGTAGAGCTGATAGAAAATGGTACTAACAACATAAGATTGATAAAGACCAACAATTCCAGTAAAGATACGGGCATATTTGCTAGTCCTGCTCAAACGCTGTATAGAACACCATTTGGCACCATCTTAAATGAAAATTCAACCTATATACTTTCAGTTAAGAACACGAATACAGGTGTAATTGCTACAGGGAAAACCAGTGTAGTCGGTAGAACCAATCCAATTTATCCTAAACCAGAGTCTTCTATTACATTATCTGCTGACCCTAAGATTAACTTTCCTATTAATTTTCAGACAGGTAAGTCAGGATATTTTTATGATACAGACCTGATATTAAGATATACCAGAATTAGCAAGACCGATACATCCATTAGAACTACTGACAGCATAATATGGAACTGGCAACGCTACCAGTTTGCGAATAGTAATCAAGGTGGTGAGGAAATTAGAAATAATTTGAAGTATGACCAATTGGTTGAACTTATACTTAACACACTGAAAACTAACCCTGCTGAAAAAATAAGATTGGACTACATCAGGTTAAACATAGCAGGTGGCAGTCAAGATTTATACACTTATATTCAACTATATAGCCCAGCAACGGGCATTGTCCAAAAACGATCAGACTATACCAATATTAGCAACGGTTACGGTATTTATAGTTCTAGAAATAGAACCAGTTATAAGTTTTTTCTTAATACTATATCTAAGCGACTATTTGCAAGGGACAGTAGATTGCTAAAATATACTATAGTTGAGTATTAGAAGTGCTTAAAGCCACTTACTTCATCTAGTTTTATCTCGTTACCACCGTGGGTAATGTAGGTAAAGGTATCTAAGGCACCAGTAGTATGACCCACAGCCGTAAAGTCTGGTAAATTCTTTAATTTCTCATAGTCATCTATAGATACTGCCATAAGTAATTCATAGTCTTCACCACCACTTAGCACGCAGATGCTAGGGTCCATTCTAAAGCTAAGCGCCAATTCGCTGGTAGCCTCATCTATCGGGAATTTATCTTCAAATAGTTTACACCCCAATCCAGATGCCTTGGCTATGTGCATTGCTTCGCTACCTAATCCGTCACTTACATCTATCATAGCATTAGGAACTATATTCAGCTCTGCCAATTGATCTATTACGTCTTTTCTAGCTTCTGGTCTTAGCTGGCGTTTCAATATATATTCGTGTCCTTGCAACTCTGGTTGCATATCTGGAGTTTCTAGATAAACTCTTTTTTCTCGTTCTAATATTTGCAAGCCCATATAAGCTCCACCTAAATCACCCGTAACCACGAGTACGTCTCCGTTTTTAGCACCTGCACGGGTTACCATTTTATCTTTAGCTACTTTACCTATAGCTGTTAGACTTAGGCATAGACCCATACGACTGGTAGTTGTATCGCCACCTATCAATTCTACATTGTAATAAGTGCAGGCTGCTCTCATTCCTGTTAGTAAAGCATCAATTGCCTCAACTGTGAATTTACTACTCATAGCAATACCTAGGGTAAGATATTGAGGTGTACCATTCATAGCGTATATGTCTGATACTGTAGCTGCCACTACTTTATAGCCAAGGTGTTGTAATGGTGTATAGACTAAATCGAAGTGAACGCCCTCTACATACATATCTGTACTGGTTAAAGTTAATTCCTCATTAGACTGAAAAGCTGCAGAGTCATCACCAATACCTAAGACTATTTTATCATTCTTAATTGGAAATAACTGGTTTATTTTTTCAATCAACCCAAATTCCCCTAACTCTTCTAGTGGGGTTAATTTTTCTTGGCTCATACTATGCTTTTGTAGTGCAAAGGTACTCACATACCATATTGTTGCATAAATAGGTTAGAATTTCTCAATTTTTCAACTAGAAAAGGTGGTTTATCCCAATAGGAATAGAGAATGAAACTACTTTCTAAATGGATTGCTGTAAGCGGGGTTGGTCAGTAGGGTCGGGTCATCAAGTGTTTTGATGAAAGCCTTCAAAGCAGAAACTTCGTTCTGATCCATCTCCATCGTATTTGGATTGCCTCTAGTGCGTAGTTTTATATACATTTGGTCGTCCAGCGCATCGTATTCTGCTTTATTCATTTTACTACTGCCATCATTATAATGTTTTACAATGTCGTCTATAGTTTTAAATTGCCCATCGTGACCGTAAGGCGCAGTATAGCTTAGGTTTCTCAAGCTTGGTACTTTTGCATCACGTACTTGTCCATTATCTAAGCTAATGGTACCATTATTCATTAGAACGCGTAATACCTTTAAATTAGCCTCCTGTTGAAACAGAGGAAAAGTATGACAATGCCCACAATCTACACCACTGCCCGGTGCTTTAAGTCGGGTATCAGCTTGTAGTTTAGGATCGTTAGTAAATAGATCAAATCCCTTTTGCTCTAATGGAGTAAACAAGTCAAAATTCTTGGTTTTAGCATATTGGTCGTACTTACTATTGCCAGATACGATACTGCGAATAAATTGAGCCATTCCGACTACTGCAAGCTGTTTGCTGATTTTGGGTTTACCGAATTTATCTAATCCAAATGCAGCTTTAAACTTGGCTTGATACATAGGGCTATTTTGCAGTCTTTCCACTGCAACTTCCCAACTTAAGTCCATTTCTATTGGGTTAAATACAGGTTGTTCTATTTGTTCTTCAAGAGTTAATGCCCTGCCGTCCCAAAAGAAAGGACCTTGCTCAAAACCTACATTATATAGAGGCATACTGTTTCTATCGGTCATCCCACCGTGCACACCCATACTGAATTGTCTATCGTCTGTAAAGGCTAATGATTGTTTGTGACAAGAGCCACAACTAATTGTATAGTTTACGCTAAGAATTGAATCGTAAAATAAATGTCTGCCCAAATCGACGCCTTCTACCGTCATTGGGTAGCTGGTGTTGTCATAAAAAGTACCAAAACCGTAAGGTTTCTCTACTACATATTTGTTGGAACTGGCACCTGTGCTTAGGTCAATATTATCCGATTCTGGTTTGCAAGAGTGAATCAAAATAGCCATTGGTACTACTAACCAAATAACTAACTTCAAATATCGAAATGCCAAAGCTCTCTTCACTTTCTTTTTTTTTGTAATTTACTTTAACGTAATAGATTTGGTAAAGTTGTCAGCTACCAACTTTACAATTCTAACTTGATTTTGATCATCAGATTTAGAATCACTAATGTTATCCTTGTAAATGTCTAACTGATTGCCTGGTTGGGTAAATACGTTGTTCATATTTACTTCTGCTGTTAGGGTAGTAGCAGCGATATTAGTTAATGTAAAGTTTTTATTCAGTGAAAAACTTTGAGTTACAACGTCAGTACGTAGGTGATAACTGTATGGGTATGGAGTTGAATTACCAACTTTATAAGCATTACCCATCAGCGTTAGGTGTCTAAAGGTATTGTCCCAACTCCACCAAGTACCACGTTTATCGCTAAGAGGATTATTGTCAGGATATGATGTCGCCAATGGTGCGTTGTCGCCATCTAATTCTGCTGGTACACCTAGTACCATTTTTAATCCAGTATAATTACCAGAAGGCAAACTAAAAGTAAAGCTACTATTTACAGCCGTAGAGTCTGTATTCATCCAAGATTTTGGATTTACATTTACTAGTATCAAATCTTTAACCATAACCTCTGTACCATCATCTTTAACAGCTTTTATGTTATTTAGGTAAAAAGATAGTGTATTAAAGTTAAAGTCTAAGTCAAACGCTCCTAATGCAGTTTGTTGACCCAACGCCAATGTATTGCTAGAACTGTTAACAGTGGTAAACTTGATTGTAAAGTTTTGCTCTATTACCACAGGATTAATTATAGGCTCAATAGTTTGTTTGTCGCAAGAAGAAAAAGATATTATGCTGACTAGGCACAATCCTAAAAATTGAATTGAGGTAAATTTTCTCATTTATATATCTGTACTTATTGCAATAATGAAATATGGGTAAATTTAGTGCCATAATTCAATTAAAGCACTACATCCTATATTTTATGTTAGACTGTTAAGTTTTCAGATAGGTTGCATCTATTTTAACCTGTCTGGGTTATTGGTTAGAAATGCTTCCCAACTATTTTGTCGTTTTGCGGTATGGTCACTGAAATTGCCATTTTGCATAGCGTGACACATAGCTATAGCAAGCCCGTCAGTTGCGTCTAGGTGTTTCTCTGTATTTTGAAACTTTAGTAGGGTTTGTAGCATAGCCTCGACAGCACTTTTTGCAGCATTTCCGTTACCAGTTATGGCTTGCTTTATTTTCCTAGGACTATACTGATGTATGGTTAAGCCGTGTTGAATAGCTGCCCCAGTTATCACTCCTTGGGCCCGCCCTAACTTTAACATACTCTGTACATTTTTACCGAAAAATGGATCTTCTATGGCAACCTCATCTGGTTTATATGTTGCTATTATATTACATATATCGTGATAAAGCTTGGTTAATTTCTCTACTGGGTCAGTTATTTTACTTAGGTTTACGACGCCTAGGCTCAGCAATTCAAAGTTTTGCTTGCCCGTTTGCATTATCAGTCCATAGCCTGTTATTCTAGTTCCAGGGTCTATTCCCAATATTATCTTAGTGGACATAGTCTGCAAATTAAAGTATTATAAAAAGCATATTGTGGTATTGGTCAATAATTATGAGTTGCAGCTTTTAAAAGTATTAATTTTGAATTATTATGTTTGGGCAAATCATTTCTAGTATTACTTCTGTTAAAGTTAGCGCCCGAACCTACAAGGTATTCATATCAATCGTATCGCTAATAGGCTTAGTAATATTGGCCTACCAGTTAAATGAAAACGATAAGATAAAAAACCTATTACTAGAAAATAGAAATAAAGCTTTTACTATAAATGGGGCACTACTGCTGGGCAGCATTATTGTATTAGCAGTTGTAAATCAATTAATAGAAGCTTACAAATGGAAGTCTTTGCTGCAATCATTTGCTAAAATTAGCCTAATGAAATCTATGAGAGGTGTACTGGTAGGAAACTCAATTAGCATATTACTTCCCAATAGGACAGGCGATTTTATAGGCAGGGCAAGTGTGCTGAATTCTAGAAACCAAATAGCAGGTGCAGCTATGAGCATATTGGGTAGTTGGTCACAGTTGTTAGTTACCATATTATTTGGTACTACTGCCTGTATATTGTGGGTATATGGGCAAATTAATGTGCTCTATTTCATTGGTTTATTTATACTGATGCTAGTAGTTAATCTTAGTTTGGTGTATGCTTGGTTATCGTTACCACGCATTATAAAACACGCTAAACCATTAAAAATTAAGTTTATCAAGACCAGACGCTGGGCATTATTCGTGAGGAAGGGCAGAACAGATATGTTTTTAGCGTTAAGGCTGTCAATGTTAAGGTTTGCCACATTCGCTTTTCAATTTTACTTGTTTTTGGTATTTTACCAGGGTTATATCCCCATTTCTGTGGTATTTGTACCCATAGTTTTAATGTTTTTTTTACAGACCATTAGTCCTAGTGGTGCTATTAGCGAGGTGTTTGTACGGAGTATGACGACAGCCCTAATATTTTCTAGTTTGGGGATAGAGTACAGTGCTGTAACTGCAAGCCTGAGTCTATGGCTGGTAAATGTTGTAGCCCCAGCAATAGTAGGATATATGGTTGCAATTCCATTGGCTTGGCTAAGGACAGGTAAATATGGTAAATTGCGAACTTTAGGAAATCAATCCTGAGTGGGCTTAGTGGACTTTTAATGTATTTACTTAGACTAATACTTTTCATACTTGCTGCAATAGGTAGCGCAGGCTATGCCTTTATGTATTACGGCTTTATACGATATTGGAATAAAGCTAATAAAAGAATCAAAAGAAACGCAATAAAGTACAGCCAACTATCCAAGCCATTTGCCAAATTCAGCATTGTAATTCCTTGTCGAAACGAGCGCAACAATATAATGTCACTTCTTGAAGATCTAATTGCACAGGCGTACCCCAGCAGTCAGTTTGAAATAATAGTTGCAGATGATAACAGCGGTGATGACACTGCCCAATTGGTTCAAGCATTCATAGCTATTCACAGAAATGTTCAGCTAAAATTCATAGATAAAAATGAAGTAAATAGTACAGGCCTAAAGTATAAAAAAGCAGCCCTAACTGCAGGAGTCAGTCAGTCAAAATTTGATTGGGTACTCACCATTGATGCGGACGTGCGATTAAATGTTAACTGGCTACAAGCTTGGCACGTGGCAACAGTTGAACAGTCAGATAAGTATTGCATTACAGGACCAGTATTGCTAAACCCTGCTCTAAACAGACGACAACAAATAGAGCAAATTGAATTTATGGGGCTAAATGCTATGGCGGCCTCACTGATAGAAATGAAGAAACCTTTTCTAGCTAATGGGGCAAACTTTGCTGTAAGGCGAGACATTTTTAATAATGTAAACGGCTATGCTGGCAATGAAAATATAGCCAGTGGAGATGATGAATTTCTAATGCAAAAGATTAACCATCAATTCCCTAATAGAATTGGGTTTGCTATGGTACAATCTGCCCTAGTCAGTACACCTACTCAAGCAAATATGGCTAAGCTATTGGGTCAACGTAGGCGCTGGGTGAGTAAGAGTACCAAGTATGCGGGCAAGGCAAATACAATATTGTTGTCTGCTATATGGGTCTATCACTTATTCCTATTGCTATTGCTAATATTTAGTATAGGGGACACTAATTTCTTTAATGGCTTTGCCCTGCTATTGATATTGAAATGGGTGGTTGAATGGATATTTTTAAAAAAAGTGGCGCTATTTTATGGGGTAGAAATTGGTCGATTTAACTTTATGTTAGGCTCATTTTTTCACATTATTTATGTGGTCTTTATTGGAATATTGGGTAATATTGGCAGCTATAATTGGAAAGAAAGAAAACTAAAAATCAGATAGAATAGTGGAAATTACAGACATAGAATTTGCGGTATTGGGTGCTGTATATTTTGTAGAACCCTTTGAAAAAATACTAGAAGAGGTTCCCTTTAGCAAACCCATAGTTGCAGATGCACTTAAGATGATGATAGACAGAGGCTACATAACCCCGATGGTATGGGATGATGAAAGAAGTCTCCACGTCAGGACTTTTTTTTACGATACTGACAATATGGATGCCTATTTTTATCAGGCGACCAGGGCAGGATTAATTGTTCACACATCTTTATAGTGATATGAAGGCAGTACCACATCAATATAGCCCGAGTTGGTATGCTAGGCAACGATTTTTACAAAATAAGCCTGCTGTATTTGGACTTGGCTTCATCATATTTGTTAGCGTAATGGCACTATTGGGTCATCTGATATGTACAGATCCATCAGAAAATGCTAATAGGCAAATTCCAGAGATTAGCCTGTCTGCGCCAGGTAGCAACTATGATTTACTCAGTTTAGCTGAGCAAAATAAAGTGTCTTTAGTGCAAAAATGGTGGAGCGGCACCCAAGTTAAATCCAATAGAATTCCCATAAAAAGTTATAAAATAATTGGTAACACAGTACAATTAACACCGATAGATGGAGAACCACGCCAAATAGATAAAAAGAACTTTCAGTTAGAGAATTATTACAGCCTATTGGGAACAGATAGATTTGGTAGAGACATATTTAGCAGGATTGTATTGGGCAGCAGAGTTTCACTTGCCGTTGGCTTTATCGCAGTATTTATCAGTCTGATAATTGGGATTACACTAGGTGCATTTGCAGGGTTTTACCAGGGTCGAGTCGATGTTGTTATCCGCTGGCTCATAAATGTAGTGTGGAGTATTCCAACCTTTTTATTGGTTATGGCTATGGCTTTGGTGTTGGGTAAGGGTTATGTGCAGATATTTATAGCAGTTGGACTAACTATGTGGGTAGAGGTAGCCAGACTGGTGCGTGGGCAAATACTATATGTACGCACCCTAGACTATGTAAATGCAGGTAAAGCACTTGGCTATAGCCACATAAGAATAATATATAAACACATATTACCCAACATAGCTGGACCCATTTGGGTAATAGCAGCAACTAATTTTGCATCTGCCATAGTGCTAGAGGCTGGTCTTAGCTTTATCGGACTTGGGGTACAGCCACCATCACCAAGTTGGGGAGTAATGGTTGCCGAGAATTATGGTTTCCTAGTTATGAGTTCCGCCTATATGGCACTAATACCAGGGCTTTGTATTGCACTATTGGTATTGGCATTTAATATGGTGGGCAGTGGACTAAGAGATGCACAAGATGTGAAAACCCTTGTCTAAAAAAAATTATAGTCATTATTAACTATTTGGTATAGAATTCACCAGTTACGGTTATGGTTGCCGTCTTAAACTTACTCTCGGTATTGTAGGCGCCACCATAAGTATAATCCTCATTACTATTCTGAGCAGTTATTTGAAATACACCCATATATGATGATTTCAATTTGCCCAATTTATTGTTGGTATTTTCTGCAATGGCTTCAGCTCTGATTCTTGCATCTTTAGCAGCATCAGCTAATAGTTTAACCTTTAGGTCACTTAATTTGGTAAAGTAATATTGTGGGGCTATGCTACTTAGCTCTATACCAGACTGGATTAAGTTGCTAATCTCACGACTCACTAACTCAACCTTATCCATTTCTTTACTCTCAACTTTTATAGCCTGGGTTAGTCTATATCCGTTAAATTTATTTGAGATTAACTCGCCATTTACACCGTAGCTGGGGGTGTATTCTTTGTCTATACTTATGCTGCTAAACACTACCTGCTTCAGGTCTAGGCCAGACTTAGTCAAGTAAGATTTTACGGCTTCTTCGTCTTTCTTTATTTGGGCAAATGCCTCGCTTAGTTGCATTGATTGTCTATTATAGCTTGCATTCCAAACTATCAGGTCTGCTACAAAGTCTTTATTAGACGAACCAGTCACTGTAATAATCTCTTGAGCGCGATATTTACTTTTATAGGCATTTGCAGCTATAGCTATACCAATGATGATGGCCAAACTGAAAATTGCTGCTGATATGTAATTTTTCATAATATTTAGGTGACAAAATGTTTATATAAAACAAAACTAAGTAAAACTAACGGGCATAAAAAAACCTGCCCAATTAAATTGAGCAGGCTGTATAATGATGCTTAAAATAAGCTAGTTATTATTTGCTTATGACAATTTTACCAGTTTTTACACCATTTGCAGATTGAATTCTGTAGATGTATAAACCTGTATTAAGGCTGCTAGCGTCAACATTGTATTGGTGTACACCAACGCTTAACATTTGATTGTTCAATACTGTAGAAACAACTCTACCATTTAGGTCAAGCACTTGAATGCTAACTGGAGAGGCAACCTCTTGTGTGAAGCTGAAATTCACTTTGTCAGTAGCTGGGTTGGGATAAACGTTTACGTCAGTGATAATTTTGGTATCTGAATTTATAGCAGTCACTTGTGCATTACCTAAGTATGCTCTAGCTATAAATAATGAAGCATTAGCATTAGCAGTAGATGATGCAATAAACCCAATCTGCAAAGAATCTGGTGTAAGTGCAGATCTATA
>Ga0163144_10001336_pt1 | contig 58157 bp, 46 predicted proteins | sample OliLak19BULKMAT1_FD_123175 | JGI IMG/M metagenome (GOLD analysis project Ga0163144, IMG submission 123175) | Freshwater microbial mat bacterial communities from Lake Vanda, McMurdo Dry Valleys, Antarctica - Oligotrophic Lake LV.19.BULKMAT1 | ecosystem: Environmental > Aquatic > Freshwater >...
ATGCGCTTCCTGGCGGAGAACGCCTTTACCACGCCCGACTATCTCGTCACCCCGGACATTCTGCGGCGGATTGAAGCCGCGGGGGTGCTCGATCGCCTGCGGACGGCGCAGGGCAGTGTGGTCCGCTCGCTGGTGGGGCGGGCCAGGATGGAGCGGCTGGTGGAGTACGAGGCATTGGCGTCCGGTGGCTCCCGACCGTACACCGTGGCGGACCTGCTGGGAGAGCTGCGGACGGCGGTCTGGGGAGAACTGAATCGCCCCTCGGTGACCGTGGATGTGTACCGGCGCAACCTCCAGCGGGCCTACCTCGATGCCGTCAACAGCGAGCTGAACCCACCGCGGCTGGCCAACGCACCGGCCAATGCGCCGGATCCCCGACCCACCTCCGACACCCGCCCGGCGCTGCGGGGCGAGCTGACCGAACTTGATGCCCTGGCCCAGCGGGCGATTGCGCGGGCCGGCAACAGCATGACCCGGATGCACCTGCGCGATGTCCGGATGGAGATCGACCGGATCCTCAATCCCCGGCCGTAGCCCGACAGGCCGAGCGCCGCATCCCTGCCCGGTACCATCGGCTCGGGTGCGGCTCACGATCGGGATGGAGACGGTTTCGCGACATCATTGTGACGGCAACGCTGCCAGCGCTGCCGATCTTTGCCCATGGTGCCGCCCCTTCCCTGGTTTCCCGCCTCCGGCGGGACGGGTCCCCGCAACCCGCGAACGCGCTGGGAGTTTCCCCCACGGTTGCGCCCCAACGCGACGCTGGGCGTCCTCGATGTTACCAAGTACTTCGGGACGACCAGCGGTGGGATCAAGACCTACCTGCTGGAGAAATCCCGGTATGTCGCCACCCGGCCGCACCTCCGCCAGATTCTCGTCATTCCTGGGGCTGCGGATGAAATCGTCACCGGGGACGGGTGGCGGTCGTACGCCCTGCGGGGTCCTCGCATTCCGGCCCACCCTCCCTACCGATTCCTCCTTGCCACCCGGTCATTCCGCCGAATCGTTGAGCACGAGCGCCCTGACCTGATTGAAGTCGGGAGCCCCTTCCTGGTGCCCTGGCTGACTCGACTGGCTAACCGCCGACTCCAGGCGCGGACGGTCTGGTACTACCACAGCCACCTGCCAAGACTCGTCGCGCCGGATCCCGCTCGCGCCTCCCGGGCTCACCACATCGCCCAGCGGGCAATGGAACGCTACGTCCGCTTTCTCGGCGGGCAGTTTCCGGCGGTCATCTGCGGGTCACGTTTCGCCGCGAGGGAGATCGCTGCCTTGGGGGTGCGGCGGGTGGTCCGGATTCCCATGGGCGTGGACCTGGACCACTTCCATCCGGGCCGGCAGGCCAACGGGGCACGCCTCAGTCGGGAACTTGGCCTTCCTATCCGTCCTTTTGCCGTGTTTGCTGGGCGGCTCGCCGAGGAGAAGCGGATTGACGTGGTACTCGACTCGTGGCCAGAGGTGGAACGCAGGACCGGCTTGCGCCTGGTCATCGCCGGTGCTGGACCACACGCCGACCGGCTCCGTGCTCATCGGCATGCCGGGAGGGCCACATGGCTGCCGTGGCAGGACGACCGGCACCGGCTGGCCGACCTCCTGGCACTGGCCGATCTGTACCTGGCCCCTGGCCCGTCGGAAACGTTCGGGCTGACGGTGGTGGAGGCGATGGCGTCTGGTACGCCGGTCGTGGCGGTGGACGCCGGGGCAGGGGTGGAACTGGTCCGGGACTCAGGTGCGGGATGCTGGTACCCCGATGGCAACCCGGAGGGGGTCGTGGCTGCGGTCACCGATCTCCTGGAAGCGGGCCCCGCCCGTCTGGGTCAGGTGGCTCGCGCCTTCGCGGAAACGCATCACGCATGGGAGAGCGTCTTCGATCGCACTTTTGCCCTGTACCAGCAGCTGGTAGAGGGAAGGCCAATCGACACCGAGTCGTCGGCTTGATGACCGCCAGTGGGATCGCGATGGCCCTGGTTCTGGCTGCACTGGACCTCGCGGCCCGAACGGCGCGGATCCGCTGGCTGCTGGGGACCCTCGGTGTCTCGCTGCGCTGGTGGGATGCACTGCGCCTGAACAGCTGGGCCGATCTGGCCGCAGCGTTGACTCCGATGCGGCTCGGCGGCGAGCCGGCACGCTTTGCCGCGCTCCGGCTCTTCCAGGTGCCGATGCGTCCCACCGTGGCTGGTCTGGCCCTTGAGGTGATCGTCGCCACCCCGACTACCTGCCTCCTCGGACTGGCAATGTTTGGCTTCTGGGGGCGCAGCTGGCTTTCCACCGCGGCGGGTGGATTCGGCGGAGGGATGGCGTTGGTGCTGGGGGCCAGCTTGATCCTGGGCGCTGGGCTCGGCTGGTGGTGGCGCCGCAGCCACAGATTGACGGAGCCTTCCCCGACGGCGATACCCCGCCTCACCGGCGTTGCGGTACTGCTGATCTCCCTGACCACCGGGGCGAGCGTCCTGTGCCGCGTTGCGATCCTCCCGGTTCTGCTCGGGGCAAGTGAGGCCGGTTCGGGCCCGGGAATCCTCCTGCTGGAATCCTTCGTGCTGTTGTTCGGTCAGGCGCTTCTGCCGATGCCTGCTGGGGGCGGCATTGTGGACACCGCCTTCCTGCACGGCGCGGCCGGTGCGGCGGGTGTGACGACCCTGCTGGTCTGGAGGGCTTGCACGACCGGCCTGGGAATGGTCCTCGGCTCGGTCTTCCTTGTCCTTCGGCTGGTCGGCAGTCGGCTGCGGCCGCGAACCGGGTCAAGCCGCCTGGGGACGCTGGCTCCCTCGGGGGCCGATGATGGCGGCGTAGTGCTCGAGCAATCCGTCCAGCACCGGCCCCCACTCCCGCGCCATGGCGGTAACCCGGCCACCTTCTGCCAGCCGACGACGGAGGCGCCCGTCGGCGAGTAGCCGGTCCAGGCCAGAGACCCAGGCGGTGGGGTCTTTGGCATCCACCATCCAGGCGTTTTCCCCATGCCGTCCGAAGTCGAGCACCCCACCCGCCGAGACGGCGAGCGGGGGCACCCCACTGGCCATCGCTTCCAGGGTGACGTTCCCGAAGGTCTCAGTTTCGGAGGGCATGGCAAAGACATCGGCCGACGCATAGGAGACGGCCAGGTCGATCCCTGAGCGTGTCCCGGTCAGGTGCACCCGCGGCAGCCCGGACCGCCGAATCGTTTCCTCCAGTTGGCCATGCCCTGTGAACACCAGATGTGCCCGTGGATGGAGGCGGGCAATCATCGGCCAGGTCGAGAGGATGCGGTCGATGCCCTTTTCCGGGGCGAGTCGCCCGACATACGCAACCAGCATGTCCTCGGGCCCGATGCCGAGCCCGCAACGGTATTGCGGGGACCGGTACTCGGGGCCGAATTGATGGGTGTCCACCCCGCGGGACCAGATCCCGGTGTGCCTGATGCCCCGACGTTGCAGGTGCACCTCGTATGCAGTGCTTGGAGCGAGTACCCGGCTGGCCTGGCCATAGAACCAGCGCAGGTAGGCCCATCCCACTGGGAGCGCCCAACCCATGCGATAGCGTGAGGCGTAGCGTTCGTAGTCGGTATGAGCGGAGGCGATGATCGGGAGCTTCAGTCGCTGGGCGATCCGGAGTCCCGCCAATCCCATCGGGAATTCGGTGGCCAGGTGGACAATCTCCGGGCCGAAGCGCTCGAGGTCCCCCTGGACCTCGGCACGATCAGGTGCCGCCCATTCCACCTGCGGCGAGAGATGGAACGGTTGGCTGCGGCTGGTGTGCAGGTTCGGATCTGGCCCCGTACCCGGGAGGGCGGGGTAGGTGGCAGAGTACACTCGGATCTGGTGCCCCCGCCGGCGCAGCGCGTCGGCGGTCCGCTTGAGCGTGAGGGAGACCCCACTCACCATCGGAACATAGACTTCGGTGAAGAGTGCAATTCGCATGACTGGACTCCGGGGTATGCTGGCCCGATCGCCCGATGCCCCTTCGGGTGACGGGGCAATCGGATTTCCCGGAAGAATGGTCGGGCTCCGTGACGATTCCGGGAACTCCCAGTCACCGCGAAGTCACAACCCCATACCGATTCAGTGATTCCTCGGTCGGGCCCACACGCGCTGGCGGGCGCCGGCGCAGACTTCGTGATAACTCACGTCCAATCGGTCCAGTTCGGCGGACCAGCTGAGCGCCTCGGCGGTCTTCCGGGCGCCCAGCGCAAGCCGCTGCCGCAGCAGCGGGGACTCTGCCAGGCGGACCAGTGCGGTCGCCATTGCCGTTACGTCTCCCGGTGGGAATGCGAGCCCGTTCTGATCGTCGCGAAGATGGTCGGCGACTCCACCGGCCGGGGTGGCCACCAGGGGCAGGCCGCTGGCCATGGCCTCGAGCACGACGAGACCCAGCGTTTCCGTCTCGGAGGCGAACAGGAAGGCATCGGCACTGGCATAGAGGCGTGGCAGCACTGTGGCTCGGTCGAGGTTGCCCAGAAAGGTGACGTGCTGATCGGCCTGCGCCCGCAGGGCGCGCTCCTGCGGGCCGGCGCCAGCGATGATCAGGTGCATGGGCAGGCGACCGGCACAGGCCAGCCGGGCCTGGCGGAAAGCCGAGAGGATGCGATCGACTCCCTTCTCGGGTGCGAGTCGTCCAACGTGGAGGAAGAGCAGGGTCTCATCGGAGACATAGGCCCGCCGGAGCGTGCGATTCGCCTTGGCAGGATGAAAGGTCGCGATGTCGACACCGCGCCCCCACACCTCAACCTCGCTGACACCCATCCTGCCCAGATCCTCCCGCGCTGGGTGACCGGGGGTGTACACCCGGAGACTGCGGCGATGGAACCGGCCCAGGTAGCTGGCGACCGTGCCCTGGAGCCAGCCGACTCCATAGCTGCGAGCGTAGCGGGAAAAGTCGGTGTGGTACGACGACACCGCCGGGATGCCGAACTGTCGGGCGGCCCGTTGTCCCATCCGTCCGATCATGAACTCCGTGGCGGAGTGGATGATGCTCGGCTGAAATCGTCGAACCACTCCTGCCACCGTGCCACCGGCCGGGCTGGCCAGTCGCAGGTCTGGATAGAGTGGCATCGGTACGCTGGGGACCCCCGTCGTCGGGGCCGCACCAAGCGCCAGTGTCTCGGCTTGAAAGGGATTTTCCCGGATGGCCGGATAGCTCGGCGCGATGACCTCCACCTCCCAGCCGCGCGCGTGGAGCCCTGCCACCGACAGGGCGGTGACCACCGAGACCCCGTTCACCTGGGGCGGGTAGGTGTCGGTACAGTACAGCGCCCGCAGGGGAGGCCTCCCGTGGTCCATCCCGGAACAATGGCGTTTGCATGTCACCTTGGTGTGAACATGGTGTCACGACTGGCCAACACTTCCTGTCCGACCCTTGAGACGGAACCGGCACCTGCCTGTCTCCCTGCCGTGACGAAGCTTTCCAACATTTCCACACGAGGTTTCGGTTGTCCACATGGACCCGGAGGGGCAATGCTGGCTCCAGTTGGAATCAGACGAGTGGTCGTGGTCATCCTCGACGGACTGCGGGCGGACGCCATCCCGCTCTTCGGCCTGCCGGTGCTGGGGGGGCTTGCCTCAAGAGGTGCCGCCACCTTTGGGGCCCGAACGGTGTCGCCGAGCATCACGAACGCGGCGCTTACCTCCCTGTTGACCGGGGTTGGTCCCGCAGTACACGGCCTGGCTTCGGACCGCATCGCCCTCCCTCCCGATCCGCGGCGGCTGACTCCGCTGCCCAAAGTGCTGCGGGCCGGTGGTGTACCAACCCTCGGCTTCCGAGGCGGCCTGCCCTTTGCCTTTCGTGGTATCGGAAAGCGGATCGCTCAGGGGCTCGGGGCGGAGATCAGCTTCGGGGGATCCTGTGCATCTGAAATCCTCGATCGGGCGCTGCCCTCACTGGGTCGTGAGTCGTCTGGAATGTGGCTGCTGCATTGGCCGGACGCGGATACCGTCGGGCATGCGTCCGGATGGTCCTCGCAGGCCTATCTCAAGGCGGCACTCGAGTACGATGTGATGGTCGGGCGGCTGCTTCGGGAAACTGGCGCGCTCCGTGATCCCGGCACCGTGCTGATCCTGCTGGCTGATCACGGTGGGGGAGGACGGGTGGCCAAGGACCATGCCAGCGACCATCCGCTGGACACCTCGATTCCATTGATCATCGCTGGCGGGCAGGTAAGGCAGGCTGACCTGGGGCGCGGCTGTTCGCTGCTCGACGTCCCGGCCACGATCCCATGGCTATTCGGCCTGCGGACGCCGAGCGGCTACCAAGGCAGGATCCTTCGGGAGGCGTTCCTGCACCAGTCGGACGGCCTGATGGCGATCCGGGCGGCCGCGTGACCGCGCCGATGCCCGGGCTGCTGGACCGGCTGGATCACCACGACCGCCGCTTGCTCCAGCGCTGGATCCTGTCCGACGGCTACTCCCGATCGGCCCGGGCCGGGTGGGTGGTCGTGACCCAGCTCGGCAGCACGATCAGCGTCGTCCTGGCGGCACTGCTCATCCCGCTGCTGGTGCTCCCGGACCGTGCGGACGCCTGGCTGCCTGCCGCCGTATTGACGATCTCCTTTCTGATTGCCCAGCTGATCAAACGCTTGGTGCAACGTCAACGACCGGACGAGGTGTCGATCATCGCCTGTCCCGACCGGTTCTCCTTTCCGTCCGGGCACGCAACCTCCAGCATGGCGATCGGGCTCGGGCTCGGGGTGCTGGTCCCAGCCGTGGCGCCGATCGCGCTGGCGCTGGCGCTCCTGGCCGGGGCGAGCCGAGTGGTGCTCGGGGTGCACTATCCTGGTGACGTGGTCGCCGGGCAGTTGATCGCTGTCGCCACCACCGCCGCGCTGCACGGCGTGCTCTAACCGGGGTCGGCGGGGCCGCCGCCCGGCAGGGCCGCATGTGCCCACGGACGGTCGGCTGGTCGACCCTGCTACCCGGACACTTTCGCTATCTTCCGGGGTCTCTCACGGGATTCCCCCATGCGTCGATTGTCCCTGTCTTGCCTGGCTCTGATGCTCCTTGCCCCGGCCCTCCCCGCCCAACGCACCGCCAAGCCGCCGCTCCATGGGCGCCACTGGATGGCCATTACCGGCAAGCCGCTCGGCGCCGCCGCCGGGGCCCGGATCTTTCAACAGGGTGGCAACGCCGTCGATGCCGCCGCGGCAATGCTCGGTGCCGTGGCCACCATGTGGGATGTGCTGAGCTGGGGGGGCGAGACCCAGGCGCTGATCTACCATCCCGGGCTCAGGAAGGTGATCGGAATCAACGCGCTTGGCTGGGCACCAAGCGGTGCCACGCCTGAGTACTTCGCCGCCAAGGAACTGACCAACCCCCCGGAGTACGGCGTGGACGCCGCCGTGACGCCAGGCACCCCGGGCGGGATCATGGTGATGCTGGCCGAGTACGGCACGATGTCCCTGGCCCAGGTGCTCCAACCGGCCATCGAGATGGCCGACGGCTATCCGATCGAGGCCCTGACCGCCAACAGCATCGAGGCCCAGAAACGTCGGCTGGCCGAGTGGCCCTACTCCCGGGCCATCATGCTGCCTCACGCCGGCCAGGACCGCGAGGCGCCCGAGGCCGGGGAGATTTTCCGCCAGCCGGAGCTGGCCGTGATGCTCCGCTCGCTGGTGGCGACCGAGGCTCAGGCGCGCCGGGCAGGGAAGGATCGCAAGGCCGCGATCATGGCAGCGTATGACCGATTCTACCGGGGCGACATTGCGGCTGAGTACGTCCGCGGGGCGCGGGAACAGGGATCCCCAGTGACCTTGGAGGATCTGGCCACCTGGCAGGTCCGGATCGAGGAGCCGGTCTCCACCAGCTACAAGGGGATCGAGGTCTACAAGCTCAATGTCTGGACCCAGGGCCCGGTGCTGCTCCAGGCACTGAACCTGCTCGAGCTGGCGGATGTCCGCGCGATGGGGTACAACAGCTCACGCTACCTCCACGCCCTCTACCAATCGATGAGCCTGGCCTTTGCGGATCGGGATTTCTATTACGGTGACATCTACACCGCGCCGGAGGAACCGGTGCGCGGCCTGCTCTCCAAGGAATATGCCCGCCAGCGCTTTGGGCAGATCAGTTGGGAACGCAACGATCCGGCGGTGCGCCCCGGCGATCCCTACCCCTTCCAGGGTGGCACCAACCCGTTCGCGCGGTTGCTGGCCGAATGGAGCGTCAACGGACCACGCGCCGAGGCTGACCGTGCCGCCATCCCGAGTCCGGCCGACGACGCGGCGTTCAGGGAAAGCTTTTACGCCGGGACGACCTCGATCCAGGCCGCCGACTCAGCCGGCTGGGTGGTGAGCATCACCCCCAGCGGCGGCTGGGTGCCGGCGGTCATTGCCGGCAGGACCGGGATCGGGATGAGTCAGCGGGCCCAGAGCTTCGTGCTGCGGGCCGAGGATGGACCGTACAACGTGGTGGCGCCCCGGAAGCAGCCCCGGGTGACCCTGACACCGACCCTGGCGCTCAAGGATGGGGTGCCGTTCCTGAGCTTTGCCGTCCAGGGCGGGGATTCCCAGGACCAGAACCTGCTGCAGTTCTTCCTCAACATGGTCGAGTTCGGGATGACGGTGCAGGAGGCGACCGAGGCGGCCAACCTGAACAGCTTCCAGATGCGGACCAGCTTCGGGGACCATGCTACTCGACCCGGCCGCATGCTGCTGGCCGAGCGCGTGCCGGAATGGGTCCGGGCCGACCTGCGTCGGATGGGCTATACCCTGGAGTTTCAGCCGCTGACCAGCGGGCCGATCAACGCCATCTGGTTTGACCGGAAGCACGGGACGTTCTGGGGGGGCTCTTCGAACTTCGGGGAAGACTACGGCATTGCATGGGAGTGAGAGGGCGGGGAATGGGGAATCGGGAATCGGATAGTCGAGGCAGGACGCGAGGCGCTGGTTGGGCACCATCGTCCGTTGCCATTCCGGAGCCCATTCCCCATTCCCCGCCACTACTCCACCGGCCGGAACCGCACCCCGAATCGATTGATGTAAGCGTCCAAGGTGCCAGCGGCTCCCGATTCCACCCCGAAGATCAACCAGAGTTGCCCCGTCGAGCTGGCCCGGATCCGGAAGGCGTCCTGGCCGGAGTGGCGTGCCCAGGCTGCGTACGGCCCGTTGGGGATGCAACCCACCGCGTTGTTCCGCAGGTCGCCCAGGGTCCGGATCGTCGGCCCCCCCGTGGCTTGCTGTCCCTTGTCGATATTGAGGCGATACGTCCCACTCTGATCCACGGTGCGCACCGGCTCGACGTTGACCACCCCGGCCTTGAGCCAGGTGATCGGCCCGGCGCCCGAGGTGCAATCCCGCCCGAAGTTGCTGATGTATTCGAGATCCACTCCGATCGAGTACTCGGCATCGGGGAGGAAGCCGTCCACCACGCGATACCAGTACATGAAGATGTCGGAGCTGACGTTGTCGGCCTTCAGGTACAGCGCCGGTGCCTGGTCCAGGGTCTCCTGGGGCCTGATGCGGACATCGCCGATGAACCCGACGGTGGTTTCCTGTGCCGCCGGGTACTCGACCGCCCCGGCACTCCATCCGCTCACGGTCTGGCCCGAGCCGAACTGGTAGTCCGCAATGAAGGAGTTGTCGGGCTCGCCGTTGTCGAGCAGGCAACCACCGGCCAGCGTGGCGGTGAGGCCGACCGTCAAGATATGGCTGGTTCGCATCGTGTTCCTCAGCGCTCGTTCAGGGACTTCGGGGAGGGGCCTGGCTAGCGGCCCAAGGCACGTAGGAGACGATCGGCAAGCCATTCTGCTTCACGCTTCTCCCGGATGGCCCTGCCCAGCACCACCCGGCCACCGCTTCGCCGGACCAGCGCCAGGTCGGCATAGTAGCGCGCGTTGGCCTGCATGCTGGTTTGGGTGGCGATGTCCAGGACATCCGAGGTCGGCACGTGGCGGGTCCGGCCCAGCCCCAGGAACCCCTGAGTGATCTCCATCCCGTCCATCGTGGCCAGGATCTGGCTGGTGCCGAACCACAAACTGGCTGCCGCGAGGCCGATCGCCGCGCCGACCAGGCTCACCGCCCACGCCAGGAGTTGGGGGGCCTCGGTCCACAGCAGGAAGACCCCCAGCCCGCCAAAGAACACCGCCGAGGCGGTGACCACCAGCGCCGGGACCAGGTGCCGGGCCGCCGGCAGCCACACCTCGGTGCCATGCTGGGTGGTGGTGACCAGGATCCGTGAGCTCGGCGGCTGAACGTAGTCATCAAACCCGACGGCGATGGGAATATCGCTGGCGGTAAGTACCACCCCAGCGGGCGGGGCAAAGACCGGCACCTCGAATCGGGCGCGGTAGTCCACCCCTGGGATGTCGGCGTTGGCCTCGAGCCGCCAGCTTACCCCGCCCGTCCCCGGCAGTGGTGAGGAGGCTGGCGCCTCCGGCGGCAGCCGGAACGCGAAATGAATGACCGTCGATCCCCCGTCCCGGAAGGTCCGGACGACATCCAGCTGCGATTCCCACACGACGTCCCCCTCCGTTTCCCCTTCGTCCACCCGGATGCATCGAAGCGATACCGGGATCCGGGGGGCGGCATGGAGGTCGAGTGAGGCACGAATCCGCCCCGCCAGGGTGCCGCCCAGGAAGCCGGGGAATGTCTCCAGCTCCAGGGCCGAGGTGCCGTACCGCCGATGGTGCAGGGTGTCCCGAATGGCGTGGGCCAGGAGTCCGATCCCGATGGCACCAAAGAGGGTCACCAGCCACAGGGTCGGCTCCCCGGTGCGCAGTGCTTCGCGCACCGCCAGCAGGGAGGAGGGCAGGGCAATGGCGTTCCAGAGCGCGGCCACGAACCAGGAAGCGATGACCTGCTGCCGGCTGGTGTCGGAGATCGGCCCGTCGGCCCAGTCCTCGCGCCAGCGCCATGGCTCCTCGGGCCACGCCGCCTGGCGCTGGGCCAGCCGGCGCTCCCGTGCGGCGCGGCGGCGAAAGCCGAAGTGCAGGCTCAGGCCGACCACGATCCCTGCCAGCCCCAGTCCCCCCAGGATGATGGCCAGCGTCCAGCGGCCATCCACCGCTTCGGGGATGCCCAGGGCCAGGGCGAGCAGGCCGCCGAGGAGGAACGGGATCGGGAAGACCGTGGCGCATCCAGGCATCGGGGAAAGGTAACTCCTCCTGCGGCGCGGAACCCAGCGTTACCTTTCCCGCCATGCCCACGCGAAACTGGATTGCCCTGGCCCTGACCGTGGTATCGGTGGCGCTCCTCCTGCCCGGCCTGCAGCAGCCGATGATGACCATTACCGCCTCCATGGAGATCATGGGCGTCAGCCGTGAGCTGTTCCGGCAGACCCAGAGCGTCATCGAGGCGGTCAGGAGCCTGCACGAGTCCGGCAACGACTTTGTGGCCGGGTTGATCCTCTTCTTCAGCGTGACTGTGCCGTTCCTCAAGATCGCCGCCGTGGCGGTGATCCTGGGCATCCGACGCCCGCAGGCGCGGTATCGGCTCTACCTGCTGGTCCGCTCGATCAGCAAGTGGGCCATGGCCGACGTGTTCGTGGTGGGGGTGTTCATTGCGATGCTGGCGGCCAAGGCCACCGATAACCTGGATGCTTCGGCCGAATCGGGATTCTACTATTTCGCCGCCTACTGCCTGGTGTCGAACCTCGCCTTCCAGTTCCTCACGATCCCCTCGCCAGGGGAACCGGCGCCGAAGGTGTCCCGGAAGGGTTGAGCGTCACCCGGGCGTCCACCACCAGGCAGCCGGTGCCGAGCGCCAGGACTGGATTGAGGTCGATCGCCGCGATCGTCGGGTACTCCTCGGCCAGCTGACCCACCCGGATCAGCAACTCACCGAGGGCTTCCCGGTCCGCTTTGGGAGCCCCACGAGGCCCTTCGAGGATCAGGGTGCCGCGGATCCCTTCGAGCATCTCCTGCGACTCGCGCGGGGTGATCGGTGCCATCCGGAATACGACGTCCCGGAGCACCTCGACCAGGGTCCCGCCCAGCCCGAACATCAGCAACGGCCCGAAGCCCGGCTCCCGGCTCATCCCCACGATCAGCTCGACCGGGCTGTGCCCCTGCCGCTGGATCAGGACCCCCTCCACCACGGCATCCGGGTAGGCTCGGCTGGCTCCGTCATGGATCCGCTGCCACGCCATGCGGATCCCTGCTCCGTCCCTGATCCCGGTATGGACGCCATCCGCCTCGGTCTTATGGCTGATGGCTGGCGCCATGACCTTGCAGACCACCGGCCACCCCAGCTGCTCGCCGAGCGCCACCGCCTCTGCCACCGATCGGGCCATCCTCGCCTCCGCTACCGGTACCCCGATGGCGGTGATGAGGTCGAGCGCCTCCAGTTCAGAGAGGCGGTCTGCCCCGCGCTCGTCTGCGGTTGCCAGGATCTTCCGGATGGCCGTGTGGTCGAGTTCCCGACGGGCAACCTCTCGCGGCGGGCGCTCGCGCCACTCGCGATACCGGTTCTGGGCCGCGATGGCCCGGGCGGCAGATTCGGGGAAAATGTAGGCCGGAATCCCGGCGGAGTGCAGGGCCGCCCGGCCCTGGGGCAGGCCCCTATGGCCCATCAGGACGGCATACACGGGAGTCTCCGGATGGCGGCCGGCCGCGGTGGCGATGGCCTCGGAGACATCTTCCTGGCGGACCACCAAGGGGGGGACGAAGATGGCGACCACGGCGTCCAGCCCGGCGTCGTCCAGGAGCGCGTCGAGGGCGGCACCGTAACCGGCTGGGGTCGCCGAGGCGATCATGTCGACCGGATTCCGGAGCGAGGCCTCGGGCGGAAAGAGCGGGCGGAGTCGATCCACCGTGCCGGGCGCCAGCTCTGCCAGCTCCAATCCTGAGTAGTCGAGTGCGTCGGCGGCGAGGATCCCCGGGCCGCCGCCGTTGGTCAGCACCGCCGTTCGCCGGGAACGCGGCAGCTGGCGCCCGCTGAAGGCGATCGCCAGGTCGAATAGCTCACCGATCGTGCGCGCCCGGAGCACCCCGGCCTGCTCCAGGAGGGCCCCGACCGCCGCATCGCTGGCCGCCAGCGCTCCGGTATGACTCGTTGCGGCGCGGGCCCCGGCCCGGGAGGCCCCGGACTTGACGACGATGATCGGTTTCTGGCGGGTGATCCGGCTGGCAATCTCCAGGAATCGGCGCGGGTTGCCGAAGCTCTCCACGTACATCAGGATGACCTCAACCTCCGGGTCATCCTCCCAGGCCAGGAGGAGGTCATTGCCGCTGACGTCCGGCTTGTTCCCGATCGACACGAACTGGGAAATCCCGATCCCATACTCGCGGGCATGGTCCAGCACACTCAGTCCCATGCCACCCGACTGGCTGACAAACCCGATCCGGCCCTGGGGAGGTAGACTCGCTGCGAAGGTGGCATTCAGCTTGACGTCGGGATGGGTATTGAGCACTCCCATGCAATTCGGGCCCACCATCCGGATGCCGGACGCCCGGACCAGCTCGGTGAGTTCGCGCTCCATGGCAGCCCCCGCCACGCCCACCTCGCGAAACCCCGCCGAAATGACCACGAGACCTCGCACCCCCCGGGCCACACAGTCACGAACGACGGGGAGGACGTGCGGGCTGGGGACCGCGATGACGGCAAGGTCCGGGGCCTCGGGGAGCGCGCCGACGGTGGCAAATGCCGGCACGGATCCGATGGAGCGTGCGCTCGGATTCACGGGATAGACTGGACCGGCGAACCCGTTCCGGACCAGCGTCGCAACCAGCTCATGCCCGATGGTGCCCGGCTGCCGGGAAGCCCCGACGACGGCGACCGATCGGGGCCGCAGGATAGGACCGAGGGATCCGCTCATATCTGGGCGAGGTAGTCTGGATAGCGCGGCTGGTACATCCGCTGGCGCACAAAGGCGCCGAGATCTTCCGGCACCTCCCTGGTGGTCAGCCCTTCTTCCTGGGCCACCCGGATCACCGCCGCGGCTATGCGCGCGGACACCTCCCGAATCTCGGACAGCGGCGGGAAAAGTGAGCCCTGGGCGAGCGACTCGTCGGAGAGATAGTCGGCCAGGCTCTGCGCTGCCGCGTGGAACATCGAATCGGTGACCCGGGTGGCGCCGGCCAGCACCGCACCGAGCCCGAGGCCTGGAAAGATGTAGGCATTGTTGCCCTGGCCGGGAACGAAGTGCGTTCCCGCCACCGTGACCGGATCGAATGGGCTGCCGCTGGCAAAGACTCCGCGTCCCTCGGTGTGCGTGTAGGCCGCTTCTGCCGTACACTCGGACTTCGAGGTCGGGTTGGAGAGCGCGAAGATCACTGGACGCGGGTTGTGCCGCGCCATCGCCTGGAGCACTTCCGGGGTGAACGCCCCTGGCTGCGCGGCGAGCCCCAGAATGGTGGTCGGCCGGATCGACTCCACCGCCTCGAGGAAGGTTGCCACCGGCGCGTGCGCGTGGGCAAAGGGGCGCTTGTAGCCCTTGAGGTCGGTCCTCGAGGCCACCACGAGTCCCTTGGAGTCCAGGAACCAGCAACGCTGGCGGGCGTCCGGCTCCGACATGCCCTCCCGAACCATGGCCCCCACGATCAACTCCCCGATCCCGGTGGCGGCCGATCCCGCGCCCAGGAAGAGCAGCCGCTGCTCGGGGAGCGGCACCCCGGTGAGGCGGCTGGCAGACAGGAGGCCCGCCAGGGTCACGGCTGCGGTACCCTGGATGTCGTCGTTGAAGGTGCAGAGCCGGTGCCGGTAGCGCTCCAGGAGTCCAAACGCGTTGTCGGTGGCAAAATCCTCCCACTGCAGCAGGACCCCGGGGAAGACCTCGCGCACCGCCTCCACGAACTCCTCGAGCAACTGGTCGTAGGCGGCGCCACGGACCCGGGGCTGCAGCAGGCCGGTGTAGAGCGGGTCGGCCAGCAGTGCCGCGTTCCCGGTGCCGACGTCGATAGTGATCGGCAGGCACTCCGCGGGCGGGATGCCGGCACAGGCGGTGTACAGGGCCAGCTTCCCGATCGGGATGCCCATGCCCTGGGCCCCGAGGTCGCCGAGGCCCAGAATCCGTTCGCCATCCGTCACGACAATGACTGACACCCGGTCGGCGGGCCAGTTGCGCAACGATTCCCGGATTCGCCCCTGGTCGTGCGCGGTGATGTACAACCCGCGGGGGCGCTGAAAGATCCGGCTGAACACCCGGCATGCTTCCCCCACCGTGGGGGTATAGATGATGGGCATCATCTCCGCGAGGTTTCCGACCAGGACCTTGTAGAACAGGGTCTCGTTCCGGTCCTGGAGCGAGGCGAGGTGGATATACTTCTCCAGCGGGGTGACCTTGCCGTGGAAGGCATCCAGGATGCGCACCTCCTGTTCCTCGAGGCTGAAGACCCTGGGGGGTAGCAGGCCGCGCAGGCCGAGGGCATCGCGCTCCGCTTCGGTAAAGGCCGTTCCCTTGTTCAGGTGGGGATTCAGGAGCAGGTCGGCACCGCGGAGCTTCGGATTTTTGAACATGGCAGCAAAATAACCATGCGCCCGGCACGCTGCGCTCGGTCCCGTTCGCCAGTGCCGCCGGACCATCGTATTATCGGTCATCCCGTTTCCCGAGCTGGAGTCCCCGATGCGTCTCGTTCCTGTCCTGATCCCCCTGCTGGTGCTGGCCTGCCAGGCTGAACCCTCGGTGGAATCCGGGAGCGGTATCCCGATGGCCGACTACGCCGAGGTGTCGCTCACCACTGACCTCGACAGCCTGTCGGCCAATGAGCGGGCCATGATCCCGCTCCTGATCGAGGCCGCCGACGCCATGGATGAAGTGTTCTGGCGGCAGACCTGGGGCAACCGTGACAGCCTCCTGGCCTCGATCGCCGACCCGCAGCTGGTGACCTATGCCCGGATCAACTACGGGCCCTGGGACCGCCTGTCCAGCAACACTCCCTTCCTGGACAACGTGGGCCCCAAGGCCGCCGGCTCGGGATTCTATCCGGCGGATATGACGAAGGAGGAGTTTGAGGCCGCTGTGGCCGGGGGAGGCACCCGGGCCGATTCCCTGAAGTCGCTGTACACGCTGGTGCGACGATCCTCGGACGGAGGGCTCCGCGCGATACCCTACCATGTGGCGTTTGCGGAGCCCGTTACCCGCGCGGCGGGCAAGCTCCGGGAAGCGGCGGCGCTCGCCGACGATCCCGGGCTGCGGCGCTACCTCGAGCTGCGCGCGGCAGCGCTCTTGAACGACGACTACCGGGCCAGCGACATGGCCTGGATGGACATGAAGGACAACGGCCTGGATGTGGTGATCGGTCCGATCGAGACCTACGAGGACCAGCTCTTCGGGTACAAGGCTTCACACGAGGCCTACATCCTGGTCAAGGACCGGGCCTGGAGCGGGCGGCTTGCCCGCTACGCCGCCCTCCTGCCGGCCCTGCAGCGCGGGCTCCCGGTCGCCGACCGCTATCGGCAGGAAACCCCCGGCAGTGATTCGCAATTGAACGCGTATGATGCCATCTACTACGCCGGCGAGGCCAATGCCGGATCCAAGACAATCGCCATCAACCTCCCCAACGATGAGACGGTGCAGCTGGCCAAGGGCACCCGGCGGCTCCAGCTCAAGAACAGCATGCGGGCCAAGTTCGACCTGATCACCGAGCCGCTGGCCGCGGCGCTCCTGGCCGAAGACCAGCTGGCCGACGTGACCTTCGACGCCTTCTTTGCCAACACCATGTTCCATGAGGTGGCCCACGGGCTCGGCATCAAGAACACGATCACCGGCACCGGGACGGTGCGGGAGGCGATGCAGGATCAGGCCTCGGCGCTCGAGGAGGGCAAGGCCGATGTCCTGGGGCTGTACATGATCACCGCCCTCCATGCCCAGGGCGAGGTGGGCGACGCACGACTCGAGACCTACTACACCACCTTCGTGGCCGGCATGCTCCGATCCATCCGCTTTGGCGCCGCCAGCGCCCACGGACGCGCCAACGTGGCCCGGTTCAATTTCTTCGCCGAACTCGGTGCCTTCTCCCGCGACAGCACCTCGGGGCGATATCGTGTCGACCATGGCCGACTGCGCCTTGCGATGGACTCACTCTCGGCCACCATCCTCCGGCTCCAGGGGGATGGCGACTACGAGGCGGCCAGGCAGTTCACCGCGCGGTACGGCACGGTCGGCGATCAACTCCGTCAGGATCTGGACCGGCTGAGTGGGCTCGGCATCCCGGTCGACATCGTCTTTCGCCAGGGCATGTCCGTCCTGCAGCCCTGAGTGGCGGTGTCCCGGTGCTGCTGACCCTGCTGGCCTTGCTGGCAGTCCAGGATCCCGAAGCGATCCTCAAGGAGGCCCGGTCGGCCCAGGCCAGCTTCGAGCGGACCCGGCGGTTCCACCTGCCACGGAGCCATGCCGAGGCACGGCACCGGTGCGATGAACAGATTGGCGGGTTGTGCTATTGGTACGATCCCGGCGAATCCCCACCACCGCCGGAAGGCGCCGCCATCGCCGCCGCGCGATCGGCGCTGCTGGTGGAACTGGCGGCGGCGGCGGAACGGCTGCCGGGCAATCCCTGGATCCTGGGCCAGCAGGTCTGGTACCTGATCGAAGCCAGTCGGCTCGATGAGGCCCGGGACCTGGCTGGCCGCTGCGCCGCCGCCCGTGGCTGGTGCAGTGCGCTGGCGGGATTGGTGCTCCACCGGGCCGGGGCGATTCCATCCGCCGATTCGGCCTTTTCCCGGGCGCTGGAGCTGGTCGAGCCGGAAGCGCGGTGCGGTTGGCTCGACATCCGCCTCCTCCTGAGCGGAAGCGCCGCGCGCCAATGGCGCAGCCTCTCCTGCGCGGAGCAGGTGGTGGCCGCCGAGGGGTGGCTGGAGCGGGGCAGACCGCTGCTGGCGCTGGCGGGCAATAGCGTCCGGACCGAGTTCCTTTCCCGCCAGGCCATCGTTCGCATCGTCGAGGGGACGCTCACGCCCTACGGGACCCGACTCGACGACGCGCATCGGGAGTTTGTGCTCCGGTATGGCTGGTCGACCGGTTGGAGCCAGGGCCAGGCCTGGGCTGGAGGGAGAGACGGCTCGGTGAGGGGGCACGACCCCTTCCCGGCATGGGGGCTGACACCGGCCAACTTGACGGGGGACGAATTCGACATCAACCACGACCGCCCCAGGGCACGGTTCCCGGTGCCGGGGCTGGCCGCCCTCTTGACCCTCGAGGATGTCCAGCTGGCGCGGTTCCCGCGGCCCGGCGGGACCCTCCTGGTGGCCGCCTGGCAGTTGCCACCCGCAAACCCGCTCAACACCGCAGGCGTCACTGGCGTACTGGCCGGGAAGACGCTGCGGCAGGCCCCCGAGGTGGCGGGCCAGATTCCGGACGGGCGCGGCGGAGTGGCGAGTGCCGTGGCCACCGGCGCCCTGGTGTCCGGCGGACTCGAATTGCTCACCGCCGATGGCGCCACCTGGGCTCGCCACCGCGAGGAGTGGGCCGATCCCCTGCCCACCTCGGGTCCGGTGCTGTCCGACCTGCTGCTGTACCAGGCCGGGGAGTCCAATCCAGAACTGCTCGACGAGGTGCTTCCGCGGGCCATCCGGGGCACCGCCGTGCGGCGCGGCGGGGCGATCGGACTATACTGGGAATGGGCCCGCCTGCCGCCGGGAACCGAGGCGGTCTCCACCCGGATCCAGCTGCGGCCGGGCCGGGGTGGCGCCGCCACGCTGGCCTGGTCATGGCCGGCGCAGAACCCGATGCCCCGGTCCGGCAGCGGGTCGATGGGCCTCGACCTGGGCCGGCTCGGCCGGGGCGAGTATATCCTCGAGGTCGTCCTGACGGTTGGCGCCAGGGAACTGCGGTCGCAGCGTGCCCTCCGGGTCAACTGAATCACACCAAGGAGCAGTCCCATGCCCCGTCTTGCTTCCCCGCTGGCCTTGCTCGCCCTCATGGCGAGTCCGCTGATGGCACAGATCCCCACCGGCATGGCCGACCAGCGCATCGTGGCGCTGGTGGAGGCGATCAGCGCCGAGCGGTTGGGAGCCACCGTGGCCCGGCTGGCGGGGTTCGAAACGCGTCATGTTTTTTCCGCGGTGGACCGGACCGATCGCGGAATAGGTGCCGCCCGCCAGTGGATCCACGATGAGTTGCAGCGGATGAGCCCCCGCCTCCAGGTCAGCTTCGACACCTGGCAGATTGCGTCGCAGGGCCAGCGGCTGACCCGCGATTTCGAGCTGCGCAACGTCATGGCTGTGCTGCCAGGCCGAAGCAGCCGTCGGGTCTACATCAGCGGACATTACGACACGGTGGCGCGGGTCGAGGCGGCAGCCGGCTTCAACTGGGCCGAGGGAGACAACCCGGCTCCCGGCGCCAACGATGACGGCAGCGGCACCGCCCTGGTCATGGAACTCGCCCGGGTGCTCTCCCAGAGCGGGGTCGAGTTCGATGCCACGTTGGTCTTTATTGCCCTGGCCGGGGAGGAGCAGGGGCTCGTCGGGGCGGCGGTGCACGCCCGCAAGGCCGCCGAAGACAGCGTGCGGATTGATGCCGTGTTGAACAATGACATCATCGGCGGTGGCGTTGGTGGCTCGGGGCTGGCCAACACCCGGGCGCTCCGGGTCTTCTCCGAGGGGCCGGAGGACTCCCCCTCGCGCCAGCTGGCCCGGTACATCCACCGGTTGGCCACCCGGTACGTCCCCGCCCATGAGGTACGCCTGGTGGCCCGGCACGACCGCTTTGGCCGGGGCGGCGACCACACCGCATTCAACCAGTATGGATTTGCCGGAGTACGCTTTACGGAAACCCATGAGAACTACGCCAAGCAGCACACCATCAATGACACCGTGGATGGCGTCGATCCCGAATACCTGGCGCGCAATGCCCGGGTCAACGTGGCCGCTGCGGCTGGCCTGGCCCTGGCCCCGCCGGCACCAAGTTCCACCCCGGTGGCCCAGTGCCGGGCCTCGCTGGGTCGCGGCCGGAGCGGATACGACGCCACCCTGCGCTGGTGCCCGTCGCCCGGGGCGGTGGGGTATCGGGTGGTCTGGCGCAATACCTGGACACTGGACTGGGAGCACGAGCGGGTGGTCGGGAACGTCACCGAGTTCAGCCTGCCGGATGTGTCGATCGATGACTACGTGTTCGGGGTGGCCGCCATTGGTGCCGACGGCAACGAGAGCCTCGTGACCGCGTATGTCAATCCGCCCCGCGGCAATTCGAACATCCGCCTGCGGCCCTGAGGGTTGATGCCGGCGGGGCGCTACGGGACGGGGCCGAGCTTGCCCTGACCGGGCGCTGTCCCGAGATTTGTCACATGTCCCTGTCCGTGGTCCGCCGGGAGGCGGTCGAATTGCTCTGCGCCGCGCAAGCCGAAGGCCGGATTTCCGACCGCCTGTTCGAGGAACGGCTGGCCGCGGTGCAGGCGGCGTCCAGCGATGCCGGGGTGCTGGCGATCGTGGCTGATCTCCAGGAGCACACCCCCGGATACGGCGTGGTTGCCTACGACGAGGAACCAGCCGGGGTGTTGTTTGCCGAACAGCAACGGGTCTCCGCGGTGCTCAACACCACCCGGCGGGAGGGCAACTGGGTGGTGCCCTACCACCTGGAGGTGCTGAGCCTGCTCGGCGAGTTGCACCTCGATTTCCGCGACGCCCACCTCGCCGACGACGTGATCGACATCCACGCCTCGGTCAGCGTCGGCAGCCTGGTCATCATCGTGCCCAAGGGAACCGCCATCCAGAACGAAATCGACGCCATCCTGAGCACCAACGAGGTCAAGCGGAAGGGCAAGTCGTTTGTCCCGCCCAACGGCCTCACCCTCCGCCTCACGGGCCGGGCGGTGCTGGGCTCAATCGAGATCAGAGGGCTCTGAACCGGCCCCGCCATGCCGTGACGCAAAAGGGGCGCGCCAGATGGCGCGCCCCTTTGCGTCTGTTGTCGGCAGTGGGCTAGTTCTGCACCACAATCAGGTACTTTGACGGGGCCCAGAACTGCTCGGGCGCATTGATCCGCAGGTGTCCACGGATCTTCCGGCCCTTCTGGATGGCACTGGCGTCGATATAGTCCAGGTTCTGCGCCGAGACGATCTCGTAGGTCTTGTCGGGATTGGGCAGCGGGATCTCCTGGATCATCCGCTTGTCCGCTTCGATGAAGCCCGCCGGAGTCAGGTTGGGCGCCGGAATCAGCGTTTCGCCAGTCCGGGTAAAGATCAGCCAGCGGCCGCCGCCGGTTTCCTGGATGATGCCCTGATCCTTGAGCTCCTGGCGGGTCCCCACGACGTAGTACACCTTGTTGTCGCGGATGGTCAGGTCGGCCACCGTGTCGGTCAGCGCTTCCTTTTCGGAGGCCAGCACCACGTTGGCGGCGCGCAGCGCCCCCAGCTCGGACTCGAGCCCGGCAATCGTGGCCTTCTGACCCTCAAGCATCTGGTTGAGGTCGGCAATGGTGGTCTCAAAGACCGCCAACTGGGTCCGCATCGATTCGGAGTCCTGGGTCAAGGCCGTCAGGCGCTGCCGGGTGGCCCGCAGGTTTGACTCGCTCTGGCGCACCCGCTGGGTCAGCTCCCGGATCCGGGTCAGGACCGCTGCCCGCTCGCTTGATGCCGAGAGCGGCGATTCTGGCGAAGCTACCGCACTCATGTTCTGGCTCTGGGTCCGCACCGTGGCCAGCTCGGTGTTGATCTCGGCGATCAGGCTGGTCGTGGCGGCCAGGTCAACGTACAGGCTGTCCTTGGTGGCCGACACCAGGCGAAGCTCATCAATCTGTGCCCGGAACACCCCGGCGGAATCGGCGGGGATCCGAGCCACACCATCCGGACTCTGGGTGCAGGCGGACAGCAGCAGGAGTCCGGCGATAGCGGGGCGAAAGTTCATCGTTTTCCCTCTTCTGGTAGGCCGGATTCACAGGCCAGGACGGGGGCCCCGGGTAAATCGCGGCTTGGGCAACAATATGACTGGGTTCAGGTCGGCGGCCCCAATGGGCTGCCGCTATCAGTGCAGGGGACGTTGCAGGTGTTTCATCATGCACACCACCCCCGGTCCACGATATCTTCCCGAACCATGACCGACACCGAGCCCGCAGGACCCCCAGCGGCCCCATCCCGCAGGCCGCTCCAGCCTCCCGATTCCGGGGCGTGGCCGTATGCACCCGGAGACCAGGACGTCGTCACCTTCCTCTCCGGTCCGCGGAGCCGCCTCTCCGAGGCGCGGCGGGTGCTCCGGATCGCGGCCGAGTTCATCCGCGGCTTCCGGAAACTGCATTTCCTCGGTCCGTGTGTCACCGTGTTCGGGAGTGCCCGCTTCGGGGAGGATCACCCGAGCTATATACTGGCCCGGCAGAGGGGACGGGAAATTGCGAAAGCTGGCCTGGCGACGATGGCCGGGGGGGGGCCGGGGGTCATGGAGGGGGCCAACCGGGGAGCCAGGGAAGCCGGTGGACTCTCGATCGGGTGCAACATCCAGCTGCCCCACGAGCAGGGGCCGAATCCCTATGTCGACCGGTTTGTCGAGTTCCGGTATTTCTTCGTGCGCAAGGTCATGCTGGTCAAGTACAGCTTGGCGTTCCTGGTGCTGCCGGGCGGATTCGGCACCATGGACGAGCTGTTCGAGGCGTTGACCCTGGTGCAGACCGGCAAGGTCGACTCGTTCCCGATCGTCCTGATGGGCACGGAGTACTGGAATCCCCTGCTCGCTTTCATGCGCGACACCCTTGGGGGAGCCGGGACGATCAGTCTCGAGGACCTCGACCTGCTCACGGTGACCGACGACCCGGAGGTGGCGATGGCCGCCGTACGGCAGGGGCTGGAGGCGAACGGGATTCGCAGCCCCAGTCCAAGCCCGCTGCTCGGCGAGGGCTGAGTCAGCCGATCTTCGAACGGGCGATGGCCAGGATCTCTGCCTCCAACCGGGTCGCCGTCTCCTCGAGTCGGGTGGCGGCCTCCTCGAGGTCCCGACGGTCGTCGCCGCTGGCAATTCCGGGCAGGTTGGTCCGGACATTCAGGCACGCCCCGAGCACCGCCGTGCGCGCGCACAGGCCTCCGACCGCACCATCAGAGGCCGAAGCCGGGTTGCCGGTCTCGGTCATGGTGCGGATGAACGGCATGGCGGCACACGCTGCCTCCGCCACCCGCAGGGGGACCCGGGCCGCCTCGAGGTTGGCCGCCTGGAGGGCGTTGGCGCGGGCCAGCTTTTCTTCCGCGGTGGCCTTGGGCATGCTCAGTGCCACCATCACCTCGTTGAAGGCACGGGTGTCCTCATCCACCAGCGCCAGCAGCGTCGTCGTTGCCCGGTGGCCGCCCTCCGCGGCGCTGGAAAACTCCTCCCACCGCTCATCCCAGCCCCGCTTGTGGGCCGAGAGATTGGCGACCATGGTGCCGAGGGCGGCGCCGAGTGCCCCGACCAGGGCGGCGACCGACCCGCCGCCTGGGGCCACGCTTTCGGACGCCGTGATGGCCACGAACTGTGCCACCGTGAGCGAAACCAGGGGGCCCGGGGCGCCCAGCCCCAGCTGGTACTCGATGATCCGTTCGGCGGGGTCGAACGGCGCCAGTTCGTTCAATCCCATCGAACGCACGGCGATCCGGATCAACTCGGCATCGCCGACCCCGATGCTCCGCTGCTGCTGCCTGAGGTAGTGTCGGCCGGCCTCCAGCATGGCGGCGAGCGGAACCAGCCCCACCAGCTCAGATCCGGTAACCCGCACCCCGCGGGCGGCGGCGCGGGCCACGACCTCGTCAAAGGCGACGTGGATCGGGGTGACCTTGAGGTCCACCAGATTCATGGAGACCTGGGCCACCCCGTACTCCTCGATGTACCAGCCGATGGCCTTGACCGCCTTGAGCGACCCGGGAGTGGTGAGCGGGGTGCCTGCGGGGTCCCGCTCGATCGGTCCGGTCAGCGGGTGGCCGCTCCGCCGCGGGCGACCGGCCTCGCGGACATCGAAGGCAATGGCGTTGGCTCGCCGGGTCGAGGTGGTGTTCAGGTTGACGTTGAAGGCCACCAGGAAATCGCGGGCACCGATCACCGTGGCGCCGTGCCTTGGCGGCAGCTCGGCGGGGCCGAAGTCGGGCTTCCAGGCGGGCTCCTTGATCTTGCGGGCAAACCCCTCGTATTCCCCGGCCCGGATGTCGGCCAGGTTGCGCCGGCTGGCATCGGGTTGGGCTGCCTCGTAGAGATAGACGGGGATCGCCAGCTCACGGCCGACCCGCTCGGCCAAGGTCCGCGCCAACGCGGCGCACTCCGCCATCGAGATGCCCGAGATCGGGATCAGGGGACAGACGTCGGTGGCTCCCATACGCGGGTGCTCCCCGGTGTGGTGACGCATGTCGATCAGTTCTGCCGCGGCCCGGATCCCCTGGAAGGCGCCCTCCGCCACCGCCTCGGGTTCGCCGACCACGGTGACGACGGTTCGATTGGTGGCCTTTCCCGGGTCGACATTCAGCACGGTGACGCCCTCGACCGCCGCGATCTGCGCCACGATCCGGCGGATTACCTCCGGATCGCGACCCTCGGAAAAGTTGGGAACAGCTTCGATCAGGGCTGGCATGGGAGTCCGGGCGTGGGGTTCGGAAGGCGGGGAAGCCAGCCGGTCGACCCGGCGTGGCCCGCAATATAGCCCGATTCCGGCGGCCGCCTCTCTTGACACTTCTGGTTCTGAATCGCCTATTACAGGGAGCGAATTGTGAAGAACTGCCGACCGTAGGGCTCCCACTGGGATTCGGTGATGTTCCGGCCGAACCAGATCCGACTCATCTCACCGAGGTGACACGTATGCCTGCTCGACCCAGGACTTGGGTGGTCTGCCTGCTCAGCCTGCTTACGCTGGCCGCACCGCTTGCCGCCCAGACAGGCACCATCAGCGGGACCGTCACTGAGGCGAACGGCGGCCGGCCGATTGCCGGCGTGAACGTCGTGGTCTACCTCGCGGGGATAGACCTCTCCACCGCCAGGGCGGTCACCGCGCCCAATGGCACCTACCGGATCACCGGATTGGCGGCCGGCAACTATCGGGTGCGGACCTCGTTGATCGGGTACGGTCCGGAAACCCGCGATCCCGTCGCGGTCGGTGCAGGTGCCATCGCGACGGTGGACTTCAGCCTGTCGCCCCAGGCCACGGTGCTGCAGGAGGTGGAGGTCTCGGCGGTGAGCCGCCGGGTGGAAAAGGCCATCGATGCCCCGGCCTCGGTCCACGTCATTCAGGCCACCGAACTCGCGGAGCGCCCGGCCATCACCGTGATGGACCACCTCAAAGGGGTGCCGGGGGTGGACGTCAGTCAGGGCGGCCTGGTCCAGAGCAACGTGGTCGTGCGCGGGTTCAACAATATCTTCTCGGGCGGCCTGCTGATGCTGACCGACCACCGCTTTGCGGCGGTGCCGTCGCTGCGGGTCAACGTGCCGGCGTTCTTTCCGGGCACCGGGGAGGACCTGGAGCGCCTGGAGGTGGTGCTCGGCCCGGGTGCCGCCCTGTACGGGCCGTATGCGTCGGGTGGGGTGCTCAACATGGTCACCAAGTCACCGCTCGACTACCGGGGCACCACCCTGGTGCTCGAGGGCGGTCTGCGGAGTGCCACCCCGTATGTCAGCGCGGTGGACGGCGGCGGCAACCGGGCCTACCAGCGCTACGACGATGCCGGAAGCCTGTACCGGCTCTCCGGGCGCCACGCCGGGCTGGTGGGAGAGAAGTTTGGCTACAAGCTCTCGGGCGAGTACTTCACCGGCGATGATTGGCAGTTCGTGGACCAGGGCGAGTCGGCCCGGGCGGCGGCGGAAGGGTGCGGCGTCACCTGCCGTGACTACAAGATCGAGCGGTACAGCTTCGACCTCCGGACCGACTATCGGCCGAACATCAATACCAGCATCGTGGCCAACTACGGCTACACCAATGCCAAGAACCTGATCGAGCTCACCGGCCTTGGTGCCGGGCAGGCCCAGGGCTGGGTGTATCAGTATGCCCAGGCCCGGGTGACCCACAAGCAGTTCTTTGCCCAGGCATTCGGCAACTTCTCCGACGCCGGCGAGACGTTCCTGCTGCGCTCGGGGCTGCCGCTGTTCGACGGGTCCCGTCTCTGGGCGGTCCAGGCCCAGCAGGGATTCCAGATCGGCAACCGCCAGAGCTTCCTCGCCGGCGTCGACTACATCCTGACCGACTCCCGGACCAACGGGACGATCAACGGCGTGTATGAGGATGACGACACGATGCGCGAATGGGGCGGGTATATCCACTCGGTCACCTCGATCGGGAGCAAGCTGGAACTCACGACCGCGCTCCGGGCCGACGACCACAGCCGGGTCAAGGACATCCAGGTGTCCCCCCGCGTGGCCCTGGTGTTCAGTCCGTCGGACAACCACAGCCTTCGGCTGACCTACAATCGTGCCCACTCCAATCCGTCCAGCCTCAACCTCTTCCTCGACATCGTGGGTGGGGGAGCGGGTCCCTACACCGTCCGCGCCTTGGGCGTTCCCGATGACGGGTTCAGTTTCCGCGGTGGCAGCTGCGCTGCCGGCGGGGTGGACAATCTCTGCATGCGGAGCCCGTTCCCAGGCGCCAATGCCCTTGGCCTGATCCCGGCCAACGCCGCCTCGCTGTGGAGTGTGGCGATCGGTGCCCTGCAGCAGGGCGGCGCAATCAACGCCCAGACGGCCGGATTCCTGAACGCCAACGCCCCGACGCCGGCCCAGGTCGGGACCCAACTCCGGGTGCTCAATACTACGTCGCTGACCTTCAACAATATCGAGGCCACCAGCGTCAAGGATATCGGCCAGATCCAGCCCACTATCACCCGAGCGCTGGAACTCGGGTACAAGGGAATTCTGGGCGGTGCGGCGCGGCTTTCGATCGACTTCTGGTATGAGAACAAGCGCGATTTCGTCGGCCCGCTGATCGTGGAATCGCCCAATGTCTTCCTCAACACCGCCCAGACCATCGCTTGGCTCACCCCACTGATGACCGCCGCGCTGGGCAGCGCCGCCGCCGGCGCTGCTGCAGCTGGCCAGCTTGGCACCGCGATGGGTGGCATCAGCGGCGCCACTTCGGCCAGCCGCGCCCAGGGGGTGCCGCTGGGAACCGTCGTGCCACACAACGCCGCCGCCACCCAGCGCGCCGACATTTTCCTGACGTATCGCAACTTTGGTGAAGTGGACCTGTTCGGTACCGACATGGCGTTGGACGTAGTGGTTTCGCCGCGCTTTACCCTGGCCGGCACGGTCTCCTTCACCAACAAGGACTACTACACCCGCGACGACGTCCGCCGCGAGGGTGAAGTGACCGGCTTTGCGGATGTGACCCTGAACGCCCCCAAGGCGAAGGGCTCGGTGGCCATCCGGTATCGGGATGAGCACAGCGGCCTGAGCGGCGAGACCCGCTTCCGGGCGGTAAAGGGCTTCCCGATCAGCTCCGGCGTCTTCAGCAGCGGCCTGCTGCAGGATGGCATCACCCCGAAGTCGATCGCCAACTACTCGGTGATGGACGCCCAGCTGGCCTACCGACTTCCGGTCGGGGCACGCTCGGCAACGCTGGCGCTGATTGCCACCAACCTGTTCAACACCCCCTACGCCACCTTCGTCGGGGTGCCGAGCCTGGGGCGGACGGTGATCAGCAAGATCTCCTACACCTTCTAGTCATGGCACGCAGGAAGCCGGCCGCCGGGAGCACCTCCCGGCGGCCGGCTTCGTTGCGTATCGTCCCCTGTCATGAACTCCGTCCACCGGCCGCTGGTCATTGCCCATCGCGGCGCCAGCGGCTACCTCCCCGAGCATACCCTCGAGGCGTACACCCTGGCGGTGCGCCAGGGGGCCGATTTCATCGAGCCCGACCTGGTCATGACCCGGGACGGGGTCCTGGTGGCACGGCACGAGAACGAGATCGGCAGTACCACCGATGTCGCGAAACGGTTTCCGGGGCGGCGCACCACCCGCCTGGTCGACGGGGTGGAGGTGGACGGGTGGTTCGTCGAGGATTTCAGCCTGGAGGAGCTGCGATCGGTGCGGGCGCGGGAGCGGCTGCCGTTCCGCGACCACGCCCACGACGGGAGGATGGCCGTTCCCACCTGGGACGAGATCCTGGCGCTGCGGGCCAGGCTTACCCTGGAGACCGGTCGGCCCATTGGCGTGTACCCGGAAACGAAACACCCGACCTATTTCCGCTCCATCGGCCTGCCGCTCGAGGAACCGCTGCTCGAGGCGCTGACGGCCCACGGGCTTGAGGGCTTCGATGCACCGGTGTTCATCCAGTCATTCGAAACCGGCAACTTGCAGTGGTTGCGGCAGCGCACCGGGATCCGCTTGGTTCAGCTCCTTGAATCGACCGGCGGCCCCTGGGACTGGACGGCCAAGGGAATGCCGGGCAGCTACGCCGACCTGACCACCCCGGCGGGCCTCCAGCGTGTGGCGGGCTATGCCGATGCGATCGGACCGCACAAGCGGTTGGTCATCCCCGAAGCGCCCGACGGTTCGCTGGTGGCCGCCACCACCCTGGTGGCCGATGCCCACGCGGCCGGTCTCCTGGTGCATCCCTGGACATTCCGGAGCGATCCCCAGTTCCTGCACGACGCCTATGCGGGGATCCCGGCCCGTGAGTTGCGGCAGTTCGCGGCGCTGGCTGTGGACGGGGTGTTCGCTGATTTCCCGGATGTGGCGGCGGCTGCGTTCCGGCACCACGGGGACGCCGACCCGGGCTGAGCGGCTGGGCTACTTCAGGCGCAGGACCGGGCTGGTGGCGACGGTGACAGGGGCGACGCGCTCGAACAGGGCGTCGAGGTCATCCATCGGGGTGGCAATGACGCGCCGGGCGCCGTGCCACCAGGTGGAGGAGCTGGTGGGCAGCTCGCTTTCGACGATTCCGGTGCGTCGGTTGGCGGCGTGCACATATCGGCCGTCGCCAACGTAGATTCCGATGTGGGTGACGCGCTTGCCCTTGCCGAAGTAGAGCAGGTCGCCGGGAAGCAGCCGGGCGGGGTCCTTGGGGAGTTCAATGCCGGTGCGGGCCTGCAGGGCGGCGGTGCGGGGCATCTCGATCTCGAACAGCCCCATGACCCACTTGACCAGCCCGCTGCAGTCGAACGCCATGCCTGGTGCCACGGCACCCAGACGGTAGCGCAATCCCAGTTGGGAGCGCGCCACCTGCACCACCGAGTCACGCGAGGGAGTGGCGGTCAGCTTCTCCTTGCCGGCCAGGATCGTCCGGCTCATCGCCGCGAACGGACGGGGGCGGGCGGTGACAAGGGTCCGGTCGAGCAGCGGAGTGTTCGCCTGGGCGCCAACTGGCCCGGCCGCCGGAGCGACCAGGAGGATGAGCACCGCACTGCGGTACCACAGGGTTCGAAAGGTGCCCGGCATCGGGCAATAAGTTGGTCGCGGGGGCCCCGGATGTCCAGCCCACCCGCCAGGTCACCCCCAAGCAGAGAGAATCGTGACTGAATCGATTGCCGAGGCACCTCCGCCCACCCTGCGGGACCACCTGGCCTGGACGCTTCCGTTCTTGACATTTCTGGTGCTGCTGGTCGTCGGCCCGAAGCTGCCACTCAGCCCCGCGGTCGAGGGGGCGCTCCGGGTGGCGCTGCTGACGCTGATCCTCTGGGTGGCCTCGCGGCACATCCTCGATTTCCGGGTGGAGCGCGGGGTGGCCAGTGTGCTGGTCGGGGTGGCGGTGTTCCTGCTCTGGATCGGACCGGACCTGCTGATTCCCGGACACCGCGGGCACTGGTTGCTGCAGAACTCACTGACGGGGTCGGCGACCAGTTCCTTTCCGGAGGCGGCGAGGGACGACTCGCTGGCCATCCTGTTCCGGGCCATGCGGGCGATCATCATCGTCCCGATCGTGGAGGAGCTGTTCTGGCGCGGCTGGTTGCTGCGCTGGCTGGTGGACCAGAACTTCACCCGGGTCAGGCTCGGAGTCGTGACCCCCTTCACCTTCATTGCCACCGCCATCCTCTTTGCCAGCGAACACGGTCCCTACTGGGACGTCGGACTGGCCGCGGGTATTGCCTACAACTGGTGGATGATGCGGACCCGCAGCATTGGTGACCTGATCGTGGCCCACGCCGTGACCAACGCCTGCCTCGTGGCCTACGTGCTGGCGACAGGGAGGTGGGAGTACTTGTAGCGGGAACTGCTGCGCCCTCGAGCACCGTTGGGTTCAGTGATCGGTGGACGGGAACTGTCACGGCTCCGTGCACGGCTGGGTTCCGCGATCGGTAGGCGGGAACTGCGATGATCCCGCGCCGCCAGATGTTGCGATCGGTAGGCATGGGTTGCATTCGGTCCCGCTGTCCCGCTGTCCCGCTGTCCCACTACCCGCCTTCCCCGTACCGCCGTGCCCCCAGCAGCGCCCCGATCTCGGATTGACCATGGATGGCCAGTTCCACCGCCGCCCGGCCGCAGAGCGCGCCGATCAGGTTGCCGGTACCGTTGTATCCTCCCATGGCCCAGACTCCCGGGGCGGTTTCCTCGAGGATGGGCAGCTCGCCCTCGCAATACCCGACGCTGGCGGCCCACCGGTGGGTTATGGCTGCCTCCGCGCCCACCACCTCCCTCAGGAACTGTTCCAATGCCTCCTGGACTGGGGCGGACGGCGTAGGATCCAGGGTCCACTCGGCCTCCCCACCGATATCCCGGAATCCTCCCAGGGCAATCTCCCCACCGGGCAGCTGCTGCCAGTACTCCATGCCGTAGCGGGCGTAGACGGGGCGGGGGACCGAAACCAGGCGATCAGGAGCGGTGGCGAGCATCTGGAGCCGCGCCGTCCTGACCCGGGTTTTCATGGCAGGCACCAGCGTCGTTAACCCGCCGTCGGTGGCAATCAGGATGTGCGCCGCCCTGATCACCCCGTGCGGGGTCTCCACCGCTCCCTCGGCGATGCCGGTGGCCGCGGTTTGCTCGTGGAGCTGGATTCCCTGTGCCACGAGATTGGCGGCCAGCTGGCGGCACCGGGCCAGCGGATTGAAGGCGGCATCGGTGGGGATGAGAAGGCCGCGCCCCTCGGAAGCGAAGTACGCCGAGGCAGGCAGCCCATCCTGGCGCAGCGCGTCGAGGTGGTCCTCGCAGTCCGCCACCTCCTCGGGGGAGGTGGCCAGGCGAATGGATCCGACTCGGCGGACCGCGTCAGGCGTCTCCGTCGCGATCCGGTCGAGCTGCTCCAGCGTCAGTTCGTAGAGGGCGCGGGTCCGACCGCGTCCCAGAATCGGGAGGGCACGATGGTAGAATGACGGGAGGCCGGCCAGGAGGAACCCCCCGTTGCGCCCCGCCGCCCCGCCAGCCACCGTCCCGGCGTCGATGCCGATCGCATCGAGGCCGAGTCGTGCCGCCTCCTGCAGCGCGGTCAGGCCGGTTCCCCCAAGGCCCACGACGCACAGGTCGGCTTGGGCCCCTCCCCCAAGCGAAGGAAACGTGGGGGCGGTGCCGTCTTCCCAGGCGGTTCGTTCAGTGGCGGTGTGCAGGATCCCTCTCCGGTTGGGTCCCCAACGCTGCCTCCGATCCTATCCCTTCGCAAGCCCAGCTTGCCGTCACCCTTCCGGGATGCGATTCTTGGAGGCTGGATGCCCCTCATTCCCGGAGTACCCCGATGCGCCGCATGCTCACTACCGTGGTCACCCTCCTGGTGCTGGCCACTTTGCCCTGCCACGCCCAGCGCCTCGCGGGCACACCGACCCGCCCGTTCGGCACCCTGCAGGAACAGGCGGTGCAGCAACAGCGCTGGCTTGAGCTCCGGATGGAGCGCCACCTGCCGGAGATCATGCGCCGGCATGGGATTGACCTGTGGGTGGTCCCGATGCGGGAATACAACGAGGACCCGCTCTTCTCCGCCATTGTCTCTCCCACTACCTTCGCCGCCCGGCGCCGCTCGATCTACGTCTTCCACGATCGCGGGCCTGGCCAGGGCGTGGAACGGCTTGCCCTGGGCGGCACGGCACAGGGTGGTGTCTATACCGCGTTCCGGAGCACCCGGCCAGTTGCTGCCGACGTTGGTGGCCGCACCGCCGAGCTGTGGGGCGACCAGCAGTGGCAGCTGCTGCGGGAACTGATCGAGGATCGCAATCCGCGGGTCATCGGGATCAACATCTCCCAGGTCAGCGCCTTTGCCGACGGGCTCACGGCCGGCGAGTACGAAGGGATGGCCGCGGCGCTCGGTCCCGAGTTGACCCGGCGGTTCAAGCGGGTGGAGGATGCCGCCATTGACCTGATTGCGGTGCGGCTCGCCGAGGAGGAGGTCGTCTACCACGAGCTCCAGAAGATCGTCTGGTCGATGATCGAGGAGATGTTCTCCGAGCGGACGATCACCCCAGGGGTGACCCGGACCAGCGAGCTGGTCTGGTGGTGGCGGCAGCGGGTCAACGATCTGGGACTGACGACCTGGTTCCAGCCCTCGATCGACGTGCAGCGGCAGGGAGCCGCCGACCTCGGCGAAGACCCGATCATCCAGCGCGGTGATCTCCTGCACTGCGATGTCGGCATTGTCGCCCTCGGCCTCCACACCGATACCCAGCACAACGCGTATGTCCTGCGGGTCGGAGAGGCGTCCCCGCCGCCGGGGCTGCTGGCGGCACTGCGCCGGGCCAACCGGCTGCAGGACATCCTGTTCGAGGAGGTCCGGCCGGGCCGGACCGGGAACGAGGTCCTCGGCACGACCCTGGCCAAGATGCGCGCCGAAGGACTCGATGGGACGATGTATTCCCATCCGATCGGGCTCCATGGCCACGGGGCGGGGCCATTGATCGGGCGCTGGGATGCCCAGGAGGGTGTTCCCGGCCGAGGTGATCATCAGGTGATCCCCAGGATGTGGTTCTCGAGTGAACTCCAGGTCACGACCCCGGTGGCAGAGTGGGGTGGCCAGCGGGTCCGGGTGGCGCAGGAAGAGGACTTCGCGGTGGGCGCCGACGGCAAGCCCCGGTGGTTCATGGGGCGGCAGGATCGGCTCTGGGTGGTGAAGTGAGAAGTGGCAAGCGAGAAGTGAGCAGCAGCTGGATTTCTCGCTTCTCCCTTCGCCCTTCTGGCTCCTAGCCCATGCTCGCCGCGTCCCTCCTGGTGCTGATCGGACTCCTCCTGCTGGCGGGCGGGGGCGATCTCCTGGTGCGCGGTGCCACCGGACTGGCCAAGCTGGCGGGGTTGAGTCCTGCGATCATCGGGCTGACCGTCGTGGCGCTGGGAACCTCGCTGCCGGAGCTGGTGGTCAGTCTCATGGCAGCGGTCCGGGGTCAACCCGACCTGGCCATGGGAAACGTCATCGGATCCAACATAGCCAACATCACCCTGATCCTCGGGTTGACGGCCGTCATTGCCCCCCTGCCGATCCTGGGCAACGTCGTCAAACTCGAATGGCCGTTCCTGTTTGTCGTGACCGTGGCGTGCGCCCTGTTCGTCCAGGATGGCAGCTTGAGCCGACCGGAAGCGGTGGGTTTCCTGGTGACATTGGTGCTGTTCGTCGGGTGGATGGTTCACCTGTCCCGGGTCGAGGCGACGCCGATCGAAGTCGAGGAGTTCCGGGAGGAAATCCAGACGCGATCCCTCCGCCCACGGCTGGGGCCGGGGGGAACCGCCCTCGTGGCCACCTTGACCGGGATCGGGCTCCTCGTGGTGGGCGGCAAGCTGCTGGTGGACGGGGCGGTCCAGCTGGCCGAGATGGCAGGGATGACCCAGCGGGTCATCGGGCTGACCATCGTGGCCGTCGGGACCAGCGCCCCGGAGATTGCCACCTCGATCATCGCGGCGGTGCGCAAGCACACCGACGTGGCAGTGGCCAACCTGATCGGCTCCAATGTGATGAATACCCTGGGAATCCTCGGTGCCACCGGGTCGGTGGTGGCCCTGCCGGTCTCCCCGGAACTGGCGGGCCCCGACATGCTCTGGATGGTGGGGGCCACGCTGCTGGTCTTCCCGGTCATGCGGATCGGGATGCGAATTTCGCGGTGGAATGGACTCCTCCTTATGGTGGTGTATGGGGTGTATCTGTGGGGGGTGGTGGGGTAGGGGAGCGAGAAGCGAGGTGGCAGAGAGGTGAGAGGCAGGCGGCAGGATCGCCCCCCGGGGGTAGCTACAGAACAGGTGGGAACAGCATTATCTTTCGTGGTTACCCACAATTGAGAGCGTACGATGGCGAATGAACCCGAATATCTCCGAAAGATCCGCGAAGCCCAGGCCCAGAAGGATGGCCGGGCTGCTGCCGGGGGCGGCAAGGCTTCCGCCGCTCTGTCGATCCAGGAAAAAGAGGCCCTCAAATGGGCCCGGGAAGTGGCGGGGACCGACCTGCGCTCGCAGAAGGGGTTGGCGGGCGCCAAGTATGCGCTGCTCTACAAGGTGGCCGGGGCCAGCGGGGTCAGCCACGTCTCCCTCGAAGGCACCGCCTCGAAGGATGCCTTTGTCGAGCGGATCAAGAACGGCCTCATGATGGGCGAGGAGATCGTCGGCGGCTATGAGGTGCGCGGTGGACGCCCCGCCGGAGTGGCGGTAGTGGACAGCGAGGTGACGATCAAGATGGGAGCCCCGCGTCCCGGGGCCAATCCACTGCCGCCGGAAAAGATGCTCCGGCAGGCGGCCGCTGCGGCGGCGGAGTTGGCCAAGCGCCGACCTGCCGGTGACGATCGTGGTCGGGGTGGGCAAGGCGGCGGCAGTGGTCGAGGCCGTTAGTCCCGGCTGGATTGGATCGTTCAGCGGCTGATTGAGAGCAGTTCGACTTCGAAGACCAGAGTGGCGTTCGGGGGCACTCGCCCGGGGAGTCCCCGTCCGCCATACGCCAACCGTGCCGGAATGACCAGTTGGCGGACCCCGCCGGCGCGCATCCCCCTGAGCCCGTCTTCCCACCCCCTGATTACCTGCCGTTGGCCCAGCCGGAAGGTCACCGACTCCTTGGCCTCGCGGCTGGAGTCGAACTCCACCCCGTCCGTCAGCCATCCGACATAGTGGATTGTGAGCAGGGCACCGTCGCGGGCGGTGGGTCCCCGACCCTCGGTCAGGTCTCGCCAGTGGATGGCGCCGGTGCGCTGCATCGCCGAGAGGTCAATGCCGAGGGAGGGGGCAAAGACCTCCTCCTGGGCCACCGTGGGAGTCGGCAGCATCAGGAGCAATGCCAGCGCCAGCCACCGCCGTTTCAACCTCACGGATTGAGTTGCAGCAGTTCAATCTCGAAGACCAGCACGGCATTGCCCGGGATCGAACCGGAGCCGCCCTCGCCATAGCCGAGTGCCGGGGGGACCACCAGTTTGCGGCGACCGCCTACCCGCATCCCGAGCAGGCCATCTTCCCACGCCTCGATCACCTCGCCGCGACCGACCTGAAAGGCAAACGGGGTTCCCGATTCGCGGCTGGTATCGAAGACGGTGCCGTCCGGGAACCACCCGGTGTAGTGCACCACCACCCGGCTATCCACACTGACCGAGTCTCCCACCCCGACGGAATCGTCCTGGTAGAGGAGCCCTGAGTCCATCAGCTTCATCTCGGCGATGGCGATCTGGAGGTCGGGGTGGTAGTCGATCAGTTCCGGGACCGCCGGCAACTCGGGAAGATCGGGGGCCCGGAGGGACTTGATGGCATCGCCGGTTCGTGCTTCGCCACAGCCGGCAGCCAGTACCAGAAAGAGCAGGGTCACGGTTCGCATTCCCAAAGGGTAGGGCGTCTCTGGGTGGTTGGCAAGCACGCCGGGGTTGACCTGACGGCCCACTGCACGGAGCTTTCAACCTTCTGAACCATCCCTTGCGAACACTTGATTCTGCAGCAGAGGCGCCGTTGTCCCCTACCACCGCCCGAATCGCCGTTGGACTCCTCGCCGCGAGCGCCCTGACGCTCGGTTGCGCGGGCCGCGCAGACACCCCGACCGACCATCCGGTCGTTGATTTCGCCATTTCCGACGGGGCCCTGTCGGGTCCCGACACCGTCCTGGCCGGCTGGACCACGATGCGGCTGGCGGTGGCCGACGGCCATCTGGACCAGGTCGCGCTGGTCCGGCTTGAAGCGGGGCATACGATGGCTGAGTTCCTGACCGCCACTGAGGTGGCCTACCCGCCGTTCTGGGCCCATTTTGCCGGGGGTGTCTCGGCGGTTGCTCCGGGGGGGACTGGCGAGGTCCTGCTGGAACTTCAGCCGGGCGACTGGCTGGCACTGGCCTTTGATACCGGTCCGGACGGCTTTCCGCGACTCCGGCACCAGCTCTTCAGGCCATTCACCGTGGTGGCCGGGTCTGCAGCGGTAGCTCCAGCCCCGGCCCCATTCCAGCTGGCGCTCTTTGACTACGGGTTCCTGATCTCCGCCCCACTCGTGGTCGGTACCCAGGTCGTGGAGGTGACCAACCTGGCACCCCAGCGGCACGAGGCGATCCTGGTGGAGTTGCCGGCCGGGGAAACTGCCGACGCGATGGCGGCGTGGCTGCTGGCACGTCGGCGGGGCGAGTCGGTCGGTGCCGCCCCCGGTCGAGTGGTCGGTGGGGTTGCCGCCCTGTCCCAGTCGGAGCGGAACATCTGGACCGTCACCGTGGAGCGGGGCAACTACGCCCTGATCTGCCTCCTTGCCGATGATGGCGATGGTCTCTCCCACCTGGACCACGGCCATGTCCAACGATTTGAAGTCGTGGACGCCAAGGAATTGATCCAACCTGATTCGCTCTAGCCCTCCCCGGTGGCGATGACCGGGGCAGGGATGCCTGCCCACCCTTCTGGAGGATGTGATATGCGGAGAGTTCCTGGCCTGCTGGTGCTCGCTGCTGCCGCCTGCGCCCCCGCCGCCGATACCGACACGCCGATGCTGGTGGCCGCGCCTGTGGCGGTCTACACGGCAACGGAGTACGCCTTTTCCGGTCCCGATACCCTGTCCGCCGGAGCCACCACCTTCCGGATGGTGTCGGCGGGGCAGGAGCTGCACCACCTGACGCTGGTGCGATTCGATGAGGGGCACACCCTTGAGGAGTTCCTCGGGGTACTCGGCAACGGTTCACCGCCGGCCTGGGCCCATTTTTCCGGTGGCCCCAACCCACCGGTTCCCGGCGAGGCGAGCGAGGCCACCGCAGTGCTGACTCCGGGGTCGTGGGCAATGATCTGCCTGGTGCCGGCGCCCGACGGCATGCCCCACATTGCCAAGGGGATGGGCAAGGCATTCACGGTGGTGGCTTCCAGCGCCCCCGCCGCGGAACCAGCCGCCCAGATCGTGCTGACGCTCCGCGATTACGACTTTGACCTCTCCACCCCCCTGACAGCCGGGACCCACACGATTCGGGTGGAAAATGTCGGCGCCCAGGACCACGAACTCGTCCTCGTCAAGCTGGACGAAGGGAAGACCGTTCAGGACATGGCGAGCTATGTCGACGGGATGGAGGCCGGGACGGTCGGCGGTCCACCTCCCGCCACCCCGATGGGAGGGATCGCCGGGATGGCGTCCGGGGGCCGGAACTGGTTCACGGTCACCCTGACACCCGGTGAGTATGGGCTGCTGTGCTTCGTTCCTGATTCCGGGGACGGGCGGCTGCACACCCACCACGGAATGGCTCGCCAGTTTACGATTCAATGAGATCGTGAAGCCTTCCCCATGAAGCTCCGCAGGGGGCCGGCCGATACGGTCGGCCCCTTGTGCTTCCGGGAGCCGACGGGCACCTTCCAGCAGGTGCCCGATGCCCCGTTTGGCCTCGCACCGCTCACCGCCACAAACGAGACCCAGTGAGAACCCGCGCTGTCACTTTTCCAAGCCGGAATGCCGCCCGTTTTGCCGAAGAGGTCAAGCAGGAAGTCGGGGCGTATTTCACCTCCCGGGGCCTGTCCGACAAGGCGACACCCGGTATGCGGCTCAAGACGGTGATCCTGCTGGGGGGCACCCTCGGCCTCTACCTGCTGCTCCTGCTGGGTGGCTATTCTGCCTGGACGATGCTCGGGATGGCAGTCCTGATGGGCGTCGGGGTGGCCGGGATCGGGTTTGCAGTGTCGCACGACGCGCTGCATGGCGCCTATTCCAATTCCCCGCTGGTCAACCGGCTGCTCGGACTGACCTTTGATCTGTGCGGCGCCAACGGATACATGTGGAAGATCACCCACAACGTCATCCACCACACCTACACCAACATCCATGGCGTGGACGAGGACCTCTCGGTCTCCCCGCTGCTGCGACTCTCCCCGGAAGCTCCGCTCCAGCCGATTCACAGGTGGCAGCACTTCTATGCCTTTGCGGCGTACAGCACCTCGACCATTTTCTGGGTCTTCGTCAAGGACTTCAAATACTTCCTCCAGCGCGACCTGGGTCCCTACACCAACAAGAAGCACCCCAGGTCCGAAGTCATCAGCATGCTGGTCATGAAGGCCGTCTACTACAGCTGGTCGATCGTGATTCCGTTGGTGGTGTTGAGCGTGGCGTGGTGGCAGTTCGCCATTGGCTACCTGGCGATGCATCTGACAGCGGGGGTGATCCTTGGGATCGTCTTCCAGTTGGCGCACGTGGTGGAAGGCACCGAGCACCCTCTGCCGGACGAGCAGGGAGCGATGGAAGAGGCGTGGATGGTGCACGAAATGGAAACGACCTCAAACTTTGCCCGCGACAACCGGCTGCTGTCCTGGTACGTGGGCGGACTCAACTTCCAGGTGGAACACCACCTCTTTCCGCGGGTCTGCAGCGCCCACTACCCCGCCATCAGTCGGATCGTCGAGTCGGTGGCGCTGCGGCACGGAGTGGCCTACAACAGCCAGCCCACCTTTCGGGCCGCGGTCCGCTCGCACTACACGATGCTGCGCCGGTTCGGCCGCGAGGCGCTGGAGTCACGGCGCGCCGGCCAGGTCGAGCTCCGGGTCGCCTGACTCTTGGCGGGTCAGGCCACCCCGCGCCGGATCGCCTCCAGCACCTTCTCCGCAAAGAGGTCCACCTCGTCGGGCGTCGTGTAAACGTTCGGGGTGATCCGCATCCCGCTGTATTCGGGATGCACGATCGGCGTGGTCACGATCCGATGCTGGGACATCAGCCAGCTGCCCAGCTTGGGCATGTCCATGCCGACTACGGTAAAGTTCCCGATTCCCCCCGACCACTGTGAATCGAGCGGGGTCAGGACGCGGACCCGGTCGCTCTCGGCCAGCAGCCGCTTGGCCCAGCGATCTCGCAGGTAGCGGAGCCGGGCAATCTTGCGGTCGACCCCGATGCCACGGTGGAACGCCAGCGCCGCACTGATGGCGTTGTGATTGGCGGCGGGGTGGGTGCCGATTTCCTCGTACTTCCGGATGTCGTTGTCCTGGGACTTGTTGGCCCCCATCAGCGGCCAGAGCGCCTGCTGCTTTTCCTTGCGGACATAGAGGAACCCGGTACCGATCGGCGCCAGCAGCCACTTGTGCAGACTGGTGCCGTAGTAGTCCACGCCCAGGCTGTCGCGGGTAAAGGGGAAGTGGGCGTAGGCGTGTGCCCCATCGACGAACACCTCGATCCCCAAGGGCCGAGCCATGTCCACGATCTCGCGGACGGGGAAGATCTGGCCGGTCAGGTTGGTGATGTGGGTGATCTCGATGATCCGGGTCCGCGGCGTGATCGCCTGGCGGAAGATCTCGACCAGGTGGTCCTGGGAGGGGGGAGGTACCGGGAAGGAGACCTGCTTGAGGACGATGCCCTCGCGCCGGACCCGCTGCTCCCAGCTGGTGAGCATGCGGCCATAGTTCTGGTTGGTGGCCAGGACCTCGTCGCCGGGCTTGAGATCGAGCCCGAAGATCATGATCTCGAGCGCCTCGGAGGCATTGCGGGTAATGGCCAGCTCCTCCGGGTCGCAGCCGAAGTCGCGGGCCAGGTCGCGGCGGACGCTCTCGATCCGCGGCTCAAGCACCCGCCACATGTGCTCGACCGGCAGCTCGTTGGTAAAGCGGAGGTCCCGGATCATCGCCTCCAGCACGTGGGTCGGGGTGGGGGAGACGCCGCCGTTGTTCAGGTTGACCATGGTACGGTCGGTGTCAAACGCGCGCTGGATCTGGGCCCAGTACAGCTCGTCGTCGGCGATCGCGCCGGGCGGGCGTTTCCCGGCCACGGACTCGGCCCGTCCCAGCAGCGCAAAGGCATCGGTGCGGAAGGCGGGCAGGGCGGCGCCAACCCCGGCCAGCGCGGAGAGGAAATTGCGGCGTGAGGTCACTTGGGCTCCAAGGACGGATGATCGGAAGGGTCAACTCACCAATATTCGACCGGAATCCAGGGAAGGCAAGGATGGCGGGGTTGGGCACGCTCCGTGCACACTGACAAAAGATGCGACGCACCGTCTCGATCACTGATCTCCGCGCAATCTTTGAAGTCTATGGTATGCAATGGGTTGAATGGTTTGCCTTGGTCATTGTGCTGATCGGTCATGGTGTCATTATTCTGGCATTTCTCCACTTTCACGGATTGCCTTGATGGATAGAATCCAGCGGTGGGGAGCGACAGTCGCCCTCTGGGGCCTCGGGTTGGTGGCGTGTCAGCCGGGGACGATTGCCGACGGGCTCGGCCCGCCCAACCCCGGTTCGATCAATATCCAGATCCAGGGACTTCCGGTGGGGGCCACAGCAGCGATCGTGGTCACCGGTCCCGGCGGGTTTACCACCCCAATCGGGAACCCCCAAATACTTTCCGGCCTGACGCCGGGTACCTATACCATCACCGCGGCGCCGGTCCAGCACCTGGGCAATCAGTGGGACGCGGCGGCGTCGACCCAGTTCAGTGTGGTCGGTTCGGGGCAGGCCGCAACGGCCACGGTCAGCTACACGGCAATGACCGGCTCCTTGCGGGTCGATCTGGGTGGACTGCCTGCGGGCGTTGCGCCGGCAGTGGTGGTGACCGGACCCGGAGGATTCAGCACCCCGCTGACCCAGCCGACGACGCTGACAGGACTGACACCCGGGGCCTATGAGGTCGTGGCGTCCCCGATCGAAACTGGCGGGGAGCTGTTCCGTCCGCTCACCGCCGTGCAGCTGGTAGCGGTGGAACCCGGGGTGGCAATTGCATCGGCGGAAGTCGCGTATACCCTGGCCACCGGCCGCCTGATGGTGAGCTTCGCGGGGGTGCCGATCGGCGGCACTCCCTCGGTGCTGGTAACGGGGCCTGATGGCTTCAGCGTCGCACTGATGGGTGGAACCACCCTGGTGGGATTGTCGCCCGGAGCGTATACGGTGACGGCGGAGGGGTTCACCGTGGGCACGGCGGGGTGGGGACCGGTTCCCGCCAGCCAGGGTGTCACCGTCGTTGCCTCGGCGGTGCCGGTGTCGGCACCGGTCCTCTGGGTCCCGACCACTGCGGAGCTGTCAATCCTGACGGCAGGGCTTCCGGTTGGCGTGGCCGCCGCGATCCAGGTGAGCGGTCCTGATGAATTCTCGCAGACGGTAACCGGGAGTGATCTGCTTACGGGGCTGGCGCCGGGGGCGTACACGATTGTCGCCACGCCAGTCTCTTCGGGCGGGCTGACGTGGAACCCCGTCCCTGCCAGCCAGGTCATGGCTCTGGTGGCCGGGGCGACCGGCAGCGCCGGTGTCGCCTGGGCACTCCAGCCGGGCTCACTCACCGTCACCATATCGGGACTTCCCGGCGGCGCCCAGGCGGCGGTTGCGGTGACGGGGCCCCAGGGCTTCCAAATCCAGCTGACCGGCAGCCAACTCCTCGGCACCCTCGTGCCCGGCAGCTACAGTGTCATCGCCCAGCCCGTCATGTCGGGCGGCGACAGCTGGAATCCGGTGCCGGTTTCCCAGGTGCTCGGCGTGGTCTCCGGCGCTGGAGCCGCGGTGGTGACGTACACTCAGGGCACCGGGGCGCTCGCGTTGACGATCAGCGGGCTTCCCTCGGCAGGCGCCAATGTCACCGTGACCGGTCCGGGAGGGTTCCTGGCTACCGCGAGTGCCAGCCAGAGCTGGACCGGACTGTTGCCGGGCAGCTACCAGGTCACGGCCACCGCAGTGACCCTTTCCGGCACCACCTACCAACCTTCTCCCGTCAGCCAGACCATCGCGGTATCCGCCGGATCGACTGCACCCGCGGTTGTCAGCCACTCAGCGACTACTGGTTCGCTGGCGGTGACGATCAGCGGCCTCCCTGGGGGGGCCGCCGCCGCCGTAACCGCGAGCGGACCTGCAGGGGCAAGCCACTCTCTGGTCTCCAGCCAGACGCTGATGGGGCTGGCGGCCGGGAGCTGGACGATCAACGCCGCTGGAGTGACCAGTGGTGCTGACCAGTATGCGGCGTCGCCACCCTCCCAGGTGGTGGTGGTGACCGCCGGGGGATCGAGCAGCGCCACGGTGGCCTACTCGCTGGTTCCGATAACGACCTTCAACCTGCGGATCGACGGCGCCTACCTGACCCAGGCGGTGCAGCGGTTGGACCACAGTGTGGAACTGGTGGCCGGACGCGACGCCTATCTTCGCGTCTTTGCGGTGGCCAACGAGGCCAATACCGCCACGCCCCACGTTCGGGCCCGCTTGTACCATGGTGGCGCCGAGGTCCAGAGCTGGCTGCTCAATGCCGGCTCCGGGTCGGTGACCCAGACGGTCAACGAGGGGACGCTCACCACCTCGTGGAACGTCCTGGTGCCCGGGGCGCTGATCGTTCCGGGAGCCCGCATCCTGGCGGAGGTGGATCCCGGCGGGGAGATTGTCGAACAGGAAGAGGGGGACAATTTCTTTCCCACCAGCGCCGTTCCGCTGCCGGTGGCGGTGCGCTCCCTGCTCCAGTTCCAGATCCGGCTGGTGCCGGTCCTGCAGGCGGTGAACGGGCTCCAGGGCAATGCCGACAGCAGCAACATGCAGAGCTATCTCACCAGCCTCACCAGGATGCTGCCAATCGGCGGGTACGATGTCGATGTCAGGGCAGCGTACACCACCAATGCCTCGGTCCTCCAAAGCAGCAACGGCAATGGCGCCTGGGGAACGATCCTGAACGAGGTGCTGGCGCTCCGGAATGCCACCGATGCCAGCAACCGGTACTACTACGGTGTGGTCAAGACGAGCTATTCGAGCGGGATCGCCGGCATGGGGTATGTGCCCTTCTCGCCCACCAGCACGTCCAAGGCCGCCATCGGCTGGGATTTCTCTGGCAGTCGGGCCCGCATCCTGGCCCACGAACTCGGCCACAACTTTGGCCGCTCGCACGCTCCCTGTGGGGGAGCCGGCGGCCCCGATCCGAGCTACCCCCACCCCGGGGGGCAGGTTGGTGCCTGGGGACTCGACGTGTCCACCCTCGCGGTCAAGTCGCCGACCACCTTCTTTGACCTGATGGGGTACTGCCCGCCGAACGAGTGGGTCAGCGACTACACCTGGAATGCGGTGTTGAACTACCGGAGCGGCAGCCCCACCGGGGCGCCGATGGCAGCTGGCAGCGGTGGCGGCCCCGACGATGGCCTGCTGGTCTGGGGACGGATTACCCCCGCGGGGGTGGTCCTCGAGCCGGCGTTCCGCGTGGCGCCAACCACGCAGGGGCTGCCAGCCCGTGGCAGCTGGCGGGTGGACGCGCGCGATGCAGGGGGCACGCTGCTCTTCAGCCAGCGGTTTGCACCAGAGGAGGTGGCCGACCTGCCTGGCGGCGCTGAACAGCACTTTGCCATGGTCCTTCCGATGGGAAGCGCCCTCCTCGATCAGGTCGCCTCGCTGCGGGTGGTCGGGCCGGGCGGAGTGTCGACCCGCACCGCGGCCATCGGCGCCCCGCCCGCGCCTGAGCCGGTGGCGCGCGCCCTGACGGCCGGTCGCCGTTCTGTCACCTGGGATGCCAGCCGCCATCCGATGGCGCTGGTTCGCGATGCCACGACCGGGGAGATCCTGTCCTTCGCCCGCGGCGGGGCGATCACCCTCTGGTCGACTGCTGGCCAGCTCGACGTGCAGCTCTCCGACGGAGTGCGGGTGGTGCGGACGCGGGTGGGGGTGCAGTAGGAGGGAGAAGAGGGAAGCGCTCTGATTCCGTCCGGCGTTGGGATTGCTGATCGGTGGGCGGGAACTGTAAGGCCCAGAGGCCGGGCTGGGTTCCGAGCATGGTGGGCGGGAACTGCCACGACCTTGAGTGGTGTCGGGATTCGTGATCGGTGGGCGGGAAGTGTCCAGCCTTGTAGCAGGGCTGGGTTTCGGGAAAGCTGACCGGACGGCGAGGTAGCTCCGACCCGCTGGCCAGGAACGATGGCGCAGTTCGGAGTCCCAGCAGTTCCCGCCCACCATGCTCAAGGCCCATCCCCAGTCCAAAGCTTCACAGTTCCCGCTCACCAGCCACAGATGCAGACGCCGAGCGGAACAGTAGTAGTTCCCGCTTGCGGGCCCCTTCTCCCTTCTCGCTTCCAGCGCCTACATTCCAGCATGTCCTCCGCTCCTACCGCCCTGGTCACCGGGGCATCCACTGGTATTGGATTGGCCTGCGCCGAGCGGCTGGCCAGGCTGGGGTACCGCGTGTACGCCGGGGTCCGCAGCGACGCCGATGGCGACCGGCTCCGTGGGATCGGCTCGGGGCGGATCATTCCGGTCCGCCTCGACGTGACTGACGGGGGGCAGATCCGCTCGGTGTTGGCCGAGATCCAATCGGCGACCGGCGACTCCGGTTTGGCGCTTCTGGTCAACAACGCCGGGATCGCGCGGGCTGGCCCGCTCGAATTCCTTCCGCTCGACGACTTCCGCAAGGTTCACGAGGTGAACGTGGTGGGGCTGCTGGCGGTGACCCAGGCGTTCCTGCCGATGCTGCGGACGGCGCGGGGACGGATCGTCAACATCGGCTCGATCTCGGGCCGGGTGGCCAACCCGTTCGTCGGCGCCTACGCCGCCTCGAAGCATGCCGTGGAGGCGCTCTCGGATTCCCTCCGGGTGGAGGTGGCGGAGTGGGGCGTCGAGGTCATCGTGATCGAGCCGGGGGTGATCCAGACCCCGATCTGGTCCAAGAGTGACGCCGAGGCGGTGGCACTCGAGGCCAACCTGCCGCCGGAGGCGAATGTGCTGTACGGCCGGACGATGGAGGCGATGCGACGGATCCTGCTGCCGGCGGTGGCCAAGGCCTCGCCGCCGGAGGCGGTGGCGGAGGCGGTGGAGCACGCCGCCCTTTCTCCAGATCCGCGGACCCGGTATGTCGTCGGGAAACAGGCCTGGTGGCGGCTCAAACTGGGCACCGTGCTGCCCGACCGGATGCACGATCGCATGGTGCTGGGGGTCATCCGGCGCTTCAAGGAGCGGGTGCGGTGATTCATCCCGTGGCCGGGCTTCGCTTCCCCATGGCGCGGGTGGTCCTCTACGGTTCCCTCGGCATCGCCCCGCTGGCCTGCAGTTCTGGTCCCACCACGCCCCTGGCCCCTGGCGTTACCGCCGCGGTCGCGGTATCGCCGGTTAGCGCATTCCTGCGTCCAGGCGCCGTGCTCACGCTCACGGCCACCGCGTTTGACCGCGACAGTGTCATCATCCAGGAGCGAGCCGCCAGCTGGTCCAGCTCCGATGCTGGCGTCGTGCAGGTGTCGAATACCGGCCAACTGACCGCCGGCGGAACCGGTACTGCGCTCGTCACCGCCACCATCGATGGGATCCGGGCCCGGACGGCGGTATCGGTGGCCTCGGCGCCCACGGCAGTCCCCTTCTGGGACCTGAGCAACCAGGCCCAGACCGACGTGACCTTCCTGGGGATCTGGATGGCCACGACGCAGGAGGGGTGGGCGGTAGGACAGCGCGGGGCCATCCTGCATACCCGCGACGGTGGCGCCACCTGGGAGGCGGAAACGGTGCCGGCCGCAGTGACCCTGACCTCGATCTGGGGTACCGACCGGACCAACGTCTATGCCGTCGGCTCGGCGGGGGTGGTGGTGCGGTACGACGGCAGCGCGTGGACACGGGTCACGGTTCCCACGGGGAACACGCTGCTCCGGGTGTGGGGGTTCTCCGCCGATGCGATCTGGATCGTGGGCGTGGATGTCGCGATGCGCTGGGATGGCGTGTCCTGGCGGGAAACGGTCCTGCCGGGCCCCTCGGAGCTTTGGGGGGTGTGGGGATCGTCGCCGGCCAGTGTCCATGCGGTGGGGCAGAATGGGCTGATCCTCCGTTGGGACGGCGCCTCATGGCAGCCGATGGCCAGCCCCTATCCGGAACTGCTGCTCAGCGTCTGGGGCAGTTCCGCGTCGAGCGCGTGGGCGGTGGGGGTGCAGGGCACCATCCTGCGCTGGAACGGGGTGGACTGGCGCATCATTCCCTCACCAACCCGCGGCTCGCTGTTCAGCATCTGGGGCCGGAGCTCGAGCGAGGTCTGGGCGGTGGGCAACAACGGGCTGATGCTGCGATGGAATGGTGTGGCGTGGTCGCTGGTGCCGCAACGCGCCACCGGGGAAAACCTGCGGGCGGTGCACGGCGCCGGGGCAAGTGGCATCGCGGTGGCGGGATGGAACGGCACCATCCTGCGGCGCGCGCCGCAGGGGTGGGTGGCCTCGATCTCCTCACCGGTGCTGTACGACATTGCAGACGACCAGATCGTCGGGTCGGGCGGGGTGGTGTTTCGGCGCAGCACCGATGGCATGTCTCTGATCCGCGAGGAGACCCCGACCTACCTCGACCTGTATGCGGTGGCGCGGTCGGGTGCCGACTACCTGGCGGTAGGAGATTCCGGACTGATCCTGCGCCGGATAGGGGGCACCTGGCACCGGGTGCCCTCGGGCACCCAGGCCCTTTTGCGGAGCATCTGGGTGCCGCCCGGAGGGGGGGCGGCCACCATCGTTGGCGATCGCGGCGAGATCCTCCGGCAAGAGGGCTCGGGCTGGGTGCCCGAGAACTCGGGGGCCAACACCTTCCTGCGCTGGGTGTTCGGGCTCAACGCCGCGGATCGCTTCGCCGTGGGCGACGAGGGCCTGATCCTGCGCAACCGCGGCAACGGCTGGGCGGCAATGCGATCGGGAACCGGGTTCCGGCTCCGCGCCGTCTGGGGAAGCGGCACCAACAATCTCTTTGCCGCCGGCGACGGGGGCGTGGTGCTTCGGTTCGACGGGGTGCGCTGGTACCCGATGGAGGTGCCGATCCGGGTCGAGTGGCGGGCGCTGTGGGGCACCGGTCCGCGCGATGTCTACCTGGCCGGGGCAGGTGGTGTCATCCTGCACTTCGATGGCGCGGCGTGGCGGCAGCTCTCCACCCCCACCAACCAGCTGCTGCTTTCGCTCCGTCCCGCAGCAGCTTCGGGGGCTTTCCAGGTGGTCGGGGTGGCCACCATAGTGCTGGACGGGAAACGCTGAGTCAGGGTGTGCCCGGTAAGAGTCAGTAGTGCAGCAGGACCGCGGTACCCACTCCTCCCTGCAGGGTCACCACATACAGGCGGTCATAGACGGAGTCTTCCAGCGCCGGGATCTCCTGACCGGTCAGGCGCCCCACGATCACGTTGATGGTGTTGCTGTGCCCCGCCACCAGCGCCTTGGATCCCGCCGGCAGTCCCTGCAGCATCGAAATCAATGGATTCATGTCACTCGTCCCGACCACAACCGGTGTGACTCCCATCCGGCTTGCCAGCGGCGCGACGGTATCCTTGGTCCGAATGAACTGGGTGCTGATGGCGTGGGCCACCCCGGCGCTTGCCAGCATCGCGGCCAGTCGCTCGGCGCGAGCCTTGCCGATCTCGCTGAGCGGGGAGTCCGCCTCCGTGGAGGCCCGTTCGGCGTGGCGAACGACAAAGATGGTGACCGGCGCCGCGGCCTGGGCCGAGGCGGCCAGCGGCGCGCCGAAGATCGCGAGGAGAGCAAGCAGGAAACGGAAGCGGGAGAGCGGCATCAGGATCCTCGGATTGGTGGAGGCCCGGGTCGTTTCCGGGCCATCCATGAAGGATAGCACCGCCCGGTACCCCGACGCCCTACCCCAACCGCCGCTCCGGGGCCAGCAGGTTGGCAAACAGCAGACCTGCCACCAGGGAAATGGCCAGCAACAGCATCTGGAACAGGGTGTCGACGCCGGCAATCGCTTCCTGCTCCAGGAGGGCGGTGACGCTGCGGAAGCCGACGCTGCCGGGCACCAGGAGCAAGGCGCTCGGGACCAGGGTGATCGCGGCGGGCCGGTTGGTGAACCGGGCCAGGAGGTTGCTGCCGACCGCCACGCTCAAGGCGCCCAGAAAGACCCCGAACTCCGCGCCCAGGAGGTGGCTACCCGCTCGGGATCCCAGGAACCCAACCAGCCCCCCGACCATGATCCAGGGGATGTCGCGCCGGAGCGCCTTGAGGAGGACCGCGAACGACAATGAGGCCACGCCGAGTGCGACCCAGAGGCTCCACATCGGAAGTGGGACCGGGGCGACAGCCACCGCCTCCCCGACGAGCTCAACCGCCAGCCGCTGTCCGAACGCCACCCCGACGCCCATGCCGATGAACACGATGAACGCCCCGGAGAGCCGCGCCGTGCCAGCCGAAAGGTGATTGGCCGCGAGCTCGGCCATCGCGGTGGTGAGCATCATCCCGGGAAGCAGGGCAATCAGGCCAGCCAGCATGGCAATCGAGGTGGAGTAGCCACCGATCCAGACTCCGCCGGCGGCTGCCAGCCCTGCGGCGAGGAACGAGGCCAGCGGGGTAAAGACCCGCTGGACCGCGCGGATCCGATTGCCAAACAGGGCCAGGAGTCCGGTGAGCAAACCCAGCGCAGTTGCCACCGCGATTTCGGGGAACCCGCCACCGAGGAACCGGCATGCCGCGGCGCTGGCGGCGGCAAAGGCGAGGGTGGTGGCGAAGGTGCCGTAGGGCGGGCTGGACTGCCCGATTCGGCCAATCTCCGCGGCGCCCTCCGCGGGCGTCATCCGACTCGCCAGCACCTTCACCACCACGGCGTCGAGGCGGGCCAGGCGACTCAGGTCGGTATCCCCGGGCTCCACCCGCATCAGGTAGGTGCGCTGGCTGATCTGCGGCCCGAACGCCGCGAACAGCGAGGTCGGTGTGACAAAGAACTGGGCAATGATGCCCAGCTTGGAGGAGGCCTGGTTCAGGGCATCTTCGATCTGCTGGGTGGAGGTGCCGTGGGCGTGAAGGCCGGCTGCCAGGGAGAGCAGGAACCCCACCCGATGGTCGGCGTCCTGGACCGGCAGGTCGGCGGTAGTGTAGTGGGGCGACATGGGGGGAAGATAAGGACGGGGCGGTTGGGACGGGTAAGACGGATAGGGCGGGTTGGTCGGGTGGGATGGAGTGCGGCGATCCACCCAAAGGAGGATTTTCCGCAGGCTGGGCAGCGGGTAAATTGGAGGTACCTTCGTCTCCCCATTCCGGGAAGCACCCACATGCGATTCCACCTCTCCGTCCTCTCCATCCTCTCCGTCCTACCCGTCCTCACCGGCTGTGCGGTCAACCCAGCCACCGGGCAACGGCAGTTCAGCCTCGTGTCCGAAGGCCAGGAAATCGCCATGGGCCAGGAGGGGGCCCAGCAAGTGGAGGCCTCGATCGGGCTCTATCCCGACAGCGCGTTGCAGGCCTTCGTGTCCCGGGTGGGGATGAGCATGGCCAGCAAGAGCGAGCGTCCCACCCTGCCCTGGCGGTTCGGGGTGGTGGAGGATGCGGCGATCAACGCCTTTGCGCTGCCGGGAGGGCCGATCTACTTCACGCGTGGCATCCTGACCCACATGAACAGCGAGGCCGAGATGGCCTCGGTCATGGGCCATGAAATCGGCCACGTCACGGCGCGGCACTCGGCCCAGATGATGAGCCGGGCCCAGGTGGCGCAGATCGGGCTCGGCGTCGGCTCGATCCTTTCCAGCGAGATTGCCTCGGTGGCCGGGGCCGCCAGCACGGGACTGGGGCTGCTGTTCCTCAAGTACGGGCGTGACGCCGAGTCCCAGGCCGACGAGCTCGGCTTCCGCTACATGATGACCGACGGCTACGACCCCCGGGCCATGCGCGACATGTTCATCATGCTCAGTCGCGTCACCGGTGAAGCTGGCCGCTTGCCGAACTGGCTGTCGAGCCACCCCGATCCCGACAATCGGTTGGAGCGGACCGATGAGCGGCTGGCAGAATTGAATCGCGATCTCTCCGCCGCCGTTGTGGGGCGTCAGGCATTCATGCGGATGATCGATGGGATCGTCTTCGGGGAGAACCCGCGGTCGGGCTACTTTGTCGGCCAGGAGTTCCTCCATCCCGACCTCAAGTTCCGGATGACCTTTCCCTCGGGGTGGAAGACCCACAACGGCACCGATGCCGTGACCTCGATCAGCGCCGCGGAAGATGCCATCCTCGAGCTGCGATTGGCCGCGGGTGCCGATCCCGCCGCGGCCCTCCGTGCCTTTGCGGCCCAGGAAGGCTTAACGAGCAACCAGCCGGAATCCGGCAGCCTCAATGGCCTGCCGGCTGCCGCCGCTGAGTGGCAGGCCCAGACTGAGCAGGGGGTGCTGCGGGGCCGGGTGGTGTTCGTCGCGTACGAGGGCCGTACCTACCGGATCATGGGGTACACCGCGCTGGCCAACTACGGCGCCTACCGCCAGGCCTTTGTGGGCACCCAAGGGTCCTTTGCCCGGGTCACCGAAGCCAGCATCCTGAACAGGCAGCCGAATCGGTTGCGGGTCGTGACCCTGCCCCGGGCGATGACGCTGCGGGAGTTTCACGCAGCCTACCCATCCGTCGTCCCCGTGGAACAGGTCGCCCTGATCAACGCGGTGGACCTGGACGCTCGGCTGGCGCAGGGCCGCCAGGTGAAGCGGGTGGTGGCGGGGTAGGGGCGCCCTGCAGGGCGCCCCTACCGTGTGGCCCCGCCCGCCCTACCCGCCCTCGCGCCGATCGTTGCCGCACCATAACTTCCATCTGGCCCCCAACCCGGGGCGTTCGCCTTTCCCGTCACCCGGTAGACCATGTCCAACCTGCTTACCCGCAGCATTGTGGCGCGCCTGGCGGTCTACTACGGCATCCTGTCCGGCATCCTGCTGGCCATCTGGAGCTGGTTGCCGCAGAGCGCCATTGCTGTGCTCGAGAACCTCCACGCCGCCTGGATCAGCATCGTGCCGGCCGGCGGGTCGGCGGCGGAGATCTTCAACGGCCGTACGATCGGTCCAGAAGGGGTGCTCGGCGGGGCCCTGCTGGCGACGGTGGCCTCGATCACCGGGTTCATCCTGGCGCTGCCGGCGGCGTGGGTCTACATCTACACCCGCCAGAAAAAGGGCTACGCCCAGTCGGTGGTGCACTCCCTGATCCTGCTGCCGGTGCTGGTGGCGGCGGTGGTGGTACTGGTCAAGAACAGCCTGGCGCTGGCCTTTGCGCTGGCCGGGATCGTGGCGGCGGTGCGCTTCCGGAACACCCTCAAAGACAGCCGGGACACCGTCTATGTCTTCATGGCCATTGTGCTCGGCCTGGCGGCGGGCGCCCAGCCCGGCGTGGCAATCGCCCTCTCGATGCTGTTCAATGTGGTGGTCCTGTGGCTCTGGTACACCGACTTCGGGCGGACCCCGCCCGGGCTGGAAGAGGACCGCGCCCGCAAGCGGATGCAGGAGGCAATGTCGATTGCCAACCGCACCAGCCAGTTCGTGGCCCGGCTCGACTCGGAGGTCCTCGAGGCGATGGCCCCCGCGCAGTTGGAAGCCCTGGCCGGCCGGGTTGAGAAGCGGCGGGGCAGCGGCTCCGCACGCGGGGAGTCCGGCGGTCGTGAGGGTCTGTTGCGGGTGACGATGGCGCGGTCGCCCGAGGCGCGCTCGGTGGTGGAGGCCGCGTTTCAGCCGCTGCTGAAGCGGTGGGGAGTGCAGCGGGTAGAGCAGGGAGAGGATGCGCTGGAGACGGTGGTGTTCTGGGTGCGCCTCAAGAAGAGCTCCGCCCCCGCCGACCTGGTAACGGTGCTCCAACAGGTCGGGGAGCCGGCGGTGCAGGCGGTGGAGTTCGAGGAACGGTCGATCCAACCGTAGGAAGCGGTGGCTATTGGCTCACGCGGAGGCGCGGAGGTAGGGGCCGCCTGCAGGCGGCCCCTGGTCGCCCCACCCGGGAGGGCCGGGCAGGCCCGGCCCCTGCACCGCGCCCGCCGCGTGGCCCATCTGCCCCGATGCCCACGGGCCGGGCAGGCCCGGCCCCTGCACCGCGCCCGCCGCGTGGCCCATCTGCCCCGATGCCCACGGGCCGGGCAGGCCCGGCCCCTACTCCGCGACTCCGCGTGACCCTCTCAAGAGATTGGAGTCTACGATGATCTTCTCCAGCAGAACGATTCTTCTTGCCGCAACCGGTGCTGCGCTCCTGGCTGTAGAGGCCGGCGCTCAGGAGCCGCGGGCCCGGGACACCTTGTTCAGCGTGGAGCGCCCACTGGAGGTGACCCTCCGGGCCGACTGGCGCGAGGTGTTCCGCCATCGCGATCCCGACAAGGAGGTCAAGGTCCCCGGCTCCCTGCTGGTGACCAACGGGTCCCGGATCGATACCATCCCCGTCAGCTTTCATACCCGCGGCAACTTCCGGCTCAAGCCCTCTACCTGTTCCATTCCGCCGGTGATGATTGTCTTTGATCAGGGCAGCAAATCGGGGACGCCATTTGCCGGGCAGGACGAGCTCAAGCTGGTGACACACTGTCGGGACAACGAGCGGTACGAGCAGAACAACCACCTGGAGTACCTGACCTACCGGATGTACAACCTGCTCACCGACCGGAGCTTCGGGGCCCGTCGCCTGGTGGCGACCTGGGAGGATACCGTTCGGGCGGAGCGTTCGGTCAAACCGGCGTTCCTGCTCGAAGAAGACGGCATGCTGGCCGAGCGCCTGGGTGGGAAGCTCGACAAGGCGCCGGTCGGCTTTGACGAGAGCGACCCGGTCAACACCACGCTGATGGGGCTCTTCCTGCTGATGATCGGCAACACTGACTGGAGCCAGCCGGGGCAGCACAACGTCAAGATGGTGCGCACCGATTCGATCGGTAATTTCCTGCCGGTTCCGTACGACTTTGATTGGTCGGGAATGATCAACGCCCCCTACGCCCGCCCCGACGCCAGCCTTGGCATCCGGACAGTTCGAGACCGGCTGTATCGCGGACCCTGCGTGGATGCGACCACCTTCCAGGTGGCGCTCCGGGTGCTGACCGACAAGCGGGAGGCGATCCTGGCGCTGGTGAACGGGCATGCCGACCTGGCGGAGAGCAGGCGGAAGGATGCGGTGGAGTACCTGCAGGGCTTCTTCAAGGATGCCGGGGAGTATGAGACGCTGCGGCGGCGATATCTGGATCGGTGCGGGTAGGGGCGCACCCCTGTGCGCCCATGGCAGGTGGAAGCGATATCGTAGGGGCCGGGCCTGCCCGGCCCGCGAAGGTGCCCCACCACCGTAGGGCCGATTCCAATCGGCCCGTGGAAGCGGATCGCGGCTGACTCCGATTCAGGAAGGCCCTCCCCTACGGCACCACATACACCACCGCGTAATCCCGCCCCGCCTGTGCCTGCAGCTTCAGGTGCAACAGGCCCGTGGCGGCGTCCTTGAAGTACCGGTCCCCTGAACTCGCATCGAGCGCGGCGAGCGATGCCGCCGCCGGCATGAACACCGTCGTGCTGTAGTCTCGGCTCACCCTGGCCGTCGCGTTGGGGTAGGGAATCGTCACCCGGATCCACTCCCCCGGTGCCATGCCAGTGGCGTACAGCCGCGGCGAGAGCGGCACCGCGCCCCCCGGCGTCACCGTGAACCCTCGGCTGGTCGGTACCGACGCCAGGAACTGCACTGGATCGTTGCCGTTGCCCACATATGTCATCGTCGCGCCGTCGTCCCGCTGCACCACCGCCGGCCCGATCACCTCACCGTTGATACCCCGCACCTGAAGCCGGATGAATCGGTTGCCGCAATCGAAGGCATTCCACTCGGCCCGAAAGGCACAGTTCGGCGAAATGTGCAGCGGGTTGTTGGCCGCCACCACGTGCCCCGGTATCCCGGTTACCGATCCGTCGGCGTCCAGGAAAACCGCCGACTTGTCGCCATCCTTGGCGGGGTCGGGGTTCTCGATGTAGACCCGGTTGGAGTTGATGAACGTCACCTGCTCCACAGCGTTGAGCGGGCTCAGGGCAAAGGCGTTGGTCCGGTTGAACCCGATGGCGCTCATGATCCGCCCGCCACCGGTCGGGTAGTTGATAAACGTCACCCGCTTGGCCCCCACGGTGCCGTCGTAGAACTCAAAGCCGCGGATCGGAAAGCTGGCCGAGATCTGGGTACCGCCGGTGTTGGCCGTCTGCCCGATGAATACCGCGTCCTCCACGAAGGTCATCGACGACGCAAAGGTGGCGCCGATCTTGTTGTCGCTGAACTGCGCCCCCGTCATCCGGAGCTCATGACCGCGGAGCCACGACCCGCGGTTCAGGTTCTTCCACGCCCGGAAATCCTTGAAATCCGCCACCACCGGCGCCGAATTGGCCGCCGGATCGAGCCGAGGCTGATACGACACCGTGGCGGTGGTCCCATCGGGCAGCGGCCCCTGGTCCACATGGATGCCGTCCCGGTTGTTGGAGTGCGACACGTTGCCCTGGAACACCCCCAGCGGGGTTCGGGTGGGCAGGTCGGGCTGACCGGTGGAGAGCCCGGTCGGCGACGTCGGCAGCGCGTACCAGAAGCCATGCCCCTGAGACCCCGCCGCCACGTTCCCGACAAAGCGGTTGGCCGGATTGGTAATCCAGTAGGTGGCGGGCGTGGCGTCGGACGCCAGGATCCGGTCGGCCACCGCCGGGGTGCGGCTCACCAGGCCAAGGTTTCGCTCCACGATGTTGCCGGACTCGCTGCCATCCTCCAGGAAATAGCCGTGGCCCAGGTGATCGTAGCAGACGTTGTCCTCGACCCGCAGGTTATCGGTGCCGTGGATCGTCAGGCACCGGCTGCGGGTCTTCCAGATCGAGTTGTTGCGGGCGTACTGCCCGTCCACGGCGTCGGCCATGTGCCAGTGAATAGGGTACCGCGCCACCAGCGCGGTCTGCCCCATCTGGAAGAACTCAACCCCCTCGATATGCGCCACACTGTTTCGCATCACCATGAGGTGACCACCCAGCTTGCTTGGAAGCGGGTCACCCTGGATCACGATGTTCCTGGTCAGCAGCCCCACCTCGGCGCGCTGGTCCACCGTCTTGCCACTGATCGATTGCAGGGTGCCCCAATGGGCGTACTTGAGCGGTGTGGCCAGGGTGACAGTTTTTCCTGAGAGTGACGCGATGACCGCGTCGTCGGCCCAGAGCGGGTTGAAGTCGGTACTGGCAATCGCAATCCGGTCGCCGACGCGCCAGTCCGCCGCCTGGGCCAGGGTGATCTGGGTGTTCCCGACCGCGGCGTTGGCATCGAGGGTGGTCCAGCTGGTGCGCGGTTCGCCGTGGAGCTCCAGCGTGCCACCCATGACCCCAAAGACCCGGGCCCCCATGTTCATGATATTGTCGCCGGCAGGGCCGGTCAGGGTAATGACCGCCTTGTTCCGGTGCGGCGCCGACTCACTGCCGATCCGGAACAGCCCATGCACCATGATCCAGCCGGAGGTCAGGCTCAGGTCAGTGTTGCCGAAGGTGAGCTCACCATCGACGGTAAGGCTCTTGAGCGCCGGCGGGCTGACATCCAGGGTGATCGACGATCCGGTGGGAATGACTACGTCCGCCCCGGCCAGGGGCACCCCGGCGGTGCCCCAGCTGGCGGGGTTGGACCAGACCATTCCGAGCGGCGGCGGCGGTGGGGGCGGTTCGTCGGGTGTGGTGGAGTCCAGCGCGCAGCCGACCAGCAGCAGGGCCAGGGAGGCGCGGCGGACCAAGGCCCACGGCGTGGGGAAACGAGGAGTCATTGGTCCCAGACGGTAGAGGTGTGGTTCAAAGCTGGGGACACTGGCACGCCCCGTCAATCGGGCAGCAACGCCTCACCTGTCGCGGCGCTGCGGCGTGCAGAATTGCGACCGTGCAGGGATAGGACACGTGGAGGGGGTGGGGACCCTTACAAGGGGGGCAGTGATCCGCCCTGCTCCTGGTCCGCGACTGATCCCTCACGGCGTTCGGGACAGGCGTCGCGGCGCGGCGGCTGGACCGCTGAAGCGGGCCTGGTACCAGCTCATGCCCGGAGCTCCAGCGCCGGTTTACCGGCAGTCAGTTGGCCGAGCCCGGGCTTTAGCCCGTGGGCTCGGGAGTCGACCCCGACTTCAGCCGTGGACTTTGGGGCCCAATTGCCGTCGTCGAGGCTCGGCGGCGGGACCGCTGAAGCGGGCCTGGCGTGGATGCCAAAGACGATCTGCACCCAGCCGTTGCTCGCGACGCTGGCGCCGGAGAGATGCTGGTCGGCCACAAGCGCGATGAGCACCACTCGCCCCCGAAGGCCTCAACGGGCGATTTCGGTCGGTCCCCCTGGGGGTCTACCTGAAAACTGTGGCATGGTATTGACGGCATATGTTGTCAAAGCTATAATTGTCTTTGGTCCTGTCGTATGGAGGTGAAGTGGGTCGAAAGCTCAGAGGAAGCGGGACGCCGCGCCGCGGGACTGGTGAGGGGGTATCCCTGGGTGAGCTTCGCCAGGCGCGACGCCTCTCGCAGGAGGTGCTGGCAGAGCGGCTCGGCACCCGGCAGGCCTCGATCTCGAAGCTCGAGGGCCGCAGCGACATGCACCTCAGCACCTTGCGGAGCTATGTCGAGGCGCTGGGCGGGACGCTGGAGCTGATCGCCAGGTTTCCGGATCGCGATGTGACGATCGGCCCCGCCGGGGAGACGGGCTCCATCGTCTATCCTGGTGGCGCCAGGCGCCGGGAGCCGACGTTGGTCCACGAACGGCCAGGGCCAGCGATCGCGCACGGCGATTCGAAGACTCGCGGTGGGCCCACCGCAGTCCGTCGGGTGGAATCCCTGAGCGAACTCCGCGCGCTTCGGCGCCCGATCCTGGAGATCGCCCTCCGGCACGGTGCGGCGAGCCTTCGGGTGTTCGGTTCGGCGGCGCGCGGTGAGCTGCGGGAGGACAGCGACCTGGACCTGCTGGTGACCGCCGGGAAGGAGGTCGGACCCTGGTTTCCCGGCGGGCTCGCGGCGGACCTTGGCGAACTGCTTGGCCGCCGGGTGGACGTGGTGACCGAGTCGTCGCTCGCGCCGGAACTCAGGCAGCAGGTGATGGCGGAGGCGGTGTCGCTGTGAGGGATGATCGGGTGTACCTGCGGCACATCAGGGAGGCGAGTCGGCGGATCGAGGCGCACACCGCTTGGGGGCACGAGGAATTCATGGTGTCTGACCTGCTGCAGGATGCCGTGCTCCGCAACCTCCAGACGATGGCCGAAGCGAGCATGCGGCTCTCTCCGTCCGTCACCCTGACCGAACCCGGCATCGACTGGCGAGCCATCGCCGGCTTTCGCAACATCCTGGTGCACAACTACCTCGGCATTGACCTCGAACAGGTCTGGGCGATCACCCAACGCGAAGTGCCCGAGCTGCAGAGGGCCGCAGCCAGGCGCCTGGCGGCCCTGGACGCTTAGCGGGCGCGCTGCCCTCGAATCGGAACTCGAGCGGCAACCTCACCGCCTGAGATCACCCGTTCCATAGCAACTTGGCGCGCTTGAAGTCCTCGGGGCTTGGATTGGGCATGATCATGACCTGAAGGCAGCGAGCATATCCCAGTGTATATCATGGCAAAATCCAACCCAATGTGGCTAATCCGTGCTCACCTGAACGGTCGCGTTTCCGCAGCCAGCGTTTCGACACTTCTGATTACCGCACACCGTGGGGACGACTCCATCCTGGAGGATGGAGAGAAAGAGCATCCGCCGCCGGGGATTCGACTATCGGTTGCCGGGACCATACTTTGTGACGCTGGTGTCGGCACAGCGGCTACCGCGGTTCGGCGTTGTCTGTCGGGGCAGGGTAGTTCTGACCGAGGCTGGACAAATCGTCGCTACACGGTGGCTGACGATTCGGTCGATAGATCCGGATGTTTGGCTGGACGAGTTCATCGTCATGCCCGACCATTTCCATGCCATCGTCGGACTGCAGGGAGGCTCGATGGGGGTTCCCAGCGCCCCACCGGGTCGATTCGTGAGACCGGCCCGATCCCTCGGGTCGTTGATCGCCCAATTCAAGGCAACGACCACTCGATTGATCAATCAGTCGATCGAGGGCAATCGTCGGCCGGTATGGCAGCGCAATTATTACGAACGGATCATTCGCAACCAGCCCGAATTGGAACGGATCCGCCGGTACATCATCACCAACCCCAAACGCCCGTAACGGCACCACCGTCAATCCCGCACGTCCATGGGGTCGCACCCGTAGGGGCGCACCCCTGTGCGCCCCTGCACCGATCCATGCCCCGGCCACCCATCCGCCCCCACGAACGGCGTTCCCGGCGGGATTCCGTCCCGGCGTCGGGGCGGTATCCCGTTGGTGGGGTTCGATTCCAAAGGGCGCACAGGGGTGCGCCCCTACGTGCGCCCCCGCACCCGCCCCGGCCCGATCAACGATCCCGGCCCCCGGGCGGCGGCCCAACGCGTGCGCCCCCGCACCCGCCCCGGCCCGATCAACGATCCCGGCCCCCGGGCGGCGGCCCAACGCGTGCGCCCCCGCACCCGCCCCGGCCCGATCAACGATCCCGGCCCCCGGGCGG
>Ga0163144_10001337_pt1 | contig 58149 bp, 47 predicted proteins | sample OliLak19BULKMAT1_FD_123175 | JGI IMG/M metagenome (GOLD analysis project Ga0163144, IMG submission 123175) | Freshwater microbial mat bacterial communities from Lake Vanda, McMurdo Dry Valleys, Antarctica - Oligotrophic Lake LV.19.BULKMAT1 | ecosystem: Environmental > Aquatic > Freshwater >...
AATCGGACGCTGCCCGATCGCCAGCATCGCGTCACTCACATCTAGTTCGATGCGTTGCTCAGGAATCCCCAGCCCAGCGGCGCAGTGCCCTTGAGGGTCCATATCAACAAGAAGTACCCGCTTGCCCGCCCGCGCCAACACAGCAGAGAGGTTGATTGCCGAAGTGGTCTTCCCGCAGCCACCCTTTTGGTTGATGATCGCGATCGCGCGCATCGCACTCCCTCTGGAGCTTGCGGCTCCGTTGAGAGGCTGGGTCTACGGGAGCGACCGCTCGCGCAGATCCAACCGGACTTGTACGATATCGGACGGCCTCTTGGTCGTGCTTGAAACTGAAACCTCAAACTGAGGTCACCACGTATTCGAGTTGTAACTCTGAACTTGGATCGTCAATGCAATGACGCTTTCGACCCAGTCTCAGTACCTATTGCAGCAGGCTTGGTTTCAACCTCAGAAACAGGCAACCCCACCGAAGCCGAGTATGCAACTTGATTCGATATTTGCGTGGGTGTTGGCTGGGCCGGGGCGGGGGATCGGGATGGGAGCGGGGGGTGGCGGCGTAGTCGATCCCGAATCGCCTTGGCCTGTACCACCATTCGCAGACCGTCCTTAACCACGTTGATCTTCCCACCCGCCTTGTGCTCCCAGTGGACACCCACCTCGCGGAACTTCCAGCCGCCGTGCATGCACAGCAGAAAGTGCTCGATATCAAAGGCAAATCCGGGTTCTTGTGAGTATTGGGTAAGATACCGAGCAAGGTCTCTACGATACAACTTGAACCCACATTGGGTATCTTTTGCCAGTCGAAGGCCCAGCAGCCACAACGCGGACTTGAACACATTGCCTGCCAACCGCCTGGTGAACTTGGCCTCGATCTCGGCATCAGCACTGTTCCGCGAACCAGCGATCATGGCTATTGCGCTTGGGACACCCGGAACTTTGTCGATCAAGAGCCCGCCCAAGGCACGTTCGAACCGCTCTAACTGATCCAGCCGCGTCGCATTGTCTGCATCCATCACCAATATCCAGGCACCCCGCGCTTGCGTGAGGCCGGTTTGGACCGCCGCCCCTTTGCCCGAGTTGGTCGTATGGCGTAGCACCTTCCCCTGAATCGTTGTCGGACTGAGAAGTTGTCGGAGCAGTGTTTCCGCTACGCCCTGGGTTGCATCGTGAGATCCGTCGTTCACCAGCAGAATCTCAGCCAGCAGTGGGGGCGCGGCGGATTCGTCGCTGTGTGGAGGATGGAACATCCAGGGTCGGAAACTCTCGCGCGGGCCGCCCCTGCTCCAATTTCGCAGTGTTGTCACCACATCCCGCAGGGTCGGCTCGATCCGATCCTGCTCGTTGTACATCGGGATGATGATCGAAAGTGCGGGCGTGGGTACATCTGGCGCTGATTCCGTGATGCGACTCTGGCTCGATGCCGCGATAGCCACAGTTTCGCCAGTCCCGGATCTGGCAGTCTGGGATTGGGGAGTCTGGGATTGAGGAATATCTCTGATCATCCTTTGTGCCAGGCAGCTCCCGACCGCACGGAAAAGCCGCCCCCAGCGTCACTGATCCGACGCAGCACGTCCTTCTCCAGTTCCGATATGTTCAAATTAGGTGGTGGCACAATCTGTGTGATAGCGACCAAGTCTCCAAACTTGCCGTCCTCGGTTCGTATCCCCTGCCCGCGCAGTCGGAGTTTTCGATTGCTCGCCGTGCCCGCGGGAATTTGCAGTTGCACCAGCCCGTTCAAAGTAGGTACATCCACGGTCGCTCCCAGCGCCGCCTCCGAGAGCGTGAGCGGAAGATCAAGATACAGGTTCAGTCCCTGTCCTGTTTCGACATGCTCGCCTCGACGCCAAATCTCGTGCGGCAGGACATGCACCCTGAGCAGCAGATCGGCGGGACGATTGCGAGCATCGGTGAGGACGCCCCGCACCCGCAATTGCGAGCCGTCGTCGATCCCTGCGGGAATGCGCACCTCGACTGTCTTTGGCGTGCCCTCGGTCTGCACTCGAAAACCTTGGGTCCCACCCTTGGCAGCCGTGAGAAAGTTGACTCGGACCTCCTGAATCTGCTGCTGCGTGGCCCGCTCGCGCCCTGAGCGATTAGTCGACGAATCTTCGTCTTTGTCGTAGGGATCAAAGCCAGGAAAACCAGCGGGGCCGGAGCGTCGACTGCCCGGTCCCCCCCTATTAGCACCCCCGACCCCCGCCACACCCCCGGCTCCTCCACCAAAGATCGCATCGAAGATATCGCCCAGATCTTCGGATTCAAGGTCAACCCGCTGGGACCGACCGGGCCCGGGACCTGTTCTGGTACCCGGGCCGCCATTGGCCCCACCGCCAGATTGTGCGTTCACGCCACCTTCGCCAAATTGGTCGTAGAGCGGGCGTTTTTGTTCGTCGCTGAGGACCTCGTAGGCCTGCTGGAGTTCCTTGAACTTTCCAGGGGCATCCACCGCTTTGTTCATGTCCGGGTGATACTGGCGGGCGAGTTTGCGATATGCCCCGCGAATCTCATCTTGCGTGGCAGAACGCTTGATGCCCAGTATTTCGTAATAGTCGCGCGCGGCCATTGGAATGCCATTGTAGAACGCTTGGGGACAGCCTCCAAACAGGGCGAGGGTCCGCGAATCGCGCGTGCGAGTTGCTTTCTTGCACATTTCCAGCATGGCCTTTGGAGGCTGGCATTTCTATAGTGGAGTCCGGCTCAGGCGCGGAGCGTACCGGGCGGGCTTCGTCGGTCACTGTTTGGCAGAAGGACACTCCATGACGTATTCCAAAGGTCTTGAAGGCGTGGTCGCGGCGGATACCAAAATCTCTTTCATCGATGGCGAGAAAGGCGTGCTTGAGTTCATCGGGATTCCCATCGGCGAACTCGCCAGCAACAGTACCTTTGAAGAGACCGTCTACTTCTTGTGGAACGGACGCTTGCCGAAGAAGGCAGAACTCGCCGAATTTGAATCCGCCATTCGCGCTCGCCAGGAGATGCCAGCGTACATCCAGCAACTTGTCATGGGCATGCCCAAGGACGCGCAGCCCATGCATGTGCTCCGCACCGTGGTGAGCGCGATGGGACTGATTGATCCCAAGCCCAACGCCATCGACCTGCCCAGCGTGCGCGACAAGGCCCTCACGCTTCTGGCCGTCACGCCCACCATCCTCGGCGCGTTCCATCGCTATCGCCAGGGCAAGCCCGTCATTGCTCCCGACAAGAGCCTTTCGATCGCCGCCAACGTTTTGTACATGATCTCAGGCACCAAGCCCACGCCCACCATGGCCAAGGCCCTGGACGTGTGCCTGGTCCTGCATACTGATCACGGCCTCAACAACAGCACGTTCAGCGCGCGCGTTGTCATGAGCACGCTCAGCGATATCTACTCCGCCATCACCGCCGCCATCGGCAGCCTGCGTGGTCCGCTGCACGGCGGTGCGAACGAGGGCGTGATGGTCATGCTCAACGAGATCGCGAACCCGGAGGCCGCCGAGAAGTACACGCTCGACAAACTCGCGAAGAAGGACAAGATCATGGGCTTCGGGCACCGGGTCTACAAGTCCTACGACCCTCGCGCCACGCACCTCAAGGTGCTCGCCAAGCAACTTGCTCAGGAGACGGGCAACATGGCCCTCTTTGACAAGAGCACGGCGATCGAGAAGGCGATGGCCACTGCGGTTGCTGCCAAGGGCATCTATCCCAACGTCGACTTTTACAGCGCGACGACATACCACTGCATCGGCCTGCCCCTCGACCTGTTCACGCCCATGTTCGTTGTCGGTCGTATCGGCGGCTGGAGCGCGCACATCCTCGAGCAACTCGCGGACAACCGTCTGTTCCGTCCCGACGTGAACTACACCGGGCCACATGACGTGCGATACACACCCGTGGACAAGCGGTAAGGGAAAGCATCCCCATGCTGCATGCTGGCCATCGCTTTCCAGAGGACTTCGCGACGATCATTTCTATTGTCTGGGAAGAACTTCAGGCCTCGACGCGTGATCGCAAGCACGGGTTTCATACTGCAAGCCTCGCGACCCTCGATGCCAGCGGCCAGCCGGACAATCGCACCTGCACCATCCGGCGCGTCGAGCCAATCTCACGACTGCTGATGACGCACGCGGACATTCGCTCGCCCAAGGCGATTCAGATCATGGGCGACCCGCGCGTCGCCTGGGTTTTTTACGATGTGGAGCGCCGGCTGCAAGTTCGGGCCCGCGGCATCGCCCACGTCGAGCGAGATTCGTCGCTCGCGGAAGAACAGTGGGATCGCACGAGCGTCGTCAGCCGTCGCTGCTACATGGCCCCGCATGCTCCCAGTAGCGTGACACCAATCCTTGATGTCAACATAGCCGAATGGCTGCGCCCTGGGCGGCCCAGCATCGAGCAAACGCTACCAGCACGCGACAACTTCTGCGTGCTCGTCACGCGTGTTGACGACTTGGATGCCATGGAACTCGCCGCCGACGGCCATCGAAGGGCCGGGTTTACCTGGAACGAGCAGGGCAGTATGCGAACCGAATGGCGAGCGCCGTAACTTTATTCGTTGGTCGATTCGTTGATCGGCACTTTGGTTGTATTGCTGCGTGATGGCGTGCTCCTGCCCAGCCAACACTTGGGCATGCTTCGCACACTCCTCGCGTCGGCCTCGCTCAGCCTCGTGCCCTTGACGTTGGCTCAGTCGGCATACTCCGATTCCAAATCAATCCCCGAGGTGTCGGCACCGCGAGATGTTTCCGCACTCATGAAAGATATAGTCGCGAAGCACTCCGTTCCTGCGCTCGCTGCTGTCCTGATCGAGGGTGACACGATCAGACTCGAGGGTATCGCTGGCGTGCGAGCACTTGGCTCTGAACAACTCGCAACGCTGGATGATCAGTGGCATCTGGGCAGTTGTGGCAAGGCCATGACGGCGACGCTTGCAGCGATCATGGTCGATAGACAGGAACTGACATGGGAGACGACGCTCGTTGATGTCTTTCCGAAACTGATTGTAAATGATGCCCAAGCAGCAGGCGGGGCGGCATGGAGCAAGGCAACGCTCGGGACGTTCGTGACCAACACGGGCGGTGCGCCCGCCAGCCTCGATCGCGATGGTTTATGGAAGCAACTCTGCGAGACGAACCAAACGCCAGCAGAGGCCCGTCGAATACTGATCGATGGCGTAGTCAAGCATCCGCCGCAGTATGAACCGGGCACCAAGTTCGAATACGCCAACGCAAACTTTGCCATCGCCGGAGCGATGCTCGAACGAACGGCGGGCGTGCCCTATGAACACTTGATGCAACGCGAGTTATTCGATGCTCTGAATATTCGTTCCGCGGGCTTTGCCGCACCGGGCGTTCCTGGCGCGATCGGCCAGCCCATGGGCCACTCTGCCAGGGGTGTTGCCGTCACGCCGAAGCGAGAGGCCGACAACCCGATGGCGATTGCTCCGGCGGGCTGCATTCATATGTCGATCCGCGATTGGGCAAAGTTTGCATCCCTGCACACGTTGGGCGATCGAGCCAACCCGCATTGCGAAGCGAAAATCCTCTCGCAGCAGGCCTTCGACTTCCTGCACACGCCTCGCCTTAACGATTATGCGGGCGGTTGGGCCGTGACGACGCGTCCCTGGGCGGATGGACCCGACGAGGATAAGGATGGGCTGGTTCTGACGCACGCGGGCAGCAACACTATGTGGTTCGCCGTGGTATGGATCGCTCCTGAGAAGAACATCGCCATACTCGCCACCACCAACATCGCGGGCGAGAATGGCCCCAAAGCGGCGGACGAAGCGATCCAAGCACTGCTGCGAGAGTTTGGACTCATGAAGTAAAAACACCGACCGCTGTCGGCGGTCGGTGGGTGGGAATCGAGTGGTATGTTGTCTGATGCTCGCACCAACCAAGTAGCAAATATGTACTAATTAGTAGGAGATAGTTGGCGCTTCGCTGGAGGGTCGCAGGTTACTTCAACGTCTTGAGCGCGGCGATGATTGCGCCCGGTTCGGCGCGGTTGCGATAGTCCGCATCGACGAAGGCGTACGCGATGGTGCCGTTCTTGGCGATCACATAGGTCGCGGAGAGCGGCAACTGATTGCTGCTGTCGCCGTTGTACTTGGAGAGGTCAAACTTGTTTTTGCCGCTGCCAGCGACAATTTCGGGCAGTGTGAAGGCGATGCCATACTGCTTCGCGACGGCATTGCCTTTGTCGGAAAGAACGGCGAAGGTCAGGCTATTTTTCTCGGCCGTGGTGAGTGAATTGTCGGGCGACTGAGGCGAGATTGCCACGAGTTGTGCCCCGGCGGATTCGACCTCGGACAATGCTTCCTGATACTCACGCAGTTGCAGGTTGCAGTATGGGCACCACTGGCCGCGATACCAGGTCATAACGACCGGTCCCTTGGCAAGCATGGCCTTGAGCGAGACCGGCTTGTTGGTAGCATCGAGCAGGCTGAAGTCGGGCGCGGTATCACCAACCTTGAGAGCCGTGGCGAGAACGCCCGATGTGGCAACTTCTTTGATGCCCTGCTCATACTTCGCGCTGGTCTCTGCGGGCATCTTGCTGGCAAAGTTATTCTTAATAGCGTCGAGCTTGGGCTGAAGCACTGGCTGAACCATCGAGCCTTCTGGACTGGCTGTCGCTGTGGACATTGGTGCGGTGTTGGCTGGCTTACCCATGTGTGGCTCTTCGCCGCTGAGTTTTTTCCACTGCGCGTCCGCCTTGGCTGCCTGTTCGGCATGGTCCATCTTTACCCACTTCGAGCGTGTATTGCCCCACACGCCGTCGTAGAACAGGAAGAGTCGACCGTCCTGCACAATAAAGTTATTCGGATCGATGTCGACCTTCTCGCCATCCTTGATCGCCCAGGAGCACCAGCCGCCGTGCGCGGGCTCGTACTTGCTTGGGTCGGCGAGGAACGCATCGCGATGAGCAGTGGTGGCGAAGCGATAGGTCGCACCCTCATAGTCGGCGGTGATGCTGTCGCTGCCCTTGGTCGGTTTGCCGCCGCCCTCAGGGAAGTACGCGACGGGGTCATATCCCTGGATCGCAAGTTTATTGGATTTTTTCAGGTTCCACTTTGAAACCTCGCGCGTTGCCTGCATCGTTGCCTGGGCCAGTGCGCTGGAGGTAAAAGTGATGGACATGACAATGCCGCTCACGAGGACAAGGGTGCGAACGATTGGACGAACGTTTGGATTGAGTTTCCCGAACATCGTGAAGAACTCCCAGTTGGTGCGAGTATATGTGAACACTGTCGATTCGTTGCCGTCTATCCAATTCAGTTTCAGTCGTATGCCCGTGGGACGTCGTAACGCCCAGGCCTTGGAACAGCACTCCGCTCCGCCTAGAGGGGCGTATCGTTCTCCATGCTGCAAGACCTGCTCCTTTCCATGGGCATCGCTGGCGATCCGCGGGTGGCCCAGTATCTCTCGCCCGCACCGGGCCAGCCGACCATCGATGTCGCCAGTCCCATCGATAACACCAAACTGGCGACCATCGGGCTCGACACGGTTGAGACCTACGAACGCACCGTTGCCGCCAGCGCCGCAGCCTTCAAAACCTGGCGCACTGTCCCCGCTCCCGAGCGAGGGTTGGTCGTTCGCGCTATTGGCGATGAGTTCCGCGTGCACAAGCAGGCCCTGGGCAGGCTGCTCGCCGTTGAGATCGGCAAGATTCTCCAGGAAGGCTGGGGCGAGGTTCAGGAAACCATCGACATCGCAGACTTCGCCGTGGGCCTCTCGCGGCAACTCTACGGCCTGACCATGCCCAGCGAGCGGCGCGACCACCGCCTAATGGAGCAGTGGCACCCGCTGGGCCCGATTGGCGTGATCTCAGCCTTCAACTTTCCCAATGCCGTGTGGGCGTGGAACGCGATGCTCGCCGCAGTGTGTGGCGATACCACGATCTGGAAGCCCAGCCTCTTTGCACCGCTCACCGCCATCGCCAGCAACGCCCTTGCGCAGCGTGTCTCGGAGCGCATGGGCCATAAGGACATCTTCACGCTGGTCATCGGCACCGACGATGTCGTGGGCGAGCGCATGGTCGCCGACAAGCGGATTCCGCTCATCTCCGCCACGGGTTCCTGTCGCATGGGCAAGCGCGTCGGCGCTGTGGTCGCGCAGCGCATGGGTCGCTGCCTGCTTGAACTGGGAGGCAACAACGCGTGCATCATCGATCAGGACGCTGATCTTACCCTTGCTATTCCAGCCGTTGTCTTTGGTGCCGCTGGCACTGCGGGCCAGCGATGCACCACCACACGCCGCCTGATCGTGCACGAATCGATTGTTGACGATGTCTGCACGCGCCTGATCCGCGCGTACAAGCAACTCAAGATCGGCAATCCCACGGTTGAGGGCAACCTGATCGGCCCGCTCATCAACCAACGTTCCGTCGTGGGCTATCGCCACGCCATCGAACAGGCGAAACTGCAAGGCGGCACGCTTCTTGTCGGCGGGAGCGCGCTTGGTCAGGGCTTCTCCAGCGTCATGCAAAGTGGCGTGCGACTAGGCGAAATCACCGATGCGCTCCGCGCGCCCGTTCAAGCCGCAGCCACCAACTATGTCGAGCCGACCATCATCCGCGCTCCCGCCTCCAACGCACTTGCGATCGCCGCCGAAGAGACCTTCGCCCCGATCCTCTACGTCTTCTCCTTCAAGACCCTCGACCAGGCCCTCGCCATGAACAACCAGGTCGATCAGGGCCTCTCATCCGCGATCTTCACCAACTCGATGCGATCTGCGGAGCGATTCCTCTCACCCGCTGGCTCGGACTGCGGCATCGCCAACGTGAACGCGGGTACCAGCGGTGCAGAAATCGGCGGTGCATTCGGTGGTGAAAAGGAGACCGGGGGCGGACGTGAGTCCGGCTCTGACTCCTGGAAGGCGTACATGCGACGCCAGACCAATACGGTGCACTATGGTTCCACGCTCGCTCTTGCACAAGGAATCAAGTTTGACTGACCCCATCTCCAGCAGGTTGTTCGGTGGTACTGGCCAGCGCATGCCCTACGCGGCGGCCGACGCGACGCAGCAGAGCGATCGTCCCGTCGAGCAGGACATGCTTGCACAGACCGCCATCGCTCCCATCCAGAGCGGCAACATCGTGGGCCTGGGCACAGGCCGCACCGCCAGCCGCGCCATTCGCGCCCTTGCCCGGCGCGTGCAACTCGAGCACATGGATATTTCCTGCGTCTGTACCAGCCTTGCGAGCGAGGAACTGGCCAGGGACCTGGGTCTGCGCATGGTGCCCTTCAATGAAATAGGCGAAGTCGACTATCTCTTTGACGGTGCCGACGAGGTGGACCACCAACTACGCATGATCAAGGGTGCCCATGGTGCTCTGACTCGCCAGCGACTGGTTGCGCATGCTGCCAAACGCTGCGTGTACATGTCTCACGAGGATAAGGTGGTTGAGCAGTTGGGTAGCCGCGCGTTGCTCGCGGTTGTCATCATCCCCTTTGGCGTCGCGAGCATCCGCGATCGTCTGCGAAACCTGGGCCTGTCGGGCGTGATTCGCAAGAACATGGATAACGAGGCGCTGATCACGGATGGTGGCGGCATGGTTCTGGACATGCGCATCACAGGGCGCAACGTCGAGCAACTCGCCCTCGATCTCGATCATGTGCCGGGCGTTGTTGACCATGGCCTGTTCCTGACCGAAGCCGATGAGGTCTTGGTGGAAGATCGAGCAGGACAGGTGCGGCACTTGGCAAGTTCCAATGTCTGATCGTTTCGCTAATTGGTGTTTCGCCTGTCGGTGCGAGCGACGTGACCTCGAATAAAAGGACGTACCGACCGGCCCGGCGCCACTCGGTGGCACGAGAGTCTCCATGCTGCTTGTGACTGGCGCAAACGGGTTCATCGGCTCTCATGTCCTGGCTCTTTTTTCACAGGTGGAAAGCCAGTCACATCAGCAAGGGCAGCGCGTCTGCGCATTGGCCCGCAGTCCCATTGCGGGTGTCTCCACACATCTCGCGGATTTGCGTGACCTCGCTTCGATCCGCGCCGCGCTCGACCAGGCTCATCCCTCTGCCATTATCCACGCCGGAGCGATGCGAGATCCCGCCGCGTGCGAGAAGTCCAGAGACGAATCCACTCTCGTCAACTTCCATGCAACGCGAGCAATTGCACGATGGTGTCAGGAGCACGGCACACGTCTCATTTTCCTCTCGACTGATCTCGTGTTTGATGGCGTGTCCCGTGCTGGAGCGCAGACTTCCATGAGTCCGTCGATCCAGGCTGCGAGCGTGCCTTCAGCGTCTGAGTCCCTTCCCGACGTCCAGTCTGCAGGTTTGTTGTGTGAATCCGCCCCGCGTCGCCCCATCAACCACTATGGCGTGACCAAGGCTCTCGCAGAGGACGTGGTCTTCGCCACCCCGCGAGCCACGGTTGCACGCATCGCCCTGACGCTGGGCCATTCACCCGTGGACCAACCCGCTCGCAGCCCCCACGAATTTGTCGTCAATGCCCTTCGTGCTGGGCAACCAGTAAAACTTTTCGTCAACGAGTACCGCACGCCCATCCACGTCGACGACGCGGCGGCTGCCTTGGTCGCGCTGCTGGACCACGAAGTTCCGTGCGTGCATGTGGGCGGCCCAGATCGCGTCAGCAGGATGGAAATGGGTATCGCCCTCGCGAGCGCGTATAACCTCAATGCCACGCTGTGCACACCTGGCTTCCACGATGCCCAGTCCAGCGGCCTATTTCGCCCGCTCGACACCGCGATGAATACCACCTTGTTGCGAACACTACTCGCGGATGCGCCGGGAGTGCCCACGCCCCGATCAATGGCTGCGATGGCCCGAGACTTGGCCGCTTCGGACCAATGTCGCGAGTGAGTTCAACGAGTGAGTTCTCGAAGGTCATGCACCGAACTCCAAGCATCGCAAGGCAGTAGCACTGCTCCAACGAGAAGGTTGGGGCGGAATGGTCCCTTTGTACCGCCTACAGCAGCGGTAAAAACCCAAAATTCTAGGACTAGAAGGGCCTTACTACATAAGACACCGCTTCGGACCGATGATCTCTTCTGATCTCTTCGCGGGTTCGCTGTGGAATTCGTGAGTCGGTCTGCGGATTCGTTGAGAACACCCTTTATAGGGGATATCTTTCGTAGGATTTGGGTTGAAGTTTGGTGTTGGAAGGGCTGTTGAGTTGATCACATGACGGGAGAAGTGGACGCCAAAGTGGAGGGATCGCGCTTGTTGAGCGAAGCGCCCGTGGCTCCGCGCGCGATGTCTGCTTCGGCGATGAGTGGCATCGTCCTGCTCGCGGGCGGTGTGCGACAGCATGCGTTGGCGACCGAACTCGGGCGCCCGCTCGTCGACTTGCCTATGCCGCGTCATCCGACCATGCTCAGTGCGTGGAGCGAACAGGCAGGGTTGCTGGCTCGAGCGGTCAATGCCGATGTCGTTGTGCGTGCGGTCGTCAATAAGCAACTCGAACTGCCGCGTGCCGTGCCCCCGGTCGAGCGCGTACACGTTCAGGCGGAGTATGACATTGGCGAGTTCCGCGGAACGGGCGGGCTGTTGCACGACCTGTCCAGAGACTATCGCGATGATGATGTCCTGCTGGTTGGTGCTGCCAATCAGGTGCTGGTGACACCACTTCCCGAACTCTTTGCCAGAATGTGCGCCGTCGAGGCGGATGTGGTCCTGCTTGCCGAGCCCGATGGCAGCGCGAGCGGACTGCAACTCGTGCGGTGTGCATGTCTTCGGGGCATTCGCGGCAACGGCTACCTCGACTTCAAGGAGCAATGCCTGCCAAAGATTGCCCAGGACTTCCGGGTCAAAGTTGTCCACGCCCAGCGTCGCGCTGCTCTTGCGGTGCGGACGCTCGAACAATATATCCGCACGCTCCGCGCGCTCTACGCGGGCCAGGCCGATTCGCCCGAACTTGAAGTCGCCGATCCCTATGCCGAGGAATGGTCGCCCACCTTCTCGCTGGTCGACGAAACCGCGCAGGTTGCAAAGGGAGCACGCGTGCACGACTCGGTGGTGATGCGCAATGCCAGGATCGGCGTTGGCGCGGTCCTGGTGCGATCGCTGGTCTGCGAGGGAGCGGTCGTTGCTTCCGGGCGCGTTGTCTTTGACAGTGTGGTGGGCGGGTCACGCGCCTCCGCAGGTAGTGGTCGCGGAGGGAACGCCTGATGCGCACGGTTGGTTATTCCAAGTGGGAGACATGGCACTTTGCTGGCGCTCTTGGGCTCGGCCTGCTCGCCATCCTACTGAACCTGCACGCGTGGAAGGATATTTTCGACATCGCCCAACTCGACGAGGAGCAGAGCCACATCTTCCTCGTACCGGTTGTCTCGCTTTGGATGCTCTGGGCACGGCGCAAGCGGCTTCGCAACTGTCCGCCTGGCGGCACCTTTGTTGGCCCCATTATCGCTGGTGTGGGCGTGCTCGCGTCCATCGTCGGCTATGACCATGCCGTGCAATCGCTCTGGCATGCTGGCGCGGTGCTGATGTTTATCGGTGCCATCATGACCATGCTGGGCAAGAACGTGCTCTTCCAGTTCCTGCCTGCTTTCGCTGTGCTCGCCTTCCTTGTGCCAATTCCAGGCTCGGTGCGGCAGGCGATCTCGATCCCGTTGCAGACTGCAACAGCGGGCGTGACCGAGGCCATTCTCGATCTGTGCGGTGTGCCACTGACGCGCTCGGGCAACGTCCTCAAGATCAATGGCATGGATGTCGCAGTCGCGGAGGCATGCAACGGCATGCGCATGGTCTTTGCACTGCTGCTGGTTGCCTACGCCTTTGCCTTCAGCATCCCACTGCGCAACACGACCCGCTTCTTTCTGCTGCTCTTCAGCCCAGTTGCGGCGTTGTTCTGCAACGTCGTGCGCCTCATTCCCACCACGCTCATCTATGGCTATATGGAGCGCGCCACGGGCGACAACTTCCACGATTGGTCCGGCTGGCTCATGCTGCCCGTGGCCTTCTTCCTGTTGATGGGAGTCATCAAGGCGCTCAAGTGGGCCCTGCTCCCGGTCATGCGGTACAACCTGGCGTATCAATAGAAAGGAGCGGACCAAAGTGCGCGGCATTTCCATGACCCTGACGCTGGCGGTCTTTGCTGGCTTCTTTGTTGCAACCAGGAACCAACCTACCGCCGAGAGCGCGGTGCCCTATCACGCGCATGTCGCCAAAACCGTCAACGACTTGTCGGTTGAATCCAGCGACTGGGTTGTCATCGATCGCCCACCCGTGCCGCCATCCGCGCAGCAGTTGCTCCGCCCCAACGCTCTGTCCGCGCGCGTCCTCCGCAACGAGAAACTCGGCGCTCAAGCGACCTTCATCGTCGTGCAGTGCCGGGACACACGCGACATGGCTGGTCACTATCCCCCCAATTGCTACCCCGCCCACGGCTGGAAGTGGCAGATGCAGCCCGAGCCTTCCGAGCAAGTGACCATCAAGCTGAACCCAGCCAGCCAGCAATCAAGCACCCTGACGGTTCCCTATCAGTTGTACAGATTCCGTCAGCCTGGCTTTCCCAAAGAACGCCAGATCAAGATCTATAGCTTCTTTGCGATTCCTGGACGTGGATTGGTGCCGGACATCGATTCGGTCCGCAAAGCGGCCGAAGATTATCGGGTACGTCCGTACGGTGCGGCACAGATTCAGGTGATCGTCGACGGAGGAGTCGCCGACGAACAGGGACGGACTATTTTCGCCGACCTGATGCAGGCATCAGGTCCGCTGCTCATGGAGTTGTCACAGGATCCGTTGCAGGTCCCGACGGGCAACCCGATTGGCGTGCCACAGTGAAGGACCTTCCTTCGTGTGTGCTGAGTTGTGTCGAGTGCAAGAACAGGTCGTACCAGGGGCAAGCTTGAGTCCAGTCATGAACCAGTCGTCCAACAACTCGCAAGACTTTCAAGCACTGCCGGCTAGCGGAGCCAACCTTGGCCTGAGCCTGGGCATGCCCGGCCCGGACATGGGAGCGCCCCACCAGCAGGTCAACGCCTTCAAGGTCTTGCACAATCTGTTTCGTGGGCGATATCTCCTCGCGGCCTCGCTCGCCGCGGGCGGGCTGCTGCTGGGGATGCTGGCGGGCTGGCTTTCGCGCACGCCCGAGTATGAGAGCAAGGTAACAATCCTGGTGCAGCCCTTGCAGCAGCGGGTGATGGAAGACTCCATCTCCGTTCAGCCCATGTTTGAGAGTTTCGTGAACCGCCAGATCAACGTGATTCAGCAGGATCGCACGATTCGCAAGGCCATGACCAGTACATCGTGGAGCGGCTTGGGACGCTCCTCCGCGCCTGGATCCGAGCAGGGCTTCCGCGATGCGCTGAACGTGCGATTGCCCAGCCGAAGCACGCTCGAAGTCATCGAAGTGACATTCCGCGACAAAGATCCTAATGCCGCGTTCATCGGCTCGACCGAGGTGTGCAAGGCGTACGAGCAATTGTCGGAAGATGCCTCGGGCGATGCCGTCTTTAAGAAGAAGGATGTCATCCGCGAGAACCAGCGCCGCCAACTTGAGCAGAAGATCGAGGACTATCGCAAGCGCGTCAAGCAACTGGCTCAGGAACTGGGCACGGACGAGCCTGGCGACCTTCAGCGGTTCCTTGTCAACAAGCGCCTCGACTATGGCACACAGATTCAGGCGATCGAGAGCACCCTGATCGCTCGCGGCTACAACCCGCCCAGCACAGAGAAGACCGAAGAAGCCAATGAGGATTTCAATGTGCCCAAGCCCGAGGACATGAAGAAGCCCGAGGACATGATCTTCGAGGAGATCGCCGCCGCCGACACCGCGATGGCGAGTCTGGTCGTGCGCCTGCAAGAGGCGGAGGGCCGCAAAGCCCAGGCGCTCCAGAGTGTCCTTGAGAGCCACCGCATTGTCCGTCGCATTCAGGGCGACATCGATTCGACGAAAGAACTGCTTGAGACGCGCCGCCAGGAGTGGCTGGGCAATCGCCCGGCCAGTTCGACCACGACTGCTCAGGGCGGAGGCATCGGGTCAGAAACCACGGATGCGCTGGTCAGAAGGCGCAATAGCCTCAAGCAGCAGTTCAAGGAAACCTATACCGAGAGCAGCGAACTTGCCGGCAACATCCAGGAGATGGAAGCGCTCAAGCAGAACATTGCCTACGAACAGACTAACCTCGAGCAACTGCGCAAGGTGATGGAGACGGATCGGCTCAACAACGACCTCCAGCGCCAGTTGGGTCGCATCGACATCGTGTATCCCGAGTATGCCCCGATCTCGCCCAGCAACGACAGCCGCATCAAGTTTGCAGCGGTCTTCGGCTTCTTTGGCGCCGCGTTGCCCCTGGCCATCGTGGGCATCTATGGATTGTTTGACCGGCGCTATCGCTACAGCGACGAGGCCATCGAAGAAGGGCCGACCAACACCACGCTGCTGGGCATCTTGCCCCGCTTGCCTTCGGACCTGAGCGATGCAGAACAGGCAACCGCCGCGGCCCACTGCGTACACCAAATTCGCGCCCTTGTCCAGATCGGCGGCAAGCATCGCAAGATATATGCCGTGACCAGCAGCAACCCGGGCGATGGCAAGACCAGCATGACGCTTGCGTTGGGTTTGTCGTTTGCGAGCAGTGGCAGTCGCACGCTGATTGTCGACCTTGACCTGATCGGCCAGGGCCTTTCCCGCAGCATGCGCATGCGTGAACAGTCCAGCCTCTTTAATGTGCTGCTCGATGGGGACATTCACTCTCGCATCCGCACAACCCACATGCACAATCTCTCGATCCTGCCCAGCGGGATCGAGGACGACCACAGAGCCGCCAACCGCCTTGCCGAGCCGCAGATCACTCGTCTGATCAATACTCTGCGCGACGACTACGACATAGTCCTGATCGATACTGGCCCGGTGCTCGGATCCATCGAGGCCCACCTGGTATGTGCTCAGGCCGACGGCGTGTTGCTCGTGGTTGGCGCAGGACGGGCCCGCGGCCAGGTCAAGAACGCAGTCGACCAGTTGCGGCGTGTCAATGCCAAGTTGCTGGGCCTGGTCTTCAATCTTGCCCAGGCCAAGGACTTTCGCACGAGTGCCGCAAGCCAGAGTTTCCGCAGCGTTCGACCCGATGGCGTTGCGCATCGCCAGGCGGGGCCGACCGACTTCCCGGAACTGGAGCCGCTGCCGCGCGTTGTTGCAATGGATACGAAACGGTGATGCCGCAATGTGTCTGGTTAGGCAAAGAGTGCTGGCGGCTTGGGCATCGCAAGCCCAGAGAAAGACTCGCGACCGAACAAGTCCGGCATGGAGTGTAAAACAAGGATGTCATGAGTAGTGTGATGGCCAGCGTGAACGAGCAGATCAACCAGCAGGGCATTGTCCCTCAGGGCCTGCCCGCGCCCATGCTGCCTGCCCAGGCTCCGACCGTCTGGGGTCTGGACTGGACCGACCTGCACGCTCGATACTGGGCTGCCCGGGGCGTCCAACTCGTCCGAGTGGGCGAGCGGACCCCGCTGGTTGCGCATGCCGAACTTTACATGCTCCTGGACCATGAGACCCTCACGCTCTTCCGGCTCGCCGCGATTCTTGACGATATTAGTTGGCTCACGCCCGACCTGATCGTTGTGCGCGTGATGGACAGCGCCCGCCAGCCCTATTCCGAAATGATCAACTGCGACGAGGAAGGCAACTTCCATGGCTACCAGCGCGTCTACAACGCCACACAGGTGCGCCTTGGGCGCGTCGTGCTGACCCCGGATCGGGCCCTTGCCGCTGTGTGGCAGGAATCGCTGGACGCGGCCTCGGGATGGCAGGCTCTCCGCAAACTCACGCGTCGCCAGGATAGGTATGCCACGAAGTTGCCCGGTCGGCTCTTCGACGCGAGCAATCCCGAGGATGTCGCGCGATTCGGCCATGAACTCGTGCAACGCTGGGCCCGTCCCGACGCAACAGTCTCGCGCATTCGCCAGGTGGGCGAGGGCATCTGGGCAGACAAAGACGCGAATGTCACGGTCGGTCCGGGCGTGCGAGGCCCACTGTGGATCGGGGCTGGGCGAGAGATCACCGCCAATACCACCGCAGTCGGCCCCGCCGTGCTCTGGGACAAGCCAGAACTTCGCCCCAAGGAAGACGACATCGAATGGCTCGAACTCGAGAGCCTCTCGACACCCGCCCCCAAGGCCCTGCTTGAAAAAGCATCCGTGGGCAATTCGGCCAATCGACCGCTCAAGCGCGCCTTCGACATCTGCTTCGCCCTCGCCGCCATCACTGCCACTTTTCCGATTTACCCGCTGGTCGCGCTCGCCATCCTCATCGAAGACGGGCCACCTTTTTTCTTCCGCCATCGTCGCGAGACTCTGGGCGGCAAGGAATTCGGCTGCCTCAAGTTCCGCAGCATGCGTAAGGACAGCGAGCAGATCAAGGCCCGTTTGATGGCCCAGAACCAGGCCGACGGCCCGCAGTTCTTCATCAAGAACGATCCTCGCCTCACGAAAGTGGGGGCCTTCATCCGCGAGTATCAGATCGACGAACTACCCCAACTCTTCAACATCCTCAAGGGTGAAATGAGCGTCGTGGGTCCGCGCCCCAGCCCTTTCAAGGAAAACCAGTTCTGCCCGCCCTGGCGCGAGGCTCGCCTCTCGGTTCGCCCCGGCCTCACCGGCCTCTGGCAGATCTCGCGGACTCGGGAAGAGGGCAACGACTTCCAGGAATGGATCAGGTACGACATTCAGTACGTTGAAAAGCAGTCCTTTTGGATGGACGTCTGGATCATCTGGCGCACAATTCTCCTCGTCGTCCGACGCGCGACCAAGTCCTGAGTGATCGCTCTCTCCCCAAAATTTTCACCCCGGATTCTCTCCCAAGATTCTTTTCCAAGTCACTTGCACCGACCAAGCCCAACAGCCATGAAGCTCAAGCCCAAGACATCTCGTCGTCTTCTCATCCTCGCCGCTGGCACGCTGGGCATAGCAGTGAGCGTGGGCGGGTTGTTCTACTTCCGCACGATGCGCAAGGAGCAGACCGCTCTGGCGGCGCGAGACGAGGGCCTCAGGCTCGTCGAGAAGGGCGAGTTCTATCCCGCGCTGGGCAAACTCGCCAACTTCCTCGAAAGCCCCAACGGTCAGCGCGACCGCGAGGCGATGATCGCGTATGCCAAGGCCCGCGAGAACACCGAGGAGCCCGATGGCCGCCACGTCGTCGAGGCTATTTCGGTCTATCAGAAAGCCTGGGCCCTGGACCGAACCGATCGCGAGACGGGCATACACCTGCTCGACCTTTGCAATACCGCCGGCATGTTCCCCGAGGCCCGTGAGATCGCCGAGAAACTGCGTCCTGCCAAACTCGAAGATTGCAAGGAAGAGCACTTTGAAGTGCTGCGTCAGGAAGCCAACGCACGCATAGGCGGCAATCCCACCGACCCACAGATCGAGCCCCTGCTCCGACAATTGCTTGTCCTGCGTCCTGCAGACTTTCCGACCCAGGTTGTGCTCGTCGAGCACCTTCGCGAGCGCGGACGCACCAGCGACGCCATGCAGTTTGCCGAGAAACTTGACACGGGCGACTCACTAGATCGCAAGGCCCAGGCTCGCCTGCTCAACGCACTGGCCAGGCGGGACATGCCAGGCCAGCGCGCAAGCGAGGAAGTCTTTGCGGCCCTCTGCGACCTCGCTGGCCTGGATCCAACTACCGCTGGCCCAGTTCGCGAAGTCAAGTTTTCAGCCCTGGAAACCCTCCGGGCCGCGACCATCTTCGACAGCCTCGGCGCTTTCCAGCACACGCTCGCAGTGCTCAGCGCGGGCGTCAAGCAGAACAACGATCCGGTCGTGCTGCGCATGCTCGCCCGGCGCAGCTGGATGTCCGGTCGGCCAGGCGACAACCTCGCCTTCATCCCACAGGTGGATCTGACCCGGGGCGGAACGCCCAGTGAGGTGCTCATCTACCGCTCCCTCTCCCTGATCGACCTCAATCGAAAGGGCGAAGTCCAGCCGATCATCGACGCACTCGTGAGCCGTCAGGGCGACTTCCGCGCCCTGGCGTGGCACAAGCCACTGGCCATGCTCGCGAGCGATAAAGACGCTTCGCCCGTCGAAGCCGCTGCCGTCTATGAAGAGGCATTGAAAGTCGGCAAGGGTGATCCGGCCCTGCTGACCATGCACGGCGAATCTCTGCAACGCCTCGGGCGCTTTGGCGAGGCCCGCAAGGCATGGGAAGGTGCGTGCTCCTCCTCGCTGAGCCTCGGATGGATTCGCCCGTGGCTCAATCGCGCGAATCTCGCGCTCGCGCAGGGCAAGCCCATCACCGCTGTCGAAGCTGCTCAGGCAGCCACCCGCATCGCGCCGCGCAGCATGGCGACCTATGCAACGTTCTTCCGTGCCCAGGCCGCGCTGCTCGAGACCGGGTTTCAGAACGCCGGCTCGCCCGCCGAACTGCTCGGCATCGCAGATCGCGTGGATGCAGAACTTGCCCTGAACACGCCCAGCGATGAGATCAAGTCCTTCCGTGAACTCGTCCTGCCCGGACGCATCCTGCTCACCTCCTTGGTCAAGGGCAACGATGCAGCCAAGCAACTTTTCGAGAAGGCCCAGCAGGATATGGGGTCGCTGGACAAAGATACCTACGCGCAGATCTTTCAAACGAGTTCACGACGATCAATAGGCCTGGAAACCGATGTTCTGCCCCAGTGGGAAAAGGTCGAGGGCCTGACGCCCCGCGTCGGACTTGCCAAGGCCTTTGACATGAGAGCCAAGGGTGACGATGCCGGCGCTCGTGCGATGCTCAATCAGAAAGCCAGCACACCGATTGACCCCGCAAAGCCGCTCGATGCCCTTGCCTGGCGTCAGTCCTTTGCGCAGTTCCTGAGTGCTCTGAACGATCCCGCAGCCAAGCAGGCCTGGGCCGCCTCCGCAGACTTTGCTCCGGAGAATCTGGACGCGCAACTGGCCGCAGTCACTGCTCCCAGCGTGGGGTTTGACTTGGCACTGGTCACGCGGCTGCTCGAACGCATTGCGCTCCTGAGCAAGTACGCGCCCGACCGCCTGCCTCCGCAGTTGCGCATGGCCAAGGCTCGCGCGCTGCTGAGCGATCCGATCACGCCCGACAACCGTCGCGCCGCCAACGAACTACTTCGACAGGTCCTCTCCGATGAAGGCGACTTTGTCGATGCCCAGATGCTGTTGGTCCGCTCGCTGATGCTCGACGTGCCCGAGTCGGGCATTCGTCCGCTCCGCACCGAAGCGATTGCCGCCATCAACGCTCTTTTGCCCAGTGTGCCCGATCAGGACCGTTGGATTCTGGAGCAGGCCAAGTTGTATCGCGCCGAGGGCGACCTTCGAAACGCCGCTTCCATCTTTGACCGCATCGCCAACTCCGACACCGCACCCATCGCGATGCGAGTCGAGGCCGTTGATCAGATGGTCGGCGTGCGCGAGTTCGAGGCCGCGGCCCGCACACTCGAATCCATTCGCAGCAAGGTGCCCGCAGAGGTATTGACACCCGTGAACCTCAAACTCGCCGAGGTCTACAAGGCACTCAAGCGCGATCGCAGCGCGCGCGAACTGTTCGCCGCGATCGATCCCGCGAAACTCGACCGTGCCGATTATTGCATTGGTCTGGCTGAGGGTCTGGCTGGGTATGGTGACACCGCTGGTGTCGAGAAAGCGCTTGCCCGTCTTGAGACCCTCGACATTGCAATCGAGACACGATTGATCGCTCGAGCGAGATTCCTCGCTCGAATCAACAAGGGTGACGAAGCCATCGCACTGCTGCGAGAGGCCACGACCAAGGCTCCCAAGGCACCCGAAGCCTGGACGAGCCTCGCGTCGCTGCTTCTCGAACTGGGAAAACTGGATGAGGCCCGCGCCGTCATTACCCAAGCCAAGGCCGCCCTGCCCAGCGATGCCCGCATCGCCTCGCTCGATCGCCAGTTCGCGGCCGGGGGCGAGGCTGGTATTTCCGCCAACATGCCCCTCGAAGACCTTGCCCGTGTCCTCGAGCAGTCGCCCGAGACCAAGCAGCGGGGCGAGGGCGTGCGCCTGCTCGCCTCCGTACAGAAGGCGGGTGAACTTTCCAACACCGAGCGCATCGCCGAATTGAGCAATCGGTTCCGGGGTGATCCCGCCCTCATGACTTTGCTGGCCCGCACGCTCAGCAACGACAATCCCCCAAGGCTCGATCTCGCGGCCAACGTGATCCGCGATGCCATGGATCGTCACCCTTCTTCAACAGAGGCAGCGGTCTTCGCAACCAATCTCTTCCGTCGCATGAACAACTGGAACGAGGCCCTGCGCTGTGCAACGGCCTGGCAACAGTTGGATCGCTCTATCCAAGCGGACATCGTCGTCGCCGAGACCCGCCTGATGATGAACCAGCCCGAGGGCGTCGCCCAGATGCTCGAGCCGCGAGTGCCCACCGCCAAGCAGACCGCCGACCAGCCGTTCAGCGTTGCCGTCCTTGCGTTGTACGGCCGCGCATTGGTGATGACCAACAAGGCCGATCAGGCCTCCCAGGAACTGGGCACCCTCTTGCAGGTCTCCGAGGGCATCCGCAATCAGTTCTGGCTCGCAGCTGCTGGACAACTGGTCAAGCCCGAGGCCAAAGTCCGGGAGTGGATCGACAAGGTCAAGCCGCTGATGAACGGCGCAAGCGAGGACGATCAGTTGGCACTCGCCGGTGCCTATGCGAACGCGGCATCAAGATTCCCGACTAGTGCCGGTCCATTCAACGATGAGGCGATGATCGTGCTTCGTAAGGTGACCAGCAGGGCCGATGCGTCGGCCCGCGCGTGGGAGGCGCTGGGATCCTTGCAGCAGGTCAGCGGCAAGCCCGAGGCCCAGGACTCTTTCCGTAAGGCGCTGGAGAAAGATGCCAAGTCGCTCTTTGCCCTGCGAGGCCTCGCATCGATAAGCACCAGCCCCGATGAAGCCGTTCTGTTGACGAAGCAGGCCCTCGATGTCACCGGACCTTCAGACCCAATTTCACAAGTGCAGTACGGCCAAGCCTTGGCAGCTCAGGTTCGTCAGGGAACGGAGATGAGCATGAAACGGGAGCGAGCCGCTCTGTCCGCGTCCGCGCTGATTGCTGGCGGAGCCGACCGCCCGGGCAATATGCAGGCGACCCTGACACTGATCGAAGTTCTGGACATTCAGGGAAAGGTGAGCGAGACGCTCCCGCTCTATGACCAGTTGCTGGATGACCGCAACTTGTCCGCAAATCTTCGTCCCGTGCTGCAGAACAATCTTGCCGACTCAATCGTACGAGCAGGGCGTGTTGGTGTAGACCTTGATCGCGCGCACGCGCTGGTCGAGCAAGCCACAACCGCTCAGCCCAACGCGTCCTTCTTCGACACCATGGGCATGGTTGAAAAGGCGCGGGGCAAGCGCGACCTAGCGATCACAGCATATCGAAAGGCCGTCGATATGGACTCGAAGGCCTACGCGTCATGGGTCTCACTTGCGGAGTTGCTCAAGACGGGAACACCTCAGGAGCAGGCCGAAGCCAAGGGGATAGTGGACCGGCTCAAGCAGGCTGGCGAGGCGATTCCACCAGCGTTGCGGGAACGCCTCATGGTTCTTGGACAAGACTAACCCCAAGATCGCGGCATGAAAATTCCCCCAACGCCCTATAAATACGCTTTTTTGGGGGGTGTAGGGCACTATCTCGTTACAGTTGCGCAAAGCCTTGTGCCATTCGAGCTTGTGCGTACTCAAACAGATTGACGACACCCTGGTAGCGTGGTATTATCCCGGCGTGCCGAGGTGGTGAGGAAGCCACCGCGCACGCGTTTGAACCCTTTTAGGGAGGAATACACGTGAAGAAGGTTTTTGGTATTTTGGCGCTCGTCGCCGCCGCTGGTATGGCTCAGGCCGCCACGGTTGTCGTTAACGGTGGCTCGACCCAGGGCCCCGGCGTTGGTCCCGTAGCCATCAACAGTGGCGGTCAGTTCAGCTTCAGCGGCTCTGCCGCCAACAACAGCTGGAACGGCATTGCTCGTTGGAGCAACACCGCTGATCAGTCTCAGCAGTGCTTGGCACTCACCCTGACGAACTTCACGTTCACGGGGACTGGCCAGACCGACCAGACCATCACCATCGCAATCGTTCAGGACTACGTCCTTGACGGCGGTGCGATCTCCGGTACGGCTTCGCACCAGCTCAACGGCACGGTGAACTTCAGCGCTGCTGGCCAGCTGGCCACCGGCACCGTCGTCACCAACCACAACGCTGGCGGCGCTGCCACGGTGCTGAACAACAATTTTAACCCCGGCAATGTTCTGTCGTCTGGCGCTGGTACCACCCCCATCAACCGCGGCACGCTCAGCCCGCCCGTCCAGGTCGCCAGCAATGTTTGGCGCATCGCGACCACCTACACCTTCACCATCAATGCTGCTGGCGGCACGACCAGCATCTTCCTGCCCGACAGCGGCGTGGACAACGCCTGCTTGGCTCTGGTTCCCTTGCCCCCCGCAGCCTTCGCTGGCCTCGGTGGCTTGGCCCTCGTCGGTGTCGGTGCGGCGATCCGTCGTCGCAACCTGAACCGCGCCTAATCCGATATCCAGTCTTGTACTGGATAACGTATAGGTTTCGTCCTTACATATTAAGTCAAAGCAGCCCTGCACCTCGCAGGGCTGCTTTGCTTTTGTACTCTGCTCAACTGCCTTCTCTCCGTCACCCATATATCCGTGAGGGTGGTGGGGGGGCGATCGCCTCGCAACCTGCTTGTGGAGACAGACTTGCGCAATACTGACACGTAAGCGTGTGCATGCGCAAATTCGTGCGTCCCAGTAGGGGTTTCTGCCAAGAAAAGTAAAGAAACAACCTTCTTTCATTGACGGCTTCACATTGCGTTGTATTCTCATTGTGCGAGGCTGATCGGTGCCCTGTTGGTACCATTGTTGGAATGTGTATGCGATACCCGTGCGGAGCGATTTTGGTCTGCGTTTTCTCGATGGTGGCGGCACTGCTTGCCTTCGCTCCCTCGGCGGACGCCGCACAGATCACGATCACTGGCGTACACAATCTTCCAACCACGGGTAGTCCAGGTCCCCTCGGTGTGGGACAAGCGAGCCAGCAGTCCTTTTCTCTGGGCAGTGGCAACGACTTCGTCTCTGGCACTGTGCGGTTCAGCAACACAGCGAGCGATACCCAGCAGTGCCTCGAACTGACGCTGACGAACTTTGTGTTCAGTGCTTCGGGCACGGGCAATCGTGAAATTAGCATCTCCGTTGTGCAGGACTTCCTGCTGGGTGGCGATGTTATCGGTGCTGGCACAGCATCGCACCAGATGAACGGATTCGTCAATTTTGGGGCTGCGGGCCAACTCGCGACCGGATACACCGACTCGACCCATGAATCGACCCAGTTGCCGCGCGTGGCGTTCAACCCAGGCAGTGTGCTTTCGAGCGGTCCTGGCACACCGATCATCAATCGCGGTCAGGGTGACACCACACCGATCACGATTTCAGGCATGTACCGCATGGCGACGACCTACGTCTTCACCGTGAACGCGGCGGGCAGTGTCGTCAGTGTTCACTTCCCCGACAGCATCGTTGATAACGCGTGCCTGGTCCTCGTGCCGGTGCAGCATGTCACTCTGGGCGCGCTCGCAACCATGGGCTTTGTCTTCTATCGCGGGCGTCGGGCCAAGCAACTGAGCATCTGAGCAAGTGTGCGTTTGGGCAGGTATGCAGCCGCGCAGCCTAGTGCGGCGGCTTGGTCAATCGCAAATGAACCAGAGCGACCAGCCGTCTGTTACCGGCCTTGGTCAAGTTCTTCATGCGCCGTTCTCAGACTCGCCTGATCCTGACGAATATGCCGGGCTTGTGGTTGGTGGTGCGACCCACTTCGCAAGATCGTCTTTCATCTCCCACAACTGCTGGGCGTGACCGTTTTTATTCCGCATAATCCTGTCGATTCCGCGCGGGGGATGGCTGTTCTGCGCGGCAATTCCTCACTCAGTCACGACAGGAGTGCGTTGATGAAGATGTCGAGCATGCGTTCGCTGCGAGTGGTTGGCCAGAACAACGTTACAGTTGTGGGCGTGATACTTGTCGGTTTGATTGCGGGCTTTCCCAGCAATGCCAACGCCGCGCTGGTGAGTGTCACGGGTGCTACCAATCTGGCGCAGACAGGCAATGGCATGGTGCTGACCCCTGGGAGCAATGGTGTCTTCGCGAGCACGTTCACGCCCTTCACCGTGAGCACCCCGGACTTGACGGTCTCTGGTACGGTGCGAGCTCGGAGCACGGTGCGGGATTCCGGCTCGGGCCTCCTCGAGCAGACCATGGATCTCTCCTGGCAGGAACTGCGGGTAACGACGAGCGCTCTGACGGAAATCAACTTCAGCGTCAACCTGTCACAGGCGTTTGAAGTTGGAGCGCCCTTCCTCGGACAAACCGCCTCGTTCAACAGTTTTTCCAGTTACACCAACGTCACGTTCGGCGCAAGCAACCAGTTGGCGTCGTGGCAGCGTACGCGGAGCGACGGGGGCGCGGTGTCTGATGTCACGATCGCGCGCACACGGACCAGCACCGGCTCGCAGAGCGTGCTCTTTGATGGCCTCTCGGGCTTTGGTTCGTCGCAGGCAGCGATTGGCGCGATCTACACGATGACCATGAGCATCAACTTCGTCCTCAGTCCCCAGGGAAAGTTGTTGACATTCACCGACACGGGCGGTCCAACCGATGTGACGCTGGTCATGGTGCCCTTGCCTGGCGCGGCGTGGGCGGGCATGGGCGGCCTGGCGCTGGTCGGTGCGGTCGTGGCCAGGCGGCGATTGCGGGTTGCCTAGCCACGCGGGCTTGTTGGCGAATGGTCGAATGGTCCGTGATGCTCATTCGCGTACGCTGTCTTGATGCTGACATTGGCTCGGGACAGTTCGGCGGCAACGACCCAGATATTGATTCTGGTAGCGGTCTTCGCGGGGCTCATGCTCGCGGGCGGGTTCATGATTCTCATGCTGCGCCGGCGGCTTTTGACCAAGGAGGATGCCGCGCAGGACACGGGGTTGTTTGACGCGCTGAAGCAGATGCGTGACAGCGGGGAGATGTCGAAAGAGGAGTATGAGGTGGCGCGGAAGCGGATGGTCACGAAGGCTGCGGAGAAACTCAAGAGCGGGAAATCAACAAAGCGGGCGAGCGGGGGGGGCCAGTAGGAAGCCTAGCAGGAAGCCCAATTGCATACCCAGTAGGCGGAAGCTCGAACGAGCGCAGCAGCATCAGTTTGGCTGTGTGTGAATCTCGATGGTTTGGTCATCGGTGCCGGGAATTATGCCCGTCCCGCCAGCCTCATCAGCACTTCTTCCATGTTGTGTTCCAGACTGCCTCGGGTCATGACTTCATCGGCACCCGCATCTCGCGCTGCCTGCAAAAGGTCTTTGGCGACATGCGGGCCCCAAGCAACAATCCGCAGCCGATTGAATTGCTGGCGCGATGGGCTTGCCTCGAACTGCCGCAGGGCGACGATCAGGGCCAGGCCCTCTTCGCCCTTGTCGAGATCAACCATTAGGGCCTTGGCTTGCGGACAATCCTCCAGGCGTGCGTGGAGCATTTCCAGCGTACGGACAGGGCGGGCGGAGAGGCCCAGAGCTTCGGCGGTGGCTTTGATTTTGGTGGCCCAGATGAGGTCAGCGGCGGCGTAGAGGATCAAGGGAGACTCCGTGAATCTATAGAAAATGGCACAACTCGATGATTGAGAAGCGAAGGAAGAAAGGTATCTTCGGATCAGCATTGGATACTTGAAAATCGTCATAACCATCGGTGCCGTATTTGATTTGTCTGCTTGGAACCCAGCAAAAAAAGTAAATCTATTCGATCTCGGATGAGAACCAGTAACCTGTGGTGAAATCCCGGGAGACGCAGGCCTGGTTGCAGCGAGTGCCCGCAAGCAGCGTCGTGCCTGCTAGTAGATAGCGTGCAAGCACATCCAGACGCATGGACACCCGAGCCCAGTCCCTTGCCGGGTAGCGTCGAAGGCCGGCGTACCAGCGAGGTTTGATTCCCTTCGCAAAAGGCACTCGTTTATGACGGTGCAGTGGCGTTTCTGCGGCGTGCTCTCAGGTATAGAGGCTCAGACTTGGCAGAGCAGACACCGACTCTCTTCGTTGATGGCCATGGCAAGTTGGTTGTGCCAGCAGAAGCGGGCGATCCAGTAGTCAACCGGCTTTTTCCCGATTCGTCGTCCTCGAACCAGCGTCTGCATAACACCGCGGGCGGTGTATGGGGTGTCGATTTCTAGAGCGAAATCGAACATTTGTTGCCAAGACGAGTCTAAGTCAGCATTCTGGTGCGTGCGTGCTTTCACTCTCTTAGGCATTGGTTTCGAGCATTCCCCGGGGTACCATCCTGCCCCAATCGGCCGTCCTCGCCGTGCTGACGCGGCTTGATTGGGGGGTCGGCGTTCGGGGAGAACGAACCGGTTGTTTCGCTTCGCACGGCATCGTGTACACCCGCGCTATCGCGGGCTTTGTTGGAGCCAGTTGCATGCCTACCGCAGCCCCCGCCCGAAAGTCTTCGGCATCGAAGCCCGCACCCACCAAGGGCGGCAAGCCCGGAAAAGAGTCCGAGCATCCGATCTTCAGCGAGTTGGGCTTCCCCACCGATCCCAACAATCTGTATCGCCAGACTGTCGGCAGCATGCTCCAGGCGGCGGATCTGATGGATCTGCCACATCACCTCAAGATCATTCTCGCGCAGCCCAAGAACGAGATCATGGTGAACTTCCCCGTGAAGATGGATGACGGCACGTACCGGCTCTTCAAGGGCTATCGCGTGCAGCACAATAACGCGCTGGGACCTTTCAAGGGCGGCTTGCGTTTCCACCACGACGTGCACCTCGACGATGTGAAGAGCCTCGCGTTCCTCATGACCATGAAGACATCGCTCGTCGGCGTGCCCTATGGCGGCGGCAAGGGCGGCATCAAGGTCGATCCGTACAAGCACAGCAAGAGCGAGATGGAGCGCATCGTGCGTCGCTTTACTACAGCGATCGCCCACCAGATCGGGCCAGACTATGACATTCCTGCTCCCGATGTGGGCAGCAACGCCCAGCACATGGCCTGGATCGCCGATACCTATTCCTTCCTCAGCGAGGTTGGCGGACACCAGCCCGAGGCGGTCATCACGGGCAAGCCAGTCGAGTTTGGCGGCTCGTTTGGGCGCGAGAAGGCCACCGGCCAGGGCGTCGTTGACACGCTGATCGAGATGCTCCCCGAAGTGGGCATCGAGATCAAGACCTGCAAGTTCAGCGTCCTGGGCTTTGGCAACGTGGGATCGTGGACCGGCAAGATTCTCCAGGACAAGGGCGCGAAGATGATCGCGACCATGGACCACACTGGCGGCATTCGCAACGATGGCGGGATTGATGCGCACATGCTCTCGGAGCATGTGCGCAAGACCGGCGGTGTTGCTGGCTTCAAGGGCGCGACGCGGATCGACAAGGACGAGTTCTACAAGACCAAGGTCGACGTGTTCGTCCCTGCGGCTCTCGAACAAATGATCCAGGAGCCCGAGGCCCAACTGCTCAACTGCAAGGTTGTGGCGGAGGGTGCCAACGCTCCGACCACGCCTGCTGGCGAGCGCGTGCTTGAGGCCCGCGGCATCGAGGTGCTTCCAGCGATCCTCTGCAATTCCGGTGGGGTCACGGTGAGTTACTTTGAATGGGTCCAGAACAAAACCTGCAAGCAGTGGGAACTTGAGGAAGTCGATCGTGAGCTCAACAAGCACATGATCGCCGCCGCCAAGCGCACCCGCGATGCTCGCAAAAAGTACAAGTGCAACCTGCGTACTGCTGCATATATCGCTGCTCTTGAGCGGTTGGCGAGTGCATACGCAGTGCGCGGCATCTTCCCGTAAGGTGACGATGCAGGCCCAGAGCGTGGTGATCGGCACCTATCAATGCACTAGTCAATCCACCATTATCATCTGATACGCAACCCCAAGACTCCGCCAACTGGCGGAGTCTTATAACTAAATCACAATCGGATGCTTGGGTATTCAAGGGGTGCTGTCCCGACCGCCGACACAAGGCCACACGATTGCGCTCCGGCGCAACTTGGCGACATCGCTCAGCGCAAGGAGTGCGCTGAATGGTGTTGGTAGTTGACTTTGATGGGCAGGAGGCCCCCAGCGTTGGACCAGTTGCGACAAGCCTGGGTGAATGTGCGTCAGTGGCTGGGCAAGATGCGTCCGGCCCAGATCGCCACGTTGGGCGGGCTGGCTGTGGCCATCGTCCTGTTCCTCATCATCATTTCTCATCAGTTTGGCAAGCCGGCATATGTGCCGTTGTATCCGGGTAGCGCCGCGGCGGACCAGCCTCTGTGGTCTTCGCACCTGACCAGCCTTGGCATCAGGACCGAGATGCGTAATGGCAGTGTCTATGTGGCGACCGCCGATGTCGAAAAGGCACGCGGCGCTGTCAGCCAGGCGGGACTGCTGCCCAACGACAAGTCGATCCTGTTCGAGAACATCCTGCGCCAACAGAGCTGGACCAACAGCCGACAACAGAACGAGGCGCTCTTCAACAACGCCCTTGAAAACGAGTTGGCGCGGACCATCGAGCGCTTTGATGGCATTAAGGCGGCGAAGGTTTTTCTTGATGCACCAGCGGCGGCGGGGCTTGGGCAGTCGGTGCGCCGGCCCACGGCCAGCGCGTGGGCGATCACCAAGACTGGTGATGGGTTACGACAGGGGCAGGTGGATGCCGTAGCGAGCCTGATCGCGGGTAGCAAGGCAGGGCTCACGATCGAGCAGGTGCGTGTGGTGGATGGCGCGAGCGGTCGCCAGCGCAAGGCCACCAGTGATGACGAGGCAATGCCGACAACATACCTGGAGCATGCGACACGGGTCGAGACGCTCACGCGGGAAAAAATCAGCGAACTGCTCGCCTTCATTCCTGGCGTTGTTGTCGCAGTGACGGCCCAGGTCGATGTCACAAGGGTGCAGACGCAGACGGATTCGAACCTACCCATCGGGCAAGGAACCCAGAGCCTTCCTCGAAAGGAAGACTCGACCGAAACCACGCAGAATGCTGGAGGCGCTCGGGCGGCCGAGCCGGGCGTGCGAGCGAACCAAACGGCGGATATCAACTACGCGGGCGGCGCTGGTGATGCAAGCCGGATGCAGTCGACGCAGACCACGACCGAGTACGAGAACCATGTCGGCATGAAGCGTGAGACGACGATCGACCCGCGTGGGTTTCCGACGATGGTTGCTGTGTCGGTCAACGTGCCGCGCGGGTTTGTCGTGAAGATGCTCAAGACCCAACAGACGGCTGGTGCAGGGGGGGCTGGTGGTGGCGCTGCCAGTGGCGCTACTGGTGGTGCTGCAACAGCACCCGCCGAGCCGACCGAGCAGGAAATCACCAAAGCCTTTGAGGATCGCATCAAACCCACGATTCTGGCCTCGATCACGCCCCAGGTACGGGCGCTCACGGCTCAGGCGAATCGTGCGATGAAGGATGAGGATCTCAAGACGCTGGTGGCGCAGAGCGTGGGCGTATCGCTGATTCCGATGGACATGCCCGAACTCGCGACGCACGCTTCAGGGATGCTGGGCGGGCTTGCGCTGCTGAGCGGAGGCGGTGGTGGGAGCGGCATTCTGGGAGGCGGTCTGCTCGACACCGCGCTGCTGGGCGTGCTTTCTGTTGGAGCGTTGGGCATGATGCTCATGCTCGTCAAGAAGAGCGGCAAGACGCAGAAGATGCCCACGGCGGAGGAACTGGTTGGTTTGCCGCCTGCGATCGAAGGCTCTTCGGAGATCGTGGGCGAGGCCGATGAGGGCGAGACAGCGATGGCGGGCATCGAGGTGGGTGAAGAACAGATGCAATCGCAGAAGATGCTGGAGCAGGTCAACGAGATGGTGGTCAAGGAGCCAGAATCGGTGGCGCGGATGCTGAACCGATGGGTGATCGCGGAAGATTGAGCCTCAGATTGAATTGAACCAGAAAACGCAGGTAAAGAACGCAGACGCAGCACGCAATCAAGCACGACCATGCCACGCAAGCCGAATGAAAAGTTGCCCAATGAGCCGGGTGATCTCGACGGGATCACGAAGGCGGCGATTTTGCTGCTCGCGATCGGCCCAGACAAGGCGGCGTCTGTGCTCAAGCACATGAGCACGGAAGCGGTCGAGGAAGTGACGCGTGAACTGGCGAGCCTGGGGCGAGTCTCGGGCGAGTTGCAATCTCGGGTCGTCGAGGAGTTCTACGGCATCACCGTCGCGAACCAGTACGCCAACGAGGGCAACCTCGAGTACGCAAAAAAAATCCTGATGGACTCGCTGCAGGATCCCAAGGCCGCGGAGCGGATGCTGGGGCAGATACAGACCCAGGTGCAGAAGACCCCGTTTAGTTTCCTTCAGCGGGCTGAATCCGAAAACCTGATGGCCTTCATCCAGGATGAGCACCCCCAGACCATCGCGCTGATCGTGTGCCACCTGAGCCATCACAAGGCCAGCGAGATCATCGCGGGCTTGCCCATGCAGAAGCAGGTCGAGGTGATCAAGCGGGTGGCCAACATGGAGCAGACCAACCCCGAGGTTATTAAGGAAGTCGAGCGCGGGCTGGAGAGTCGCCTCTCGAACATGCTGATGCAGAGCACAGAGAAGAGTGGCGGCGTTGATATGGTCGCGGAGATTCTCAATCTGACCGATCGCTCAACGGAGAAGGCGATCATGGAGGGCCTCGAGAGCGAGGACCCGGACCTGGTCGAGCAGATTCGACGCCTCATGTTCGTCTTCGAGGACATCAAGAAAGTCAACGACAAGGGCATTCAGATGGTGCTCAAGGAAGTCGACAACAGCGAACTATCGCTGGCCCTCAAGACGGCGAGCCAGGAACTGCAGCAGAAGATTTTCAAGAACATGTCCGAGCGAGCCGCGCAACTCATCAAGGAAGACATGGAATACATGGGCCCGGTACGGGTGAGCGATGTCGAGTCGGCCCAGCAGCGGGTCGTCGACATCGTGCGACGTTTGGAAGAGAGCGGCGATGTCGTGATCGAAGGCCGCGGCGGAGATACCGAAGTGATGGTGTGAGTGGGGCGGGCGGGGTTGCTGGTAGTATGCGCGAAGGATCGGAATTCAGGCAGGCCATGGGGCCATTTAGTACAATCGCATGGCCCTTATTCGTCAATCCGAAGCCCATCGCATCGCGGAAGACGCGATCGCGCTCGACCTGGGTGATCTTGCCCGACAGGGCGATGCGTTGATGTCACACGCCAAGGCGCAGGCCTCCACGCTGCTTGAGCAGGCCCGCGCGCAGCGTACCACGATCATGCAAGGTATTGAGCAGCAGGCCCGAGCGCAGGGGTTGGACTTGGGCCGACGCGAGGGGCTTGCGCTGGGGCAGGCGAGCGGGCACGAGCAGGCGGTCAAGGAATCGCGAAGCAAACTGGATGTATTGCAGGCGGCATGGAGCAAGTCGCTGGCAGACTTTGAGAAGTCTCGGGCTGCGATGCTGGAGGACGCTCGCGAGGATGTGCTGCAATTGGCCGTCATGCTCGCGCAGCGCGTGATCAAGCGTGCCCTGGATGTCGATCCATTGCTGGTCAAGGATCAACTCGCAGCGGTGCTCGCGATGGTGGCCAGGCCGACGGCTCTCACGGTCGTGGTGCATCCTGAGGACGAATCGCTGGCCCGCGAGGCACTCGCAGAACTTGCCAGCGCGATGGATGCTGCCAAGCACGCGTCGCTTGTGATGGACGGCGCGCTGTCGCGCGGCTCGTGCGTCGTCCGGACTTCGGGTGGCGGTGTATTGGATGCGTCGATTGATGTGCAGATACAACGCATCGCCGAGGCACTGCTGCCCGAACGATTGTCCAAGCAACCATCCCCAGGGAGCGGGTCTTGAGCGTGCTGGCTCCGGCTCTGGCGATGGCACGCACGCTCGCGCCTGTGGCGGTGCGCGGCCTAGTGACTGCGGTGCGCGGGCTCACAGTGCTGGTCGATGAGTTGCCCGTTCCCGTAGGAAGCATCGTGCGAGTGGGCGATGCGCCGAGCGCGTTTGATGCGGGTGCCAGGTCGAGCGCAGCAATCAGCGATCAGTTTGGCGAGGTTGTTGGCTTCACACGCGAGCACGCGATAGTGATGATGCTGGGACAGACGGCGGGCATCGCCTCGGGACAATGCGTGCTTGCGGTGCAGGCGGCACCGGTGGCGATGGTGGGATTCTCGCTGGTGGGGCGCGTGCTCAATGGTCTGGGGCGCGTGCTGGATGGCGGGCCATCGCCTCGCGAACTCGTGCCACGAGCCTTGAGCCCCGAACCCATCTCGCCCATGAAGCGATCTAGAATCACGCAGCCCATACGCACGGGCGTGCGGGCCGTTGATCTGATGACACCCATCGGGCGTGGGCAGCGGATGGGCATCTTTGCCGGGCCAGGCGTGGGCAAGAGCACCCTGCTGGGCTCGATTGCGCGACGGACGAGCGCTCAGGTAAACGTCATCGCCATGATCGGCGAACGCGGCCGCGAAGTCAAGGACTTCATCGAGCATGCGCTGGGAACCGAAGGCCTGGCGCGTAGTGTGGTCATCGTGGCAACTGGCGATGAGTCGCCCCTCATGCGTGTCCGCGCTAGCCGCTTGGCCTGCTGCTGTGCCGAGTTTTTTCGCGATGCGGGGCTTGATGTGTTGCTGATGATGGATTCGATCACGCGATTCGCGCATGCGCAGCGACAGATCGGGCTTTCCGCGGGCGAGCCGCCTGCCACGAAGGGCTATGTGCCCAGCGTCTTTGCTCAAATGGCGCTGCTGCTCGAACGGGCGGGAAGCCTGGAGGGCGCGGGATCGATCACGGGCTTGTACACCATTCTGGTCGAAGGTGATGATATGACCGAGCCGGTCGCGGATGCCGCACGCGGAATCCTCGATGGGCACCTGATCCTGTCGCGCAAACTGGCACAAAAAGCCCACTTTCCCGCGATTGATGTGCTCGATTCGGTCAGTCGCCTCGCGGATGATGTTGCCAGCGACGAGCACATGAAAGCGCGTCGACAGATTCTCCGCTTGCTGGCGACGTATCGGGAGGTTGAAGACCTGGTGCAGATCGGCGCGTATGCCCGAGGCAGTAATCCGACGGCGGACGCGGCCATCGACTTGCAGGCCAGCATTCAGGAAGTGCTCCGCCAGGCAAAGGGCGACGATGGGCAGTTTGATGTGGGGCTGGCGACCATGCTCAAACTGGCCAAAATGAGTGAGGATGCCGTGGCACGAGCCACAAAGAAGAAGTGATGTCAAGCCCGAGGCGGGACTGCCCGGGCGTTCTCAAAGTCAACTGTGGCAAAGTTTATCTTTGAACTCGAAGCGGTCCTGACCCAGCGCAAAGCGGTGGAGCGGGAGCGCATGGTCGCATTGTCCGAAGTCGAACGCGCTCGGCTTGCGCTCGAAGATCGTCTGCGTGCGCTGCACGCGAAGGTGCAGGAGGAACGTCTGGAATGGAGCCAGCAATTGGCTGGCGGCACCGTCATCGACTTGCGGGGCGTGCGATTCCAAACCACGGCTGCTCTCAAGACTCAGGCCCATGCCCACCAGATCGTGCTGCAACTGGCGGGCATTCACAAGCGACTTGAGCAGGCGCGGGCGGCGCTCTTGGAGGCGGCGACTCGGCGCAAGGCGGTCGAAACGCTGCGAGAACGCAGAATGGAGGCATGGAAAGACGAGCAGAGGCGGCTGGACGCACGGGCGATGGACGAAATTGGCACGATGCGGGCGGCTCGGGAGGCGATGGAGCAACAGCCGATAGATAAGTAAAGGCTGAGGCCCCGAAGCACTGGCCAGTGAATGGTGTCGCGCGATGAAGAAGCTTTGGAACATTTTTGCCGTCATAGCCATCGCCAACCTGCTGGCCATGGTCGGCTTTGTCGGCTGGCTTCGCGTCACGGATCGTCTGAACATCGACCGCGTGCGCGAACTGCGCCAGCGGATGTCCGTCACCATCAGCCAGTACAAGGCCACAATGGCCCAGGATGACGCGAACAAACTATCCGAGGAGGCAATGGCAGCCGCGGAAGCGAAGGCCAGCAAACTCCCTTTGAATGCAGAGCAGCAGTTGGCCACGCGTGTTGAGCTCTCGCAACTTGACCAGCAGCGATTGCAGCGACTGCGTGAAGAGATCGAGGCCCTCCGTCGCAGCCTGTCACAGGAACGGATCGACCTTGACCAGCGTCAGGCCGTGCTCGAAGCGGATCGGGCCGCGTTCGCCGAACAGACCCGCCAATTCACCGCCGACTCCGGGGATGAGCAATTCAAGAAAACTCTGGGTGTCCTCCAATCGCTCAAAGCCAAGGAAGCTAAGGCGATGATCGAAGAAATGATCGCTGGCCCGATGTCGCCCGCTATCGAGGCATCTGCGACGGGTGAGGGCGCGAATGATGCGCCCATTGCGCAGGGACGTGCAGTGGTTCCGCCGATGCGGCGCAATCTTGACAAGTTCACCAGGGCCGCTCGATACCTCAACGCCATGGACGAGCGCTCTCGGACGCGCATCATGTCGGAGTTTGCCAAGGGCGATCCCAAGATGGCAGTCGAATTGCTGGATGCTGTGCGTCGCCAGGGCGAGTTCGCCCCGGCACAAGGCCCGTAGCCCATCGCGTGAGATGTGCGACGGGCATGCCGATGAGGATGCCAATGCCCGACGCACTAAACTTTCTTGGCTCTGTCAGATCAACCGGATCAACTGCTTTGCTCTCACCAATTGACCCGGCGGACCCGGCTCGACGCACGCAGTCGGCGATCCAGGGACCTCTTAGTCTCACAGACAACGGGACAGTGCGTGATACGGAGCAAGCCGAGTCATTTGACGCCGCGCTCGCGTCGTTCCTGGGGAACAGCGCAACTATCCAGACAGTTTCACCACGAGCTATTACAGTCGATCGTCGATTGCGCAGTGAGGCGAACTCAAATGGTGCTGACTCGGGGCGTGTCAAGGGCGCTGAAGACGAAGCTCAACGCGAGATCAAGAATGCTACCGAAGTCGATATCACCCAGGTCGCCGCCGACAAGCTCGCTGCCCCTTCTACTCAAGGAGCAGTTGCCCAGGCGGATGCTTCTGAATTGGAAAACCCGGCATCACAGCCTCCTCGAAGCACCAATTCGCCGCAAGCACAGACTTCTCAGGCACGATCTGGGGTCGACACGTCAGGCGATGACACTGTTGAAAAGACGCCTACGCAAGGCACCAAGTTCAGTATCAATCCAGCCCAGTCCGCAACTGCTCAGAACGCCTCATCTACATCGCAGGCTGTGGACACTGCAAGCAACCCCAGTTCATCCACGCAAAGCACCACTGCAACAACCGGATCGACGAAGAATGCAGCCCAGGCAGCAACGCCCGGTGCCGTGGTCGCGGCCACCGCATCAAGCACTTCCAAGCCGACCACCAACACTGCACAGACAACCGTCAACGGCATCGGTGGTGGGCAAGGCCCTCGCTCCACAGCCTTCAAGAAACTGCTCGAACAAGGACAACCCGCACGCCGCACCACGGAGCAGCAACACGTCGCTCAGTCTGTCGCGAAAGGGCTGCAGTTGCTCGTGAAAGAAGGTGGTGGGGAAGTGCTATTGAAACTCAAGCCAGTCGAACTGGGTGCCATCACGGCGCACCTCTCGATCAAGGATGCTCGTGTCGATGCGACATTCCGGGCACAAACGCCGTTGGCACGAGACTTGCTCGTCAATTCCATACAAGATCTCAAGGCCGCGCTGGAGACGCGTGGTCTGATTGTGGACCGCGTTGAGGTGGTGCTGGAGGATTCAGCACTGGTCAAACGCGACCAAACGCATGGGCAGATCGCTGGAAGCGATGGGCCGCACGCACGCACCGTCGGAGACGGGCGACAGGAAGGGGCGCATGGACGCAGCCCCGACACGGAAAATACGAGCGACAAGTCCAATGAATCGCCGAGTGCGTCCTCGGATAAGGGTGCGACGCGATTCTCCTCTGACTCGCGGAGCGGGCAGGATGGATCGCGAGCGGCATGGACGCCGACGACTGATGCCGAAGGTGGCGATCGCATCGCGAAAGCGGGCGAAGCAGCCACCGAACCGATCTGGTTGTTCGCAGGCCGGGGCGGCACACTTGCGGATGGTTTCGAGTGGGTAGCCTGAGTAAGGCGTGATGAAGTCTTATTGAAGGCTTGTTGAAAGCTGATTGAGAAGTTGGAGCGCGACGTGGGAGTCGCTCGACGTGCTCGGTCATCGAATGTCGCGCCTTGCATGGCGCGGGAGAATGTCACATGGATGCGATTGCAAACAGTTTTTCAACGACCAACGCCACATCGAGCGCACGAGGCTTCAACGACCTCTCCAGTCAGGACTTCACCAAACTCATCATCTCCGAACTCACCAAGCAGGATCCGCTTGAGCCCAACGATACGAATGCGTTGCTTGGCCAGATATCGACAATCCGCTCCATCGAGTCTGACACCAAACTCTCCGACAGCCTGTCCAGCCTCGTCAAGCAAAACGACTTCTCGAGCGCAGCAACCTTGATCGGCAAGTCCATCAGTGGCGTCTCCAACGGCAACCAGCGCGTCGAAGGCGTGGTCGAATCAATCAGTCGCACCAAGGACGGCACCACCGTCCGCCTGGCCAATGGCGACACCCTCAAGTGGTCCAATGTCGACAGCGTGAAAACCCTGCCGTGAGTTGGAACAAGATTCAAGCGGGTCGATCGGTAAGCATGACCCGGAGGACCACACCATGAGCATCGACTCCAACGCCCTGCTACGGACGCTTGGTTCCAACATCTCCGGGGCGATCACCGGTGCTGGCCATACATCCAGCGCGAAGACCAGCGGCGGGCTCGACTTTGCGAAACTGCTCGCGTCCGCCCGTGCGGGTGACATTCATAGCGGCATCAAGGTGACTTCGGCACGCGACGCGAACGTCTCGCTGAGCGACGGTCAGTTGCAGCGATTGAGCGCCGCGGCCGATCTTGCGGAAGCAAACGGCATTTCTCGGGGCCTGTTCATGATCGACGGCAAGAACGTGGTAATGGATGTGGGCAACCGCACAATCATCGGCGAGGTGTCGGCTGAGCAGGCTGGCGTCGTCGCTGGCGTCGATGGCGTGATCAACGTGCCAACAGCAGCCGACAGCGCTTCCGCCAATGTCGGTACTTCCACAAGTGGTCTTTCGACCATCAGCAATGCCTCACTCCTCCAGGCCTTGAATGAGCACGGCACGCAGGCTGCGTAGTCATCACAATCCCCCGTGATCCCTCACGATCCCCTGCAATCCCAATTGACACAGGACCACCATGGCAAGCTTCACCGCACTCTACACCGGCTTTTCAGGCTTGAACGCCAATGCTCGAAACCTCGATGTCATTGGAAACAACATCGCAAACGTCAATACAACTGCCTACAAGAGTTCTCGCCTTGCCTTCTCCACGACCTTCAGCCGAACCATTCACGATGGCTCCCCCCCGGGTGATACTACGGGCGGCACCAATCCTTTCCAGATCGGCTTGGGAGTGAAAACCGCGGGCACGCAGCGAAACAACAGCAACGGCACGATCAGCGCTTCGGGCGATGCTCGCGATCTTTCGGTTGATGGCAATGGCTTCTTTGTCGTGCAGCGAGGCTCGGGCGCAGCGGGAGATGCTGTCGAACAGTTCTACACCCGCGCCGGCAACTTTCGCCCCAATGCTCAGAACCAACTCACAACCATCAATGGCGAGACGGTTCTGGGCTTTGGTATCGATCAGCAATTCAATCTGATCCCGGGCGTCTTGCAGCCCATCAGCATCCCGCTCGGATCGCTCACGGTTGTCGAGCCGACAACGCAGGTTCGATTCGCTGGCAACCTGAACGCCAACGGCGTTGTGCCAACGACTGGTGGCCTCACTCAATTGGGTGGCACGCTGACCGAAGGTCTTCGGACCGTCGCGGGCGCGACACCCCCGCCGACGGCCGGCAATCAACTCGACACCACCACGCGGCTCGTCGATATCGAAGATCCCCAGTTGCCATCGTCCAACACGCCACTCTTCGCAGGGGGACAAACGCTGCGCTTGACGGGTGCCACCAAGGGCACTCGATTGCTGCCCCAGGCAGAACTCACGATTGGTCCAGCCACCACAGTGCAGGAACTCATCACCTTCCTGCAACAGGCAACGGGCATCGAACCTGCGGCTGGTGCCAACCCAGATGCGAATCTGCCGGGCGTTTCGCTGGATGCGATCAACGGTCGCATCCAGATTCGTTCCAACACTGGCACAGTCAATGACATCGAGATTCAATCCGCCGACCTTCGCGTTGTCGATGCGAACGGTGCGGTGGTCAAGTATCCTTTCGCTGCGGATAAGACAGCAAGCGCCGATGGCGAATCCGTGCGCACGGCGTTCCTCGCGTACGACTCGCTGGGCACGCCTGTCACGGTTGACCTCAGCCTCTCGCTTGCGACGCGGACCACAACGGGCACGACCTGGCGATACTTTGTCGAGTCTGCGGATTCAACCGGCATCGGTTTGCAAGCCGCGACGGGTCTGCTCACCTTCGACAACGAGGGCCAGATCGTCGATCCAGAGCCGGTCAATGTCACCATCAATCGAGAAAATCAGGGCTCCATCACGCCCCTGACCTTCTCCATCAACTTTGCCGACTCGGAAAATCAGGTCACGGCCCTCACCGATGTCTCCAGCGAAATTGCCGCGATCTATCGCGATGGCGCATCGATCGGCACGCTGACCAGTTACGGCGTCGATACCGATGGCACGATCGTCGGTGTCTTCAGCAATGGTCTGACTCGCGTCATGGGGCGTGTCGCACTTGCCACGTTCACGAATGCCGAGGGTCTGGTGGACTTGGGCAACAACCTCTTCGGCGTCGGAGCCAACAGTGGCGTGCCCGTGGTCAGCGATCCAGGAAGTTTCGGCGCGGGCCAATTGGTGCAGGGCTCGCTCGAACTGTCAAATGTCGATATCGGCGAAGAGTTTATCAAACTCATTCTCTCTAGCACCGGCTACTCCGCCAATGCCCGCGTCATCCGCACCACCGATGAATTGATGCAGCAGTTGCTCGTGCTTGGTCGCTAGTCCATAACAAAGCCACGCGTAGGCCAACAAATAGGTAGTACGCTTCGCCGCCACTGAATGCAGTGGTGGCTTTTTTCAACCCAGCAGGCTCTTGAGGTCAAACTTCCCAAGCACGCCCTGGATCAGGTCGCCGCCGCCTTTTCCGCCAATGTAATCGGTGAGCAACTTCACAAACCCGCCCGCTTTGTCGCCAGACAAGCCCGAGTTGCTCAACAGGCTGATCAGTTGCCCCGCCCCCGCCCCGCCGCCTTTGTCGCCACCCATCAAGCCGCTGGCCATGCTCGCCAAGTTACCTAATCCGCCGCCCTTCGAACCGCCGCCCAGCAAACCACCCAGCATGCCGCCAATCCCGCCGCCAGAACTTCCGCCAGAACTTCCGGTAGCCGCACTAGCGCCCGCACTACTCGCGCCTTGCATCAGATCCTGCGCACCAGGCAGCATGCCCAGCAACTTGTTGAAGTCTCCGCCGCCCATCTGTCCTTGTAGTAGACCCAAGACCCCGCCCGTCGCACCCTTGGCCTGCGTTTCATTGATACCCAGCTGCTGCACGGCCATATTGATGAAGTCTTGCATGAGTAACTCCTTGCCCAAACCCAGCCTCGAGAGCGCTGGTCCACCATCGTGAATGAGTCTAAGACGATCCAGTACTTCCACAACTCTGAATCTAGCATACAGACGAACATCCCCGATACCAACAAAGTTCGCTCGAAATCATCCATCTTTCACGATTGTGGAAAAAGTCTGTTTGGCTGAGCAATTCGTGCGACCTTGAAAGCCTTTGCAGCTACAAGCAGGTATGGTGTACATCGCCACCAATTTCCAAGGTCCCCTGGGCGGCAAGATCGAGCGAGACATCGAATGCCCGGGTTGTGGCTACAACCTGCGGGGCCTTCGCTATGGCGCATTCTGTCCCGAGTGCGGTCTAGGTATCGGCAAGCGTCCCGGGGATGATGCCTCCGAATCGATGCCCGATTTCTTGGGTTTCTGGGGCCGCGTGCTCTGGTTGATCGAGCCCAAGCACACGCCTGGCATCACCAGTTCCCTCATCGATGCTCCGCTCCGCTACCTCCACAGTCTGTCGCTTGCATGCCGCTTCATGCAGATCGCGTTGATCTTGCTCGCCATCCTCCCCATCACTGCCATAGTCGTGATCAAGTTCGGACTTGCTCAAGACAAAGCCTGGGCGATGGCTGCGATTGCGAGTCTACTGCCCGCAGGGCTATGGGCCAGTGGCGTGTGGGTCATGGCCGCGCCGCGCCGCATGCGCGAAATGCGAACACAGTTGGCTGCGCGGGAATGGCGGACATCGCGAATAATCGTTCGAGTGACGCAATGTGCATGGCTTCCCGCCAGCGCGATGCTGAGCATCATCGGCATCGCAGCCTTGCAATCGTTCACGCTGCCCGTGCCATCAAAAATCTGGACTTGGGTCATGGCCGGCTTTGCGATCGTGGGCTTTCTAGGCTTGAGCGCGCTGGGCTTGTATGCCTCGCGCATCGCAGATTGGGCCAACGACAACAGTCTTTCGGATCGCCTTCGTCTGGCCAGCCTGGGCGTCTTTTTCGCGCCGCCCATCATCGTCTCAACCGTCCTTGCCGCGCTCTTCTTTGATACCGACGTGGCCCGTGCCTTTTTCGCCATCATCGGCCTGTTAGCCTGCATCATTCCCATCGCCTGGCTGATCCAACTTGTCGTCGCGACTATGCAGTTCATCTCCTTGGCGAACTGGGCACAGATCAACGCCGACACCATTCTCGAGCGTGACCAGCGCTTTGCAGAGAATGCAGCCCGCAATCTTGCCCGGGTCGCACGCGAGCATCAGCCGCCCAACCCCATCGACATGGCTCCGCCCATTCCCCTCGCCGGCGACCTACCCATCGAGGGCGACCTGCCACTCGTGCGCGAATCGCCCCTCCGTCCCATTCGCGACTCGCTTGCGCTCAGCAACAAGCCCATTCAGGAGCGCGTCGTCCGTCATCCCAAGACCAAGTGATCACTCAAATCGCAGCGCCCGTACCGGGTCCATCTGTGCCGCCCGCCAACTCGGGATCAGCGCGCCCAGCACGCTGCACGCGATGCCGCCCAGCGCCACGATGATCGCCTTGTTGACGTCCAGCGCGTTGGGAATCTCCGTGAAGTAGTACACCTTGGGGTCCCAGATCGTCAACCCCAGTGCCCTGCCCAGCCACTCATGGATCGGGTTGATGTTGCGGATGATTGCCATGCCCACCAGCAGCCCCAGCGATGCGCCCACCAGGCCGATGCCCACGCCATATGCAAGCCACACGCCCGCGACGCCCCAGCGACTCGCCCCCAGCGCACGCAAGATGCCGATGTCCTTGGTCTTCTCCGCGATCATCGACCAGAAAATCGCCAGCACCAGAAACGCCGCCGTCAGCGAGATCAGGCTGAACAGGAACAGCACCAGCCCCGTCTCCTTCTTGACCGCCGTGATCAGCGTTCGATTCTGGTCCTCCCACGACTGGATCGTGATATCAAAGGTGCTGGGCACTTTGCCCTTATGAGCAGATTCAAAGCGTGAATACACCTCTTGCACGCGCGCGATCAGCGGCTCGGCGGTTCCCAACTTTCCATAGTCTGCCTTCCCGCGCACGATCACATGCGTGACCCGCGCCGGCACGTCCTTCTCCTGCGTTCCGATGTCGGTCGCGAAGCCATCCTCTTCCTGCGCCCCCCCCGCCCCCACACCCTGCCCAGCAGGCTGCTTCGCAGTCACGGCCTTCGCTCCATCCATCCGCAGCATATTCTGAATCGTCGTCAGCGGCGCGACAACCACCTTGCTGTCCAGTTCATACAGCCCGGAATGAAACTCGTTCGCAACCGCAAGTTTCATGCTCGCCTGCTCACCAATCACCCGCGCATCCGCATCCAGCGGCAGCACACTCAGCACCACCGACCCGGAGTTGGGCAGAAACTCGTTGATCTCTTTGGTGTTCCCCTTCTCGTCTCGCCGGACATACATTCGCGGGTTGTAAAATCCTTCGGGCGTCCGGCTGTTAAGGCCCGATACCTCGATGCCCATCACGATCGCCGGCTCATCTTCGCCCGTCATCTCATTGCGGCGCGAGAGCGTCATCGAGTTGGCGATCGCCCGCTCCAGCACCCCTTGATTCTCTGGCTTGAGCCGTTCATCCAGCCGCTGACTGTCCTTGCGCACGGGCTTCTGGATCGGCCGCCACCACTGAATCTTCTCATACTCCGTCACCCGCGCATAACTCGCTGGCTCGACTCCACGCACGAAGACCATCTCCTTGCGCCCATTGGGCAGGCCCAGCAGCGCATAGGTCTCAATCGCCGGTGCCGCCGCCGCGATCAGTGGGTCCGCTTCCAGCATCCTGACCAGATCGTCGTAGTGCCCGAAGCCCACATTGGGCCAGGTCACGATGACATCCCCAGACATTGTCCGCCCCGACGACACCAGCATGTTCAGAAACCCGCCCATCACCGACCAGGTGACCAGCACCATGGTCGTACACAACAGCACCGCCGCCGCGGCGAGCAGGGGCATGATCTTGCTGAGCAGGTACTTGCGGACAAGGAGGGCTTGGTACATAACCGACTGTACCCGAGTGCTGGACCGGCAGTCGCACCCGGGCATGCGAGTCGTTGATAAAGAACCGATAAATACCCTTCGCAATCAGTTGAACAAGCATGAATCGTGAGGTATGTTCCAGTAGGCCCGCCGTCCCCCCACCGGGGACCTATTCAGGCTGCCATCAGGTTCGTCGCCTGCTCGATTGCCTGCAAGACCCGACGCACCTGCAATGGCTTCTTCAGGAAATAACTGTGCCCTGGCCAAAGACGCGGAACTTGGAACCCACTGCTCGAAGCCCGCAACATGAACTCATACATGCGTAGACCGTTTGGCATACCGGAGTAAACGCAATCAGTGATAATTTCAGATTCATGACGAGGTGACCCTGTCCCGGAGGATGCGAACAGGCTCGACTAGTCATCACCCTCTTGCGGAGTTGCCCCCATGCGCTGTGCTTCATTATTCGGATTTCCGACCTTAACGTCAGCGTCCTTTGCTCAAGTGTTTCAAGGTCTAGGCGTTGTTTCTGGCCAGAACGCTTCTGTTGCCAACGCCATCTCATCCGATGGCACGACTGTTGTTGGCACCTCAATTCCGTTCGGTGGTGTCGCATGGCGTTGGACCGCATCAACTAGTCGTATTGATCTCGGTGCCGCACCTGGTGGGTTCCAAATGATTCAGGCGAACGACGTCTCAAGCGATGGTTCGGTGATCGTTGGATCTATGCAGACATCAACAGCAGGTTTTGCTTGGTGATGGACGTAGGCCACCGGGGTTCAACGAGTCAATGGCGTTGGTGGAACTTTCGGCCCATATATATCCGCTGACGGTTCCAGCATCGTCGGACATGCTGAGTCTGGCTTATCCGGCGTCCGCTGGACACAAGCCACCGGTACCCAATCACTGGGTCCCGTGACTGGTTTGCCGTTCGGCAACGGGTCGGCTACAACCGCACGTGGCGTGTCGGCGAATGGCTCTGTTGTCTTCGGTGCCGTGACAGCAACCTACCAGTTGAACCCCCCCCGCAGCAAACCGCTACCCCATTTCATTGGACACAACCAACCGGCAGCGTTGCGATCCTCAACAACGGGCAATTCTACTTCCCCTTGAGCGGCGCTGGTGCCACCGATGTTTCTGCGGATGGCTCGGTGAATGTCGGCAATGTCGGTCTGGGAAGTTTCCTATAGACGGCGCAAATCGGCTATCAACTCCTCATCAGCGATGTTGTTCCGCCTGGCCAAGGGCTGCCTCAAATCTCCGCAGACGGAACAACGATGGTGTACAAGTGGCACTACAGGACGCAAGCAGACGGCTTGCAACGCATCGAGAATGTGCTGACCGACGCGGGCTGTAACTTCACCGGCTGCACCAACCTGCTCACGACCGACACCTCCTCCAACGGCCTCACCCTCTGCGGCTACGGCACCAACCCCGCAGGCCGGACCGAAGCCTGGTACGCCACAATTCCCGCACCATCATCCGCCGCCTTGCTCGGGCTTTGCAGTCTTGCCTTCACCCAACGCCGTGCAAGGCAATCTCCCCCGCCCCGCCGCACCCATCACGCCAGAGTGTAAATCGGCGGCTGGCACAACCTGATTTCCACCTCAATATGCCACCCGCCCCAGACCTAAATCGTGAGGCATGTTGTGGTTGACATGACCGCGCTCGCTCCTTTGGGCGGCACACCCCATGCGTCTTTCAAATGCACACAGCCCGAGCGTCCTTGCTCGGGCTGTAGCGTTCCCAGGGATGATTCAATACGCCCAGCATGCCGCCGGGCCTGTTCACGCTGCCAGCAGGTTGGTCGCCTGCTCGATTGCCTGCACGACCTGACGCACCTGGAACGGCTTCTTCAGGAAGTTGTCAAAGCCCTGGCCTTTGAGCGACATTGCCTGGCCGTCCGTGAGTTTGCCGCTCATGGCGACGATCTTCGTGAACTGCAGCGCCTCGTTGCGGCGGATGCTGTCCGCAAATGCCTTCGCGTCCACATCGCCCACGTGCAAGTCCAGCAGCACGACATGGGGCTTGAACTTCTCGCATTCCATGCCAGCTTGGAAGGCCGACATGCACGCACGAACTTCGTAATTGGTTTGTTCCGCGAGCACCTTCTCGAGCACGTCCACCACCTCGCGCTCCTCGTCAACGATCAGCACGCGTGTCCGCCCGCTGTTCATCCCTTCAAGGGGGATGCCATGGGCCCGCATGAATCGCACCAGTTCGGATGCCGGGATGCGACGGTCACGGCTACCGGGGATCCGGTAACCTTTCAACGACCCCGAATCGAACCACTTGGAGACAGTCCGCGGGGCCACGTTGCAGATTTTGGCCACTTCGCCCGTCGTCAGGACTTCTTTATCGAAGACCATTGCTCACCTCTTCCTTTGCCTGGCTCTGGGGTGTTCCCCCAACTCGGGAGCGGACCGAACACATTGGCTCACGCTCACCCCGCGCACAGGGGCAAATCCTGCGCTCGGGCACTGCGGACGACCGTTCATCGGAACGATCAACCGCACAGTTCAGTGCAGATGGAATACGCGGCAAACTTCGTAGTTACCCGGACCCGCCACGAGCAAGGGGGCGAACCGAAAGCGGGTAAGGGACCGCCCCGCTCGAACTAGTGCGGTGGGGGTGGGGGTGGGGGCGGGGGTGGAGGTGGAGGTGGGGTGGTCGGTGCAATCAAAGGGCCAATCCAGCGTGAAGCGGTTGGCAAAAGTCCGTTCAACTGTTGATCGCCTATCCTCTCAATTACCCTGTACTGCGCTTCGTCCCTCGCCGGACAAGTCGTGCGGGGGACTGCTTCCATCGCCAATGGACCGTCTCCAGATAGTGTGTCGCAATCCTTTGTCGCAATTTAGGTAACAACCACCGTGCTTGTCAGGAGTTGATGCGTGATGCGTTCCGAATCGCTCGCTTTTCGTCTTGTTGGTCTCGTTCCCAATGGTCGCTTTGCCAGCATTGCCGGGCTTGCCCGTGCCCTGCCCGCTTTCGCCCTTTCGCCTGCCCTCGCGCTGACGCCTGGCTTCGCGCTTTCGATTGGCATGTGCGTCCTGGCGACCCAGCAATCATCCGCCCAGGATGCCATGATGACCAAGGATGACGACAAGTCCGTGGCCCTCAAAGTGACCGACGAGCAATTGCTCGAAGACTTCTCGCACTATGTCCTGATCGCCCGCCCAGACCTTGCGGAATCCACGGGTGCGCAATTGCTCGCCCGAGTCACCAGCGCCAAGGAGTTTGCCGCCCTGGTCGAGAAGACCGATGCGAATCGTTTCGTCGATGCCTGCACCCGCGCGAGCAAGTTGCAAGGTGCCGACAACCTCCAGGCGGTTGCCGGCGGTCTGCTCAAGTTGTATGACAAGGGTCGCCTTGATCGAGCCCGTGATCCCGAGGTGATCGCCCAGAACATCAAACTGCTGCAGGGTGGACAGCGTGCCCGACTGCTTGGCAGGCAAGGCCTCATCCAGGCGGGTGAGTATGCCATGCCCCAGTTGCTTGAGGCCTACTTGCAGGATCGTGATGCCTCGCTCTCGGTTGAGTCTCAGAGCGTCATGATCGGCCTGGGCCGCCATTCGATCGTGCCCCTCACGACCGGTCTGCTCTCGATGACGCCCACGCAGCAGGAGAAGGTTGTTCGCGTGCTGGGACAGATTCCCTATCGCATGACCCTCCCCTTCCTCGCCGACCTCAAGTCCACCACCACATCGGATCAGGTGCGCAGCGCGTGCAACCAGGCCATGGAGCGTCTGCAGAGTGTTCAGGGCGATGCCGCTCCGATGTATCGCCAACTCGCCGAGGCGTATTACGAGGAAAAGAGCGAAGTCACCAACTTCCCGGGCGAAGACTTCCAACTGCTGTGGTCCTTTGAACCCGCCGTGGGCCTCGCGATGAATGCGATCCGCACGCCCGTCTATCACGAGGCGATGTCGATGAAACTGCTGGAGCGGGCGATGGAACTCGAGGGCGCCTCGGGTGCCGTCAATCCCGACTCGCTGGCCCTCTGGGTCGCCAGCAACTATTCGCGTGAGGGTGATACCCCCGAGGGCTATGTCAACCCCGCCTATCCCGTTGCCGGCGCCGCCGCCGAGGGTGCAACTCCTCGCCGCACCGCCGATTACTTTGGCGTTGCGGTGGGTGGCGATGTCGCCCAGCGCGTGCTCGCTCGCGCCTTGAATGAGAAGGACACGCCTTTGGTTCGTCGCGCCCTAGCCGCTGTTGAGCAGACCGCTGGCGGACGAATCGCACTGAGCCAGTCCGCCGGCAACTCGCCCTTGGTTTCGGCTCTGTCCTACCCCAACCGTCGCGTCCAGACCGAGGCCGCCCTTGCCATCGCCGCCGCTGCACCCACGACCGACTTCAGTGGCAGCGACCGCGTCGTGCCCGCCCTGTCCAGCGCCGTTGCGTCGGGCACCGATCAGTTTGCGGTGGTCCTCTCGCCCAATGCCGAACTCTACCAGCCCCTGCGGGCCATGCTCGAGACAATGGGGTACCAGGTCCTGCCCCAAGGCAAGTCGCTTACCGAACTCTCGACCGCCATTGGTGAGTCCCCCAACGTCGACCTGATCGTGGTCACCGGCTTCGCCGCCGACCGCAGCACCCAAGCCATCGGCGAGGCTCGCGGCTTCACTCGCACCGCCGCCACGCCCATGCTGGTGCTCACCAGCCCCGAGGTCTACGCAGAACAGCAGCGTCGCTTCGAGGCGGATCAGACCGTTGCCTTGCGACCACTGGGCTCCTCCGAAGATTCGCTCGCCAAGACCATCGATGGTCTGGTGGAATCCGCCGCTGGCGGACGCATTTCCGCCGAAGAGTCCGAGGCCTACGCCATTCGCAGCCTCAGTTCCCTCCGCGATCTGGCGATGGCAGGCAATCCTGTGCTCAAGGTCTCTGATGCGGCGGGTCCACTCACCAACGCCCTCGACAAGAGCGAAGGTCAGCGTCGCGAAGGCATCGCCACTGTGCTCAGTCTCGTCGGCCAGGATCGCGCCCAGCGTGCTCTGTTCGATGCCGCCGCGGCTGCTGAGGGCGGGGATCGCGGGATGCTCATCGCCAGCGTCACCGAGTCAGCCAAGCGCTTCGGCAACATGCTCGAGCAACGCCACATCGACCAGTTGGTCGTCATGGCTGGCAGCGACGACGAAGCCGAAGCCACCGCTGCGGCTGCGTTGATGGGCGCTTTGAACCTGCCCAACCGCAACCTCATGCCGCTGATTCTGGGCAAGAGCAACGAAGTGCTGGGCCAGCGCTAAACGCACCAAGAGATGAGACTACAAAAGTAACTGAACCACTCAAAGGCCCGGCGCAATGCCCGGGCTTTTTTCTTTGGCCCGTTCGTGCAGTGCGATCAGTTGGTCCACGCTCAGTGCCTCCGCCCGCACAGTGGGCGAGATCGATGGCGGCAGTATGTCGGCAGCGACCAGGCCCAACGTGCCCAGCACCGAGCCAAGTTGCTTTCGCCGCTGCTCGAAGACCTTCTGCGTGAAAGCCAGCAGACCAGCAGGGTCTAATGTGCGGGGCGTAGAAACCCGGCGCACGCCGATCATCGCGCTGGTGACGTCCGGCGCAGGCCAGAAGCACGAGGGTGGTAGTTTTGCGATCCACTCCACCTTTGCCACGCTCTGTGCGAGCAGGCTCAGTGGCCCGTACTCCTTCGTCGATGGTCCTGCGATCATTCGATCGCCCACTTCCTTCTGGATCGTCACGAACAGGCCCATGCACGCGGGCCATCGCGAGAGCAGAATCATCATCACGGGCGTGGCGCAGCCGTAGGGAAGATTGGAAATCAGCCTGAAGTTCGTGCTTGCGTTGCTGGCTCCCGCATGGATGCCCAGTTCGCCAAGCAGCCCTGCAAGGTCAGGTGACAAGGCGTGCTTTCCATCAAGGCAGTCTCCCTCCAGTAAAGTGAAAGATGCGCCGGCGGGGATGAGCCTCGACGCTGGCCCGAAGCGCTCTCGCAGCAACGCGCACAGTCCGCGATCAATGTCGCACCCGATCACCCGACACCCCCGTGCCAGCAGTTCCTCAGTGAGCGTGCCCGTGCCAGGACCAACTTCCAGCACGATATCGCCCGGTCCAACGCCCGAGGCATCCACGAGTTTGCGGATCAGGTTGTGGTCGATCAGGAAGTTTTGCCCGAACATTTTCTGCGGCGCCAGCGCCCGCTGGGTAAGCATTTCCTTGATCTGGGCGAGGGTCTGCGGCACGCACGCAGCGTAGTGATGCCCCTCTATCCTCGCCCATGAAGTTTGATCTGGTTGACCATGTTCTTGAGGTATCTCCGACCCGCATCGTCACGCTCAAGCACGTCAGCAACGCCGAAGAGTACTTGCAGGACCACTTCCCGTCCTTCCCTGTGCTGCCTGGTGTGATGATGCTCGAATCACTGGTGCAGGCGGCACGCCATCTGGTGCAAACCCAGCATGCAACCAAGGACGCTACTAAAGACGCAACCCAGGACAGCAAGTCGTACCGGCTGGTGCTGGGTCATGTCCGTGCCCTCAAGTACGGATCGTTCGTGCGTCCAGGTTGCTCGCTCCGGGTCGAGGTCGAACTGCTCGGGCACGCCGACGTTGCGGGCGAACATCAATGGGATTGCAGGGGCCAGGGCCTATTGATCGATCCGGCTTCGTCGCTTTCCCCCAGTTCGCTCCCGGGGCCTGTCGCCGTCTCAGGGCGATTCATGCTCCGCCCCATTCGCATCGCTGAGGTGCAACTCGCCAAATGCGAGGCCTAATGCGAGACGGAAGGCCTCGATTTACTCTGTCTCTGGGTCTTCCTTTGAAGCCGCGTTCAGGACGTGCTCAGCGACATAGATCGCCACACCCTGTGCAATGCCCATCGCGATCGCATCGCTGGGACGGCTGTCGATGTGGACCTGCTCCCCGTTTTCCTTGCGTAGATCAAGCGTCGCAAAGAAGGTGGCATCGGTAAGATCGGTAATAGTGATGGATTCGAGCTTCGCACCCAGCCCATCGACCACATTGGCGAGCAGGTCGTGGGTCTGTGGCCGTTTGATGGTGATGCCCTTCAACCGGCGCTCGATGGCCTGAGCCTCGGGAAGACCGATCACGATGGGAAAACTGCGATAGTTTGCCGACTGTGCATCGATGGATTCCATCTGCGGGCTGCCCTCGGACGCGTGCGTCGCATCGTCTGCTGCCATCTCGCGCAGTTCGATGATCTGGTAGTCATCAAACTCGCGGATTAGAATGCGGGATAGTTCCATGCGAACGTGCACGAGTGCTCCTCGGGCCAGGGAGAATGCTCTGGCCTCGCGCATGCTAGGAGGCGGCTGCATCGGAATGGCCCAAGCCTCGCACTGTAAAAGAACACGCCCGCGACCAGAGGTCGCGGGCGTGGGTTCAAAAACTGCTGATGTGTCTGTAAGGCGATGGCGATCTACTAGAGAAACAACTCGTCACACCACCGAACCGTTTTACAAAAACTTAGTTCTTGCCGCTGCAGCTCTTCGCGCAGCTCTCGCTCTTGCCTGAGACCGCGCCCATCGCGCCCTTCTCACCGGTGCAGCTGCTCTTGGTGCTGGAGCATTCGCCGGAGACAGCGCCCATTGCGCCCTTATCGCCGCCGCAGCTCTTGCTGCACTCGGACTTTTGGCCGCTCACTGCGCCCATCGCGCCCTTTTCCTTGCTGCAGCATTCTTTAGTGGAGCTACATTCGCCGCTGACTGCGCCAGCGCTGCCGGTTGTGGCAGTCGTGCTCGAGCTCTTGCAAGCGCCCAGGGCGAGACCAGCAACCGCAACCAGACCGATGAGAGCAAACTTACGCATGGATCAAACTCCTGAAAAATCGTTGTTCAACATGGACCATACAGGGTCCAAAAGACATGCCGAGTCACTCGGGCACGATGCCCATGTTCGGCAGATGCGACTGTATACGAACTTTGCCTCGAAATAGGTTACGAAAAATGAGAAAATCAGCGAGGCCGGTGAAAACGCCGTCTTCTTGGTCTTATGGCCGTTTTCCCGGACCGCAGATTCAACGGATCGAATACTCTAGAATAGAACGATTTTTTGCGGACCAGCGTTGAACAGGCCGCAGTGATCGGGAAACCAGAAGGCATCGACATCGTGGCTTGGGGGAAGGTTGGGTGTCCTCGCCGTTGTTGGCAGTGTCGTTCTTGAGGAGTAGTCCAAATGATAAACGGTATATTAAACAGTACAAACAGTCGTGTGGTCGGGTCATCCTTTGGTTTGCTCGCTGCCATGCTGATCGCCTCGGGCAGCGCATGGGCCCAGGCTCCTTCCGTGTCGCCCGTCAAGCCAACTCCGGCTGGGCAGCCGGCCACCATGCCCCCCGCCGTCAAGACCGGTGCGGCTCCAGCCATCTCCCCCGAACAGATGAAGAAACTCTCGCCCGAGGAAGTGGCGAAGATTCAGAAGCAGATTCAGGAAAAGGGCGCGGGCGATGACATCGACCCCACGCAGCGTTTCCCGGTTGATGCTGCCAATCCTTCTTCTCAAGCGATCTTTGAGAAAGCCACGCACGAACTCGGCAACATCAGCGACGATAAGGAAGTCGAGTTCGAGTTCGCCTTCAAGAACGAGGGCACCAAGACTCTCGAGTTCCTGGGTCAACCCACAGGGAGTTGCGGTTGCACCATCCCCAACCTTGAGAAACTTGTGTACGAACCAGGCGAGTCCGGCGCGATCAAGGGCAAGTACAACCCCAACCACCGCAACGGCCCGCAGCACACGCAGATCACCGTTCGCACCAACGACCCGAAGAAACCACAACTCAAACTCCACGTCAAGAGCGACGTGCGTCCCATCTTCCGCGTCGATCCCCAGTTCCTCAATGTGGGCCAGGTTTCGCGCGATGCTGGTGCCAACTCCAGTTTCAAGATCATCTCCCGCAAGGAAGACCTCAAGGTTGACCAGGTGACTCCCTCTTCGCCCCGTGCAAAGGTGAAAATCGGCACCACCGAAGCCAAGCAAACCGCGGATGGTGAGACCGTCTGGGAAACCCCCGTTGAAGTGACCATCGATGGCAAGGCTGGCACTGGCCCGCTCAACGAGAACATCGTGATCCGTAGCAGCGATGCCGCTCGCACCATCAGCACCGTGGTCATGGGCGAAGTGCTGGGCGACATCACCATGTCCCCAAACCAACTCTCGCTGCCTGGCCTGACGCCAGGTCAGGCCGTCACCAGCAAGTTCCAACTCATCAGCCGCACCGGCTCCCCCTTCCGAATTCTGAAAGTCGAAGAAGTCTCTCAGGGCGGTGCCCAGCCCTTCATGAAGTTTGATGCCGTTGAAGATCAGGGCGCTAGCCCACCCTCCTGGACGGTCAATATCTCTGGTCTGGCTCCCGGTACCCAGGGCGCACTTCGTGGCGAGATCGTCGCAACCACCGACAATCCCAACGATCCGCAGATGCGTGTCCGCTACTTCGGCTTCATCCGCCCCCAGCAGGCTCCTCAGCCCGCTGCTGCTCCCAAGGATCCCTGGAAGGACAACCCCCCGATGATGGCCGATCCCAACGCCAAGTAATGGGCAAGTAATGACCGGGCCGTTCAAGGCAGGATCCTCCTGCGAACACCTTTGACCATGAACGACGTGCGCAGCAGCGCACGTTTTTTATTCAGAACAAGGCCCACGACCGGCAAACAATCCGGTCATCGCGAACAGTGTGCAGCCTTGGTCATGAGGCCATCTGTGCTGATCGAGTTTGTCATTCCCGCCGAGGCCTCCAATGCTTCGGCTTTGCGGAGCATTCCATGCTGCGAGCAATCCAACGGGCCTGTGTGATCGCATTCGTCGGCGTGCTGGTAGGCGGCGCACACGCTGTGCTCACGACCAAGCCGATCAAACTCAAGCCCGACGAGACCAAGTTTGAGTTGCCCGCGCAAACATTTGGCCAGCAATCTGGCCAAGCAAATAGTCAGTCTCCCGATAGCGCTTCCAAGCCAGCGCCATCAACCGACAAACCCCGCATCCTTGGCCTTGACATCACGCTTGCGGATGCAATTGAATTGCAGAAACTCGGTGCCCAGTTCGTGGATGCTCGCCACCGTGACGAGTACGAGTCAGGCCATATCGCCGATGCCTATCTCCTGCCCGCCGACATGTTCTACAACTCCAATGGCAAGCCCGACGCGCTCAACTACATCGATACCAACACCATCCTCGTGGTCTACTGCGGCGGGGGCCAGTGCGATGCCAGCCACAACACCGCTCGCCTCCTGCAAGAGGCCGGTTACAAACGAACCCACGTTTTGACCGACGGTTTTCCTGCCTGGCGCGATGCTGGATATCCCGTTGGCACCGGAAAACCGGCATACGAGTGAAGCAGCAACCATGAAAGCATCTGTCTTGCGAGCCAGCAAAGTCTCTGGCTCGCTCGCCTCCAAGTAGAACCCGCTTGATTCGTTGCCTCGCAAGCCCCCGTCCCATCTGGCCTTCACGCTTCCCCTCACACACATCGCCGCTCACACCAATGACCATGCGACACACTCCAACCGATCAACCTCGTGCCATGGGCTGGCTCAGCCTTCCCTGCCGCCTGCTGCTGGGCGGCCTCTTCGTCTTCGCAGGTGTGATGAAACTGGACCAGCCCCAGGCCTTTGCCGATGCCATCAAGGGTTTCAAGGTCTTCGAAGGGTCGCGTGAGTTCATGATCCCGCTGATGAGCTTCGTCCTTCCGTGGACTGAAGTCCTGGCCGGTGCCTTGCTCATCCTTGGCCTGTGGGCTCGCGGCGCGACCCTGGTCATCATGGCCCTGCTTGGCGCCTTCATCCTTGGCGTAGTCAGTGTCATCCTTCGCGGCATCGATACCAAGTGCAGTTGCTTCGGCAAGATCGAGTGGCCCTGCGAGGGCGGCGTGGGCTGGTGCCAGGTCGTCCGTAACAGTGTCATGCTGGCCATGGCATTACCAATTCTGATTTGGGGCCCCGGCCCGCTCGCCATTGATCGGGAATCCAAGGTCTGAACGCATCCACCTTGTTTGTTGCCCTTCGATCCTCTTACCTCGGGTCTACGCTGCTCGCCCATGCCCCTGCTTGCCGCCGCGAACTTGCACAAGACCTACACCCTGGGGCGTGTGCCCGTTCCTGTCCTTCGAGGTGTCAAGGTTGCAGTCGAACCGGGTGAGATCGTGGCCATCTTGGGGCAGTCGGGCTCCGGGAAAAGCACGCTCCTGCACTTGCTTGGCGGCCTTGACCGTCAGGATGCCATCGGTCCAAAGGTGGGTTTGTGCTCCAACTGCGGATATGACCTGGCCGGACTGACCGCGCTGACCTGCCCCGAGTGCGGGCACGGATTCTTTGCCTCCCTGGATAACAAGCAGGGTGCCATCGTTTTCGACGGACGGCGCGTTGACATGTTCTCCCGGGGCGAACTCGACTCCTACCGCCGCTGCGATGTCGGCTTTGTTTTTCAGTTTTACCACCTGCTGCCCGAATTGACCGTCCTGCAGAACGTTCTCATCGGCTCCATGATCCGCGATGGGCTGGCCTTCGCGGGCAGAGCCCGAGCAGGCACTGGTGGAGCGAAAGACCGCGCCATGACCCTCCTCGACACCGTGGGGCTTTCGCATCGCCTGGGGCACAGACCCGCCGAACTTTCCGGCGGCGAGCGTCAACGCGTTGCCATCGCTCGGGCCCTTATCAACAAGCCCCGCGTGCTCCTCGCCGACGAGCCCACCGGCAACCTCGATCGCGAGACCGGCGGCAAAATTCTGGACATGCTCATGAATCTGCGCCGAGAGCACGGGCACACCATGCTGATCGTCACCCACGACCAGTCCACCGCCGCCCGTGCGGATCGCACGTTGCGAATGGTGGATGGTCATATCGTGGGCTGAGCAGCCTACTTCCACTGCTGCAGCATGTCGTATCCCAGTTTGCCCACCAGCCTGGTCGCCATGTCGCTCAGGCCATCGGTGGTGAAACTATCGTCCAGGCCCGTCGCGTCCGCAAAGCCCAGCACGCGGTTGTCGCGCAGATCAATCGCCTTGAAGGTATAAATCACCACCTGCCCGCTTCGCGCCGACGCATCGTCATCGCCCCAGCCCACCTCGTCGGCAGGCTGAATCGTGCCTCGGGCGACCACGCGACCAAAGCCGAGCACCACGATGTCCGCGATGTCCCGCTGCTTGAGCAGGCCCATGAGTTCCGGCTCGCCCATCGTCTCGCGCTGCTGCAACTCCGTCGCGAACTGCCCCTTGGCCGCTTCGGCATCAATGATGCGAGTCGCGCCCAGCAATTCGTTGCTGAACATGGCTCCGATGCGGCCCTCCAACGCCCGTGCCTGAAACGCCAGTTGCTCGGGCTGCTCAAAGATGGAAGTGTGGTCATCCCAGCGGGGCCGGTCTCGAAGTGCGCCGTTCTCAATCGCTGCGCCGCTCGTCACGCTGGAACTACCAAGCCCGTTCGCGCTGACAATCACCTGCGTCGTCGCGTTGCCCTGCTGTTGAACCAATGGCTCCCGGGGTGTCGTCGCCCGATTCGCCAACACCAGAATGCGAGGTGATTCCTTTGCCTGGTAATGTGCCAGCCAATCAGCACGCATGGCACGACCAACGCTGGTGCCAGACACCATCTGGCGTGCGCCTCGCGCCGCGGCACGTGGATCAATGACTGCCCGCGTTGATTGAATGGACGTTGATGCGCTGGGCGTTGCCGCCGCAGGCGCCTTGGGCTGCGTGTCGTGCGAGTGGACCGCCTCCGCGAGTTTGTCCTTCCAGGCCGGATCGTTAAGATCAACCTCGACCATCGACGATGTCGTCGTTGATTCGCTCTTGCCACCGATGGTTGTCGTGACTGTCGTATCCACGGTCACGGTTGCGTTCGCTGCTTCCGGTTTGACTGGCGGCATCACCATGCCGACATCAGCGACTCGTACCGCGACCGCGCCCTGTGCTGTCTGCATGGTTTCCACACGCGCGCTCAGGGCCGCGCCGACTTCTTCCGCGATCCCGCCCAGCAGCGCCGTTGCGTCCGCATCCGTCCCCGGCGCCAAACGCAGTTCAAACCGCGTCAAACTTGCGATTTGATTACCACCTTCCGCCCCCAACCCTGCCCCCGCCCACGGATCGGCGACGTTGTTCTCTTCGCGAGTCAGCACGCTGGTCACGCCCTCGACCCGCATCAGGGCCTTGCGCGCTGCTGCTGTTTGTTGCGGCGATGACAATCCAAACAGCCGCACCGTGTAGCGAGACGGGTTGTTGGCCCGCTCGATATACGTGTCCACGAACTTCCGCACCATCTGCGTCGCGTTGCGATTGATGTTCCACGCCTCGGTCCCGCCCTTCCAATCAAACTGGAAGTTCAGGATCGACCGCCCCGTCACGCCGTTGGTCGCCTCAAAGAGCACGCTGAAGTTTGATCCAGCAAGTTGGCTGGGCACCAGTCGCACCTGCACATACAACTGCGCGTTCATCTCGCGACCCAGCAGACGTAGTGCCTCAGGATCATCGGCCTGGCGCAGATTCGAGCCCAGCCGCTTCGCCGAAGCGATCGCAAACTCGGTGTCCACGACCTGCACATCCGCGGGCGGCGTCTGCAACTCCTGCATGATCGCCGATCGCAGTTTCGCAGGGATGCTGTTTCCACTGATGGTCCTGGCCAGCGACTCAAGAGTCACGCGATCAAGTTTCGACGAAGCCTCAAAGACCACGACCGCGATCTCCGGCTCGCCCGCTTGTACATACGCGTTGGCCCACCCCTGATAGTCGGGCACGAGGTCATACTCGGGTTCAATCAATGCGGGCGCGGGCTTCTCCTGCGCCGCTGCCATGCCAGACAAGTACGTTCCCGCCGCTGCCACCATGGCCGCCACCATGCCGTTGCCGTTCATAACCAAACTCCCTCTGTGGGCTGTGAATCTCAATACAAAACCCCGCCCAACGCTCCTGACTATTTTCTTCATCATCGGATCGTTCTCGCCGTGCGAACCTGCAGCCGCCAATCGCTCGCCTTCGTCGTCATCGGATTGCTCCGCAACCGAGACTCCGTGCGAGGAGGCAGCAGCGTCTGCTTGAACTGCTCTTCCTCGACCATGCGTCCGCTTGCATCAAACCACTGGAAGCGATATTGCACGTGCATGGAGTTGTCCGCCAGCGAACGCAGGCCCACCGAAACATCCATGGGCCGGGAATCATCCCCAGCCGTGACCGTCACCGCCCCGGGATTGACCGCAACCACGCTCGCCAGTTCGGCTGTTTCGATCGTGACCTTGGGATACTGGTTGGTAGCGACTTTGTCGATTCGGGGCGAGTTTGGAGCTCGCACCGTGTCGCAGCCACTAAGGCCGGGAACAATCCCCAGCATCAATAAGATGCCCGTGCCCATCAACGCCGAAGCCGTCATGATCCGCTTGACGTGAAATCCGCTGCCATGGACTTGTCCCAACATCGCGCGCTCCTTGTTTGTCTGTCGATTCGTGACCGAACGCTTCTGCTCGGCGACTGTAGTTAGTGAGTGAACACTTACTTGGACGCCTCGTCCCAGTCCTGGTTCCAGCTCAGCCATGATTTCCGGGCTGGGCGAGCATCCGCACCGTATCCCTTTTCAGGCGGGTTGGTTGTGGATGGGGGGACAGTGGGGGGTAGAGGCTGGCAGGTCGCCTGTTCGGCCCCTCCCGCCCCCCCCCCCCCCCCCCCCCCCCCCCCCCCCCCCTGCTCTCGGGGGCTTCCCTTCTCCGCCCGACACCCCCCGGCGGGACGT
>Ga0163144_10001338_pt1 | contig 58090 bp, 43 predicted proteins | sample OliLak19BULKMAT1_FD_123175 | JGI IMG/M metagenome (GOLD analysis project Ga0163144, IMG submission 123175) | Freshwater microbial mat bacterial communities from Lake Vanda, McMurdo Dry Valleys, Antarctica - Oligotrophic Lake LV.19.BULKMAT1 | ecosystem: Environmental > Aquatic > Freshwater >...
GTATACGCGCGGTGAGCGTTTGCTGTAGCTTGGGCTGGAGTTTACTCAGATTTATGACCGTCGACTGCCGCATGGTATTTTGGGGTTTGGTCTCGGCGCTTGGGGTGTCCTTGGGCAGCGCGGCGGTGCCCCCGCGCTCGAATGTGCTTTTTATTGCGATCGACGATCTCCGACCGGAGCTCGGATGCTATGGACGGGAGCAGATTGTCAGTCCGAACATCGATCGATTGGCGGCGAGCGGACTGACCTTTGGCCGAGCCTATTGCCAGCAGGCCATCTGCAACGCCTCACGCGCGAGTTTGATGACAGGGCTGCGCCCGGATACCATCGGTGTGCATGACCTGACCACGCATTTCCGGACGAAGGTACCGTCGGTGATCACGCTCCCGCAACGGTTCAAGGAAAGCGGATACCATGCGCAGGCCCTGGGGAAAGTTTACCATCCGGCATTTCCGGGATTCGGAATAGGCAGTGATCTGGGGGATCCGATGTCCTGGAGTGAACCCAGTTGGTTGGGCGGCCCCCGCTACTACTATTCGCCCCTTGGCGTGAAGCTGGCCCGGGAGCTTTACGAAGCAAAGTTGATGCAGAACACCTCCGGTGGTCCGAACTGGGTCGCAGAAGCCCGGGCCCGCAATGCTGCCCGGAAGGATGTTCCCCAACATGCCGAGGACTGGAAGATGGTGAACGTACGAGTGCTCGCCACCGAAGCGCCGGACGTGCCGGACTCTGCGCTTTATGATGGCGAAGTGACGGATCGCGCGATCGGGGCGTTGCGCCGGCTGCAATCGCGGGCAGCACCAAGCGCGTCGGGCCCGGGGCAGCCCTTTTTTCTCGCGGTAGGTTACCTGAAACCGCACCTGCCGTTTGTTGCGCCGAAGAAGTACTGGGACCTCTACGATCCATCGAGGATTGAACTTGCCGGCAATCCGCATCCCCCGCGCGATGTGCCTGCCGTGGCGATGCGCCTGCCGATGGATGAACTGCGCGATACCTATCCGAAGGATGTCCGCGTGGGTCCGGGTTCGGAGCGAGGTGAGGCCGACCCTGACGGCGCGACCACCGACATACCGAAGCGGGGTCCTCTGACGCAGGAGCAGGAACGGCGCTTGCGTCATGGTTACTATGCCTGTGTCAGTTTCATCGACGCTCAGGTGGGACGCCTGCTCGATGAACTTGAGCGTCTGGGCCTCAGCGGGAACACGATCGTCCTGCTCTATGGCGATCATGGCTTCAGCCTTGGAGAGCATGGTCTCTGGGGAAAACTGACGAATTTTGAGGATGCGAACCGGTCGCCTTTGATTGTGAGCGTTCCGGGCGCGAAGGCGCCGGGTCGAACCACGGATGCCCTCGTCGAACTGGTGGACATCTATCCCAGCCTTTGTGAACTGGCCGGTGTGACTCCGCCGGCAGAACTCGAAGGCACGAGTTTTGCACCTTTGGTTGATGACCCGGATCAACCGTGGAAGACCGCAGCCTTCAGCCAATATCCGCGAGGCGAAGTGATGGGTTATTCCATCCGGACGAATCGCCATCGCTTTACCCAGTGGCAATCGGCGCAGGATCCCAATCGGGTTGAGGGGCTAGAGCTTTATGATCACGTGACCGATCCGGCGGAGAATCGAAATCTCGCCGCCTTGCCGGAGAACGCGGTCACGGTGCGACGGCTGACGGAGCAACTCCGTCTGGGATGGAAACATGCCCGTCAGCCGATATTAATCCACGGAGGCGTGGATTGATCATCGCGCGCCGTGAATCCGTCGTCGCACCTTGGCGCTTAATCATCGACGGTGCTGACACTGACACCTGAACAGACTTGCAAGAAGGGAGGGCCGGCGCGGGTGGCGTCCGATTGTGGAACACAGCAGGCTTGGAGCCCCTTTCGCGGGCCGCTTTCCGTCGGTCCGATTGAGTGCGGCGGCGGCGGCACGGACCGCGGACAATCGGCAATCTACGCGACGCTGGTCAAACACCCGTGGGTGAAAGGGCGCCGCCGACAGGAGCGGCGGGTGCTGAGATCCGTTCCTTGTGCGAGAGCTGATTCGACGGCTGTGACGGTACGTTAGTGTCAATCATTGAGCGTCTCGGCGTAGCTTTCGCGATGTCTCCCCGCTATGCTGCTGGAGCTTTTGAGGGGCTCAGCGACGCTCTGCCCCTGTCGACCCGCATTAACCGTCAGCCACCCACGAACCAACTCAAGACTGTCAGCGTTTCCGCAATCAGAGACCAGGCCGCTGTGCGGCAGGTGTAGACCAAACACCGGTCCCTGCACTCGGTCACCCAACCCACTCCACCATGCCATTCAAGATCAATCACAAGACTGTTCGGCGCTCCTGCAGGCTGCTGTTCATTCTGGCGCTCTGCACGCACTCGTCCGTGTTCGGGCAGGCCGCGATCAAGCTCGATGAGACGGCCACGGAAAAGTCATCCGAAAAGGAAGGCATCGTGCTTTCCCGCTTTGTCGTCACGCCGGAAGAGGATGATGGATACCGCGCCACCAGCACCCTGGCCGGAACGCGACTCAAGACCAACCTGAGTGATATCGCCTCTTCCATTTCAGTCGTGACCACGGAGTTCCTGCGCGACACCGCTTCGAAGAATTCTGAGGACCTGCTGGTTTACACGCTCGGCACCGAGGTGGGCGGCGTTAAAGGCAACTTCGGCGGCTTGGGCGATGGCCAGACACCGAGCGAAATTGGCGCATTGCTCCGTCCCAACACCGTGAACCGTGTCCGCGGCCTGAGTGCGGCGGACAATACCCGTGATTTTTTCCTGACTGACATCCCTTGGGATTCCTACATTGTCGATCGGGTTGACATCCAGCGTGGCCCGAATGCGATTCTCTTCGGTCTTGGCAAGCCCGGTGGCATTATCAATGCCGCGACAGATCAGGCGATCTTCAAGGATGCCTACTCAGTGGAAGCCAAAGTGGGAAGCTTTGGAAGTTATCGGGGGGCATTTGATCTCAACAAAGTGATTCTTCCCAAGGAGTTGGCGATTCGTGTCGAGGGACTTCATGACCATACAAAGTATCGGCAGGATCCGGCCTACAACCGCGACGAAAGGTATTTCGGTGCGATAAAGTACGACCCGAAATGGTTCAACAAAAACGGAATCAAGACCAGCGTTCGCGCCAGCTATGAGAAGGGAGACATTGATGCCAACCGTCCCCGCACGCTCCCCCCGGGCGACGCGCTCACGCCATGGTTCCGCAAGGGAACAACGACAAATCCGAGCGGGCGAACGTTCAACAATCTCAATCAGCAGGTCTTTGATTGGCGTTACTATGCCTCCTATTTCCCCACCGTGCCGAATTCGGGTGCGAATATTACGACAAGCCCAAACTATCAACCTGCGATTGGTCCGACACTGCTTTTCGGCGGCAACTACGCTTTTTTTGCGAATCCGAATTCGGGTGTGCAGTCGGGTCCCCTCTTTGTGCCGCAAAGTCTCTTCACCGAGTACAAGGGCATCGGGCCCAATGGAAGCGTTGATGGAAACGTCAGAGGGCTTTTTGCCGGCACGCGCTGGGCCAACGTAGCCAGCGCGGTTCAAATCGCACAGGGGCAGAGGTTGCCTTTTGCCAATGCCTATAAAAATACGGTCATTACCGACACTTCCATTTTTGACTTCTATAACAAGCTGATCGATGGGCCGAACAAGAATGAGAGCCGGGGGTTCAATGCCTTCAATGTCGCGCTGTCCCAATCATTCCTCAACGACCGGGTTGGTTATGAGGCGGTCTTTGACCGGCAACGCTACCATGATTCGAGCTGGAGCCTGCATTTTCCGGGCAGCGGCATAACGGGTGGAACGATCAACGTGAATATGGACAGCTTGCTCCCTGATCAGACGCCAAACCCAAATGTGGGTCGCCCCTATTTGGTCACCCGTACGGAATTCGGAGCTTACGGACAATCTACGGATCGGGAATCGTTTCGCCTGACAGCGTACGCTGAACTTCGCGCGGAGGACTTGTTGAAGAAATCATGGCTGACCCGCGCGTTAGGACGACACGTCTTCACGGGTGCAAGAACGGATGATACTTACGATACGGAATCGCTCACTTGGTCCACTTTGGGAGTCAATGGCAATGCGGGGGGCCTGCTGAGGAATTTCAATCTGCTGCCTGAGCGGGGACTCCAAATCATCAGCTACATCGGACCGGACATGAGAGGGGTGTCCTCGGCTTCCGGGTTGAATCTTTCAAATCTGGGAGCGGTTCAGGTTCCGACGAACGCGATCCTTCGGGGATTTGATTCCACATGGAATCGCCCGACCAATCCGGTTGCGGTTGGTTATGTCAGCCCGGCGGCGTCATGGGTGAATCCGTTTAACAATCAAACCCTGACGCAGTCGGAGAATCCGGCAAATTATGTGGGCTGGGTCGACCGACCGGTTGAAATTTTGGATTCAAGGCAGGGCAACAATCGCGATTTCCTGACGCGAGTGGCGAGCAAGAGCCGGGATGAGGTGGAGTCTTCGGTGTTTGTCTGGCAGGGCTATCTCTTTGATGGGGCGGTCATCCCGATGTTTGGTTATCGTGAAGACAAGTCGTCAAGTTACAGTGTCGTGGCTCCCACGATCGCAGCCGGATATGCTGATAGGAATGCGGGCAGCTACGTATTTGGTTCGACTCCGAATAGAAGTGTTTCCGGGACCAGCGAATCCTTCAGCCTGGTCATCCATACACCGCAGTTTATACGCAAGAGACTGCCAAAGGGGTTGAACCTAAGTTTTCTCTATAACAAGTCCTCCAATTTTGAGCCGTCATCAGGGCGGGTTGATATGCTTGGTCGGTCTGTACCGCCCCCCACGGGTAATACCGAAGACTATGGCGTGGTTATCTCCGCCCTTGACGAGCGACTCACGCTCCGGATCAATAAATTTGAAAGCACGGCTCAAAACGCCTCATTGCCACCGCTCTCTAATCTCTTTCTGCTCGGGTTTATTGAGAATCGAGCATGGGTTGCAGCGAAACGGTTTCAAGCGGGCCTGAGCGGCGATCCGGCCTACGTCGGGGCTGTCTATAATTATGGACAAAACGTGAATGGGGTCTTCGTCCAGACTGCTCAGGACCGTGCGCTCCAGCAACAGCATGTTGATTTCGCGCTGAAGAACATCAACTATGATACTCTCGCTGCGTGGGGCGTGCCGGCGTCGGCTTTGAACGATCAGCGCTGGCAACTCAACCAAACCGAGCTGGCGGTGGCGCCCGCGGGTATTGCGGCAACCACCGACACGCTCTCGAAGGGATATGAGTTTGAGTTGAACTTCCGCCCGGTGCGGAACTGGGATATCATGGCCAATGCGGCCAAGGCGATTGCCCAAAGAACCAATATTGCTGGAAACTTTCGGGACTACGTCGCGTCTCGGGACCAAGTATGGAACGGAGTCGGCGGCGAGTTGCGTCAGAGTGGCACGAATGCGGCCACCGCCTTTAAGGTACAGTGGAATGACTCGTTTTACCGAAACTATCTGCTTCAGACTCTGCTTGACGGCAGCAATGCTCCGGAGATCCGCCCCTGGCGCGCCAATGTCGCAACCCGGTATCAGTTCGCCAAGGGTAAGTTGAAGGGTGTCAGTGCGGGCGGTGCCTATCGCTGGCAGGATCGGGTGGTCATTGGTTACGAGTCGGTGAGGAGAACGATTCAGGGTGTCGACTCTGAAACCTTTGATATCGGCAGTCCTTATTACGGTCCCTCGGACAAAGCCGTCGATCTTTGGGTGGCCTATCAACGAAGAATCGACAACCGGATCAATTGGCGCATCCAGCTCAATGTGCAGAATGCGTTTGGTTCGAAGGAGCTGATTCCCCTCAATATCAGCCCGGATGCCACCTATGGAGCCTACCGTATCCGCGAAGGCGCGACCTGGTCCTGCACCAACACCTTCACGTTTTAGCGGCCGGTCTCGGGAAGGGCCTTGTGATGGCTGTCCAGAGGGCACCTTTGGCGAAGCCTGCGCCTCGATGGACGAGTTCACCCGGGCACTGTAGTGCGCATGAGAAATTGACACTCTCGCGCTTTCCATCACCGGTGCGGCGATTGCCGATCGACGGCGGACGGGCCGCCCGGTGATCCGGCTCTGCCGGTGGGCTCGCAGAGTCCGCGGGCCGAGCGACTGCGCCACCGGTGCACTCAGGAAGGCGTCCGCTGCCGATAGGCACTCGGGCTGATGCCAAACTCCCGGCGAAAGAGCCGGTTGAAGAATGACAGCTGATTGAATCCGTGGCTGAGGGCGATGTTGCCCACCGCTTCGTCGGTTTCGCAGAGTGCCTGGATGACCGCCTGGAGACGAACCTGATTGCGGAAGGTGGAAAACGATTTCCCGACGTGAAGATGAAACTGGCGGGCGAAGGTGGCGCGACTCATGCCCGTCAGCTTGAGGAGCTCCGGCAAGTTGAGCGGCTCGCGGTAGTTCGCGAGGATGTAGCTGACAGCCCGGCGGATCGACTCCTGCACGTTGGCGGAGCCGGAGAGCGAAAACGATCGCTCGGAGACCGGAAGGAGGTCATCGATGGGCGCGGCGACCAGACTCGAGAGGATTTGAAAGAAAACCGAGAGACGCTCAAGCCCGGAGAGGCGAGTAAGGTGCTCCATGCGCTGACGGACAGTCTCGGCCGTGACCCCCCGGACATGCAGTCCACGCGAGGCCAACTCGAGGAGCGAACGCAGCAGCGCGGTCTCGGCGAAACTCCAAAATCCATGTTCAGCGGGGAAATCCCACTGGATGGACAGCCCCGAGGAAAGGCCGCGCATGTGCCAGTAGTGAGGTACATTTGAACCGATCAAGACGAGATCACCCGATTCAAAGGCGCCAATCTGGTCGGCGACCAAGCGGGTGCCCGAGCCTTTCTGGATGTACGTCAGTTCGGTCGCAGCATGGTAGTGCCAATGGTCCCCCTGACCTTCCAGCGTGCTGGTGGACGTGGGGGAGAGGATCACCTCGACGCGATTGACACTCCGGTTCCACCGAAGGAGGCGGAACGATTGCCCATCCCCGAGCCTGATATTTTCATGCTGCGATGGCATTTTCGGGATCTTGAACGTCGACGTTTCGGGCGCAGTGCTCCGGCGGGCGTGAGACGACAGTGGGAGAACTTGAGCGTAAAGGCGTAGCGGACCGGAGCATTGTCCGGGTATGATGTCAGTCGTCTTTTGGAATTTTTCAACTTCAGCGAACGTTTCCCTTCGATTCTGATGAGTCCGCAAATCCACTCTCGTTTCTCCTTCGGCCCTTGGAACATCAGCGAAGGGGCGGATCCCTTCGGGCCTCCCGTGCGTGAGGCTCTTCCTCACGAGGAGAAGTTTGTTCGCTATAAACCGCTCGGTTTCTGCGGGGTGCAGTTTCACGATGATGAAGTCGTGCCGGGCTTGGATAACCTCCAGCCGGTGAAAATCTCGGCTCAGGCTGCGAAGGTCTCGGCGATGTTGAACAATATCAGGGTCTGACTGCGGAGTTCGGCGCGCCTCGCGGAAGTTTCATGCAACGTCTCCTCGTTTTCCTGTTTGTTCTCGCGCACGCCGCGGCTGCAAGCGGCGCGCCTCGGCTGGGGCTGCAATCCTACACGTGCCGTCAGATGTCCTTTGAGGACGTCGTCCGCTTTGCGGCCAGCGCAGGGATCACCGACGTGCAGTTCTTTAAGCGGCACCTCCATCCGGACGATCCTGACGAGGTCAACCGTGAGAAGCGGGAGTTTATGCGAAAGCACCGCGTCACTGCTTACTCCGGGTACTTCGACGCCGGGCTGGATCAGGCGCAGAACCGAAAGGTCTTCGAGCTCGCGCGGCTTTTCGGGATGAAGTTCGTGGTCATCGAACCCAAGGAACTGGCCGCGTGGGATCAGCTCGAGGTGCTGGTGCGGGAGTTCAACATCGGCGCAGCGGTCCACAATCATGGAACCGGAACGGTGTATGGTGATCCCGCGATCGTCCGGCAAGTCCTCGCGGGACGGGATCCGCGGATCGGGGTCTGCTTGGATATCGCCTGGGTCTCGGTTGCGGGATTTGACGCGGCCGCGATCTTCCGGTCCTACGGAGATCGCGTGTTCGATCTGCATCTCAAGGACAAGGTGGTGGTGGCCAAGGAAGGAAACGTGGCGGTGGTCGACACCTTGATTGGACACGGTCAAGTCAATCTTGGAGGCGTGGTTGCGGCGATCAAGGAAACGGGGTGGTCAGGCGTGATGGCGCTCGAAACCGACAGTCGGGAGTTTGCCGCCGCGCCCGAGACCTTTGTCCGGTCGGGGCAGGCCTTTTTTGACCAGCATTTCGGCCCGATCCCTCCGCCGCCGGCGGGAACCGAGCCGTCATCAAATGCCGAACGTTCGCGGGCGTTGACCGACGAGGAAGGGCCTATCCTCCGTGCGGCCCTGCGAGAGCTGGAACGTAAGGTGGCCGCCTTGGGACCGAGTGAGGTGATGCCTGACGTCGACCTCTATCGGAAAGGGATCGCGTGGGCGTTGCGGTATCAGTCTGTGTTCACTGCCGCGGATCGAGAGCAACTGAAGCGCGCGCTTGAGAGGGGGAACGAGCGGGCGGATGCGGCCTTGCTTGGACGTACTCCGTGGCGGGCGGCGCAAGGGCGACTTTTGCGCGCCTACGTCTCAACGATTGACGGTTCCACTCAGCCGTTCGGCCTGATCATTCCGAGGAACTACGATGGTGTCCGGCCCATCCGCCTGGATGTCGTCTTGCACGGGAGCTCGAGACCGGTGGGCATGAGCGAGCTCCGCTTTGGGGCCCGCTTCGACTCCGTCGACGTACTCAAGCGTGAGATTCCTGACGACGACTCCATCGAGTTGCACCCGCTTGGCCGCGTTGAGAACGGTTTTCGCTGGGCGGGAGAGGCGGATATCTTCGAGGCGATTGAAGCGGTTTGCCGCGATTACCGGATCGACCGGGATCGCATGGTGCTGCGCGGGTTCTCCATGGGTGCATCGGGGACGTGGCACATCGGTCTCAAGCATCCGGATCGCTTTGTGGCGATCGGTCCCTATTGCGGTTATGTCGACACCCGACGGTTCTCGCAGATGCTTTCGCCCATGCCCCGAGTCCGGGTCGATCACCTTCCCTGGCACCAGGATCGCGTTCTTCCCCTGTTGGATGCGATCGGATACGCCGCCAACGCCGGAATTGTTCCGACCATCGCGGCGATGGGTGAAAAAGACCCCGGATTTCTGAACCATTCGTTCATGGCCGAGGCCATGACTCAGGAAGGCCTCCAGATGGTAAACCTCGTTTCACCGGGTACAGCCCACGTGATCGATCCCGTGACGCAGCGCGAACAGCTACGGCTGATCAAGGCGTTCGCGGATCGAGGACTCGATCGGGCGCCGAGGCACCTCCGTTTTGTGACCTGGACCCTGAAGTACAGCCGCGCTCACTGGCTCGAGGTCCTCGGACTGGATGAACACTATGCGCGGACCGAGGTGGAGGCCTGGGCGGGTCCCGACGGGTCGGTTGACATCCGGGCCTTGGAAAACGTATCGCGGTTCTCAATTTCCGCGCCGATGCTGCAAAGTGCCTCCGCCCGGCTGCGAATCGCCGGGCAGCCGGTGGCATTGAGTGGGTTCGCACCAAGTCCGTCGCCGCGCAGCCGGGTGTTCGCCCGGGAGAACGGCCACTGGAACGTTTTGGGAGAGCGCGGGACTGTCGCCCTGCCGGGCAAACGACCGGGGCTCCAAGGTCCCATCGATGATGCCTTCATGACGGCCTTTCTTTGCGTGCGTGGGACGGGCCGTCCGTGGAACGAGGCGGTGGATGCATGGAGCCGTGCATGCCTGGATCGCTTTGGCTACGAGTGGGCGCGGTATCTGGGTGGCGATTTGCCGATGAAGACGGATGTGGAGGTGACGGCGGAAGACCTTCGGACGAAGAACCTGATCCTCTTTGGGGACCCCGGCAGCAACCGATGGATACGCGACGTCCTTTCCGGACTCCCGCTTGGTTGGAGCCCGACGGCGTTGACGCTGGGAGGGGCGACCTATCCGGCCGAAAGTCATGTCCCCCGACTGATTTGTCCCAACCCGCTGCCGGGCGCGGAAAACCGCTATGTGGTGATCAATAGCGGCCATACCTTTGGCGAGCGGGACTTCACCGCCCCCAACTACATGCTCTTTCCGCGACTCGGCGACTGGGCGGTCTCGAAAGTAGCCGCTGACGCAAACGTCGGCCCGCTGACCGCACACCGTTCGCTCGAAGAGCCGGTCCGCGCGGGCTTTTTCAGTGAAGACTGGAAAACGCCTTGGACGCAGCCGGCCGTCCCAACGGCTCCATCACCGAGAGCTAGGGCAACCAGGCTGCCGGGTGCCGTTTCCTTTGTTTGGCATCCATGACTTTCTATCACCCGCTGTTCCACCGAGCCTGCCTGCCTCTGGTTGGCTGGGTCTGCCTTGTTTGGTTCCTGCTGCCCTCCGTGTCGTGCGCGGACGAGGATTGGCGCGCGGGTTTTGCGCGTGCACGAATTACACCTGCGGAACCGATCATGCTGGGCGGGTACGCGAACCGGCAGGAGCCCTTCAGGCGGGTGATTCAAGAACTCTACGTCAAGGCTCTTGCCTTGGAGGACGGGCGGGGCTTTCGAGTCGTCCTCCTGACCTGCGATGTTTTGGGGTTTCGCGCCCCGGCCGCCACGGTGATCCTCGATCGCATCTGTGCCCAGTCCGGACTGGAACGGTCGCAGATCCTGCTCAACTCGAGTCATAACCACACGGGGCCCGCCCCTTCACTACCGCTCGGAACGACCGGGACGACGAGTTGGGAGCGGTACCAACAGCGTCTGCTGGACTCCGTCGTGGACACAGCACTCACCGCCTTGTCGGACTTGCGACCGGCAAGACTGTTCCACGGCTCCGGCATCGCCACCTTTGTGATGAATCGTCGCGAACCGACGCCCCAAGGCATCAAGCTGGGCTTCAATCCTCGCGGACCGGCTGACCGCAGTGTGCCGGTGTTGCGGGTCACCGACGTAAACGGCGCCCTGCGAGGCATTGTTTTCGGGGCGGCCTGTCATGCCACGACGATTCCTCCGCGGGACAATGAAGTAGCCGGCGATTATCCGGGATTCGCCCAGAACTACCTCGAAAACCAGTTCCCGGGGGTGCAGGCGATGTTCATGCAGGGGTTTGGCGGGGATGCCGGTCCGTACCCGACCGGTCAGCTCGACTACGCCCGCCAGCACGGCGCGGCGCTCGGGGCGGAGGTTAAACAGGTTTTGGAGGGAACGTCACTGGTCGAGGTTCGTGGCCCTCTGACTACGGCGCAGGTCTTTGCCGACCTGCCTTTGGCCGCACCGCTGAGTCGGAGGGAGATCGAGGCGTTGACTGCGAGTCCCCAGCTCTGGCAGAAGGCGGCGGCCAGTCACATGCTCATGCAGCTGGAGAAGGGGGTGGCGCCGCTCACGACGTACCGGGCGCCGTTCACGCTCTGGCAGTTTGGCCAGGACCTGACATTGGTGGCGCTGCCGGGGGAGGTCGTGGTCGATTACGTGTCTGGCATCGAACGGGTGCTCGGTCCCCTTCGTCTCTGGCTGTCGGGGTATAACAATGACGTGTTCGGATATCTTCCCTCTGCGAGAGTGCTGCGCGAGGGCGGGTACGAGACCCGGGGAGTCTACAGCGGTGAGCGGTTCGATCCGGCCGTGGAGGAGCAGGTGCTCGACGTTGTCCGCGAACTCGCCAAGAGCGTCGGACGGAGCCTGCCGTGAGCCGCCTGCGTGATCGAAAACCGGATGCAGCGATCGTGGAGCTGTGGGTTCTGTGTGCGGTTTCCCTGCATCCCTGGGAAGCGCGCGCATCCCAGGGCGTTGAACGCTGGCAGCCGAACGACATCGTCCTTCTCGCAGATGATCAGAGTGCTGGCGATCCAGGCTGAGCGCCCGGTTGGCCAAACATCCAAGCACGTCGCCCGAAGGCACCAATTGACTTACTTCGACGCCGCCGGGCTCAGGAGCGGTCCGTGAAGATGGCTCAGGACCGCGTCGGTCAAGTCTTTCGCGGCCGAGGCAGTAAAAGGCGTGACGGTGGACTCGTAACCGCCGTAGGTCAGCTCGGTGGCCGTCAACAGGTATCCCAGCCAACCGTTGGTGTATCCGAAGAAAAAAGTGTAGGCGAAGGGGGATCGATCGCGGATGTCGTTGGAGACTTCGCAAAAGAGCTCGAGAGGCGCGGCCCAGATGGCGAGATCGTGATCGATTTTGAGAAACCTGACCGGCAACCTGACGACCGGGGCGGCATCCGGGGAGCTTCGTGCGTAGTCGGCCAGGTCGGCGGGCCATTGCAGGTCTGGTTTCATGGGCGTCTCGACAGTGATCGCGCCGGCCTGCAGTTTTGGCGACGCTCGTGTGCTCTTGATCGTGTGGTATCCTTCCACGATTTTTTCGCCCAGCAGGACCTTGAACTGAGTCAAGTGGCCTGTGCGGGGGTCTGGAAAAACGCTGTAGATGGGCGCGATGTTGCCGGCGGCCCCATTGATGAAGAGCATCGGCGCGCCGACCACGCTCTCGACATAGTCAGCGACCACACCCTGGACATCACCACTGACTTGGAGATGGGCTCCGCTGAGAACGGTGCCATGGATCGCGTAGTTTGCGACCACCGCGATCGGGGATCCGTCCTGGGCATCGATGCGCAGCAGTCCGATGCGACGGTCCACGGGACCGTCGGGATTCATCCCCAAGGACGTGGTTCCATCGAGCTCTCGAGCGCGTCGATTGATATTCGCCTGGGCGTAACCCCACCCGACGCCGAGCTTCGCAGGCTTGAGGCTCGCGCGGGCGCGCGAGATGCCATCGATCAGGGCCTTTTCGACCACTGCGGCATACGCCATGTCGGGTTCATGTTCGTAGCGCTGCTTCATGAACGCCGCGGGAAGTCCGGGGGGGCCCAGTTCAGGCGCGGAGTGGGTATGGGTCAAGGTCCACCAGACGTTGACCGCCTCGATGCCAAGTTCGGCCCGAAGTTTACTCATGACCTGGTCGTAGTAGGCGGGCGACTTCACGCAGAACTCGGATGAAATGATAAAGAACTGGGTCTTTCCATCGTCCAGGGCGAGAATGCGGTGATAGATCCGGTGGAGGATCCCGGTCGACTTTCTAGCGCGATAGCCCAGGAGCATCTGAGGTGTATCCGGGGTGACGTCGACCTTGACGACGGATGCCCGAAAGTCCTGCGCGAACGCGCAGGCAGGGAGAAGAAGGGAGACGAGCACCAGTCGGGCCCTTCGGATCGACGACGAGGAAATGAGGCTGGGAGAAACGCGGCCGGGCAGAAGAGGAGATCTCATGAAACCAAAGGCGTGATCCGCCAGACCCGATATGTGCCGACAACGGTCAGAGGGCGGCTGGCTCGGCCCATGGTAGCGTGAGACACCGAGCGTGACTACGCCTATTCACTCAATCCCTGCCACTATCAACGTGATTGGTTTGAGAACCCAGAGTGTGTTTGGGGGGAGTGCGAAGCGTAAAAAGCAGCCGAGGCAGGGTGCATGAACGAGCCCAGTCGGCCGCTGCTATTTGCTCCAAGGATGGACGATCCGTTCATGCGTGCGTACGCGATGAGTTGACCGAGATGTTCGTGGGTCGAACTTCGGCGACGTTGGAGTCGCTCGAAGCGCTCCTCGGCAAAGCGTTCCCTGAAGCCTCGTGGATCCTTTGAGCAGGTCACTTCGAAGATGTCTCGCCCGCCTTCACCGCGAACCTCCCGGACCTTTTCGCCACGGCCCCGCGGCAATCTGAAATTAAACCGCTTCGTTTTCTGAGATAAACGCGAAGCCACCGCGGGTGATCTCGCGGAGGATCTCCTGATTGAGGCCAAGATCCTCGCCGCCGTCCTAATCGCGTTGATCGATACCGCACACGCGCATCACGCCGCCGCCGTGCGTTTTTTTCCGACCGCACAAAGAGGCGGCTGGGCCACGTGCCCTCTCGTCGAAAATGCCTTCCTTCGCATTTTCGGCCGTCCCAGTTACCGCAACGGCCCGGGTTCCGCTGGGCTCGCCCGTCAGCTCTTGCTTCATTACCGCGCCACTCCGGGGCCTGGCGGCCCCGCCGCCTATTTCGTTATCCCGCCTGTCTGATCCAGACCCTCTTTGGGCAACCGGAGGTGGGTAACATTGACTTGGCGCAATTGCGCGCAGGCCCGCTTATTCGCCGGCGTCGACGCGCTGGGTCGTCGGGACCTCGTCCGGCCGGTGCTCCTTGGCGTAGGCCACCATGGCGCGCAGATTTTCGGGCGGGGTGAACGGCGACAGTTCGCAGCCGGCGCCGACAATGTGGAAGCGTCCGCAGATCTGGTGACAGCGCCGGCAGGCTTCGTAAACCTCATCCGGGGTTCCCTGAAACAGATCCGTGATCGTGGAGACGTTGCCCGCGAGGACCCGACGTTCACCCAGCCGTTGGCGGGCGAGCCGGAGATCCGCGGGAAAATCGATCTCGTAGATGTCGACGGGCAGTTCCGCCATCTTACCGAAGAGCGTGTCGATGCGACCGCACATGTGCTGGCGAAGAAGGACTTCCGGGAAGCGCTGGCGCAGGGTGGTCAGCACGCGTTGCTGCTCAGGCCAGAGGAACTCGGCGTAAAGCGCCGGTCCGATCAGGCCCGCCGCGGCGTCGCTCATCCCGATGGTGTCCGCGCCGGCCGCGATCTGCGCCGGTGCGTAGGCGATGGCCACATCTGCGCAGAACGCGAGCAGGTCCCGGACGAATCCGGGGTCATCGACAAAATCCAGCATGATCGCGTTCACCCCGCGCAGTTCCGCAGCCAAGGCGAGTGGCCCCTCGACCCAGCCCACGATGGACATTCCGGGACCACTCTCCCGGCGCATGGACTCGATGCTGCGCACGCGGTCATGCATCCGCCCGCCACCGAGCGGATCGGGGACGCGGAACGTGCGCAGGCGCTCTTTTTCGATCAGCGCCGCGCGCTCTTCGTTGATCGCCGGTCCCTGGTCGGTGAACCAATCGACGCTGCCCGCGCCGGCGATGTCGATCACCTCGCGCGCCGGGTCCGAACAGGTCAGCAGGCAGTCGATGCCAAAGTCCGCGGCGAATCGAAGCTGAGCCTCGGCCATCTTTTGACCATCCCGGGTGTAGTCGATGAAGGGGATGCCGGCGTGGCGCGCGGCGAACATCATCCCCATGGGCTGGACCGGAAGCCGATCCACGTCTTCACCGCAAACCACCCGTCGCACCCTCTCAATCGAGTCCATGGCCGGAGCTTGGCAACGGTGTCCGATGAATTCAATCTCGCAGGCGCTCTGCCGGAAAGAGGCGCCGTCTTTGCGCGATTTTCTGTAATGAACCGGTTCCGAAGGACACTCATGGGTTGTCGCTGATGAACGCCCCAATCCCTGTGCAATTTCTCCTGGGTGGGTCGGTGGGTTTGGTGCCGAAACCGAGATGCGCTGAACTCTTCCCTCCGTCCGCGGATCGCTGAGTTGCAGCGCGAACGGGAAATACTGTCGGATGCCCGCGCGTAAGTTTAGACGGAGGAGGCGATCGACTGCGTAGTCGACAACCCGAACCGCAAGCTCGCTCCGGTGTAGGTGGCCTCGCGGAGGCCGCGACGGGACCGACTGGTCCCGCCTCTGCGTGACGCCCCTGCGTCTGCGGGATCCTCCAAAGAGTCCGGTGAATACGACATCCGCAAAGATTTTATAAAGAACGACTTCATGGACTTCATGGTCGCCCTTGGGCCGTCGGCCGCCGCTATTTGCTCCAAGGAGGGACGATCCGGTTCATGCGTGCGTAGGCGATGAGTTGACCGAGATGTTCGTGGGCATGGTCGACCGGCAGGAGCGCGACCCGAAGTTTGGGAGCCTTGGAGCCGAAGACAGTGACCTCGGGAATGAGGTCCTCGGCCGGGATTCGCGTCAGCACCTCGCGGATCAAGTCCATCGACTTCTTGGTCGCGGAAAGGGCATCGGCCTTGGACCGCATCGAGTCGCCGAGCGTCTTGCGCTCCACCCCGGCCTTGGTGCCGAGTCGCTCGGCGAGGGAGTAATTGGTTGCGGCGATATGCACCAGCACCTCCCGGACCGATGCGACACCCTCCATCGGTCGCCAAGCGTAGGTTTCTTCGGGGATGGCCTCGGCCAGCCGGAGAATCTTGACGCTCGCGTCATCGAAACTTTTGAGCAGCGAAGTACGGACTGCGGACTCGAACGCGGATTCGGCAAACCCGATGGAGGCAATGAGAAACGCCGTGATGGCGGAGGCGAGATGTAGTAATTTCATGGGTGGGGACGGCGAGTGACCTGATAGCTGCCCGAATTCTCCGCGACAACCTCGATGTTTTTTGCAGGCATGAAGCGGCGGAGTCGGAGGGCCGGCCTTGGGTGAGACCGGGTAATGGATGGGAACCTTGACTTCCCGCTTGCCGCTGGTCGGCCCGCGCCCAAACCTGCGGCCAATCCACGTCCATGCCCAAGCGTACCGACCTTACCTCCATCCTCATCATCGGCGCCGGTCCCATTGTTATCGGACAGGCCTGCGAATTTGACTACTCTGGCACGCAGGCATGTAAAGCGTTGAAGGAGGAGGGTTACCGAGTTATTTTGGTCAACTCGAATCCGGCGACGATCATGACCGATCCGGAATTCGCGGACGTGACGTACATTGAACCGCTGACCCTGGAGTTCCTCGAGAAGATCATCGCGGTGGAGCGGCCCTCCGCCCTCCTGCCGACCCTCGGCGGGCAAACGGCGCTGAACCTGTCGATGGAGCTGCACAAGCATGGCGTTCTCGCGAAGTACGGGGTGGAGATGATTGGGGCGAAGCCGGATGCGATTTCGAAAGGCGAGGATCGGGAGCTGTTCAAGCAGGCGATGATCAAGATCGGCCTGGATGTTGCGCGTTCGCGCACCGTGAAGACGATGGATGAGGCGCGGGCGGCGGCCGAAATGCTGGGTGCGTTTCCGCTGATCATCCGACCCTCGTTCACGCTGGGCGGATCCGGAGGCGGCATCGCCTACAACAAGGAGGAATTCGAAGGGATTTGCGCCAACGGCCTCGATCTTTCGCCGGTGCATGAAGTCCTCGTCGAGGAATGCCTGCTTGGATGGAAGGAGTTCGAGATGGAAGTGATGCGCGATCACAAGGACCAGTGCGTCGTGATCTGCTCGATTGAGAACTTTGATCCGATGGGGGTGCACACGGGTGACTCGATCACGGTGGCACCTTCGATGACGCTGACGGACAAGGAATATCAGGTGATGCGCGACGCCTCCTTCGCGGTGATCCGCGAAATCGGGGTGGAGACGGGCGGGTCCAACATCCAATTTTCAGTTGATCCGCAGACCGGGCGCATGGTGGTGATTGAGATGAATCCCCGCGTTTCGCGCTCGTCGGCGCTGGCCTCGAAGGCCACCGGTTTCCCGATCGCGAAAATCGCGGCGAAGCTGGCAGTGGGCTACACGCTCGATGAGTTGCGCAACGACATCACCCGGCTGACCCCGGCCTCGTTCGAGCCGACGATCGATTATGTGGTGACGAAGATTCCGCGCTTCACCTTCGAGAAATTCCCGGATGCGGATCCGACGCTGACCTCGGCGATGAAATCGGTCGGCGAGGCGATGGCGATCGGCCGCACGTTCAAGGAGTCGCTCCAGAAGGCGCTCCGTTCGCTTGAAGTCGGGGCCCACGGATTTGGCGGCGGCGGCAAGTGGGGTGGCAACGAGCTGCCAGAGCGGCAGACGATCGTGGCGAAACTGGCGACGCCCAATGCCGAGCGGATCTTTTTCCTGCGTTATGCCTTTCTCGCCGGTTTCACGGTCGATGAGATCTTTGATCTGTCGAAGATCGACCCCTGGTTCCTGCACCAGCTGCGGGAGATTTATGAGATGGAGCGCGAGTTGGCCCGCCATTGCCTGCCTTCGGCGGCGACGGCCGGCGATCCGCGCCCGGCGCTGCCGGTGCCCCTGCTCCGGCGGGCCAAGCAGTTCGGGTTCTCTGACGTGCAGCTGGCCCACCTGCTGAAGGCGGACTTCCCGGTGGTCCGGGCCGAACGCAAGAGCCTCGGCGTGCTCACCACCTACCGCCTGGTCGACACCTGTGCGGCGGAGTTCGAGGCCTTCACCCCGTATTACTATTCCAGTTACGGTGACGAGAACGAGGTCATGCCGTCGAAGGGCAGGAAGAAGATCATGATCCTCGGCGGCGGGCCGAACCGCATCGGCCAGGGCATCGAGTTTGACTACTGCTGCGTGCATGCGAGCTTCGCGCTCCGCGAGATCGGCTACGAGACGGTGATGGTGAACTCCAACCCGGAGACCGTCTCGACCGACTACGACACCTCGGACCGGCTCTACTTTGAACCGCTGACGCTGGAGGACGTGCTGGAGATCTACCAGCAGGAAGCCTGTGACGGCGTGATCGTGCAGTTCGGCGGGCAGACGCCGCTCAATCTCGCCTCGGCCCTCAAGGCTAGCGGGGTGAACATCATCGGGACCTCCCCGGAGAGCATCGAGCTGGCGGAGGACCGCAAGCTCTTCGCGCGGGTCCTCGACAAGGTTGGCCTGCGCCAGCCGGAGAACCGCACCGCGATGAACGAGGCGGACGCCCTGACGGCGGCCCGCGAGATCGGCTTCCCCGTGCTCCTGCGCCCCTCGTTCGTGCTCGGCGGCCGGGGCATGTTCATCGTCTACAGCGAGGAGGAGTTCCGTGGCGTCGTCCGCCAGGCGTTCGAAGTCATGCCGGACAAGCCGGTGCTGATCGACGACTTCCTCGAGGACGCGATCGAGCTCGACGTGGATTGCATCGCCGATGGCGAGACCAGCGTGATTGGAGGCATGCTTGAGCACATTGAGTTTGCCGGGGTGCATTCGGGTGATGCCGCGATGGTCATGCCCCCGCACACCCTGTCGAAGCCGATGCTCGACACGGTGCGCGCCGCGACCCACGCGCTCGCCCGCGAACTTGGCGTGATCGGGCTGATGAACGTGCAGTTTGCGATCAAGGACGAGCAACTCTACGTGCTCGAGGTCAACCCGCGAGCCTCGCGCACGGTGCCCTTCGTGGCCAAGGCGATCGGCGTGCCGCTGGCCAAGCTGGCGGCGAAGGTCATGACCGGGCTGAAGCTGAAGGACCTCGGGTTCACCCGCGAGCAGACTCCCCGGCACTGGTGCGTCAAGGAGGCCGTGTTCCCCTTCGTCCGTTTCCCCGGTGCGACGATCATGCTTGGACCGGAGATGCGCTCGACCGGGGAAGTCATGGGCCTGGACGAGGACCTTGGCGTCGCCTTTGCCAAGGCCCAGGCCGCGGCGAAGCCCGGACTGCCCACCCGTGGCAATGTTTTTCTTTCGGTCAAGGATGCCGACAAACCCCGCGTGGTCGACATCGCCCGGCAGCTCGAACTGCTGGGCTTCTCGATCTCCTCGACCGGAGGCACCGCCCGGGTCCTCGCGGACAACGGCGTCAAGGTCGCGAAGCTGGCCAAGATCGGCGAGGGCCGTCCGACGGCGGTCGACCTGATCAAGAACGGCCAGATCCAGCTCGTGATCAATACGCCGGCCGGCATGATTCCGCGCAAGGACGAGAACAAGATCCGCTCCGCCGCCTACGCCCACAATGTCTGCATCATGACGACCCTGACGGGGGCCCGTGCGGCGCTCGAAGGCATCAAGGCACTCAAGAGCAAGCGCATCGGCGTCAAACCGATCCAGCATTACCGTGGCAACGTGAACGTGATCTGAGTCGGAGTTCTGATGATGAAGTCGGACGCCATGGGCCAGAATCCAGAAGCCAGAAGCCAGAAGCCGGAATCCGGAGTCCGGAACCTCGCGCCCGCGACCCTGGTCGCTCTCCTGCACGGACCCGACCAGCCCGGGTTGGTTGCCCGCGTCGCCGGCTGGATCTTCGAGCGCGGGGGGAACATCCTGCATGCGGACCAGCATCGCGACATGCAGGCGGGCATCTTTTTCCAGCGCATCGAGTGGGAGCCGGCCAACGGTGATGCTTCTTCGGATACAAAGGCGTTCCATGATTTCGCCGCGGGGCTGGGCATGCAGGTGCGGGTGGCGTCCTCGACCCGCCGGACCCGCGTGGCGGTTTTTGTCTCGAAGGCGGACCATTGTTTCCACGACTTGGTCCTGCGCTGGCGGGCGGGTGATTTTGCCGCGGATTTTTCCCTGGTGGTCGCCAACCACCCTGATCTCGGCGAAATGGCCGTCGGTTACGGGCTGCCCTTTGTGCACGTGCCGGTCACTGCCGACACCAAGGCCGCCTCGGAGGCGCGGCAACTGGCCCTGATGCAGGAGCATGGAATCGAGCTGGTCGTCCTGGCCCGCTACATGCAGGTGCTTTCCAACGATTTCCTCAACGCCCTGGCCTGTCCGGTGATCAACATTCACCACTCCTTTTTGCCCGCCTTCGCGGGGGGGCGGCCTTACCACCAAGCCCATTCGCGAGGGGTCAAACTGATTGGGGCGACGGCGCACTATGCGACCAAGGACCTCGATGAAGGTCCTATCATTCAACAGGATGTGGCGCGTGTGACCCATCGTCACAATGTCGACGACCTGGTGCGCAAGGGCCGCGATCTGGAGAAGGCGGTCCTTGCTCAGGCGGTGCGTTGGCACTTGGAGAACCGGGTGCTGGTCTACGGAAACAAGACCGTCGTCTTCGATTGAGGACAAAACCGACGCCGGCGTGCGTGGCCGCCTGCAAGGTCCTGAACTCCCGCCTTTACGCCTAGGCGGAGGTCTGTTCTGTTCGCTGTTTTATCTCTTTGACCATGTCAACTCCCACCACGCCTACGAGTCCCGCACCAGCGGGCGACCACCGCAATGCCGCGCCGGTTGAAACGGCTCCGTCCGTGCCGAGTTTCGAGGACAAGTTGCGGGAGTTCTGGGATGGCAACCGCACGGCGATATTCGCGTTGTGCGTGTTGATCTTGTTGGCCATCACTGGCAAAGGACTCTGGGAGTTCTACCAAGTGCGCCGTGAGCATTCGATTGCGGCGGAGTACGCCAAGGCGACGACCAATGACCAGCTGAAGGCCTTTGTGGCTTCGCATGAGGGCCACGTCTTGGGTGGGGTGGGTAACCTCCGGCTCGCGGACGAGGCCTATGCCGCTTCCAAGTTTGCCGATGCCGTTTCGCTTTACGAGCGGGCTTTGGGAGCTCTGAAGACTGGTCATCTGGCTCTGCGGGCCCGGATGGGTGTGGCGGTTTCCAAACTCCAGGCCGGCGACCGCGCCGCCGGGGAAGGCGCACTCAAGGCGTTGGGTGCCGATTTGACCTTGCCCGCGGCCATCCGAGCCGAGGCGACCTACCACTTGGCTTCGTTGGCGGCTGAGGCCAAGGATAGCGCGACGCTGCAGACGCTGATCGAGCAGTTGAACGCGATCGCCCCGGAGAGCCTTTGGGCCCAGCGAGCCTCGATTTTGCGTGCCTCCCAAGGATTGGCGGCTCCGTCCGTTGCGGCCCCTGTCGCACCCGCTAGCGGAGGCCCTGAGGCGACGGTCACCTTTCCGACCAAGGGCAAATAAACCCCTGCGTCACAGACGATGGTCGGGGCGATAGGATTCGAACCTACGACCTCCTGGTCCCAAACCAGGCGCTCTACCAGGCTAAGCTACACCCCGTTAACCAAGCGGGCAGACCAAGCGCTGGAACGGCTACTGTCAATGCATTCCTCTCCAGTAATCTTCCGAAGTGAATCATCGGTGAAAATATCCTCCTAATCTTCGCTTGCGTAGGGTGCGGGCTCACCGTAAACCAAAAAGACCTTTTCTTATCTCTCATGGATACCATTTCTCGGGAAAACACCAGCTACCTTCCGGTTGCAGGAGTCATTGTAGGCGTGCTCGCCCTCGTTCTTGCCGGTGTAGCTTTGGCCAAGGTCTCATCAACTTCCAAGTCGGTCTCCGCGCACACGGAGCAACTTGCCCGATTGGATACCATGGAGGGCGAGCTTCGTTCGGCAACGACCGCTTCCGAGCGGGCTTCCGAGAAGGCGGGCACGGCGGTTTCCGCCCTGCAGCGCTCGACCCAGGACGCGTTCAACGCGGTCAGTCTCGAGTTGGGTAACATCAAGGGCGAGGTCGCCAAGCTCCAGGAATCCGCCAAGGCGCCCGCGCGCGTCGCCGCCGCCCCAGGTGCGAAAGCAGCCGGTCCGGTTGTGGCCGGCCCGAACGAATATGTGGTCAAGGGTGGCGACACCGGCGCGAAGATTGCCCGGACGAACAATGTCTCGCTGCCCGATCTGCTGGCGGTCAACCCCGGCGTCATGTGGTCCAAATTGAAGGTCGGTGACAAGATCAAGCTGCCGAAGCGCTGATCGTACGGCGGGTTTGCCTCCCCGGCTTCCCTTTTAGACTTTGCCTCTTCGGCCTCGCGTCGAAGAGGTTTTTTTGTGCCTTTGGTGACCGTGAGTTCTTCTCAATCCGCTTCCCCTTCACGTTGGCGAAAAGGTCAGACTCGGGTGGTTGCAACGACGCGTGTCTTCGAGGTGCAGGGCGTCCAGTATGCCCACCCGGTTCGCAAGACGGAACGCGAGTTTTCGGTGATCCATGCCCACGACTGGGTCAACGTCGTCGCTTTGACTCCGGATCGACAGCTCGTGCTGGTGCGTCAGTTCCGCTACGGCATCGATGGATTTTCGCTCGAGGTGCCCGGAGGCGTGATTGAGTCCGGAGAAGACCCGGTGGAGGCGGGACTGCGGGAATTGCAGGAAGAGACCGGCTTCGTCGGCACCGATGCCCGGTTGCTCGGCCGGGTGCATCCCAATCCGGCGATTCAGGACAATCGCTGCCATCTCGTTTTTGTCGACCAAGCCACCCGGAAATCCGAACTGGCGTGGGATCCGGATGAGGAAATTGAAGTGATCACGCTTCCGGTCGATGAAGCCTATGCCTTGGCTCACGCTGGCGAGATCTCACACGCCTTGGCCCTCAACGCACTTTTCCTGTTTGGACCGCACTGGTCCGAGCTCAAGCGCCGGGATGAGGTCCGGTGACCCGGTCCAGCCGTTTGACAGGATCGGACCCTCGATTCATCTTCTACCTCCCATGTTGCCCGCGCCTTCCTTCGCCAATTCATCTGCCGCCCTCGGAGTCGCTGCCGACGGTCGCGTGCCGGTCGAACTCGAGCGCGAGATTCGCAGTATTTACGGGCACAGCCCCCTTTATGGTCAACGGTTTCCGTTGCATGAGGAACCGTTGAAGTGGTCCTGCTACCAAGAGATTCCAGCGCTCTCGAAGAAGGAGATCGTTGAACGCGGCCATCAGGCCTTCTTCAGCGACTATCAGGAGATCGAGCGCGGTTTGGGTGAAAAACGATTCGAGTACGAGTCAACCGGTGGCACGACCCAGTCCCCCATGACGGTGATCATGGAGGAGGGCTGGTGGAACGTCCAGACGGAGCGTGCCTATCAGGCTTCTCCGATCCTGCGCCAATTTGCCGGTCGGCCCTACCGTAAGTGCGTCCTCGCTCCCGTCGGCTGCTCGAGCAACCTTTGCCCCTACGAGGACCACCCGTTTCCTCACCGCTACTTCGACGGCACGGTCTACCTCAATCTGTCGAGCGATCCATTTGTTTTTCCTGAGAGTGAATGGGATCGGATCGTCACGGAGCTCACCGCCGTCAAACCGGAGGTGATCGAAGGCGAGCCCGTTTACCTTTCCTTGCTGGCCCGGGCAGTGCGCAAACGCGGCGTAACGGTGCCCAGCGTCCGCGCGGTCATACTCACGTACGGCAAAGCGAGCCGGCAGCACAGCGAACGGATCATGGAGGCTTTTCCGGCCGCCCAAGTGGATCTCTATGGATCGACGGAGGCGGGTTATCTTTTTGTGGGTGAGGCTTTTCGGGATAATTCACAGGTGATCGACGCGAACGCTTTCATCGAGTTGGCGCCTTATCGCGACTTGCCGGATGTGTTTCAGATTTATGTCACCACCCGTGACCGGACGGCGATGCCGCTCCTGCGGTATCATACGGGCGACATCGTTCGGCGTTTTCCCACCGGTTACCGACTGCTCGGCCGCGAGGGGAATCTTTATTTCCGTCGCGACGGATCGATGGTCTCGCCGAGCGAGGTCGATGAAGCCCTGCCTGCGGGTTTTCGCTGTTGGCACTATTCCTTGGTGCAAACGAGCGAGCATCGCTGGGACTTTCACTACGTCGCCGATGAGAACGCCGGTCATGGTGCCATCGAGTCGGCCCTGGCTCAGTTGCTGGGCGAAGGCTCCCGCGTGGTCGCGTTTCGTCGTCGTTTCATTGCTCCCGCGGCGAGCGGCAAGTTTGCCTTGCTCAAGCCCTTGGCGCGCTGAAGTACGGGAGCTCAATCGCTGAGTTCCTTCTCCGGTGGGTTAGGTTGGCTAATATGCTCGGGGCGTGTGTGACGCGGTTGGGCGGGATCCTTTACTTTCCGGGGCCGCAGTTTGTAAGGTAGTGTAATCGTCGTCCTCCCGCCGACATCCTGTCGCGGTCAGGTGACTTTGTAGCCCTTCTTTTCACGATGAGCCTTCTCGGCAACCTCTTTCGCTCCACGATCGGCCGCAAGTTTCTGATGGCGGTCACGGGAATCATTCTGATCGGTTTTGTGACGGGGCATCTCGTGGGGAATTTGCAGGTGTTCGCTCACCCGGATAAGATCAATGGTTATGCCCATTTCCTGCAGTCGCTGGGACCGGCGCTTTGGGGCGTGCGTCTTTTCCTCCTCGCAGCGGTCGGCATTCATATTTGGGCGGCGGTGACGCTGACCTTGGAGAGTCGACGGGCGCGCGGTCCCGAATCCTACGGGGTCAACAAGTGGATCCGGGCCTCGATTGCGTCGCGCTACACGCGGCTGACCGGTCTCGTGGTCCTCGCCTTCATTGTTTACCATCTTGCTCACTTCACCATCGGTTCTGCCGGAGCCGAGACGTTCAAGACGCAGTTGTCGGAGTATCGGATGACGGAGGATTTTCATCTGCTCGGCGTCCCGATCGTGGCCAAGGGACAGCAGGTTCATGATGTTTACAGCATGGTCTTCCTGGGGTTTGCCAGCCCGTTGGTTGCGCTCTTTTACATGGTGGCGGTGGGTTTACTGACGGTGCATTTGCTGCATGGCTTTGACTCGATGTTCCAAACGTTCGGCTGGCGAAACGGGAAATGGGCCGGCGTCCTGCGCACGGTGACCGTGCTGTACGCTTTGGCCTATTTGGTGGGCAATCTGGCCATCCCGGGGGCAATCCTGTCGGGAGTCGCAAAACCCGCGCCCGGTACCACCGCGGCTGAGCGAATCGCCGCGGTTGCACCCGCGTCCATCGTCCAACGCTGATCCCTTCACCTCTTTTCACTTTCCACGTTCAACCGCGCGTCGCACGCATTCCATGGCCAAACTCGACTCCAAGATTCCCTCCGGGCCGCTCTCTGACAAATGGCGGAAGCACAAGGCGGAGATCAAACTCGTCAACCCGGCCAATAAACGCAAATACGAGGTCATCGTGGTGGGCGCCGGCCTGGCCGGGGCTTCCGCTGCGGCGACTTTGGCCGAGCTCGGTTACAAGGTGAAGTCGTTCGTCTTCCACGACAGTCCCCGCCGGGCTCATTCGATCGCCGCGCAAGGCGGCATCAATGCGGCAAAGAATTACCAGAACGACGGCGACAGCGTCCATCGTCTCTTCTACGACACGATCAAGGGTGGCGACTACCGCTCGCGCGAAGCGAACGTCCACCGTCTCGCCGAGGTGTCGGTCAATATCATCGACCAGTGTGTCGCCCAAGGCGTGCCTTTCGCTCGCGAGTACGGTGGTCTCCTGGCGAACCGGTCTTTTGGTGGAGCCCAGGTTTCACGGACGTTTTATGCCCGCGGCCAGACGGGTCAGCAACTGCTGCTCGGGGCCTATTCCGCACTCTCGCGAATGGTGGGTCAGGGTGCGGTCGAGTTGTTCACCAACGAAGAGATGAGCGACCTCGTGGTCGTGAATGATCAGGCCAAGGGGATCATCACCCGCAATCTCGTCTCCGGCGAGATCCGCCGCTGGGCCGCCGATGCCGTCATTCTGGCCACGGGTGGCTACGGCAACGTCTTCAATCTCTCGACCTACGCCCGCGGTTCCAATGCCACGGCGATCTGGCGCGCCTACAAGCGAGGGGCCTGCTTTGGCAACCCGTGCTACACGCAGATCCATCCGACCTGCATTCCGGTCACCGGCGACTACCAGTCGAAGCTCACCCTGATGTCGGAGTCGCTCCGCAACGATGGTCGCATCTGGGTGCCGAAGAAAAAGGAGGACTGCCGCAAGGATCCGGGCACGATCGCGGAGGACGATCGCGACTACTACCTTGAGCGGATGTACCCGAGCTTCGGCAATCTGGCTCCGCGCGACATCGCCTCGAGGGCCGCGAAGCGCGTGTGTGACGAGGGCCGGGGCATCGGCGAGACCGGTCTCGGGGTCTATCTCGATTTCTCGGACGCAATCAACCGCCTCGGCGAGTCGGCCGTGCGCGAGCGTTACGGCAACCTTTTCGACATCTACCACGAGATCACCGACGAGAACGCCTACAAGACGCCGATGCGGATTTATCCGGCGGTGCACTACACGATGGGCGGGCTCTGGGTCGATTACAACCTGATGTCCAACGTTCCCGGGCTCTTTGTGCTCGGCGAAGCGAACTACTCCGACCACGGTGCCAACCGCCTTGGCGCCTCTGCGCTGATGCAGGGTCTGGCCGACGGCTACTTCGTTGTCCCCTACACGATTGCCGACTATCTCGCCGGGCAGAAGCCGGGATCGCGGCCATCGGCCGACGCCCCGGAATTCAAGGAGGCGGAGGCCAACGTTCGCGGGATGATCCAGCGCCTGCTCGCGGCCAAGGGCACCCAGCCGGTCAGTCATTTCCACAAGCGGCTGGGCCAGATCATGTGGCACCACTGCGGGATGACCCGCACCAAGGAGGGTTTGCAGGAGGCGCTCAAGGAGCTGCCGAAACTGCGCGAGGAGTTCTGGGCCACCGTCAAGGTGCCGGGCTCCGCGGACACGCTCAACCAGTCCCTGGAAAACGCCGGTCGCTTGGCCGATTTCATCGAGCTGGGCGAGCTCATGTGCCTCGACGCGCTGACGCGCGAAGAGAGCTGCGGCGGTCATTTCCGCGAGGAGTACCAGTATCCGGACGGTGAGTGCAAACGCGACGACGAGAAGTTTGGCCATGTCGCCGCCTGGGAATTCCAGGGCGTTGACAGGACTCCGGTGCGCAACATCGAGCCGTTGAACTACGAGTTTGTGAAGATGAGCGTCCGCAACTACAAGTAACCGGGACCGCGGGGCGCCTCCGGTCCCCGCACCCTTCCAGCCCTTCCGTTTTTCAGCCCCTTTTTTTTCCCATGGTTGCCGAAGCCTCCAACAAATCGATCTCTGTCACCCTGCGTGTCTGGCGCCAGGCCGGTCCGAACCAGCCCGGCCGCTTCGTCGACTACCCGGCGGAGAATCTCAACACGAACATGTCGTTCTTGGAGCTCTTGGACGTGGTCAATGACAAGATCACGCTGGAGGGCGGCGAGCCGATCGCGTTCGCGCACGACTGCCGCGAAGGCATCTGCGGCACCTGTTCGCTGGTCATCGACGGCAAACCGCACGGCCCGCATCGCGGGGTCGCCAGCTGCCAGACCTATGTGCGCAGCTTTGAGGATGGCGCGGTCATCACCGTCGAGCCGTTCCGCGCCCGCCCCTTTCCCGTCATCAAGGATCTCGTCACCGATCGGATCGCATTTGAAAAGATCCAGCAGGCCGGGGGTTATATCAGCGTGCGCACCGGCGCCGCGCCCGATGCCAACGCCATTCCGGTCCCGAAGGACGATGCGGAACTCGCGATGGACGCCGCTGCCTGCATCGGTTGTGGAGCCTGCGTGGCCGCGTGCAAGAACGCCTCCGCGATGCTGTTTGTTGCCGCCAAGGTCTCCCATCTCGGTCTGATGCCGCAGGGCCAGCCGGAGCGGGACCAGCGTGTGCTGGCGATGGTCAACATCGCGGACGATCTCGGTTTTGGCAGTTGCACCAACCAGTACGAGTGCAGCGCCGCCTGCCCAAAGCAGATCAGCCACGATTTTATCGCGCGGCTCAATCGCGACTATTTGAGTGCATCCTTCCGCAGCAGCTTCGCCCCAGTTTCCGCCAATACGGGCGGTGGGGCCTGATCAGGGGCGGTGACGGTCCGCCGTCTCATGCGGTGCCGTCAGGACTGCGCTCAATTCAGGCGCAATCCGCTCAGGTCGACCGCTCCGGTGCTCTGGGTCTTGATCTCGAGTTTTTCTTCACCCGCGATCACGTAAAGCACGCTTTCCAGCTTGTATCCGGCCTGCGGGCGCTCGGCCATTCCACGCAGGAGGCCGATCATCGCGGCGTTGTTGAGCGCGACGGTCACGTCCCGGGTGGCGGTGCTCAGCTGGGGCAGTCCGACCGCTTCCGAGCTCACCGCTTGGCCAACGTAGGTGCCATTCAGGTAAAGCTTATGTCTGGTTCCTGAAAGGCCCACGGGAACGACGTTCTCATTGACATAGCGCACCGTCAGAACCGCTTGGCTCTCCTGCAGGCCGGGTTGAGCGGAGCGGAGACCCAAGACCGTCACACTGACACCGCCGAGTTTTCCGCCGGAACCGCAGCCGGTGAGGAAGAGGGCGACGAACAGGAAAGTGCAGGTGAGGAGGGAGACGACGTGCGCGCGCGACATGGTGCTATTGTGCATGCCGGGCGATTCCTCGGACCGCAAGACATCAGCGCCGAAGGGGGTGGAGAGCCGTGAAGCGGCCGGCAAGAAACGTCGTGGCCGGCCCTTAGAACATCGAGAGGGCGCGTGCGCTCTCAATTCCCACCCAGACGACAAAGGTCCCGACCGCGCAGATCACTGCCAGCCGGCCGAATTTCTGGCGTCGCAGCCGGGAGTCGTGCCGGTCCGTATGCCGCGCTCGTCCAAGACCTTGCTGAGCCATGAAACTGACGAATTGGGCGTTGCGCAGCGTGGTCCGACGGATGCGGGTGTTGTCGACCTTCCCAAATCGATAGAGAGGACGGTGAAAAATCGTTTGGAGCAGGGCGCGGAGCACGAATCAGGAGTTGTTAAATTTTGGTTGGTTTTTTCAAGGTGAAAGGGGCACGGTGTGCGGCTTTAACGCTGTTTTTAAGCCTCGTCTCCTTTTTCCATGCATCATTTCCGCTACGTCGGTCAACATCTGCAATGCGAGTCGGTTGATCTCGCTGAAGTCGCCCGCCTCTACGGGACACCCACCTACGTCTATAGTGCCGCGACCATCGCGGATAATTACACGCGTCTGGCCAAGAGCCTCTCCGGGCTCGACGTGCAAATTTGTTACGCGATGAAGGCGAACTCGTCGCTGGCGATCCTGCGTCACTTCGCGAATCTCGGCGCGGCCTTCGATTTGGTCAGTGGCGGCGAATTGCGACGCGCGCTGGCGGCGGGAGCCGATGTGAAGCGCAGTGTCTTCGCCGGTGTGGGCAAGACCGAGGAGGAGATCGCGCTCGCACTCCAGCAGGGAGTTTTCGCCTTCCACGTGGAAAGCGAACCGGAGATGGCCCGGATCAACCACGTCGCCGGCAAGATGGGGGTGAAAGCGCCGATCGCGATCCGGATCAATCCGGATGTCGATGCCCATACCCATGCGAAGATCACCACCGGCAAGTCCGACAACAAGTTTGGCATCCCGCTGAAGGTGGCTGGTGCCGCATACGAAGCGGCGGCCAAGTACCCCAATCTCCGGATCAAGGGTGTGCAGATGCACATCGGCTCACAGTTGACCGAGGTGGGTCCGTTCGTTGAGGCCGTGAAGAAGGTCGCACCGTTCGTTGCCGAATTGAAGGCGAAGCACGGGATCGACTACTTCTCGGTCGGCGGTGGCATTGGCATCGTCTATCGGGATGCGCTCGCGAGCGGCAGCCAAGAGTGGTGGGACGCCCAGCCCGAGAGTCAGCGTCCCCTGACCCCCGAGGCCTACGGTGCGGCGCTTGTTCCCTTGCTCAAGCCGCTTGCACTCAAGATTCTCCTCGAGCCTGGTCGATTCCTGGTCGGCAACGCCGGCGTGTTGCTGTCGCGCGTCGAGTACGTAAAGCGCGGTCAGTCAAAGAATTTTATCATTGTGGATGCGGCGATGAATGACCTCGTGCGTCCGGCGATGTACGATGCGTTTCATGAGATGGTGCCCTTGCACCGCGATACTTCCCGGCCGGCGCTGGTCGCGGACATAGTCGGGCCGATTTGCGAGAGTGGAGACTGCTTTGCGAAGGATCGTTCGCTTCAACAAGTCGGGGAGGGTGAGTACGTGGCGTTCCTCAGCGCCGGTGCCTACGGTTACACCATGGCCAGCCGCTACAATACGCGTGGGATGGCGGCCGAGGTGTTCATCAAGGGCAGCACCTTTGAGCTGATCAACGCTCGCGAAACCTTCGACACCATGATTGCCGGCGAACGCGTGCCCGCCTTCCTCCGCTGAGTCGCGACCCCGATCGAACGGGCGCCGGCGGGCTGGCCGTTTTTGCCCCCGCTGCCCGGTTGTCACGGCTGCAACCGCCCCTTTTCAGGGGCGTATTTGGCCCCTGCTGAGGGGCATCGGTAATCGCAGATCTGGCCGGCGAACCGCCCCTCGTTTCGGGTGTTTGGGCCATCGCGGGGTGCGGGCAAGGTTGGCAGCGTGGGGTTCATGCACCCGAACTCCAACGAACCGCCTCCGCGCCCCACGCCCCGCTGGCTTCCTGCCGCGGTGGCGCGCGACACCGTTACGGCTCTGGAAGCGGAGTCGGGGCCAGATCGGCTGGGCGTGGCCCGGCTGGGCGCAGTGCTGGTCGTGGCGGCGTTGATCGTGATCGCCACGGTTCAGGTCGACGTGACCGTGCGGGCCACCGGCCTCGTGCGCAGTCGGACCGAGAACTGTGAGTTGCGCAGTCCCGCCGCCGGCGTGGTCGCGGTCCTCTCGGCACGACCTGGCCAGCACGTGGAGGCTGGCCAGACGTTGCTTCGTCTGGCCAGTCCGCTGCTGGAGGAGAGGTTGGACGCCCTGCAGGTGCGGTGGGTCGAAGCGGACATTGCCTGTCACGACTGGGCCGTGCTGATCGACCACGTCCAGACCTTTCCGGTCGGCGAAACTTTGGGTGATGATTTTCGCTCCCGCTGGGCTCCGCGACTCTGGCTGGATTTTTTGGCCCAGGACGAGGTGCTCGGCCTTGCCGAGGATAAGGCCTCGCGTGAGGCGCAACGTCTTTCCCAGTTGGGCGCGCAGCGGCTGGTCACGGACCGCGACCTTGATGATGCCCGCCACGAACTCGCGGTGCGGCGGGCAGCGCGCACCGGCGCCCGCGATCGACACCTCGCCGTCTGGCATGAACGTCTGCGCGATGCGGACAGCCTGCTGGCGCAGAACGGGATTGAACAGCGCCTGCTTGAGCGTGAGCGCGATGCGCTGACCCTGAAGTCCCCTTTGACCGGGGAGATCCTCGACTTCCTCTCGTTGGAGAAAGGAAGCGTGGTCACGGCTGGACAGGCGCTGGGCCGCGTCTCGGCGGACGATCAGCTCCAGATTGAAGCCTACGTCCCGGCGCGGGTCGCCGCGTTGGTTCGGCCGGGGCAGATCACCTCGACGGGATTTTCCGCGCTCCCGCCGACGATCTGGGGCTACGTTGGCGGACGGGTGGAGTCGATTGCGGCTGACGCGATGCGTGCGTCGGGTGACCCCCTGTTTCGCGTGGTGGTCCGACCGCTCCGAGGTGAGTTGTCGACCCCGGGAGGACAAACCCAGCCGCTGCGCAAGGGCTTCGCTGCAGAGGTGCGGTTTCATCTCGGCCGCACGACGCTTCTGACCCTGCTGCGCACCAAGACTGCCGACTGGATCGATCGCCCGCCGGCCGCGCCGGCTGTGGCTTCGGCGTCCGCAGGTGCCGGGTACTTTCCTTCCCCCCGCAACATCACTTCCGGTGGACCGGGTTATCCGGGAAAGGAATGCACAAACCTATGAAAACACATGTGATGGACGTATCCGAAATGTTGGTTGAGTGTCGCGGTGGCGTTCAGCCGCTGAGTCAGGGACCGGAGTGGTGGAATCCCATGGAACTCTACGACTCCGCCGTGCGGCTGCAGGAACCGAATTCCCTGCAGGCCACGCTGGACGCGATGGGCCTGATGTTTGACCTCTAGCCCGGTGCGTGGCGAAGGTCCGCTCTGCGATCGCGTGCGGGGGACGGCGGCGACGAGCGTCGCCGTCCGTTTCCCGGCGGATCGTGGAGTGGACTGCGCCAGAGCGTGACGGATTCATTCCCTCCATGCGCCAGCGCGACGCGTTTGATTGCGGCCCGACCTGTCTTGCCTACCTCTGCCGCCGCCTGGGTCGGCCCCACTCGGTGGCCCTTCTCCGGCAGTGGGCGGGCACGGATCGGGGAGGGACGACCGCCCTCGGTCTGGTCCAGGCGGGTGAACGGGCGGGCCTCCTGCTGCAGGGGATCAAGGGGCCGGCGGCGGATCTCCCGACCCTGCCCGCCCCCCTCATCGCCCACGTGATCCTGCCGTCACGACAGCACCACTACGTCGTGATCGATCGAATCGGTTCCCGGAGCGTGCGGGTGATGGATCCGGCGGTCGGCCGTTGCGCGGCCTGGACGCCGGAGAAGCTTGCGGGTCTTTGCAGCGGGGTGTTTCTGCTCGCGACGGCGGCTCCGGATCCGACCGGCGGCGATGACCTGCGTCCCCGGCGGGATGCCGGCTCGTGGACCCGGCTGTGGCAACTCCTTCGTCCACATCGGCCGATGGTGGTTCAGGCGGTGATGGGCGCGGTGTTGGCGACGATCCTTGGGCTGGCCATGTCGCTTTACGTGGAGCGCCTGATCGACACCGTTCTTCCCGATCAGGACTTTCGACTGCTCCTCGTGCTGGGGCTGGGCATGGCCGGGGTGATCGTGGCCCGACTGGCGCTGGGCTGGATCCAGACGCGCCTGGCACTGCGGGTTTCCCAGCGACTCGATGCCTCGCTGATCCTCGGATATCACCGCCACCTGCTGGCCTTGCCGCGGACGTTCCATGAGGGCATGCGCGTCGGAGAAATGATGTCGCGGATCGGTGACGCGGTGAAGATCCGGGCCTTCCTCAATTCGACGCTGGTCAGCCTGGTCCTGCATCCCTTGGTGGTGGCGGCATCGCTCGGCGGGCTCTCGCTGTATCACCCCCGCATCGGGCTGCTGGCTGCCGCGCTGGTTCTTTTCCAGTCGCTGCTTTATCCCGTGATCAATCGGGTCAATCGAACCCGGCAGCGCGAGACGATGGTGCGGGGTGCTGAATGGCAGGCTCAGTTGACCGAGTCGCTTGGACTGCAGGGGACGGTTCGTGCGATGAGCCTGGAGCCGCGCGAAGCGCTCCTGACGGAAAATCACCTCGTCCGGTTGCTCCGGGCCACCCGGCGATCGGCCGAGGCGGGATTGTGGTGGGGGACGCTGGCGCAGGGAGCCACGCAGATCTATACGCTCGCGACGCTTTGGGTGGGCGCGTGGCTGGTGCTGCATCAGCAACTGAGTGTCGGCGAGCTGATGAGCGCCTACACGCTGGCAGGCTACCTGTCCGGGCCCTGCGCAGCCTTGGTGACGCTCAACGGATCAGTCCAGGAGGCGCTGGTGGCGACCGAGCGGCTCTACGAGACTCTGGATCTGGAACGGGAGCACAATCCCGGCACGGTCGCCTTGACCGAGTTGACGACCGGGGATGTGCGCTTCGAGGGCGTTTCGTTTTGCCATCCGGGGCGACTGCCGATCCTGCGCGAACTCAGCCTCACCTGCCGCCGCGGTGAATTGACCGTCCTGGCCGGACCCTCGGGCTGTGGCAAGAGCTCACTCTTGGCGCTGTTGCAGGCGCATTACCGCCCCGAGTCGGGGCGGGTACGAATCGGGGAGGTCGACCTCGCCCTGTTTGAACTGGATGGACTCCGACGCGGGCTTTCCGTTCTTCCCCAGCGTGTCGAGCTCTTCACCGGAACGATTCTGGAGAACCTGACACCGGAAGGGAAAGCGCCCGACCTGCCCCGTTTGCTTGAGGCGTGTCGGGACGCGGGTGCGATCGAGTGGATCGAGTCCCAGCCCGCGGGCTTCGGCACCTGGCTGCAGGAGGGGGGGGCCAACCTTTCCGGGGGGCAGCGTCAACGGCTCGCCTTGGCGCGGGCGTTTTACCGGCCCGCGCCGATCCTCCTGCTCGATGAACCGACCTCGGCGCTCGATGGGGATTCGGAACGTCAGGTCGTGGCGGCGTTGCGAAAACGTGCGGAGCGAGGCACGACGGTGATTGTCGCGGCCCACGGCAACGCCCTGCTGGAGGCGGCGGATACGATTGTCTGGCTCCAGGAGGGGCGGGTCCGCGCGGAAGAGAGGAGGTCGCGACGGCTCAGCTGAGCGGCTGGACGCCGATGCTGCCGGCGAGGCTGGCGAGGTATTCGGGGGATGAGACGCGAGCGAGTTCGTTCCGGGCATGCACCAGACGGTCGTGGATCCCGAGACGGGCAGCCACGTCCGCGTAGTGCGGTTGGTCGATGAACAGATCGAGCGAGTGGACGTGCTGGGTCCACCGGTGTTGCGCCGAACGCTGGCTGGCCTGGAGCCGGTCCGCGTACCACGAGCTCCCGGTGAGATGCTGCCGGGTGAAGAGTTGGCGCACGGCGGGGGACTGCAAACCCTGGCCGTCCGGGGTGGTGCCATGGGCCATGATTTCCAGCAGGGCCCGCAGCGGCGGGCAGGCAAGGTTCGCACTGCCGTCGTTGAAGTAGCTCTCGGCCACGCGACGATGCGTCGCGAGGATGTTGTCCATGCCATCAGCGAACACGGCCGGGTCCTGCAACTCGGGTTTGAGCATTTCGTCGGTGAGGACGACGTGCGGGTGGGCGAAGACGCGGGCGAAGTAGATGCGCACGAAGGTCGCGGTGATGCGATAGCCGAGCCGGCTGGCCGCCACGGTCTTGCCCGCGAATTCGAAGTCAACACACGGCTCGAGGCAGCCGTCGGCGATGAGATTGCGCGCGCTGCGTTCGGCCGGGGTCATCCGGGCGAAGATTTCGGGCACCAGCAGACTGATGTCGTGATCGACGCGGACCTTGGGGCCGACGTATCCGGCGGCGGAGATGAAGACATCGTGGCCGGTGAGAATCAGCGAAACGAGGGCCGCGTTGAGATCGATGATCGGAGGCAGGGCGTTGAACGGACCCTTGGTCAGCGCTCCCTCGGATCCCGCGCCGGTGGTCGAGGGCGATTTGCCCGTCATCGAACTGATGAACTCCATGAAGAGCTCCGGCAGTTCCATGTGATGGATCGGATTGAAGACGCACAACGGCCGGATGCCCGGCTCGGGTGGATTGTTCCGCCGGCCGGGCACGAGCAGATGCACCGGAGTGAGCGGGGCCGGGCTGTCGGGCGGGAGCTTGCGGTGCAGGCTCTGACTGAGCCGGGCGAGCGCGGTCTGGTGGGGGCGTGCCAGATCGGGACGCAATTGCAGGTAGCGGGGGTTTTTCGATGGCTTGCCATCGACGATCCGGGGATGCGCGGACGAAACGAAATACGTCGGCGCCGCTCCGTCCGCCGCCGCCTTGCGGATGAGCTGCTGCATCGGTTGCGTGAAGGCGGAAAAGCCGATGGCATCCTCGATCATCGACCGCGCGTCGACTGCCGTCAGGGGCGCGTAATTGGAGAGGAAGTTGCCGGGCTGTGCGATATCCGCTTCAGCCTGGACATCGTAGCCGGGATGGATCGCGTCATCCGGGCGCTGAAACAGCCGCGTCTCGCAGTTCTGGACGAATTTCAGGGAATTGCCTGTGGGGGCGGAGACCGAGATCGGCGCGGCCAGGGCTTGGCCGACCTGGTTCGCGGGAACCACGACCGAGGCGGTGATATCATCCTCCAGTTGAACCTTGGCCGCGGGATGGAAATCGTGACGCAGGCCGAAGACGCGCCAGGATCCGTCGGTGGCGAAACCGACGCGCAGCGTGTTGACCACGATCCTGCGCCCATCGTGCCGGAGTTCGTTGGCGGGCCGTCCATTGATCTGGTCCACCGAGAAGCGGGCGCGCCAGTTATTGCCCCAGTCCGGCTGGTAGAATCGTTTGACCACGAAGACCAGCTCCTTGATGTGCGGCGGGATGGAGCGCAGCCATGCGTTGTAGGCGTCGGTGTAGTCACCGGGCGAAGGCGTGAGCAGTTTGATCACGCTGCCGAAGGAACGATCCTGACTCAGGATCGGACGGCAGTCAGGCGAACCGCGCACGGTGCGGAACCGATCGGAGTAATCGCGTGCGAGAACCGCGGCGACCTGATCCATTTCCTCCTCAAAATTCGCCACGAAGACATTGCCCGAAATGATTGCGTCGGTGATCGCCTTGGAGATCTCCGATTTGCCACCGCCGGAGACGGTGCAGGGTTTGTGGCAGACCGTGCCTTCGGCGACCGTGCCGATCAGCCGCCAGAGCGAACGGTCGCCGTGGTCGTTTTCCAGATGCACCCGGTAGCCGCCGGGGCGCATGTAGGTTTTTCCGGCGAGCAGTTTGATGCGTCGGCGGGTGCCTTCGCTGCTGGCCCAGGTGACGGACTGGTCGCGCAGGCTGAAATGAGCCTGTTCCGGCACGAGGATCACGTCGGTGAGCGTCATATCGAGGGCGTGGCCCTCGGGCTGGAGCACAAAGCGGCCCGGATCGCGGGCGACCACGTCGGCCACGCGGTAGTGCTCGGGCTCGCCAAAGGCCTCGAACTCAATGCCCAGATCGTAGCTCGGAAAAACCAGCGCGCCGCCGGCATGCTCTTCCTCGGCCATACCGTAAAGATTCGCGGCGTAACTGATCTGCGTCTTCACCTCCTTCTTGCAGTAGCCGTAGTAGTTGTCGGCGATCAGCGTGACCATGACCCCGCGGGTGTCGCGCGCACAGACCTTGAAGGCCGATCCGTTGTTGTAGAGCTCGTCCTCGGTTTGCCAACACATGCCATCCCTCCGTTGGCGCGGAGTGGCGAGATTCCAGTGCGGCAGCCCCAGAACGTGCTTCGGCACGCGGGTCAGGTGCGGGGCGAGGATGACGCACCCCGTGTGGCCAGTCCAGCCGTCGACATCGAGCGCGGCATCATTGTCCGGCAGATGCGGGTCGCCGGCGTTGCCGAAAATGCTTTCGACGAAATCGAGGTTGGAAACCAGGGAACCGGGGGCAAAGAAACGGATTTCGGTCCGCTTCTCGGGCGTGAATCCAGGCACGGCCGGCACGACCAGGGGGCGCAGCAGGAGGGAGACGAAGCACTCGGCAGGCGACGGATTGCCGGCGGTGAACGGGAGGCGCGCCAGATCTGACGGCGGATCCAGGGCGATCGCGAGCAGGCGGGCGAAGGCGGCCCGGGGCACGGCCATCTTGTCGTCCGGCACCGGCAGGCCCCCGTCGGAGATATGGAAAACCCCCTGGGTGGTGCGACGATCGCTGGAAGGATTGTGCAGCACTCCGTTGTGCAACCGAAAGCTCTTCAGCAGGGGCGACTCGTAGATGTCACCTCCGGAGGGCAGCGACAGTTCGCGGGCGAGGCCCGGTTCATCGAGGACGAAGGTTCGCGCCGGCAGCCGCGGGGCCGGTCCGAGGTCGCTCAGGTAGAGATGCAGGAAGTGCTGGATACGGGCGTCGGCGGGGCAGAGCCGGTCCGCGAGCTGGCGGGTGATTTCGCGGTGCCGGGCGAAGATCGGCGACGTCAGTTTGCTCCACGCGGCGCTTTGCGCGTCTTCCACCGTCGGGCAGCCCAACAAGGCCAATCGAAGGTTGATGGCATACTGGAGGGTGTTGCGGTCGGAGGGGGCCGGTACGTTGGTCATGCGGATAAAAGGCAGGATGTTTCGGATTGCAGTCGATGAGGCAACTTTAGGCTGGGATAATCGGTGAAAAAGGAGACGCGGAGGATTCAACGTTCCGCCCGGCGACCGAGCTTTCGCGTCCAGACCATCAGCAGACCCACCCGGACGGTCCAGGCCGCGGTCCGCACCCAGTTGGACGTGGTCAGTCGATCGATCCGGTCAGCGTCGAAACCGATCGCCGTCAAGTGTTGATGAAGCGGAACTTGCAACCATGCGGTCGATGCCCAGGCGAGACCCACCAACCCGGCGGCGGTCCACGCAAGCGGTTCGCGGGGAGCGAGTACGAGCACCCAGACAGTCAGCGCGAGCTCGGCGGACATCACGGGGGCGACAATCCAGCTGATCCGGTTCATTTCGGCGGTGTGAAAGGCTCCAAAGTCTGCGGGTCCCACGAGGCCAAAGAGCGGGTAGAGCACGCCTTGGACGACCCAGATGAGTCCGCAAAGGAAGGAGGCTAGCACGAGCTGCGCCAGAACGAGAGTGGGTAGGGCGGGACGCATGCGTGATCGAGCAAGAAGGGTGGCTCCATGGGGTGCAATCGCGTCTTTGTCGTCCGGGGCTTTGGGATTGGCGGGTTGGGTGAGAGCATCGCGTTTCCCGCCGTTTCCTCTGGCTGCGTCCGTCCACCCTGCGTCTTCGCGGTGGTTGCGTTCCGGAAAGCATTTGATTGTCGTGGATTCTTTGGATCACGCACCTTCAATTCCTTCAGGTCCGGACCCCGCCGAGAAGCGCTTGTCGCTGGCTGAGGAGTTGCGCCTTTTGGCCCAGCAGGTGCCGGAGCACGCGATCACGTTGGGTGAACTCATGGCCACCCTGGGTGCCCGGGTTTCGGCCCTGCTGATCATGATCTGCGCCCTGCCTTTTTGTTCGCCTATCACCATTCCGGGACTTTCGACCCCTTTTGGTTTGGTCATCGCACTCCTTGCCGGTCGGTATGCAGCGGGTCAGGCACCGTGGCTTCCGCAACGCCTTCAGCGGGTGGTCCTTCCACCCAAGACGCTTGCCCGGGTACTGGCTGCCGGGGGCAAGGTCATCGGTTGGATCGAGGTGCGGATGAAGGCGCGTTGGCTCTGGGTGGTCGATGCGCATTGGAAATTGCGGCTGCATGCGATCGTGATCTTGCTCGCCGCGCTGGTCCTGATGCTGCCGCTGCCGCCGTTCCCGCCGCTGACCAACACCTTGCCGGCGTTGACGATTGTGCTGCTAACCATGAGCACCTTGGAAAAGGACGGCGTCGGCATCATCGCAGGCCACAGCCTGTTTGTGGGCACGTTGATCTACTTTGCCCTCTGGGGCACGGTCATCTGGCAGGGCGTTCAGCGCGTCGCCGACAAGTTTGGCTTCTGACGATTCGGGATCACTGCAGACCGGTAAGGATCGCCTGGCTGCCGGGTTGCGCCTTCGCCCGAGTCACGCCAAGGTGCGCGGATGCACCGTTCAGCTCCAAGCGCGAACCCGATCGAGATCACTCGTTGGGATGAGCGTGCCGCCACCGTTGTTGCCGACATCCTCGCGGTGGAGGAGCCCCTTGAGATCCGCCTGCACGGACGGAGCCTTGCGGTGGTCATGCGCACCCCCGGAAACGACCGCGAACTGGCCGCTGGATTTCTCCTGACCGAGGGCATCATCCGTGCGCCTGAAGATCTGCTCGATTTGATCTCCTGCGGTGAAGTCGGGGCCCGGACCGGAAACGTGCTCGATGGCTTGCTCGCTCCCGGGGTCGTGGTGGACTGGGATCGTCTGCAGCGTCACACCTTTGCTTCGTCGAGTTGCGGCCTTTGCGGCAAGGCGAGCATCGAGTCGATTCGCACGCGTTGTGCTCCGCTGGAAAACCGGTTTTCGCCCGATCCGCGAATCATTGCTGCGCTGCCGGACCGGTTGCGCGCCGCCCAGTCGGGGTTCGCGGCCACGGGTGGGGTGCATGCCAGCGGGCTGTTTTCCCGCAGCGGCGACCTGGAAGTCGTGCGTGAAGACGTCGGTCGCCACAACGCCCTCGACAAGGTGGTCGGTTGGGCCTGTCTCGGCGACCGGCTCCCCCTCCACGATCGCATCCTGCTGGTCAGTGGACGGGTGTCGTTTGAACTCATGCAGAAGGCCTTGGTGGCGGGAATTTCCTGTGTGGCAGCGATTTCTGCACCGACCAGCCTCGCCGTGGACTTTGCCCGGGAGGCCGGCCAGACCCTCGTGGGTTTTGTCCGTGGACAGCGGATGAATGTTTACGCGGGCACATTATCGAACTGATTAGGTCCGAGGAAGAGCGCCCATGGTTATCACCCGACTTTGCCACCACCGGTCCGTATTCCGTCTGATCGTCGCGATTGCTCTGGTTGCGCTTTCGAGCTTGCCCTCGTTGGCCTCCGAACTGGAGGTCGACCTCAAGACGCTCGTGGTTCGCCAGCAGGCGTTGCTGGCTGAGGCGGCAAAGAAGACCTCTCAGAACGAACTCGAGGACCTGAGGCAGCCGCTGCAGGAACTCTGTTTCCAGTATGAGGATTTTTTGCGTAAAAATCCCTTGTTGGCAGCGGGTTATGTCAGCTACGCGCTCCTTCTCGACCATCCGGTGATCGATGAGCGCAAACGGGCGACGGCCTTGCTCCTGCGCGCCAATCAGCTCGATCCCGACCTCGCTCTGGTCAAGAACCAACTGGGCAACCATGTCGCCGAAGAGGGTAAACCCTTGGAGGCCGTGAACTACTACCTCGCCGCGATCCGTTTGGAGCCCAAGGAGGCGCTGTATCACTATCAGCTCGGCACCCTGTTGGTTGAGGCGCGGGATGATTTCCTGAAGAGTGGCGAATGGACGGCGGCGAAAGTCGATGAGGCTCTGCTGCACGCTTTTCGCGAGGCTTCGCGACTGGCCCCGGACAACTGGCGCTATTCCTACCGCTTCGGTTTGGCGTTCGATGACGTGGAATTTCCGAACCGGAATGATGCCCTGGCGTTCTGGCGGGAGTTCGAGTCGCGCCTCAAGCCCGGCGTGGAGCAGCAGACCTGCAGGCTCCACCAGGCCCGGATCCTTGCCGCCCAAGGTGAACGCGCCCGCGCTAACGACGTCTTGGACACGGTCACCGAACCCGCTCTCGCCAATCAAAAGGCCCGACTCTCCGCCGACCTGGCCTCGCCCAAACCCCTCAGCCCCCAAGCGGCCTCAACCCCCTAGCGGCCCTCTCTCCCCGGAGTTCTCTGAAGTTGGCCACACCCGGCCACCCCCGGAAACCGCACCACCGGCTTGATTTATATGCGCAAGTAGTCATATACTTGTCTCCATGGCGAGTTCCTGTATGGGATCCCCGATGAACCCGAGTCACAGTCCACGACCTCTGACCGACGAGGCATTGGGTATGATTGCCCGCCGTTTTGCGCTCCTTGCCGAACCGATGCGGTTGCGGCTACTCCATGCGCTCTTCGAAGGCGAGCAGGCGGTCAACGCGCTCGTGGCGCTGAGCAGCGGCACCCAAGCGAATGTGTCGCGTCATCTCCAGGCGCTGGCCGAAGCGGGGCTCTTGGCGCGCCGGAAAGAGGGACTTCAGGTTTTCTACGCGATCGCCGATCCTTCGATTTTCCAGTTGTGCGAACTGGTGTGCGGCAGCCTCGAGCAGAAACTTGCGCGTGACGCCGATGCGTTCAGCCGGCGAAGCCCGAAGAAAGACGTCTGACCACTGAGGGGACGGGGGCAACCGGGGTGCCTTCGGGCCGTCTCCGCCTTTCTTCTCGCAACCTCGGCCGGCCACCCTCCACTTTTGGCCGGGCAAGGTCCCATTCATGCAAAAAACCGCGATCAAACGCACGGTCGACATGCAGATCATGGCCGACTGGGTCGAAACCGGATCCCGGGTCCTCGACCTGGGGTGTGGCCGGGGTGTGCTGATGGAATTTCTGGCGCAGTCGAAGAGCGCAAAAGTCACTGGTGTGGACCTTGATGTGGAAAAAATCTGCAGCTGCATCAAGCGTGGGGTGACCGCCTATCAGGGCGACATGATGGCCTTCATGAAGTCGTTTCCCGATGATCATTTTGACCGGGTGATTTGCTCCCGAACGCTGGAGGAGCTGGGGGCGCCGGCAGGGGTGATCGCGGAAGCCTTGCGGGTTGGGCGCGCACTCACGGTCGGATTCGTCAATCACGGTTATTGGAAGAACCGGCTGGATGTTTTTCTCGGTGGCCGAAAACCGCGCAACGCCGTTTATACGACCGCATGGCACGAAAGTCGTCCGGCCAATCCGGTGACCATTGCCGACTTTGAGGCGTTTTGTGCGACCAAGGGCATCCGGATCGCCCGGCGCGTGCACCTCCGGGGGGATTGGCAGACGCCCTGCGGGTCGATGCCGAATCTCTTGGCGGGATATGCGCTCTACGACTTGGAGCGGTCGGCGGAGGGGTCGGGGCCGCCCGGGCTTCAATGAGCTGAAGGCCCCTTGGCGGGGGCCTCGTCGATCCCGGCCATGAGGTGCATCAGGGCCGCCTCGGTGGCTTGGGACCGGGGAACTTCTCCGACGATCCGGCCTGCACGCATCACCAGGATCCGGCGGCAAAGTCCGATCAATTCGGGCAGCTCCGACGAAACGACGAGGATGGCTTTGCCTTGGCAGGCCAGTTCGTCGAGCAAGGGATAGATTTCGGCCTTCGCACCCACATCGACACCCCGTGTCGGCTCGTCGACCAGCAGCACTTCGCACTCGCGGGCGAGCCACTTGGCCAAGGCGACTTTCTGTTGATTGCCGCCGCTGAGCCCGCCAATGAGGGTCTCAATGGTGGGCGCTTTCACGCGCAGCTGGGTCGCGTAGCGCATGGCGAGGGCGCGTTCCCGGCGGCGGTGAACCCAACCGTGACGGGTGAGTGACGGCAGGGCCGCGAGCGACGTGTTCTCGCGGCAGGTCAGTCCGAGGACCAAGCCCTGACGCTTGCGATCCTCCGGCACCAGTCCGACGCGGGCGTCGAGCGCGGCGTGGACCGAACCCACCGGGAGTGGAGTTCCCAGCACGGTGATGCGGCCGCTGGCGTGTGGGTCGAGTCCGAAGATCGCCTGCAACGTCTCGCTGCGTCCGGCACCGACGAGTCCGGCGAGTCCGACGATCTCACCCGCGCGCAGGCTGAGGTTGATCTCTGAAAAGAGGCCGGGTGAACGCAGCCCCTCCACGCGGAGGAGTTCGGCCCCCGGTTCCTTGTCGAGGTGGGCCGGAGTCTGCAGGCGCAACTCCCGGCCGATCATCCGGGTCACCACTTGCCGGGGGGTCGTGTCGGAGATGCGACCCGTGGAAACGTGGCGGCCGTCGCGCAGCACGGTGATCGTATCGCACAAGTCGAACAATTCCTCCATCCGATGGGAAACGTAGACGAGGGTGATGCCCCGATCGCGAAGCTCATGGACCAAACGGAAGAGTTCGCGGGTTTCCCCGGCGGAGAGCGAGCTGGAGGGCTCGTCCATCACGATGATCCGGGCTCCGGTGCCGACGGCGGCGGCGATTTGCACCAACTGTTCCATGCCGGTGGAGAGGCTCCCGATCAACCGGTCAGGATCGATGTCCGCACCGACTGCGGCGAGCATGCGTCGCGCCCGGGTGCGCAGTTCAACGCGGTCGACCCAGCCGCCGAACCCGCGCGGCAGGTCCCCGAGGCAGAGGTTCTCGGCCACACTCAGGTTCGGGCAGAAGGCCAGTTCCTGATGCACCATCGCGATGCCCAGCTTCCGGGCCTCCAGGGGTGACGCGGGCGCGATCACCCGTCCCTCGAGCCTGAGTTCACCGGCATCCGAGCGATAGATACCGGCGAGGATTTTCCCCAGGGTGCTCTTGCCCGCGCCGTTTTCGCCGATCAGCGCGTGGCAGGAGCCCTTTTCAATCGTGAAACTGACGTCGTCGAGCGCCTGCACCCCGGGGAAGCGTTTCCCGATCCGGTGAAACTCAAGATAGGGCGTCACGGAAAGCAGGAGTCTCCAGCTAAGGTCGGGCGCTTCACGCAGCGCCTACTTGGGCAGCCACGTGGCCCAGTTTTTCGCGTACGCGTCGACATTGTCCTTGGTGACGGGGATCAGGGGGCTGATCTCCTTCTGCTCGGGGGGATTCTTCTTGAGCACGATCTTGTCGACGAGCAGTTCGACGGAGCGTTTGCCCCACTCGTAGCACTGTTGGGCGAGGAGTACCGGCACATGGCCGCTGCGGATGTAGGCGAGTTGGGCGGGAAGAGCGTCGACCGAGACACACTTGACCGTGCCGGGCTCCCATTTGAGCGCATTGTCGGTGAAGAGGGGCCAGCCGCCGATCATCGCCCAGCCGGTGATATCCGGGTTGGCCTGCATGACCTGCTCGACCTTGGCCGCGGCGTCCTGCGGGGTCTCCTTGTGGTAATAAACGCCGCGCACGGTGATGCCCGGGTATTTCTTCGCGATCTCGCGCACCCCCTGGACGCGTTTCTGCAGGTTCGGGGCGTTTTGATTGCCGGCGATGACGGCGATGATGCCTTTGCCGTTCATGAGTTTGGCCAACTCTTCCATGACCTGTTTGCCGCATTCGATGTCGTCGATGCCGTAGGTCACGAACCGTTTGCTGTTGGGGGCGTCGGAATCGAACGTTGCCACCGGCACGCCATTGGACACCGCGGAATTGATCGCATCGGTCAGCTTGTTGGCGTCCGAGCAGCTCACCGCGATGCCCTCGGCGCCGGCGAGCACGAGTTGCTCGATGGCTTCGGCCTGGCGCTGGGCGTCTTCCTCATTCGGGGTCCGCCAGTCGATTTTGATGGTGACGCCGTGTTTGAGGCTGAGGGCCTTGGCGGCGTCTTCGGCGCCGACGCGGGCGGCTTGGAAGACGGGATTGCCTTGGGACTTGGCGACCAGGCCGATGGAAATCGTGCGAGGCGCGGCGGTGAGTGTGCCGGCCAGGGCCAGCAGTAGGAGCAGGGTGAGGGAACGCATGGGAAAAGTGACCGGTGAAGAGTGCGGGCAGAGGGGAGAAAGAGAGGAATCCAGGGTTAAGCTTCCGCTCAAGCGGCCTCAGGCTGCTGGTTTCTGCATCCGGCGGCGGCTCAGCCAGGAATTGACGTTGTCGAGAACGACGGCGGCGATGACGACGGAACCGATGATGATCTGGCTGTAGTTTTGATCGATGCCGAGGATGACGATGCCGCTGTTGATCATCTGGATGATCAGCGCGCCCAAAACCACGCCGAGGGCTGACCCTCGTCCACCGGAAAGACTGGCTCCGCCGACGACCGCGGCGGCAATGACGTTGAGCTCGTAGCCCTGGCCATCGCCCGAGGTCGCCGCACCGTAGTAGCCCAGCGACAAGAGCGCGGCGATGCCCGCGCAGAGGCCGGACATCACGTAAACTCCGAGTTTGACCCGCTCGACCCGAATGCCGCTGAAGCGAGAGGCGAGCTCGTTGCCGCCGACGGCGTAAACCCGGCGGCCGGCGGCGAGGCGTGCGAGGATCAGCCATCCCAGAAGGGTGACGACAATCATCACGACCAGCGGAACGAGACTGAGCCCCTGACCGGCTTCGAATCGCACGAGGTCGCGAAAATCCTGGGGAAAGCCACCGACGGACTGGCCTTTGGTCACCACAAAGGCGATGCCGCGGAGAATGGCCATGGTGCCCAGAGTGATGATGAAGGGATGAACCCGGAGGGCGACGATCAGTCCACCGTTGAAAAAACCGCAGACCACCGCGGTGCCGAGGCAGATGCTTGCTCCGAGCACGATTCCCCAGGTGCCGGTGTCGCCTCCGGGCCCTTCGGGACCGAATTGTTGCAGTGCGAGGGCCCCAAGGACCGATGCGAGTGCGTAGGTGGAGCCCACCGAGAGATCGATTCCCCCTGAGATGATCACAAACGCCATGCCGACCGCCATGATCGCAATGAAACTCGTGTCCTTGGCCAGCTGGGCGAGGTTCTGGGCGTTGAGGAATTTGTTGCGCTCCACGAACGCAGGCACCCGTTCCCCGCTGGTGTCGGTGATGAATGCCCGCTGGCGGCTGCCATCCTCACCGCGCTCAAACACGGGTGCGCGCACGGAACCGCTGAAACCATAAAGCAGCGCGCCCAAAGCGAGGATCACAAGGATCAGCCCGCTTTCCTGAAAGCGGAGCACTGAGCGGAGGGTCGAAAGCATGGGGGGGGGCTTTTTACAGCAGTCGCCAGCGTCCGGTACAAGAGCGGACTCCCGGCTTAGGCGGGGCGACGGATCGCTTCTGGCGGGCGTTCGTCCTTTTGAAGCGCGGACTACTTGAGAAATCCGCGAACCAGGTCGTAGAGCTGGGGCGACTCCAAAAGGAACGAATCGTGACCCAGGTCGGTGTCGAGTTCGGCGTAGCTGGCGCGTTTGCCGGCCCTCAGCATGGCAAGGGTAATTTCCCGGTTCTGTTCAGGCGGGAACAACCAATCGCTGGTGAACCCCACGATCAGGGTTTCGGCGAGGACGGGTGCGAATGCCTGCTCCAGCGGGCCATCAGCGGACAGGTCGAAATGATCGATTGCGCGAGAGATGGTGAGGTAGGAATTGGCGTCGAAGCGGTTGATGAAACTCTGTCCCTGATGGCGCAGGTAGCTTTCAATCTCGAATTCGAAGCCGGCGACCGCAGGATTCGCCACCGGTTCCGCGGCCACGGGTGCGGGGGCCCGGATTGAGCGCCGCCTCCGTCCGAATTTGCGGTCCAGCCCGGCGTCACTGAGGTAGGTGATGTGCGCCATCATGCGAGCAATCGCGAGCCCCACGCGAGGGCCGCCGTTCTTCGGGTAGTCCCCTTGGTTCCAACCCGGATCCTGCATGATCGCCTGGCGTCCGACCTCGTTGAACGCGATGCCTTGGGCGCTCTCGCGGGCCGTGGTGGCCATGGCCAGAATTTTGCGCACCGCCGAGGGGAACTCCACCCCCCACTGGAGCGCCTGCATCCCCCCCATGGAGCCACCGATGACCGCGTGCAGCGAACGGATCCCGATGCCTTCCAGCCATCGCTGTTGGGCCCGGATCATGTCCCGAATCGTCACGAAGGGGAATGCCGTGCCGTACGGTTTGCCCGTCGCCAGATTGTTCGACGACGGACCGCTCGAACCTTGGCAGCCACCAAGAACGTTGGCGCATAGAACCAGGAACTTATTGGTGTCGACGGGTTTGCCGGGGCCGACGAGATTGTTCCACCATCCCGGTTTACGATCGTTGAGGGAGTGAATTCCGGCGCAGTGGTGGTCGCCGCTGAGTGCGTGGCAGATTAGGATGGCGTTATCCCGCGCGGCGTTGGGCCGCCCGTAGGTTTCGTAACGCAGGGTGAAGCCCGGCAGGGTTTGGCCGCAGTCGAACGTGAAGGGCTCGATCGAAACGAAATCGCGGGGCTCGACCAGACCCACCTCGCCCGGTTCGGTCCGGACGGAGTCAGAGAGGTCATCGGCGTCGTTCATGGATCAGGTTGGCGGTCGGAAAGGACCCGGAGCCAAACAGGAATTCGGAGAGAAGAAAAGCGAGGACATGCCCACCTGCACCTTACACGAATCCTGGAGCTCGACCCCATCCGTTGTAGGTGGCCTCGCCGAGGCCGCGACGGGACCGCCTGGTCCCGCCTCCGCTTGGAGGTGCTCCCGGACAGTCGTTGATACCAGAACGCGAATACCGCGATGCGAGGTCTGGGGGTTGCGGCTTCGAGTTGGCAATGCTCAACCAAGGCAACGATCCAGCCAACGAGGTGCCTCCACCCCCAGACCTCGCATCGCTACGCCAATTGGAGGCTGCGGACCAATCTCGGGTCGACCGTGGGGGTTGTTTGGGGTGCCGAGCCACCGCAGTGACGGGCACTCGACAACAAGGTGTTTCCTCAGCCTCGCCCAAAGCGCGTGGCGGTGAGGTGCGCACGGTGAAGATGCCCACCCCGCCCCCCTCACCCCAACCCGCCTCAATGCATCAGCCGTGAGACCATCGCGTAGACGATCAGTCCGAGCAGCACCAGTCCCGTGCCGAAGAAGATGAACCCAAAGGCCTTGGCGATGTTCTTTCTTCCCTCCCAATCGTCGTGGCGAATGCGGTAAACATCCAGTTTCCCGGCGGCGACGAGGCGGTCATACCAGCGCCTCCGCTCGTGCAGCATCTCGGTCTTTGAGATGCGCCCGGAGAAGATGACGGTGTCCATCGGGAACTTCTCGATTCGGAAGTGCGTGTTGAAGAAGTGGAATGAGAAGATGAAGCCGGCGGCGAGCAGCGCCTCGTCCGAGTGGACCACGAGGGCGATGTTGATGATCCACCCTGGCATGAAGAGCGTGAAGAACTTCGGGAACCACATGATCAGACCGGAGAACCCGATGATCGCCACACCCCAAAACACGGCGAAGTAGTCGAAACGTTCCCAGTAAGTCCAGCGATCGAATTGCGGGCGTGGTCCTTTGCCGAAGAACCACTTTTGGTGGGCGATGAAGTCGCGCCAGTCCTGCATCGAGGGGACCATCGAATCTGGATGGAAGAGGACACCGAACAGTCGCCGGAGCGTAATGCGGCCCTTCTCCGGATCGCGAAGCGAGCCGCGCTGCCGCCAGAAGGCCAGCGCCAGGCTGCCGAGATGGAGCACAAAGTAGGCGAAGGTCACGACCGCCGCGTAATGGTGCAGCGTGCGGGCCACCTCGGCGTTGCCCAGCAGGTGGAACATCGTTCTGGCCCAGTCCGTATAGTAGAACTTCAGGGGCATGCCGGTGATCACGAGGGCGAGGAAGCTCGTGACCATCATCATGTGCAGGAAGCGTTCGAAGGGGGTGAATCGCGTGAAGACGTCGTCGTCGACGTGCGCTTTGACCACGGCTGCGCGGAACGATTTCGTGTCGTGCAGGTAAAGGTAGATCGACCGGAAGAGCCAGAAAGCCGTGTGCAAGCCGAAGAAGGCGAAGACGCTGATCAGCAGGGTGGTCATGAACCAGAATACCTTGTTCAGGATCGGGTAGTTCTCCGCGTCCAAGGGATTGGCGTGCGGCTGGTATTTCGTGAACGACGCGTTCACGCCCGGATGGCACTGCTGGCAGGTGCCGACGATGTTGTCCTGGTGCAGGCGCGAGCGCGTGTCGCTCACCGGGAAGATGTCGTGGTGCCCGTGGCAGTCGAAGCAGGCGGCGACGTCGGAAGCCACATTCGGCTGGCCGAGCGCCATGGCCTTGCCGTGGTAGGTTTCGCGGTAATGCACGAGACGGTCCTCGTGGCACTTGCCGCAACTCAGGTCGCTCACGCCTTTGAAGTGAGCGGTGGAGGGTTTCTCGATGTCGTGGGCACTGTGGCAGTCCGTGCAGACCGGACCTTTCTGGTCGCCCTTGGTCAGGAGCTGACCGTGGACGCTTTCCTTGTAGATGTCCTCAATGCCGACGTGGCAGGCGCCGCACGACTTGGCGATGTTGGCGTGATTCGACCTGGAGTCCTTGTCGACACTCCGCTTGATGTCGTGGACGCCGTGGCAGTCGTTGCACGAGGGCGCGACCACAAGTCCCATCTTCACGAGGGCCCGTCCGTGAATGCTGTCGAGGTAATGACCGGAGGCGTTTTTCTGGGGGATGCGGTATTCTTCCGTGATTTTCGCGTCGTCGTGGCAGGTTCCGCAGGTCTTGGGCAGGTTGAATTTGAAGACCGGCGAATCAGCCTGCTTCACCGGCACCATCGAGTGGGAACCATGACAACTCGTGCAGGACGCGGCGTCCGAGGCGCCCATCGCGTGGCTCATTCCGTGAATGCTGGTGGCAAACTGGGTGGTCGCGTCCTGGTGGCACGTGGCGCACTGGGCGGGCTTCAGCTTGCTCGGATGCTCCATGTCCGTGATGTCTGCGTGGCAGTCGACGCAGTTGAGCTTTCCGTGGACGGACTTGTCGAAGAGCTCGGGTCTCACGCCAATCCACTCGGGAGCCAGGCCCTTCTTGCGAGGTTTGAACTCCGCCTCGTGGCAGTCCATGCAGTCCTTGTTGGCAACCACGGGTGGGGCGGCGGGTGAAAGGGCCGGCTCGGCCGCAAAGGCGGCGATCGTCGTCCCCATCAACCACACCAGGATGCGCGCTCTCATCCCCGCAGTATGCAGCCGAGGGGGAATTCGGAGCTACGCAAGGATTGACGGTTCGTGCGCGGAGTTTGGCATTGTCGTGAATACGCCGCTGACTCCCGATTTCGCAACGGGTGGCCGGGCACCCCGGATGCGCTCCGCCGGCCCCCGGGATTCTCCCGATCGCACACCCGGTTCAGCCCGTCAGTGCTTGGGCGGTGGCGGATCGAGCGAGTCAGGCGGCGGCTGCGCCGACTCCTGGGCCTTGATCCGGGCCAGCTCCGCCGGGTGCTCCTCGAGCATTTCCCGTTCGGACATCCGGCCGGTGAGCCACGAAAGGTTCATCGGGTAGATGTCCGGATTGAAGATCACGAAATAGAAGTGCCAGACGATGATCGCCAGCGTCGCCAGCACCGCCTCGTAGAAGTGAATCGTGCGCGAAATGTCGAAGCCCAGTTTGGTGAAGAGCCCCATCGAGGTGTTGTCGAACCAGAGGACTACGCCGGTGATTCCCATGAGCAGCGATCCCCACATCATCGCCCAGTATTCAGCCTTCTCAATGTAGCTGAAGCGGCCGAAGGCCGGTTTGGTCGGTGCGAGACCCAGGTTGTAACGCAGGACCCGGAACGGATCGACGACATCGCGCCAGCGCGGCAGCAGGCCGAAGAACAGCTCGCGACCACGGATCGTAAATGCGAGATACCCCATGTGCCAGACCCCGGCGACCAGCATGATGACACCGGCCACCCGGTGAATCAGGTTCCGCCACTCAAAGGTGTTCGAACTGAAATTGCGGATCCCGACCACCCACCACGCCTCGGGATAACGCAACATGAACCCGGTCACCACCAGCAGCGTGAAGCTGATCACCAGGGTCGCATGCTGCAGGCGCTCGTGCCCGGTCATGCGCAGGTAAAGCCGGTGCGCCACGGCTTCCTCCTCAATCAGCCCCTTCTGGATCGCGAGCTTGCGCCGGATCTTCTTGGTGAAGTCGAGCAGGTTGTGAACCATCATGCCGCCCACGACGGAGACAATCAGGCCCACGTAGATCGTGGAGATCAGATAAAGGATCGGATTATTCCCCTCGGCCCCCCCCGCAGCCTCGGGGCTGACGTGTACTTTGCCCACCGTAAACCGTGAATTGGCCCCCGGATGGCACTGCCCGCAGGTCTGCGCGAGGTTGTCCTTGTGGATCGACGAGGTCGGATCGTTCTGCGACTTGATCGCGTGCGAATTGTGGCAGCTGGCGCAATTCACCACCTCGACCGATCCGCCGCGCACCGCGAGCCCGTGGTAGCTGTCGGAAAAGGTCTGGAAGGTGTGCGACGCGATCCCGTACTTCTGGGTCAGCTTGAGCGAGGCGTGACAGTTCGCGCAGACTTGCTGCGCCACATGGGTCGCATGCACTCGCGACGCCGGATCTTTCCGGCCAAGGATGTCATGCTCGCCGTGACAATCCGTGCAGGTCGCCGAATCGGCATTGCCCTTGGCCAGGGCGAGCGCATGCGCGCTGTCGCCGAACTGGCGGCCGACGTCGTCATGGCATTTCACACACGTCTCGGCGACGTGCTGCTTGCTCATGCGCGCGTTGGGGGCCAGCGCGCGGTTCATCTCGTGGGCCCCGTGGCAGTCCACGCAGTTCGCCGCGCCGGCTTCCCCTTTCTGCAGGGCTGCGCCGTGCACGCTCTGGTCGAACGACTTGACGAATTTCACCCCGCGCAGCGCCTGTCCGGCGACATTGTCCTCGCCGACATGGCAGGCTTCGCACTGTTTGGTCTGCGCGAGCTTCTGGTCCAGCGTGGCCTTCGTGTTGGCCAGGGGCGCAACCGGCTCCCGGTGACACGTGAGGCAATCCGGGGCGTTCTTCTCCTTGGCCGCGAAGACGCGTCCGTGGGCTGAGGCCGAAAAGTGATCGCGTGCGGTCTCATGGCACTTGCCGCACGCTTCGGGTTGGGCGCCGTGCGCAAAGGGAAACAGGGCCGACTTGACCGGGGCGACGTCGTGCTTGCCGTGACAGGCGGTGCAGGACGTGTCCTTGCCCGCGGGAATCGGATTCAGGGCGAGCTGCGAATGAAACGGATGTTTTCTGCCGGTCTTTTCGTGGCAGGACGCGCAATCGACCGCGACCATCGGCTTGAGATGAGGCGTGCTCTCGCTGTCGAAGTTCTCATGGCAATCGATGCAGTCGAGTGACTTGTGCGCTGAGGCGGCGATGATCGCCTCGTCGGTGAACAGCGGGAACTTCTTCCCGTCCTTGCGCATCGAGATCTTTGGATCGCTGTGGCACTCGAGGCAGCTCGCGGTTGAGTTGGGCGCGGGCGCGGGCTCTGGGACCACCGCGGGCTGGGCGGAAAGGAGCGCGCCGAAGACAAACAGAAACAGCCCCGCTCCGGCTAGGCACCGCCATTGCGGGCTGGGACCCGTTGGATTCCCGGAAAAGGGACTCCTGATTGGGACTGGGCGCTGCATGGCAGAACGAAACTGACGACGCCCATCCTAGAGACTCGACGTCCGACCGGCTTCGCATCTGCTCGGGAAAGATCAGCGTTTTTTGTCGCGCATTCGCCGCAGTCGACCTCCTGATCAATCGCCGGCGGTGTGGGGCGGGCCCGCGGTTGCGCTATGGCGTCAACCTGGGTCGCCATCGACCCGCTCCTACGGTTTGCGTGCCGTCGCCGCAAACGGCTGGGGTACTTGTGCCAGCCGGGCCAGCAATTCCCGCACGACCTCGGGGTGGTCGGCGGCGGCATTGCGGGTTTCGTTCGGGTCCTTCGTGGAGTCGAACAGCTCGATGCGTTCTCCCGCCTGATCGGTGATCAACCGCCAGCGGTCCGTGCGCACGGTGCGTTGACCGTTGGTCCAGAAGCTGTGCGCGGGCTTGGCGGCGGGTGCGGCCGGGTCGTCCAACTGCGGTCGGAGGCTGCGCCCATCCAGGCCCGCCGGCGGGGTCAAACCACAGAGGTCGGCGAGGGTGGGGAACAGGTCCACGGTCTCAACGGTGGCGGTGCTGATCGCGCCGGGTCGTTGCAGGCCGGGCAGACGGATCATCAGCGGCGAAAGCAACGCCTTTTCGAACAGGCAATGTTTGCCCCAGATGGCGTGTTCGCCGAGGAGAAAGCCGTGGTCGCTCCAGATGACGACGATGGTGTTGTCCTCCATGCCGGTTTCCCGCAGCGTCGCCAGCACGCGGCCGACCTGCGCATCCATATAGCTGGTACTCGCGGCGTAGGCGCGGCGCAGCAGGCGGGCGTAGTCAGGGTCGGTGTCGGGGTCCTGACCGGCCTCATGGCCGTAGTTGTTCCGCAGTTCTCCGCTGCCGTGCCAGGTGGACGGCCAGGTCGGTTTGGCTGCGGCCTCAGGCGGCAGATCCGGCACCCCTGCGGCGTGCAGGTCGTACCATTTCTTCGGCGCGGCAAAGGGCAGATGGGGTTTGAAGAAGCCGACGGCAAAAAACCAGGGCTGCCCGGCGCCGGCCAGCTGCCGGAGCGTGGTGGAGGCATCCGCCGCCACCCAGGCGTCCGGATAGGCTTCATCGGGACCCTCGTGGGCCTGCCACGGCAGGGACTTGCCGGGTTGGCGGGCCACCCCGTTGGCGTAAGCGTGCATGATCGCCTCGCCCGTCTTCCATGGCCCTTGGGGAATCCAGTGGCGATCCCAGGCGCCGGGCAGCTCCTCGGGGCCCTCCGCCCACGCTTTGCCGGTCAAACCGCCGGGATAATGCCCGATCTTTCCCAAGGCGAGGGTTCGATAGCCCTGTTGGCGAAAGTGGGCCGGCAGACTTCGACTCGCCCACTCGGAATGGGTGTCGCGAATGCCATGGTTGCTCAGATGGGCGGGTTCCGTCGGGTAGCGCCCGCGCAAGAGGGCGCAGCGCGAAGCCCCACATGTCGGCACTTGGACGTAGTGGTGGTTGAAGACGCGCGAGGTCTTGGCGAACGCGTCGAGTTGCGGGGTCTTCGCGTGGGCCACTCCGAGCGACCCGAGATCGTTCCGGAGATCGTCGATCGCAATGAAGAGCACGTTCGGCCTGCCTCCCTTGGCCGTGACGGCCTCGGAGCGCGGTCCGGCACCGAAGGCGAACAACGGCAGGAGGAGGAGTGTGCTGAAGGCAGATGGGAGGCTTTTCTTCATGGATCCGGAGAAAATGGGAACGACCGGCGATCACCGACGTGTGCTCGCGGGAGCGCGGGATGGAGCGATGGGGCTGGGCGCGCCGGCGAGAGGCCGGGCAACCTGGCTCGATAAACCAACTTGGTCGGCCTCGCGCGAGCCTCCTTTTTGGCCGCGGCCCTGCTGAGGCTGCGGCCGGCGGCTCCGCGCCTCAAATGCGAGCCGGTTTCCCTCCCGTCGGCACCCGGCGGTGTCACCCCCGCCACGAGGACCCTTGGGTTGCAGCTACGACACTCGTCCGCGTAGTCTGGGCGGCATGCACAAAATGCTCATCGCGTTCGGCGTGTTGGCGCTCGGGTGGCCGGCGACGGCGCAAACGCTGGAGAAACCCGCGGTTTCCCTGGTGCGCCGGGCTCCGGTCGACGCGTCGGGCCGGGTGGCGTTTGTGCGCGTGGAGGACGCTCCGCTGTACTTTTCGCGTCAGGTGTTTGCCCGTGAGGTGTCCCTGGATGCACGGGCACAGACGGAACAGGCGATCGATCGTTTCGGGGAGGACTTGGCGAAAGTCGGGGCCAATCTGGAAAGCGTCCTTCGCCTCAATGCCTATGTGGCCGATGCGGCCGACACCCCCTTGGTCGAAGCGGCTCTGGCGGCACGTTTTGCCGGCCATGCGCCGGCGGTCACGTGGGCATCCACCCCGCTCACAGTTCCCGGGGCGCGCGTCGCCTTCGATGGGGTCGCGGTGGTCTCCCGCGCTCCCGCGGGGGTCGAATGGATCGAGGGTGCGGGCGCGGTCTTGCCGGCGGGAGCCAAGGTCTTTGTTTCCGGTCAACTGGAACGGGGGGACGATGCGGCCGCGAGTGTGCGGCGCACGATGGAGGGCCTGCATCGAACCAACAATCATCTGGGACTGGCGAAACGGGATGTAGTCCAGGTGAAGGTTTTCCTGCAACCCTTCACCGAGCATCAGGCCGCCGTGCGTGAAATCGCGGCGAGCTTTGGCGACGGCGCCAGCCCGCCCGTCATCATGGTCGAATGGGTTTCCGCCGAACACGCGGAAATCGAGATGATCGTTGCCGGGGCTTCGCTGCGATCCGTGCCGACGGAGGCATTGTCGTTCGCGGCGCTGCCCGGGAAAACCATCTCGCCGCGTTTCAGTCACGTGGCGATCGTCGCGGCGGGCACTCCGCTGATCTTTCTGGGTGGGATCGACGCCGGACCGGGACTGGAGCCGCGGGAGCAATGGAAACGGATCTTCGAGCGCCTGGGCAGCACCCTCTTTGAGGCCGGGAGCAGTTTCCGGCACCTGGTCAAGGCGACCTACTACCTCGAGGCCTCTCCGGCGCGGGGAGTGCTGAACGAGATCCGCGCGACGTACTATGATCCTTCACGACCACCCGCCGCGTCGGCGGTGGGCGTCCGCCGCACCGGCCTGCCCGATCGGGCTTTCCAACTCGACATGATTGCAGTTCCGCTCCCGGGTCCCAACCCAGGGGCACGCTGAGCCGCGCGAGCCGTTGCCAGCTCGGTCTCGCAGTTCGATCAAGACGGTGCGTTCTCGTATGTCGCAGACAAATGGACATATGGATACGAACGGGCGGACAGCTCACGGCGTCACAATCCTGGCCGGGCTGCGCGGATCGAAGTGGGTAGGAACTGAATTGCACGTGGGCAATCTGATTGAGACGAACCGCAAGGTGGCGGCCTGCAAGCCTACCCCGGACGAAAAAATTCAGCTGACCCCAAACCCCAAAGCCTGACCCGCTTCTGGCTTTCCGGTTGTTCGACTCATTGGCACTGATCCGGTGGTCCTCATTGAGGGACGAGAGAAACGTATCCGAACGGAACCGAACTATCTGCCGAGTCGCGTCGATCACTATGCCGAAGGGAGCGTCGAAGTGCTGGAGGCTTCGCTCGAGATGCTCCGGCGGCGCATCGCGAAGGAGTCGTTACCGGCCCACCCGGAAGGTGTCTGGCATGGGGGGTATGGAGGGAACTCGGACTTCAAAGTGACTCTTCGATCCCGGGTGGCATTGTCAGGCGGATTGATCGCGATAGTCATTTATTCGCAATCCGCGCTGGTGGACTCCGCGATTCCGACTGCGGCCGAAATCGCCGTCCGGTCGCTTCCCGAGCTGCCGGCCAACGAGAAGGTGTCGATCGCGTTCAGGTCCAAAGCGTTCACGTATCGGGCAGGTCAGGACTTTTTCGTCCAGGTCTTCGATCGTGAAGGCAGGGAGCTGATGAGCAACGAGGCGCCGAAGGCGTGGCCTTACTACGCGGCGATGGAACGTTCGCAGTTGCGGGACACCCTGCGGAGATTAAAACCGAGCTTCGCGGGAAAAGATCTAGAGGCGCGGCCGGTGCTGACGATTCGCCCGTTGCTACCCAAGCAGGTGGCCCGGCCCACGGATCCTGTGATGGCGCAACTGTCCATTTCGGCAGAGGGTACGGTGACCGACGTTCAGGTCGGAGCGACTACCCCCGATTTGGTGGGGCAGGCGGTGCGTGAGGCCCTGGCGGGCTGGCTGTTCATCCCGCGGATTCGAAAGGGCGAGCCGGTGATGAGCAACGTGCGAATTCCGATCACGTTCTGAAGAGACCAAGCCGAACGGGTCAGGTTTTGGGGTTTGGGGACAACGCGGCCCACGCGGTTCATCTCGCACCCGTTTTCTCCGTCCTCGGTGGCTTTACCACCGGGCGCTGGATTGCCGGAGCGAGGCATGGCTCGCGGCGACGTCGGACGGCCGATAGGCCGCAGTGCCGGCGAATTGCGAACTGGACTGCGAAAGACGCTTCGCAGCAATACCTCGCGTCAGTCATCGCTGTGCTCCAGAGGAGATACTCTGCGGCGTAGGGCCTACGGCCTGAGTGGGCGTGGCCCACTTGACAACCTAACCCACACCCGCAACCTTCGGCCCATGCCCAGCGCCATCATCAAGAATTCCGACTTCCAACTCATCTCAGAGTTTGTCCAGCCCGACGCCAAGAAGCGCCTCTCCCTTGGGGACGCACTGGCCGGCGCGGGAGCATTCAACATCTACCGCAACCCGCTCGGGCAACTGGTGCTTGACCCCGTGAAAACGGTCCCTGCCTCCGAGACGTGGCTCTTCGAGAACCCCCCCGCACTCGCCAGCGTCAAGCAGGGCCTGAAGGAGTCAGCCGAGGGCAAGACCGTCTTCCGCGGCTCATTCGCCAAACACGCCACCTAAACCGCCATGCAGCGGAAACTGAAGTTCACCCCAACCGCCGACGGACAGCTCACGGAAATCGAAGGCGACCTCGCCAAGGCCGGACTCGCCAAACAGGTGAACAAGGCGCTCGGCTACCTCGAAATAAACCCTGCCCACCCGGGACTGCACTCGCACGAGTTCTCCTCGCTCAAGGGCAAAAACGGCGAGAAGGTATTCGAGTCCTACGCCCAGAACGAAACCCCCGGAGCCTACCGCGTCTTCTGGCACTACGGCCCAGACGAGGGCTCCGGCAAGAAGCGCGTAGCAATCATCACCATCGTCGCCATCACCCCGCACCCCTAAATCTTTCTGCGCCGCCTATAACCATCCCTAAGGGGTCGTGTCGTGTACTTTGTAGTTCACGAAAAAAACAGCCGGACCCCAACTCGAGAGTCGCCGATTGTCGGATGCACTTCACTCGGAGATTTCGATGGAGGCTTCTTCGATATCCCCGTCCGCCGTGAGGCATTTCGCCCTTGCAGAAGTACAAACTACACGACCTGACCCTGTTTCGACTCCGTCGTCCTCGGATGAGCAGGCTGAGTTTCAAATCAACGATCGGCACTCGTTTCAGCGCTTCCTCGGCATGCATCTGGGAAGCAGCGTGCCGGACTTTACTACCGTGTGGCAGTTTCGGGAAGCACTGACGAAGGCGGAAGTGATCAAGGCGCTGTTCGATACGTTTGGTAGGACGCTGGAGAAGCAGGGGGTGATCACCAAGACTGGCACCATCGTAGATGCGGGCTTCGTGGAGGTACCTAGGCAGCGTAACACACGAGAGGAAAACGAGATGGTCAAGAAAGGGGAAGTGCCGCCGACTTGGAAGGATGGCAGGGTCTAACACCGAGTGCACAGGCTGATAGGGAGTGGTTCTCTTTCGCCTGAAGCACTATAATGAAGACTATATGTTTGATGTTGGGATTGATGGTGGGCGGGATTGGGGTTGCGGCA